>Ga0308163_10000044_pt1 | contig 364693 bp, 316 predicted proteins | sample PhyTR1_FD_201037 | JGI IMG/M metagenome (GOLD analysis project Ga0308163, IMG submission 201037) | Phyllosphere microbial communities from UC Gill Tract Community Farm, Albany, California, United States - DLSLT.R1 | ecosystem: Host-associated > Plants > Phyllosphere > Unclassified | place...
CATCTTTGTCTCCTCCGGTCGGCTTTGGCTGCCTCGGTTGTTTTGCGGTTTCTGGTGCTCGGCATGGGTCCCCGCCTGCGCGGGGACGACGGTGCGGATGATCCGTCGTTCCCGCGAAAGCGGGAACCCATGCCGAGCTTGCGTTATCGAGAGCTATTTTTTGGGACGATGCGGCTCATCGAACACCATCCGCCCGCGCCCCGCCTCGACCTCGGTGAACGCCTCCACCGCGCGCATCGTCTGCATCGAGCGCAGGTTCAGGTCGTGATACTGGCGCGTCCCGTAACTCTTCCACGCGATCTCGTCGTCGGTCACCGCCCGCATCACGCGCGCCGGTGCGCCCAGCACCAGGCTGCGCGGGGGAATCACCATGCCGGCCTTCACGAAGGCGGCTGCGCCGACGATGGATTCGACGCCGACCACGGCCTTGTCCATCACCACGGCATTCATGCCGACCATGGCGTTGCGCCCGACGCGGCAGCCGTGCAGCACGGCGCCGTGGCCGATGTGGCCATCCACCTCGACCACGGTGTCGTCCTCGGGAAAGCCGTGCATCACGCAGGTGTCCTGCACGTTGGCGCCCTCTTCCAGGATCAGGCGGCCGAAGTCGCCACGCAGCGAGGCCAGCGGCCCCACATAGCAGCGCGGACCGACGATCACGTCGCCGATCAGCACCGCGGTCGGGTGCACGTAGGCGCTCGGGTGGACCACCGGGCGCAGGCCGTCGATTTCATACACTTTCACCATGCCTTTTTGTCCTTCCTATCCGTGCTTCGGGCGCTTGTCGACCACGCGCCGCGCCTTGCCGGTCAGCGAGCGCTCGATGCCCTGCGCAGGCAGCAGTTTCACGGTGGTGCTCACGCCGATATAGGTCTTGATCTTGTGCTGCAGCTCGCGCCCGATGACGTCCATGTAGTCCTGCGGCAGTGCACCGTCGCGCAGCTCGCAGTGCACCTCGAGCGCGTCGAGGTGGCCGTCGCGCGTCACCACCAGCTGGTAATGCGGGGCCAGCACCGGCATGCCGAGCACGAGTTCCTCGACCTGGCTCGGGAACACGTTCACGCCGCGGATGATCAGCATGTCGTCCGAGCGGCCGTTGATGCGTCCCATGCGCCGCATCGAGCGCGAAGTCGGCGGCAGCAGGCGCGTCAGGTCGCGCGTGCGGTAGCGGATGATCGGCAGCGCTTCCTTGGTGAGCGAGGTGAACACCAGTTCCCCCTCCGCGCCGTCCGGCAGCACTTCGCCGGTGTCGGGGTCGATGGTCTCGGGGTAGAAATGGTCTTCCCAAATCACCGGTCCATCCTTGCTCTCGATGCACTCGCTGGCCACGCCCGGCCCCATCACTTCGGACAGGCCGTAGATGTCGACCGCGTCGATGCCGGCGCGCGCTTCGATTTCCTGGCGCATGGCGTCGGTCCAGGGTTCGGCGCCGAAGATGCCGACCTTCAGCGAGGACGCGGCCGGATCGAGTCCCTGGCGCTTGAATTCCTCGACGATGTTCAGCATGTACGAGGGCGTGACCATGATGATCGAGGGCTGGAAGTCTTGGATCAGCTGCACCTGCTTCTCGGTCTGGCCGCCCGACATCGGAATCACGGTGCAGCCCAGGCGTTCGGCGCCGTAGTGGGCGCCCAGGCCGCCGGTGAACAGGCCGTAGCCGTAGGCGATGTGGACCATGTCGCCGCGCCGGCCGCCGGCGGCGCGGATCGAGCGCGCCACGACATCGGCCCAGGTATCGATGTCGTGGCGGGTGTAGCCGACCACGGTCGGCTTGCCGGTGGTGCCGCTCGACGCATGCACGCGCACCACGTCTTCGCGCGGCACCGCGAACAGGCCGAACGGGTAGTTGTCGCGCAGCGTCTTCTTTTCCGTGAACGGGAACTTCGCCAGGTCGGCCAGCGACGCCAGGTCGCCGGGATGCACGCCCGCTTCGTCGAAGGCGCGCCGGTAGTGCGGCACGTTGTCGTAGGCATGCCGCAGGCTCCACTTCAGGCGTTCCAGCTGCAGCGCCTGCAATTCGTCGCGGCTGGCGCGCTCGATCGGCTCCAGATCGCCGGGTTGCGGGATGCGTTGCACCATCTCTGTCTCCTTCTATTTATCGGATTACCGAACGCGATCAGTGCGCGGCCTCGACCACCATCCCGTTCACGCGGTGCGACTTGCCGCGCAGCAGCGCGACCTTGCGCCCTTCCTGGTTGCGCACCACGACATCGTAGACGCCGGTCTTGCCCGACAGCGCCTGCTCGACCGCCTCCGCCTCCAGCACGTCGCCTTCGCGCCCGGGGGACAGGTAATCGATCGTGCAGCCGGCGCCGACGGTATTGAAGTTGTGCGAATTGCAGGCGAAGGCGAAGGCGCTGTCGGCCAGCATGAAGATGTAGCCGCCGTGGCAGGTGCCGTGGCCGTTGAGCATGTCGGCGCGCACCGGCATCGACATGCGCGCGTAGCCGGGGCGGATGGCGTCCAGCCTCATGCCCAGCGCGCGGCTGGCGGGGTCGCGCTCGTACATGGTCTTGCCGGCCAGCTCGGCCAGGGCCTGGGCGCTTCTGCTCGATTCCTGGATCGCGTCATCGGGTACGTCACCGTGCATGGAACCGCGCTCCTTCCGGATTGGCATAGCGTTTGCGGCGCAGCAGCGGCGACACGCGGTAGCGGTCTTCGCCATAGATTGCCGCCAGGTTGGCCAGCACCGTCCCGACGTGTTCGAGGCCGACCTGGTCGGCCCAGGCCAGCGGCCCGCGCGGATAGTTCACGCCCTTCTGCATCGCGAGGTCGACCGCCGCCGCACTGCACACGCCCTGGTTGACCGCGTCGGCGGCTTCGTTGGCCAGCATGGCGACGGTGCGCATCACGGCCATGCCGGGCACGTCGTCCAGGCGCGTGACCGCATAGCCGGCCGTCTGGAACAGGCCAACCGCCGCCTGCCACGCCGCCTCGCTGCACTGGTCGGCGCGCGCCAGCGCGATGCGCGTGGCGGTGGCCGGATCGAGCATCAGGTCGAACAGGATGGTGTCCGGCCAGCCGTCGTCGAAGGCGCGCTGGGTGGCGCTGCGGCCGTCGGTCAGGAAGATGTTGGCGCCGTGCACGTGGAAGGCGGGCGCCTCGCGGCCCTCGACACCGTCCAGCAGGCCCGGATGGCTGACCCCGACACCGGCCGCCGTCAGGCGCGCATTGACCACGTCGTGCAGCGCATCGAAGGCCGGCTCGGGCAGGCTGCGCACGCGGGTGATGCGCACGGTCTGCGGCCTGGGCGCCGGCGCTTCCGCATGCGGCGCCGGATTGGCGGCGTGTTCCCCGTAGCGGTAGAAGCCGCGCCCGGATTTGCGGCCGAGGAAGCCGGCATTTACCAGTTCCTGCTGCAGCACCGAGGGCGTGAAGCGCGGGTCGCCGAAATAGGCCTGGAACACCGACTGGGTAACGGAAAAGTTCACGTCGTGGCCGATGAGGTCCATCAGCTCGAACGGGCCCATGCGAAAGCCACCCGCGTCACGCATCACGGCGTCGAGCGTGGCCGGGTCGGCAGCCTGTTCGTTCAACAGGCGCAGCGCCTCGGCGTAGAAAGGCCGCGCCACGCGGTTGACGATGAAGCCGGGCGTGGACCTGGCATGCACCGGCTCCTTGCCCCAGGCCGCGGCGGTGGCGGCGACGGTGGCGGCGACGCCTGGATCGGTGGCGACGCCGCTGATCACTTCCACCAGCGCCATCAGCGGCACCGGATTGAAGAAGTGCATGCCCACCAGGCGTTCCGGCCGGCGCAGGGACGCGGCGATCGCGGTGACGGAAATCGACGAGGTGTTGGTCGCCAGGATGCAGCCGTCGCCGACCACCTCTTCGAGTTGCCCGAACAGCGCGCGCTTGGCGTCCAGGTTCTCGACCACGGCTTCGACCACCAGCGCGGCGTCTTGCAAGTCCTGCAGCGAGGCGGCCGGCTGCAGGCGTTCGCGCGCCAAGTCGGCTTCGGCGGCACCCATGCGGCCCTTCTCGACCCGCTTCGCGAACACGGCGCCGATGTCGGCGATCGCCTTGGCGACGGCGTCCGGACGGGTGTCGAACAGGCGCACCGTGTGCCCGGCCACGGCCGCGACCTGGGCGATGCCGGCGCCCATGGCGCCGCAGCCGGCCACGCCGACCACGGCGGATTTGTCCAATGCCTGGGCCATGCTCATTCTCCCTTGAAGTGGGGTTGGCGCTTTTCGATGAAGGCGGCCACGCCTTCGCGGTAGTCGTGGCTGTAGCCCAGCTCGCGCATCATCGACGCTTCCAGCGCCAGCTGCTGCGCCAGCGTGTTGGTCGAGCTGGCCAGCAGCGCCTTCTTGGTGTACGCGAGCCCTTTGGTCGGCGCGGCGGCGAAGTGCTCGGCCATGGCCATCGCTTCCGTCATCAGCGCATCGTCCGGCACGCAGCGCCAGATCAGGCCCCATTGCTCGGCCTTCTCGGCCGGCAGGCGCTCGCCCAGCATGGCCAGGCCCATCGCCCGCGCCGGGCCGACCAGGCGCGGCAGCGCCCAGGTACCGCCGGTGTCGGGGATCAGGCCCAGCTTGCTGAAGGCTTCGATGAAGGAAGCGGATTGTGCGGCCAGCACGATGTCGCAGGCCAGCGCCAGGTTGGCGCCGGCGCCGGCGGCCACGCCGTTCACCGCGCAGATCACCGGCATCGGCAGGGTGCGCAGGGTCATGACCAGCGGCGCATAGTATTGTTCGACGGATTCGCCGAGGTCGACGCCCGGCCCTCCTGGCTCGACCGCGCGGTCGCTCAAATCCTGGCCGGCGCAGAAGCCGCGTCCGGCGCCGGTGAGCAGCAGCACGCGCACCGACTTGTCGGCCTGCACCTGGTCGAGGGCGGCGCGGACTTCGCGGTGCATGGCCTGGGTAAAGCTGTTCAGGCGCTCGGGACGGTTGAGGGTGAGGACGGCGATGCCGTTGGCGATGGTGAACCGGATGGTTTCGTAGGTCATGGTGTCTCCTCCATTGCGCTGCTTTATGTATTTGATTAGACGCGGCGATTGTTCTTTTGTTACCGCGTCGCCCCTGCGGAGGCAGGGGCCCAATTATTTCGCAGTCATTCGTGCAACTTGGGCCCCTGCCTTCGCAGGGGCGACGTTCTAGGGCTAACAGTACTTGGGGCGATCATGGCGCTCACTCCGCCACATCGAAATCCACGACCAGCTTGTCGGTCACCGGAAAACTCTGGCAACTCAACACGAACCCGCGTGCCACTTCGTAGTCCTCGAGCGCATAGTTGACGTCCATGTCCACCGTCCCCTCCAGCACCTTGCAGCGGCAGGTCGAGCACACGCCGCCCTTGCAGGAGTAGCGCATGTCGATCCCGGCGCGCAGGCCGGCGTCGAGCAGGGATTCCTTGTCCTTGTCCATCGTGAAGCTGGCGTGGTTGCCGTCCATGATCACGGTGACTTCGGTCAGCTGGGTCGCTTCCCGGCCGTAGTGGCTGCGTGCCTCGCGCACCGCGTGGCCGGCGGTGCCGGCGGCGAACAGTTCGATGCGGATGCGCGCCGATGGCATGCCGGCTTCCTGCAGCGCGTTCGAGACGCCGTGCATCATGTCTTCCGGACCGCAGACGAAGGCGTAGTCGACGTCTTCCACGCGCAGCCAGTGGCGGAACAGCTGGCGGCATTTGTCCTGGGTGATGCGGCCGTTGAACAGTTCGATGTCCTGCTGCTCGCGGCTCATCACGTAGACCAGGTTCAGCCGCTCCATATAAAGATCCTTCAGCTCGGCCAGTTCGTCGCGGAAGATCACCGAAGACGAGGCGCGGTTGCCGTACAGGATGGTGAAGCGGCTGTGCGGTTCGGCCAGCAGCGTGGTCTTGACGATCGACAGGATCGGGGTGATGCCGCTGCCGGCCGCGAAGGCCAGGTAGTGATGCCGGCTGGCAGGGTCGAGCGGCAGGTTGAACCGGCCTTCGGGCGGCATCACGTCCAGCGTCGTGCCGGGCTTCAGGGTGTCGGTGGCCCAGGTGGAGAACAGGCCGCCGGCCACGCGCTTGATCGCCACGCGCAGCTGCGCGTCCTGCACCGCGGCGCAGATCGAATACGAGCGGCGCACTTCCTGGCCGTCGATGAATGCGCGCAGGGTCAGGTGCTGGCCCTGGCGGTAGCGGAATGTGTCTTGCAGTTGCGGCGGGACGTCGAAGGTGACCGCGATCGCATCGCGGGTCTCGTGCTTCACCTTGGCCACGGTCAGGGAGTGGAACTGGCTCATGATGCTCTCAATGGCATTTGAAGTAATCGAAAGGCTCGCGGCAGTCGAGACACTGGTACAGCGCCTTGCACGGGGTCGAGCCGAACTGGCTGGTGAGGCGGGTGCGCGCCGAGCCGCAGTGCGGGCAATCGACCTGCGGCGCCTGGATCGCATGGCGCGAGAACGTGGCGCTGCGGTCCTTCGCCAGCCCGCTGATGTCGATTACCTGCTGCACCGGCGGTGCGATGCCGTAGCCCGTCAGGGCGGCCCTGCCGGCAGCGCTCATCCAGTCGGTGGTCCAGGCCGGCGACAGGCGGGTGGCGATGCGCACTTGCTGCACGCCGCGCGCATGCAGGGCTTGCTCGATGTCTTCGGCAATCACCTCCATCGCCGGGCAGCCGGAATAGGTCGGGGTGATCGTCACCACGCATGCGCCGGCGCCGTCGACCTGCACCTCGCGCACGATGCCCAGGTCAACCACCGAGACCACCGGGATCTCGGGATCGGGCACGTCGGCCAGCCAGGCCCAGACCTGCTCCGGCGTGACGGTCGGCGTGTCCACGGCGGGCACCATCACCATGCCACGCCGGGATAGGCGCGCTGCAGGAACTGCATCTCGGCCAGCAGGTAGCCGAGGCGCTCGCCGTGCCGGCCCTGCTTGCCGCCGCGCTGCATGTAGGCACCCGCTGCGGGCATGCGCAGGGTGGCTTCCTCGAATACCTCGGCCACGTGCTGCAGGAAGGCGGCGTGCAGCGGTTCGGCTGCGGGCGCGACGCCCTGCGCCACCATCGCCTGGTCGGTCTCGTCGTACACGAACAGTTCGCCGCTCCAGGTCCACAGTTCGTCGACAGCGGCCTGCATCTTGGCGTGGCTGAGCTCGGTGCCGTCGCCCAGGCGCACCACCAGGTCGCCGCTGCGGCGCAGGTGGTAGGTCACTTCCTTGAGCGACTTTTCCGCGATCTCGGCGATGCGCCGGTCGCTCGAGGACAACAGGCCGCGCATCAGGAAGTAGTGCCAGGTGTCGAACAGGAACTGGCGCACCATGACTTGTGCATAGTCGCCGTTGGGCTGCTCGACCAGCAGGCAGTTGCGGAATGCGCGCACGTCGCGCAGGTAGGCGAGCTGGTCTTCGTCGCGGCCCTGGCCTTCGAGTTCGCCGGCGTAGCTCAGCCACATGCGGGTCTGGCCGAGCAGGTCGAGCGCGACGTTGGTCAGCGCCATGTCTTCCTCGAGCGCCGGGCCCTTGCCGCACAGCTGGGACAGTTGCTGCGACAGGATCAGGGCGTTGTCGCCCTGGCGCAGGAGGTAGTCGAACTTTTGAGCGTCCATGGTCGATCCCGGCATGGGCTTCACAGGTTCTTGACTTCTTCCGGCATCGGGAAGAAGGTCGGGTGGCGGTAGACCTTGCTGTTGGACGGCTCGAACAGCGCGTCCTTGTCGCCCGGGCTGGAGGCGACGATGTCGGCCGCCTTGACCACCCAGATCGATACGCCTTCGTTGCGGCGCGTATAGACGTCGCGCGCATTGTTGACCGCCATCGCGGCATCCGGGGCGTGCAGGCTGCCGACGTGCTTGTGGGCGAGGCCGTGCTGGCTGCGGATGAAGACTTCCCAGAGGGGCCATTCTTTGCTCATTGTTGTCTCCTGCTTTTATGGTTCGCTTGCGGATCGGTAGGGTGGGCACCCCGTGCCCACGCGTACGTTCGCGTTATGCATGCTTCCGCGTGGGCACGGGGTGCCCACCCTACGGCGTATCACACACCGTAGTTTTTATGCCGCGGCGGCCTTTGCCGCCTGTTTATCCGCATGCGCCACCAGCGCCTCGCGGAACCACGCTCCGTCTTCCCACGCCTTGACGCGCGTCTGCAGGCGCTCCTTGTTGCACGGACCGTTGCCCTTCAGGACGTCGTGGAATTCGGCCCAGTCGATCGCGCCGAAATCGTAGCTGCCGCGTGCCGCGTTCCACTTCAGGTCCGGATCGGGGATGCTCAAGCCGAGGAATTCGGCCTGCGGCACGGTCTGGTCGACCATGCGCTGGCGCAGTTCGTCGTTGGAGAACAGCTTGATGCGCCACTTGCTCGACTGCGCGCTGTTGACCGATTCGGCGTCCGACGGGCCGAACATCATGAGCGACGGCCACCACCAGCGGTTGAGGGCATCCTGGGCCATCGCCTTCTGTTCGGGCGAGCCCTGGGCCAGCTTCATCATGATGTCGTAGCCCTGGCGCGCGTGGAAGGATTCCTCCTTGCAGACACGGATCATGGCGCGCGCATACGGGCCGTACGAGCAGCGGCACAGCGGAATCTGATTGATGATGGCCGAACCGTCGACCAGCCAGCCGATGGCGCCGATGTCGGCCCAGGTGAGGGTCGGGTAATTGAAGATGCTCGAATACTTGGCCTTGCCGGTGTGCAGGGCGTCGAGCAGTTCGTCGCGCGACACGCCCAGCGTTTCGGCGGCGCTGTACAGGTACAGGCCGTGTCCGGCTTCGTCCTGGATCTTGGCCAGCAGGATCGCCTTGCGCTTGAGCGTGGGGGCGCGCGTGACCCAGTTCCCTTCCGGCAGCTGCCCGACGATCTCGGAATGCGCGTGCTGCGAGATCTGGCGCACCAGGGTCTTGCGGTAGGCCTCGGGCATCCAGTCCTTGGGCTCGATGCGCACACCGGCGTCGACCCTGGCCTGGAAGGCCTGCTCTTCGGCGCTCATGTCCTCGTCGGTCCGGACTTTCCTGAGGCCGGTTTCTACCATCTGGGCATACATGAATGTCTCCCTTGTCTCCTGTTTGAATCCATAATACGATACAAAAAACACGATGTACAACGAAATTTTGAATCATATCGAGATGCAACAAGCCCCCAGGAACCCATGACCGAACTCACCGGCAACCAGTGGATCGACCACTTCCTCAGCCAGGATCCGCCGCGCTCGAAGTCGCTGGTGATGACCATCTTCGGCGACGCCATCGCCCCGCACGGCACGCGCCTGTGGCTGGGCAGCCTGATCGAACTGGTGGCACCGATGGGCGCCACCGAGCGCCTGGTGCGCACCAGCGTGTTCCGGCTGGTGCAGGAAGGCTGGCTGGTCGCCAGCCGCGAGGGACGACGCAGCGCGTACGCGCTCTTGGAAGAAGCGCGCCCGCGTTTCGAGCGTGCCAACCGCCGCATCTACGCGCCGCCCGGGCTCGACTGGGACGGCAGTTGGACCCTCTTGATGGCGCCGGGCGGCAGCATTCCGGCCGAGCTGCGCAACACCGTACGCAAGGAACTGGCGTGGGAAGGTTTCGCCATGCTGGCACCGGGCCTGCTGGCGCATCCGGCCTTCGATGCCGACAGCCTGGCCGAGATCCTCAGGCGGATCGACGGCGCGGGCCGGATCTTCGTCTGCAATGCGGTCGAGTTCCCCGGCGTCGGCGCGCGGCCGCTGGGCGAACTGGTGCGCGAGGGCTGGGATCTGACGGGGGTGATGGCGCGCTACCGCCGCTTCATCGACGACTTCACCCCGCTGCTGGACCTGCTGCAGGCCGGCGCGGCGCCGGAACCGCAGGCGGCCTTCGTGATGCGCAGCCTGCTGATCCACGCCTACCGCCGGGTGCAATTGCACGACCCGATGCTGCCGCTGGCGCTGCTGCCGCAGCCGTGGCCGGGGTCGGAGGCGTATGCGCTGGCGCAGGCGATCTACCGGCTGGTGTGGGCGCCGGCCGAGGCGCATCTGATGCAGGTGCTGCGGCGCGAGGATGCGGCGGCGCCGGACGCGGATGCGGCGTTTTACGAGCGGTTTGGCGGGCTGGGCTGATCGACTTCCGGCACGATGGCATCCTTGGCGCTGTCATGCACCGGATTGGCCGTCAGGGCACGAAAAACGTAACTCAACAGGATGCCGATGCTTACCCCATACAGGATGTCCGAGGATGCTTTTGCTATCAACAGGCCAAGGACCAAGCCGAGCGCCAACCAATTCATGTCAAGCCTCCCATGTGATGACCGCACACGCATAAGTGATGCAGCAAGGAAATAAATGTAGCAGAGGCAATACGGCTGACCTTTGAGGGCCCACAACCTCAATCGGCACCCTGAAAGCGGTATCATGCACCCCTCGTCACCCAACAAAAAACAGGACACAACAATGTCTATCAAGATCAGCAGCCAGTTCGACGCTGGCGCCATCGAGATCGTGAACGCCACGAGCGCCAACGCCATCGACCTGAACATCCGCAAGGATTCGCACGCCGACATCATCCAGTGGTTCTACTTCCGCCTGCAGGGCGCGCAAGCCGAGCCCTGCACGATCCGCCTGCTCAACGCCGGCCAGTCGGCCTACCCGAAGGGCTGGGAAGACTACAACGCCATGGCCAGCTACGACCGCATCAACTGGTTTCGCGTGCCGACCAGCTTCGACGGCGAGGTGCTGACCATCGAGCACACCCCGGCCATGGACAGCGTCTACTACGCCTACTTCGAGCCGTATTCGTGGGAACGCCACCTGGAGCTGCTCGACCGCGCCCAGCTGTCCGAACACGTGCGCATGGTCGACCTGGGCTCGACCGTCGACGGCCGCGACCTCAACATGCTGGTCATCGGCGAGCCTGCCGAAGGCAAGAAGAAGGTCTGGGTCATCGCACGCCAGCACCCGGGCGAGACGATGGCCGAGTGGTTCGTCGAGGGCATGCTGGACGCCCTGCTCGATCCGGCGCACCCGTTCGGGCGCCAGTTGTTGAAGGAATCGGTGTTCTACGTGGTGCCGAACATGAACCCGGACGGTTCGGTGCGCGGCAACCTGCGTACCAACGCCGCCGGCGCCAACCTGAACCGCGAGTGGTTCACCCCGACCATGGAACGCAGCCCGGAAGTCTTCCTGGTGCGCCAGAAGATGCATGAAACCGGCGTCGACATGTGCCTGGACGTGCACGGCGACGAAGGCCTGCCCTACGTGTTCGTGGCCGGCAGCGATGCCCTGCCGAACTTCACGCCGGACCAGGCCGCGGCCGAGAAGGCCTTCGCCGACAACTTCATGATCGCCAGCCCGGACTTCCAGACCGAATACGGCTACGGCAAGGTGCCGTTCACCGACGAAGTGCTGACCATGGGTTCGCCCTACATCACGCACGCCTTCGGCTGCCTGTCGCTGACGCTGGAACTGCCGTTCAAGGACAACGCCAACGACCCGGACCCGCTGGTCGGCTGGGACGGCGCACGCAGTGCGCGCCTGGGCGCCGCGGTGCTGCAGCCGGTGCTGCAGGCAATCCGCGCCCTGAAGTAAGCGGATAAACAAGCCGGCAAGTCGGCCGATAAGCAAGCCGGGAACCGTCCTCGTCCCGCCCTGTCAAACGGCGCGGGAGGGGGCATGGAACAAGGCAAAGGCAGGATCTATCGGCCGGGCGACAGCCTGGAAACGGGCGACCTGCCGCCCGCCGGGATGGCGCTCGGCGATACCTGGTTCTGGCACGGCGACCAGACCCTGCTGCATGCGCTGGCCGGGCATCCGGCCGTCAACCCCGAACACGCGGCCATCCGCCTGCTCGGCTTCAACGGCGCGCGCCTGAACCAGTACATCGGCGACGGCGTGTATGCCGACCTGCTGCGCACCCGCCTCACGCCCGCATGCCGCTTCAGCGAGTTCTATCTGGGCGGTGCCGCCAGCGACGCCCTCGAATACGGCCTGGCCCTGCACGACGACTGCACGGCGGTGCTGGCCCCGGCCGATTGCTTTTCCCCGGAGCGGCTCGACCGCCTGCTGTACCACATCGACGAAGGCCTGAACGGCATCATCCGCACCATCCGCTGGGCCTACCGCAAGACCACCTGGCTGCAGCCGGTATTCCTGAACGGCTACGATTATCCGGTCCCCGACGGCAGCAGCTTCACCGGCGCGCACGGCGGCTGGGTCACGGCCATCATGGACCAGGCCAGGGTCGATCCCGGGCCGGCGTTCCGGCAGGAAGTGATGCGCCTGCTGATGGATGCGATCAACGACCAGGTGCTGGCCGAGTTCCACTCGCCGATCGGGCGCGTGTTCCACGTGGACAGCCGCGGCGTGCTGTCGGGCGCCGCCGCGGATTACCGGCAGGACTGGGACAACGAGATGTACCCGAGCGCGGCGGGCTTCGCGAAGATCCTGGAACGGGCCTGGTTCCCGCTGCTGCGGCCGTTCGGGATCGTGCGCTGAGCGGTCGGCCGCAGCGGCCGAGGTGCCAGGGTCGAGTGTTACACTGAAGATATTCTTCTTCGATGCGCACGCGTCTCATCCGCCCATGACCGACGATTTCAACCCCATGGCGCCGAACGGCATGCGGCGCCTGCTGCTGGGCGCCCTGCTGGCCTTGCCGGCCGCACGCGCCGCCCTGGCGTCCCAGGACGCAGCCGGCATGCCGGAGCGGATCGGCGCCGCGCTGGCGCCGTGGCAGCCGGGCTGGCTCGACATCCACCACATCGCGACCGGGCGCGGCAACGCTACCTTCGTGCTGCTGCCCGACGGGACCAGCCTGCTGATCGACGCGGGCGCCTCCACCAACAAGCTCGATGTCTCGGTGGCGCCGCGTCCGGATGCCAGCCGCCGCCCCGGCGAGTGGATCGGCCGCTACGTGCGCCGCCACCTCGCGCAGGCCGGGCTCGACACCCTCGACTACCTGCTGGCGACCCACCTGCATCCGGACCACACCGGCGACGTCGACGCGGCCTCGCCGCCGTCGGCCAAGGGCGCGTATCGCCTGAGCGGGGTGACCGACGTGGCCGAGCTGGTGCCGCTGCGCACCCTGGTCGACCGCGGCTATCCCGACTATGCGTACCCGGTGCGTTTCGAGGCGCCGTTCGCCGACAACTACCGCGCCTTCGTCGAGGCCCGGCGGCGCGCCGGCCTGGCCGTCGAGCGTTTCCGCACCGGCAGCGCGGCCCAGTTCAAGGGCCTGGGCCGGCGCAGCGCGCCGCGGCCCTTCGAGGTGCGCAACGTCGCGGCCAACGGCGACGTCTGGACCGGGCAAGGCGATGCCACCCGCACGCTGTTCCCGCCACTGGCCTCGCTGCCGCGCGCCGACTGGCCGAGCGAGAACCAGTGCTCGGCGGCGATCCGCATCGGCTATGGTGCGTTCCGCTATTTCACCGCCGGCGATCTGACCAGCTACACCGGCGACGGCGCCCTGCCCTGGCAGGACGTGCTCGGGCCGGCGGCGCGCGCCACGGGCGCGGTCAGCGTGGCCACGGCCGACCACCACGGCATGTTCGACGGCTTGAATGGGGACATCGTGCGCACCTTGCGTCCGCAGGCGTGGGTGATTCCGTCCTGGCACATCGCGCACCCGGACATGCTGCAGCTGGAGCGCATGTTCAGCACGCGCCTGTATCCGGGCACGCGCGAGGTGTTTGCGACGACGGTGATGCGGGAGAATCTGCTGGCCAACGGCAGGCTGACCAGCAGGATGCGCAGCCACGACGGCCACGTCGTGGTGCGGGTGATGCCGGGCGGCGACCGTTTTTACGTGGCCGTCACCGGCAATGGCGACGAGAACGACACCGTCAAGCTGGTGACGGCGGCGCTGCCGGTTACAGGAACGTAAAGATTTCTTCCTGCGGTAGGCGCGACTTCGGCAGCTTGGCGTTGAAGTCGCTGTCGGCGTGGTAGCCGATGCTCAGCATCACCAGGCTCGACAGGCCCTGCTCCTGCAGGCCCAGTTCCGCGTCCAGCGCGCCCACGTCGATGCCTTCCATCGGCGTGCTGTCGACACCCAATGCGGCGGCGGCCAGCATGGCGTTGCCGAGCGCGATGTAGACCTGCTTCTCGTACCACTGCGGCAGGTCTTTATAGGTGTAGCGGTGCAGGTTGGTGAAGTGCTGGCGGCTCTTGGACGAATAACCGCGCACGGTGTCGTCGGCGAAGCGGCCGTCGGCTTCTTCCTTGTCGAGGATGCGGTCCAGGAAGGCGGCGTCGGCCTCGACGCGCGTAGCGAACAGGATCACGTGCGACGCATCGCGCACCTTGGCTTCGTTGAAGGCGTAGCCGCCCTGCACGCCCTTGGCCAGGCGTGCCTTGGCTTCCGGGGTGCTGGCGACGATGAAGTGCCACGGCTGCGAGTTGACCGACGACGGGCTGTTGCGCAGCACTTCGTAGATCTGCTGCATGATCTCTTCCGGCACCTGGCGGGCCGGATCGTAGGCTTTGGCGCTGTAGCGCTGCTGGGATGCTTTGACGATGTCCATGGGGTTCCTTGTAGCTGGTATGCAGATGGCGCTTGTGGAGGCTATGGCTCAACAATGCGTAGCTGCACATTATTACAGGAACCCAAAATCCGCGTGCGGACCGGGCCGTTTTTTGGCCCGGCCGCAGCGCTGTCCCTCGTTACGCCGACTTCGGCGGCAATCCCATCTTCTCGCGCGTCAGCGTCTCGTCGGCACGGCCCCAGCCGCCGTCGGCGACCTCCTCGACCAGCACCATCGAATACGGGCGCACACCTTCGCCGAAGTACTCGACGAACATCGCCGTGGTGCGGTGGATGATCTCTTCCTTGCGGGCGTGGTCCAGGATCCCTTCCGGGAATTTGTAGTTTGCGAATGGCATGGTGCTTTCTCCTTGTGGTAGTTGATTAGCTTGTCGATCAGGCAAAACCGCCGTTGACGCGGACGACCTGGGAATTCACCCAGGCGCCATCCGGGCCGGCCAGGAAGGCCACCGCGTTGGCGATCTCGTCCGGCGTGCCGATGCGTTCCAGCGGTGCCAGTTTGGCGATCTGCGCGACTTGCTCGTCCGTCTTGCCGTTCAAGAACAGCTCGGTGCCGACCGGGCCCGGTGCGACCGCGTTCACCGTGATGCCGCGCCCGCGCAGTTCGTTGGCCAGCACGTGCACCAGGCCCTCGGTGCCGGCCTTGCTGGCGATGTAGGGGCCGTAGCCCGGGAAGGATTTGGCGAGCACGCTGGTCGACAGCGCGATGATGCGGCCGCCCGCCGTCAGGTGCTGGGCGGCATGCCCGAGCACCAGGAAACTGCCGCGCAGGTTGGTGGCGATGACGCGGTCGAAGTCGGCCAGCTTGTCCGGGCTGATGGTCGCCATCGGCATCACGCCGGCGCTGTTGACCACGACGTCGAGTCGTCCAAACGCCTGCTTGGCGCCTTCGAACAGGCGCGCCACGGCGTCCGCATCGGCGACGTCGGCCTGGATCGCGACCGCCTTGCGGCCCAGCGCTTCGATGACGGCCACCGTGTCCTGCGCCTTGGCGGCGTTGCCCGCATAGTTGACGACGATGTCGAAGCCGTCGCGCGCCAGGCGCAGCGCGATGGCGTGGCCGATGCCGCGCGAGGCGCCGGTGACGAGGGCGACGCCCTGGAAGTCCTTGCTCATGTGGTTCTCCTGTTGAATGATCCGATGCCGTTATTCTCATCGTTTCACCGGCGAAGATAAACCAGGCAAAATGAACATCACTATTCAACAGCCAACAACAATATGGACCGCCTCGATACGCTCCAGCTGTTTACCCGCATCGTCGAACAGAACAGCTTCAGCCGCGCCGCCGACATGCTCGGCATCCCGCGCGCCACCGCCACCCACGCCATCAAGGATCTGGAAATGCGGCTCGGCACGCGGCTGCTGGAACGCACCACGCGCCACGTGCGCCCGACGCTCGACGGCCAGGCCTACTACGAACGCTGTGTGCAGGTGCTGACCGACCTGGACGATGCCGAGGCCGTGTTCCGCCATGGCGCCGCCAGTCCCCGTGGCGTGCTGCGGGTCGACATGTCCGGCACCCATGCCACCCGCGTCGTGCTGCCGCGCATCGGCGCCTTCCACGCCCTGTACCCGGACATCGAACTGGTGATCAGCAGCGGCGACCGCCTGGTCGACCTGGTGCGCGAAGGCGTCGATTGCGTGATCCGGGCCGGCGACTCGCGCGACCTCAACCTGGTGGCGCGGCGCCTGGCGCGCATGCCGCAGGCGATCGTGGGCAGTCCCGATTACCTGGCGGCGGCCGGCACGCCCCAGCATCCGGACCAGCTGGCGGCACACCGGGCCGTGCGCTTTTTCGCCAGCAACGGCCGGGCCGACTACCCGTTCGAACTGGAAGTCGACGGGGCCATGCGCCGCTTCGACTTGCCGGGATGGTTGTCGGTGAACGATGCGGAAAACTACGTGCTGGGCGCGCTGCGCGGCTGCGGCCTGATCCAGGTGCCGCGCTTCCACGTCGAGCAGGCATTGCGCGATGGCCGCCTGGTCGAGGTGTTGCAGGACTGGCGCAGCCCGGATTTTCCCTTGTCCGCGCTGTATCCGTACCGGCGGCAATTGTCGCCGCGGGTGCGGGTGTTCGTGGACTGGATTGCCGGCCTTTACCAGGAAATCTTCGGGCCGCTGCAATGAAAAAAGGCAGCCGCAGCTGCCTTTTATGTCGGGGTGGGCAGCCTGTGCCCACCAAACCGCCTTGCCAACGGATCAGTTACCCGCGACCACCATCTTCTCGAGCAGGATCGAGCCGGTCGACTTGTTGCCGCGCGTCAGCACGTCATTGCCGATGCCGACGATCTGCTGGAACATCTCCTTCATGTTGCCGGCAATGGTGATCTCTTCCACCGGATACTGGATCACGCCATTCTCGACCCAGTAGCCGGAGGCGCCGCGCGAATAATCGCCGGTGACGTAGTTGGTGCCCTGCCCCATCAGCTCGGTGACCAGCAGGCCGGTGCCCATCTTGCGCAGCATGCCTTCGAAGCTGTCGGCAATTTTGGTGTCGCTGGAGCGCATTTCCAGGTTGTGCGAGCCGCCGGCGTTGCCGGTGGTTTGCATGCCCAGCTTGCGCGCCGTGTACGAGGACAGGAAGTAACCCTGCAGCACGCCGTCGCTGACGACCTTGCGGGTCTGGGTGCGCACGCCCTCTTCGTCGAAGGGCGAGGAGCCGACGCCGCCGATGACGTGCGGGTCTTCGACGATGTTGATGTGCGACGGGAAGATCGACTGGCCCAGCGAATCGAGCAGGAAGCTCGACTTGCGGTACAGCGCGCCGCCCGAAGTGGCCTGCACGAAGGCGCCGAGCAAGCCGGCGGCCAGCGGGGCTTCGAACAGCACCGGGCACGTGCGGGTGTCGAGCTTGCGCGCGTTCAGGCGGGCCAGCGCGCGCTCGGCGGCGTAGCGGCCGACTTTTTCCGGATCGGCCAGCTTTTTCGGGTCGCGCTGGGAGGTGTACCAGTCGTCGCGCTGCATGTTGTTGCCGCGCCCGGCGATCGGTGCCACCGACAGCGTGTGGCGCGAGAACGGGTAGCCGGCGCAGAAGCCCAGGCTGTTGGCGGCCACGAAGTGCGATTGCTGCACGTAGACGCTGGCGCCTTCGCTGTTGGTGATGCGCTTGTCGACCGCGAAGGCCGCCGCTTCGCAGCGCTTGGCGATGTCGGCGGCGTCTTCGGCGCTGATGTCCCACGGGTAGCACAGGCGCAGGTCGCGCGGATTGGTTTCCAGCAGGGCTTCGTCGGGCAAGCCGGCGGCCGGGTCTTCGGCGGTGAAGCGGGCGATGTTGTAGGCCGCTTCCACGGTCGCGCGCAGCGATTCGGTGGAGAAATCGGAGGTGTTGGCGTGACCGCGGCGCTGGCCGCAGTAGACCGACACGCCGATGCCCTTGTCCTTGTTCTGTTCGATGGTCTCGATCTGGCCTTTGCGCACCGTTACCGCCAGTCCGCTCCCCTCGCTGATCTCGACCGAGGCGCTGCTGGCGCCCTGTTCCTTGGCAAACGCCAGCACGTCGCGTGCGAGCTGCTTGAGCTGATCCTGGGTGTGGGTGAAGACGGCGTCATTCATGTGCGTTTTTCGTAGCGAGCCCTAAAACAGTTATCATAGCAGCCGTTTACTGTTTTTACCGGGCGGCCGTGTGCCGGCCCATCCTGAATATCATGCCAAATGCAAATCGCGGTGCCGTCGGCTTCCGCTCCGACGAGTTCGAACCGGAATACGAGCGCCCTTCCAAGTCGGAGCTCAAGCGCCAGAGCAACGAGTTGCAGAAACTCGGCGAACAACTCATCGATGCGCCGCGCGACCGCGTCAAGCGCGTGGAGATGCCTGAGGACGTCAAGGAAGCCATCCTGATGTGCCAGACCATCACCAACCACGAAGGCCGCCGCCGCCAGTTGCAGTTCGTGGGCAAGAAGATGCGCACCCTGGACGAGGAAGAAGTCGCCGTCATCCAGCGCGCCATCGAGAGCTGGAAAGGCGCCTCCAAGGCCGAAACCGCGGCCCTGCACGCGCTCGAGCGCCGCCGCGACAAGCTGCTGGCCGACGACAACGCCCTCACGCCGCTGCTGGAAGAATACCCGGAACTGGACGTGCAGCAGCTGCGCACCCTGATCCGCAACGCGCGCAAGGAGCAGGCCGAGAACAAGCCTCCGAAAGCCTACCGCGAGATCTTCCAGATCCTGAAGGACGTGGCCAAGTCGAAGAAGGCCGCAGCCGCCGAGGATGACGAGCAGGAAGGCGACGACGATGAGTCTGACGAATAAGGTCGACGAGCTGCCGGCCGATCTGGTGATCGGCCTGGTCTCGGTGTCCGACCGCGCCAGCGGCGGCGTCTACGAGGACAAGGGCATCCCTGCCCTGCAGGAATGGCTGCAGGCCGCGATCACGACGCCGTTCCGGGTCGAGACGCGCCTGATCCCCGACGACCGTGCCGGCATCGAGCGGACCCTGATCGAGCTGGTCGACGAACAGCGCTGCCACCTGGTGCTGACCACCGGCGGCACCGGCCCGGCACGGCGCGACGTCACGCCCGAAGCCACGGTCGCCATCGGCACCAAAGAGATGCCGGGCTTCGGCGAGCAGATGCGCCAGATCAGCCTGCACTTCGTGCCGACCGCGATCCTGTCGCGCCAGACCGCCGTGATCCGCGAGACCGCGGACCACGCTGCGCTGGTGATGAACCTGCCGGGCCAGCCGAAGTCGATCAAGGAAACGTTGGAAGGCTTGAAGGATGCCGACGGCAAGACCCTGGTCGGCGGCATCTTCGCCGCGGTCCCCTACTGCATCGACCTGATCGGCGGCCCCTACATGGAAACCGATCCGGCCGTGTGCAAGGCCTTCCGCCCCAAGAAGAAGTAACCCATCCGCCTAGCCAAGGAACACGCATGAGCGAGCTGCTCGAACACGTCACGATCGATACCGCCGACGATCCGGAGATTTCCGTCATCTGGCTGCACGGCCTGGGTGCCGACGGCAACGACTTCGTGCCGATCGTGCGCGAACTCGACCTGTCCGGCCTGCCCGGCATCCGCTTCATCTTCCCGCATGCGCGCCGCATCCCGGTGACCGTCAACGGCGGCTACGTGATGCGCGCCTGGTACGACATCACCGGCGCCGAGCTGGTGCGGCGCGAGGACGAGAACGGCCTGCGCGCCTCGCAACTGGAAGTCGAAGCCTTCATCGCGCGCGAAAAGGCGCGCGGCATCCCGGCCTCGCGCATCATCCTGGCCGGCTTCTCGCAAGGCTGCGCGATGACCATCCAGGCCGGCCTGCGCCATCCGGAAAAGCTGGCCGGCATGATCTGCCTGTCGGGCTACGTGCCGTTATCGAGCAAGCTGCCGACGGAGCGCAGCGAGGCCGCGCTGGCCACGCCGATCTTCATGGCCCACGGCCGCCACGACAACGTGGTGCCGTTCAACCGCGCCGAAATGTCGCGCGACCTGCTGGTCTCGATGGGCTGCCAGGTCGAGTGGCACGAATATGCGATGCAGCACTCGGTGTGCCTGGAAGAGGTGCAGCATCTGTCGGCGTTTTTCAAGCGCGTGCTGGGTTAAAGCCGGCACCAATACAGGGGTCAATGATGGCAAAGCAGAAAAACGAAGAGCTCGACGAAGAAACGATGGCACTGATCAACTGGTGCATCGAAGTCGAAAAACACCTGGTCGCCGGCGGCGCCACCCAGGCGCAGGCGCAGGAGCACATCGAGGAGCAGGTCGAGTGGTTCACCGACATGTTCTACGACGACCTGACGCCGGAACAGGCGGCCAAGGAAGCGCTGGCATAAACCGGCAGCGCAGGCGCCATGGACCGGCGCCTGCATGTCATGCCGGCGCCGGCACGCCGTCCTCGGCTCATGCACGGCGTCTCCGCTCATGCACGCCGTCGCCGCTCATGCACGCGGTCTCCGCTCATGCACGTCGTCCCCGCTCATGCACGTCGTCCCCGCGAAGGCGGGGACCCATACTGAGCCTCCGAAGCCGGCACGCCGGTACTTCAGCAGCGTCTCGAAGGCAACGGATCCTGCCATCCGGCATGGGTCCCTGCCTCCGCGGGGGCGACGTACCTCCTTACGCGATCTCGATTACCATGCCCGGACAGTCTCAACCATTGTCCAAGGAGCATGAGCGTGACCCAATCCCCCATCGACGTCCTGTTTCAACCGCATCGCATCAAGGGTCTTGAACTCAAGAACCGCATCGTGATGGCCCCGATGACGCGCAACTTCGCGCCGAACGGCATCCCCGACACCGCCATCGCCGAGTACTACCGCCGCCGCGCCGCCGCCGACGTCGGCCTGATCCTCTCCGAAGGCACCACCATCGCGCGTCCCGCCTCGAAGAACCTGCCGCGCATTCCCGACTTCCACGGCCCGGCGCTGGACGGCTGGCAGCCGGTGATCGACGCCGTCCATGCCGCCGGCGGCAAGATGGGCCCGCAGATCTGGCACGTGGGTGCCGTCCCCGGTCCGGGCACCGACTGGGCGCCCGCGGGCGAACCGGAAGGTCCGTCCGGCCTGGGCGCGCCCGGCAAGCCCTTCGGCGCCGTCATGAGCGACGAAGACATCGCCGATACCATCCGCGCCTTTGCATCGGCGGCGGCGGATGCGCAACGCCTCGGCTTCGACACCTTCGAGATCCACGGCGCGCACGGCTACCTGATTGACCAGTTCTTCTGGAGCGGCACCAACGAGCGCACCGACCGCTGGGGCGGCGCCACCCTGCGCGAACGCAGCCGCTTTGCCGCCGAGGTGCTGAAGGCCATGCGCGCAGCCGTCGGCCCCGACTTCCCGATCATCCTGCGCGTGAGCCAGTGGAAGCAGCAGGACTACAAGGCGCGCCTGGCGGCCACGCCGGACGAGATGGCCGAGTGGCTGCTGCCGCTGGTCGAGGCCGGCGCCGACGTCCTGCATTGCTCGCAGCGCCGTTTCTGGGAAGCGGAGTTCCCCGAGATCGACGGCGCCGACGGCCTGAACTTTGCCGGCTGGGCCAAGAAGCTGACCGGCGCCGCCACCATCAGCGTCGGCTCGGTCGGCCTGGACGGCGAATTCCTGGCCTCCTTCTCCGGCAAGGGCGCCCAGACCGCCAGCCTGGATAAACTGGTGGCGCGCATGGAGCGCGACGAGTTCGACCTGATCGCGGTCGGCCGCGCGCTGCTGTCGGATGCGCAGTGGGCCAGCAAGGTCAAGGCCGGCGACCAGGCCGCGCTCAAGCCGTTCGAGGCGGCGGCGCTGGCGACGCTGGACTGATCAGGGCTGTGCGCCCGCTACCCGGGGAGCCGCCCCGCAGGCGGGCGTGCTGGCCGCGGCCCATTCCGCCGCGGCCCTGAGCGCGGCATCGAGCGCTTCGCCTTGTTCCAGCGGATGCATGGCCGGGATACCGCCGCGGTAGACCGGGCCGTCACCCAGCGCGTAGCGCATTTCCGTCAGCACCAGCGTCGAGCCGTCGGCCAGCGGATGCGTCATGTTCGAGGTCGACAGCCCGTAGGACGTCTGGCCGAAGGTCTGTACCTTGCGCTCGCCGAGCAGCGCCACCAGCAGCATCTCGCCGGCGCTGGCGGTCCGGCTGCCGACCACCACCGCCAGCGGCCCGGCCGCATACGGCGCCAGCGGATTGGCGCGGCCGGCGGCGCCCGCACGCGCCGTGGCTTCGAGGCCGCGCCGGTCGACGAACGGCATGCGCTTGCCGTCGCGGTCGACCAGGCGCGCCGTATTGGCATCGCCGAACAGCGGATACATCGCGATGAAAGGCGGCCAGGCATTGCCGCCGGTCTGCTCGCTGAGATCGACCACCAGCGCGCACGCGGCCTTGATCCCGGGGCGGGCCTCCGCCTCGTCGTAGAAACGCTTGATGTAGGGGTCGAACACGTCCGCGCCGCCCTGGATCGGCGGCGGCGTCCAGCGCAGGACCGTGCCGCGGCCGGTGCTCACCAGGCTGAACGCCGGCGCATGCTGGGCGCCGCGTTCGCTGCCTGCGCTTGGTGGCTGCGGGTTCTGCGCCGGCATGGCGGGGACGAGAAACGAGTGTCCGTCCGCATCCAGGGTGGCGAGCAGCGCCCTGATGCCCCCATACACCGCCTTGCGGTCGGCCTGTTCCTCGCCGGCGGCGCCGAGCGTCGCCAGCAGTGCCGCCCTGGCCCGGTCGTAGTCGTCCTGGCGGCGCGCATGCACGCCCCGGCTTTCGACCAGTTCGATAGTCTGCCCGACCACCTCGCGTGCCAGCGGCAGCGGCATCGGCTCCGCCGGCGAATCCACCGCCGCGGCCGGCAGGCCCGTGACCAACAGCGCGGCGATGCCTGCCGCCGCCAACCCGGTACGAATCATGTGCGCCTCCATGGGAAGCGCATAGTGTGGCAAAAACCGCGCCGGAAAAATGCGTGCTTTGTCACGCCCGGCGGATCGCTAGTCCGGCAAAGGCGCCGCGCTGGACGGCGGCGTGGCGGTCTGCGCGGCGTTCATCACCATCGCCAGCAGCGTGTAGTAGCCGTTCAGCCCCATCAGGTCGACCACGCCTTGTTCGCCGAACAGCGCCAGGGCCTCGCCGTAGACGCGGTCCGAGACCCGCTTGTCGCGCTGCAGCTCGACGCAGAAGTCGTGCACGGCCGCTTCATCGGGCTGCATGCCGTCCGGGCGTGCGCGACGCGCGATGGCGTCGATGTAGGCCGCCGGGATGCCCGCGCCGGCGGCGATCGGCGCGTGGATCGCCCACTCGACCTGCTGGTCCCACTGGCGCGAGGTCACCAGGATCGCCAACTCCGACAGCCGTACGCCGATGGCGCTGCGGTAGCGCAGGTATGCGCCCATGCGCTGGGCATGTTCCAGCAGTTCCGGGCTGCGCAGCAGGGGCACGAAGGGGCCGTAGAGGGCGCCGCGCGGGCCCTCGATAATCGCCTGCGCGGCGGCGCGCTGGGCGGGAGTCATCTGGTCGGGTGGCAGCGGGCCGAGGCGGTCGGTCATGATGTAAACGCACGTGGCGAAAAGTGTCTTGACGGAAAAATATTCGCACAGCTTCCTGCAAAAATCAAAAGAAACCGCTGCGTTCGCGCTTATTGTCAATCGTCAACTTCAGACGAAAGGGAGCAGCAATGAGCCATATCATCCACCGCAGCCTGCGCCAGGTGCCGCCCGTCGCCGCGTCGGCCCAGGGGATCCTGATCCATGACAGCCAGGGCAACACCTATATCGATGCATGCGGCGGCGCGGCCGTCTCCTCGCTCGGCCATGGGCACCCGGACGTGATCGAGGCGATGCACCGCCAGATCGACCGCTGCGCCTACGCGCACACTGGGTTCTTCACCACCGAAGCGGCCGAGGAGCTGGCCGACCGCCTGGTGGCGACAGCGCCGAGCGGCATCGATGCGGCGTATTTCGTGTCGGGCGGATCGGAGGCGATGGAAACCGCGCTCAAGCTGGCGCGCCAGTATTTCTACGAAGGCGGCGAGACCCAGCGCACGCTGTTCATCGCGCGCCGCCCGAGCTACCACGGCAACACGCTGGGCGCGCTCGCGATCAGCGGCAGCGAATGGCGCAGCAAGCCGTTCGCGCCGCTCCTGATGCATGCGCCGCACGTGTCCTCGCCCTACGAATACCGCGGACGGGCGCCGCACCAGAGCGTGGACGAGTACACCGCCGCGCTGCTGGACGAACTCGAGACCGCGATCATCAAGGCCGGGCCGCAGAACGTGATCGGCTTCGTGGCCGAGCCGGTGGTGGGCGCGTCGGCCGGCGCGATCCCGCCGACGCCGGGCTATTTCAAGGGCGTGCGCGAGATCTGCGACCGCCACGGCGTGCTGTTCATCGCCGACGAGATCGCGTGCGGCATGGGCCGCACCGGCACCATGTACGCGATCGAACAGGAAGGGGTGGCGCCGGACATCATCACGATCGCCAAGGGGCTGGGCGCCGGCTACCAGCCGATCGGCGCGGTGCTGGCCAACGGCGCGGTGGTGGAACGGCTGCGCAAGGGCAGCGGCGCCTTCATGCACGGGCACACCTATGTCGGCCATCCGGTGGCGGCGGCGGCCGCGCTGGCGGTGCAGAAAGTCATCGAACGCGACAACCTGCTGGCGCAGGTGCAGAAGCGCGGCGCCACGCTGCGCCGCATGCTGGGCAACGTGTTCGGCCAGCATCCGCATGTGGGCGACATCCGCGGCCGCGGGCTCTTCATGGGCATGGAGCTGGTGCAGGACCGCGCCACCAAGGCGCCGTTCGCGCCGGAGCGCAAGGTGCACGCGCTGGTCAAGGCGGAGGCGATGAAGCGCGGCCTGATGGTGTTCCCGATGGGCGGCACCATCGACGGCCGCAGCGGCGACCACGTGCTGCTGGCACCGCCCTTCATCGTGAGCGAAGCGGACCTGGGGGAAATCGTGACGCGGCTGTCCGAAGCGCTGGATGCGGCGCTGCAGCCCTGACTCAACGGCAGCACTTTTTAACGGGGAACCAGAAATGAGTGAATCGAACGTCATCGAAGAAGTCACGGCCAGCATCGAGCAGTGCAAGTCCGAACTGCTGGAACGCGGCTGGACGATCCTGTCGCCCGACCTGCTGCGCGACGGCGCGCGGCCGGCGCTGGCGCATTTCGGCCGCATCGTGCCGCAACTGAACGGCGAGGAAACCTACGAAGTCACGCTCAAGCCCGGCTTCGACAACCTGCCCTACTCGCAGAGCAAGAACGAGATCGGCCCGCACACCGAAGCGCCGGTGTACGACCCGCCGCCCAAGTACCTGGCCCTGCACTGCCACCGCCAGGCCAAGTGCGGCGGCGGCCAGACCATGCTGGCCGACGGCTTCGCGCTGTATGCGTCGCTGCGTCCGGCGCTGCAGCAATGGATGGTGCAGAACGAGGTCGCCTTCTCGTCCAGTGCCGCGCCCGGCGTCAGCGGTCAGCAGCTGCATCGCGCGCGGCTGCTGGAAGAGCGCGACGGCGCCCGGGTGTTCCGCTTCAGCTACAACCAGTTCCACTACGGCGACGTCAACCCGTCCGAAAAAGACATGGCATCGTCGTCGTTCGGGCAGTATGCCGGCACGCCGCTGGGCGAGATCGCGCAACTGGCCGAGCGCTTCTTCTACGACAACGTGATCCCGGTGCTGATCCCGGAAAACAGCATCCTGATCTGGGATAACCAGCGCATGATGCATGCGCGCAGCGAGTTCAAGGACCCGGTGCGGCACCTGACGCGCTACTGGCTGGCTTGATCGGAAAACCCGGGCGTCGTCCACCGCCACCACAACCGTCGTCCCCGCCTGCGCGGGGACGACGTATCACTTCGGGTACGCCAGCACGTCCTGCTGCTGTTCGCCCAGTCCTTCGATCCCCAGACGCAGCTTATCGCCCTTCTTGAGGAAGCGCTGCGGCGTGCGGCCCAGGCCCACGCCCGGCGGGGTGCCGGTGCAGATGATGTCGCCCGGTTCCAGGGTCATGAAGCGCGACAGGTAGCTGACGATTCCAGCAACCGTGAAAATCATGTTCGAGGTGTTCCCGGTCTGCATGCGCTTGCCGTTCAGCTCCAGGTACATGTTCAGGTCCTGCACGTCGAACACCTCGTCGCGCGTGACCAGCCATGGGCCGACCGGGCCGAAGGTGTCGCAGCCCTTGCCCTTGTCCCACTGCGAGCCCAGCTCGAACTGGTAGGCGCGTTCCGAGACGTCGTTGACCACGCAATAGCCGGCCACGTAGTTCAGGGCGTCGGCTTCGTCGACGTACTGCGCGCGCGTGCCGATCACCACGCCCAGTTCGACTTCCCAGTCGGTCTTCCTGGAGCCCGGCGGCAGCTGGATCGGATCGTCGGCACCCGACAGGCAGGTGATGGCCTTCATGAACATGATCGGCTCCTTCGGGATCGGCGCGCCGACTTCGGCCGCGTGGTCCGAGTAGTTCATGCCGATGCCGATGAATTTGCCGGTGCCCTTGACCGGCACCCCGAAGCGCGGGTTGCCGCGTACCAGCGGCAGGGTCTTGGGATCGATCTTCGCGAGCTTGCGCAGGGCACGGTCGGAAAGGACGGCGGCGTCGATGTCGGGGATGACGTCCGACAGCGCGCGCAGCCGCCCTTCCTCGTCCAACAATCCCGGTTTTTCCTTACCGGGGCGACCGTAACGTACCAATTTCATAGTCTTCCTTCGGGGTGATCTGAGCGATCTCGCATTGTACCGGACGCCGTCGAAGGAAGTAGCGGACCAGCCCGGGCAGCTGCAGCGCCACCAGCGCCCCGAACGCGACCTGGTAGGCGACCACCGGATAGTGGTTGGCCGCGTCGGGCTGCCACAGACCGATGATCTGGCCGAAGCCTGCCTGCACCAGGAACGCACCCACGAAGATCAGGAGGTTCAGGCAGGTGGCGGCGCGCCCGATCAGTTCCTTGGGCATGCTCTGCGCGACGATCGCGAACTCGATCCCGGTGATGGTGCCGACCAGCGGGAACAGCACCGACAGCATCTGCAGGCTGGGCCGGTAGTTCAGCACCACGCCGATCTGCACCAGCACGAACAGCGTCACGCCGATCGCCGCCACGTCCAGCGCCGCGATGCCGCGCCGCCCCGCCCACTCGGTGATCATGCCGACCGCGATCGCGCCGAAGATGATCGAGGCCATGCCCAGGTACAGCAGGTAGGCCACGGCCGAATCGGGGAAGCGGGCGACGTCCGACAGCCAGCGTCCGATCCACAGGCCCTGGATGCCGAAGAACACCATGTGCGGCACCAGCAGCAGCGCGATGGTGCGGCGGAAGGCCGGGGCGTTGTAGACGTCGAGGATCGACCTCAGCGTCGGCGTGGCGGTGCTGCCGGCGGCCGCCGGCGGGGCTACCAGCCGGATGAACAGGCCGCAGCAGGCGGTAAGCGCAGCCAGCACCACGAACAGGCCGCGCCAGTCGGTGTAGTCGAGTGCCAGGCGCACCGGCAGCGTCGACGAGGCTGCGCCCAGGCCGCCGACCGCCATCAGCGTGCCCTGCACCGACGGCAGACGCTTGGGCGAGATCCAGGTCGCGACCGCCTTCACCGCGGACATGAAGCAGCCGCCCAGGCCGAAGCCCATCAGGAAGCGCGCGAACAGCAGCTGCCCGAAGTTCTGGCCGAGGGCGAACATCAGCACGCCGAGCGCGCCGATCGTCATCATGACCACCTGCACCCGGCGCGGGCCGTAGCGGTCGAGGGCGATGCCGACCGGGAGCTGCACCAGCGCGAACGAGAAAAAGAAGGCGCTGGTGAGCAGTCCGAGCTGGCCGGGGGTGAGCGCCAGCGAGGCCATCAGGCTGGGGGCCAGCACCGCGTTCACGTTGCGCAGCAGGGAAGACAGGTAGTGCCCCAGCGCGAACGGCAGGAACACGCAGAAAAAAACCGCCACGCCCGACAGGCGTGGCGGCTTGGATTGATCGGCATCCATGCTCGGGACCGGGATTCAGGCGGCGCTGGGCTGGTTGTCGCTGGCACGGCGGTCGCGCGGCGCCGGGGCGATCGGAATCACCCGGCCCGGCGGCGCGTACAGGGAGGTGTCGCCCTCTTCCTCGAAGAAGAACTTCTTGCGGCCGAAGGCCGGCACCAGATGGTCGAGCCAGGTCGCCTCGGCATCGTACTTGGCGAAGAACGGCCGCCGCACCCAGGCCGGATTGCGGGCCTGCAGGAACTGCAGCGCGAACAGCTTTTCGCCGTTGATGGTGACCACGCCGTCGATCACGACCTTGCCCGGGAACGCGCTCATCGACGGACCGCGCACGGTGCGCGACAGGCCGGACACCATCGAATAGGCCGACTGGAAGATCTCGTGCGCCCGCGCCAGCGGCAGCGCGAAGTAGTCGCTCGGGCCGGTGTCGCGCTCGACGAACATGTAATACGGGATCGCACCCAGGCGCACGCCGGTGGTCCACAGCTCGGCCCAGCTGGCCGGGTCTTCATTGATGTGGCGGATCAGGGGGCCTTGCATGCGCAGGGTGGCGCCGGTGCCGACGATGCGCTTGACCGCCTGCTGCGCCACCGGGCTGCGCAGCTCGACGGCGTGGTTGTAGTGGCCCATGATCGCCAGGTTCTTGCCGGCCTTGACCACCTTGTCGAACAGGCGCATCAGGTCGTCGCTGTCCTTGTCCGACACGAAGCGCTGCGGCCAGTAGGCGACCGACTTGGTGCCGATGCGGATGTTCTGGATGTGCGCCAGCTTGGGGCTCAGCAGCGGCTCGAGGAATTCGCTGAGCGAGCGGGTATTCATGATCATCGGGTCGCCGCCGGTGAACAGCACGTCGGTCACGTCCGGATGGGTCTCCAGGTAGGACACCAGTTCCGTGGTCTCGCGGGCATCGAACTTGAGGTCGTCCATGCCGACGAACTGCGGCCAGCGGAAGCAGAAAGTGCAGTAAGCGTGGCAGGTCTGGCCGGAGCTGGGGAAGAACAGCACGGTCTCCTTGTACTTGTGCTGCAGGCCCTTGAGCGGCGCATCGTTCACACGCGGGACGTTGTGTGTCATCTGGCCGGCCGGGTGCGGGTTCATGCGCATCCGGATCGCATGCACCTGGCGCCGGATCGCCTCGTCGTCCTTTTTATACAGCACCAGGTCGCGCAGCTGCTCGTATTCGGTCGCGGACAGCATGTCGCGGTGCGGGAAGGTGAGGCGGTAGATCGGGTCGTCCGGCACCCGGCTCCAGTCGATCAACTGGTCGAGCACGTATTGGTTGACGCGGAACGGCAGCACGTGGGACACGACCTGGACTGCTTCCTGCAGATCCGGGCTGAGCCATTGCCACTGGGGCGCCTGGGCGATCGACTGGCGGGTGTACGGCTTGAACTTCGGGCTTGCTTCTGCGGTGGTCACGGCATTCTCCTGGGAAGGAAAGATGTTGGGCCTTGCATTCTTGTAACTTGAATTGCCGGCAGGAACTCCATCATAGGACGCCTATTTTTCAAGCAATTGCACCGAGTCAATTGAATTACAGAAAGGTTGCGTCGAATAAATATTAGCCAGAGTGTCTGTCTTCGTTCACACCGTGGGTCGGCAGTTGCGCTCGCGCAAGCCTGGAGCAGGCCGTGGGACGTAGAGTAGAAGATGCAATTTAGCAACATTTAGTCAATGCATTTTTCTAGCGAAAAGGACGATCATGAAGCTGCTCACTACCCTCACCGCCGCTGCTCTCTGCCTGGGTTTTGCCGCCGCGCCGGCGCAGGCCGCCGACCCGACCGAAAAGGAAGCCGTCGCCATGACCGAGCGCGGCGCCGCTTTCCTGAAGTCGAAAGGCAAGGACGAAATGATGAAACACATCAGCGCCAAGGATCCGGAGTTCTGCCAGGGCGAACTGTATATCGGCATGCGCGACATCAAGACCGGCATCATGCTGGCTCACCCCTACAACCCGTCGATCGTCGGCAAGGACCTGACCGACGTGCCCGATGCCAACGGCAAGAAGTACCGCCGCGAGATCATCGAAACCGCCGCCAGCAAGGGCAAGGGCTGGGTCGACTACCAGTACAAGAACCCCAAGTCGGGCAAGATCGAACCGAAGACGACCTACGTGCTGCGCGTCGATGACGTGGTTCTGGAAGCCGGCATCTACAAGAAGTAAGGACGCCGCAGCAGGATCGACGATTTCTGCTGCCGTGCAATCGCCCCACAGGAGTTGAGCATGTTGAAAAAATTGCGGATCGGTCCGAAGCTGCTGCTGGCGCCGGGCCTGGTGCTGGTGCTGCTGCTGATGCTGTCGGGCGCCGCGTGGTACGGCATGGTGCGCCAGAACGCGTCCCTCGAAAACATGGTGCAGGTGCGCGCGGCGCGCCTGAAAAGCGTGGCCGACGTGGCGGGCGACGCCAAGTACGTGCACGCCAACGCGTATCAGTTTCTGGCATGGGTCAACGGCAGCTTCGCCAAGGCCCGGCTGGATGCGCTGAGCGCCGACATCGGCAGCCGCCACGCGTCGGTGAAGGCCCAGCTCGACGCGCTGGCGCGGGTCGGCAGCGCCTCCGAGCGCAAGCCGATCGACGCCTCGCTGGCGGCGCTGGCGAACTACCGCAAGGCGATCCAGGAAACCATCGAGATGGCGCAGGTCGACCAGTCGATCGCGACCAACTCGATGCAGAAGGCGGAAAAGGACTTCGGTATCCTGAACCAGCAGCTGGCCCAGCTGGCGGCGCTGGAAAAATCGCTGAGCGAGGAAGCCTACGCCGCCGCGCGCGAGGAGTTCCACAGCCTGGGCACCAGCATGGTGGTGCTGGTGATCCTGTCGATCGCGGTATCGCTGGCCGTGACGATGCGCCTGCGCCGCGCCATGCTGCGCGACATCGGCGCGATCTCGAGCGTGGTGCGCGAGATGGCCGATGGCAAGCTGACCGGCAGCGCGGCCAGCGACGGCCGCGACGAGATCGCCGACACCTCGCGTGCCCTCGACCAGACCATCTCGAACCTGAACCGCACGCTGCGCAGCGTGCTCGGTTCGGTGCGCTCGATCGACACCGCTTCGAAGGAAATCGCGAGCGGCAACCTGGACCTGTCGACCCGCACCGAGATGCAGGCCGGCTCGCTGCAGCAAACCGCCAGCGCGATGGAGACGCTGACCCAGGCCGTCAAGGACAACGCCAGCAACGCGCGCCTGGCGACCGAGCTGGCGGCCGAGGCGGCGCGCCTGGCCGGCAACGGCGGCGATTCGGTGGGGCGCGCGGTGGCGACCATGGAATCGATCCGCGCCAGCTCGCGCAAGATCGTCGACATCATCGGCGTCATCGACGGCATCTCGTTCCAGACCAACATCCTGGCGCTGAACGCGGCGGTCGAAGCGGCGCGCGCCGGCGAGCAGGGCCGCGGGTTTGCGGTGGTGGCGTCCGAGGTGCGCACGCTGGCGCAGCGCTCGGCCTCGGCGGCCAAGGAGATCAAGGCCCTGATCGCGGATTCGGTGGCGATCATCGACAACGGCAGCGCCTCGGTCAACGAAGCCGGATCGAGCATGGGCAGCGTGGTGGCGTCGGTGCAGCAGGTGAACGACATCATCAACCGCATCAGCGTGGCCAGCAACGAGCAGGCCGAGGGCATCGCCGAAGTCAACCTGGCGGTCGGGCAGATGGACGACATGACGCAGCAGAACGCGGCCCTGGTCGAGCAGGCGGCGGCGGCGGCGGCCAGCCTGCACGAGCAGACCGTCAACCTGGCGCGCGCGGTGTCGGTGTTCCAGATCGAAGGCGAAGACGCGCTGCGGCCCGATGCCGGCGACGACGAGGACATCCAGCCGGTGCCGGCGGTCCAGGCCGAGCGGCGTGCGGCGGGCAGCGCGATGCGCGGTGCGCGTCCGGCGCTCGAGCACCGGGCGGCCGCGGAACGTCCGTCCCAGCAAGCACGCAAGGACAGCCGGCGGCGCGCCTAGGTGCAGGAAACCGGGCGGCCCGCGCACCCCAAGCGCCGCTCCTGCGCAGGCAGGGGCGGCGCAATCGGTTCAGCGGAACGGCTTGCTGACGTAGCGCGACCCGGCCAGTCCGAAACGCCACGGCACGTCGACCGCCTTCGAAATGCCGATGCGCGGGCCGCTGACCACCTCGATCCCTTCCGGCGCCGCCTGCAGTTCGAACGGCGCGCCGGCCAGCGGCTCGCCGTTCAGGGCGCGCGTCACACCCAGCGCCTGGCACAGCTTGCCGGGCCCGGAGCACAGCAGCCGGTCGTCGCCGGTGCCGCGGCGCTCGCGCATGATCTCCAGCCCTGCGACCGGCTCGAGCGCGCGGATCAGCACCCCGGCGCCATGTCCCTCTTCCCGACAGACGAAGTTCAGGCACCAGTGGATGCCGTAGGAGCGGTACACGTAGGCGTGGGCGGGCGGCCCGAACATGGCGAAATTGCGCTCGGTGCGTCCGGAATAGCTGTGCGAGGCGGGATCTTCGCCGTCGTAGGCCTCGGTCTCGACGATGCGGCCGCCGACGCCGTCGACCAGGACCGTTACCCCGATCAGCTGGCGCGCGACACGGTGGGAAGGTGCAAGAAAGTCGATACCGGCGAGGATGAATGGAGACATGTATGAATCTTACAACGCTCTCGCCCGCCAAGTCGCACTTGTCGGACGAGCTGTCTATACCAGTAGCGGCGTCAAGAAATTTGACGAATCGTTGCCAACCACTCGTCAAATAATTAAATGCGTTGATGCAACTTTTACGGCACTGGTGTAAAGTCATGCGCTTCGCACTTAATTTCCGTGCAGCATCACTCTCCCGGAATTGTCCCCAGAACCATGAGTACAGCAAGCGCCCTGGCGCGTCCCAGCGCCGCCGAGGATCCGGTCGACGCCCTGATCAAGTCGATCCGCATCCCCCCGCGTCCCAGCCTGCTGGCCGACCTGCAGCGCGAGCTGGGCTCGCCCGATCCCAGCCCGGAAGCGATCGGCCGCATCGTCGCCAGCGACGTCGGCATGTCGGGCGCCCTCCTCAAGCTGGCCAATTCCGCTGTCTACGGCGGCCGCAAGGCGAAGTCGATCGAGCAGGCCATCCTGTTCCTCGGCATTAACCAGGTCGCGGCCCTGATGACCGGGCTGCTGGCGCGCCAGGCGATTCCGGCCAACAGCGCGGCCCTGGCCAGCTTCTGGGACGTGTCCACGCGCCGCGCCCAGGCCATGGTGTTCCTGTCGCGCCGCCTGCGCATCGGCGAAGCCGACGTGGCGCATACCTTCGGCCTGTTCTGCGACACCGGCGTGCCGCTGCTGATGGACCGCTTCGCCGACTACGGCGCCACCTATGCCGCCGCCTCGCTGGATGCGGCGCGGCCGTTCACGGCGCTGGAAGACGAACGCCACGCGACCTCGCACACGGCGGTCGGCTGCCTGCTGGCGCGCAACTGGGGCCTGCCGGGCGACATCGGCTGGGCCATCCTGCACCATCACGATTACGCGGTGCTCGACGACGCCGACAGCCCGGCCACGGTGCGCTCGATGGTTGCCCTGTCGCTGCTGGCCGAAAGTGCCATCTGCACCTACCAGGGCCACGGCGAATCGCTCGAATGGAACAAGGGCGGCGACCTGGCGCTGGCCTACCTCGGCCTGTCGATCGAGGAAACCGCCGAACTGCTGGACGAACTGGTGGAAGCCTTCCACGACGAATAAGCAGGCGGCGCGTATTTACATCGCCTGCGCGGCGGCGGATACTGCATTCAAACAGAATGCAAACCGCCTGCCCGCGGAGGAGACATGCAGCGCCTGATCCCGTTCCTGCTGTCGCTGGCCATGCTGGCCGGCTGTGCCAGCCCTCCCCCGCTCTCGTCCGCCCCGCCGCCGGCGCTGTTCGCCGATGCGGCCTTTGCACCGCCCTCGGAACCCATCGGCAGCGACGCCCTGTTCGCCCTCAGCCCCGCCATGCGCGCCCACCTGCACAGCCCTGCGTTCACGGCCCTGCTGCGCAGCAAGGGCCTGGAGCGCGGCCTGATCGAAGCCCTGTACAGCAAGAACGAACTGAAGCTCGACTATGACGCCAGCGTCACGCGCAACGCGGCCGACACCTATGCGGCGCGCGCCGGCAACTGCCTGTCGCTGGTGATCATGACCGCCGCCTTCGCGCGCGAACTCGGGATGACGGTGCGCTTCCAGGCCGTGGATGCGGACGACACCTGGAGCCGCGACGGCAGCCTGGTCCTGGTCGCGGCCCACGTCAACATCGCCCTCGGCCACCGCAAGCCAGGCGGCCTGCTGTACGACGAGAGCGCCGACCGCGAACTGGTGGTAGACTTCCTGCCGCCGCCGGACGCCGCGCGCTTTCGCACGCGCGAACTGGACGACACCGAACTGGTCGCCCTGTTCCACAACAACCGCGCCGCCGAAGCCCTGGTGCGCGGCCGCATCGACGATGCCTACTGGTGGGCGCGCGCCGCGGTCGCCGGCAACCCGGCCGGCGCCACCGCCTACAACACCCTCGGCGTGATCTACCAGCGCCACGGCCAGCCGGCGCTGGCCGAACGCGCCTACCGCGCCGCCCTCGAGCGCGCCCCGGAAAACCTGGTGACGATGCAGAACCTGGCACCGCTGCTGGCTCAGCTCGGCCGTCCCGAGGAAGCACGGGCGCTGGCCCAGCGCGCCGCCGCGATCCAGCCGGTGCCGCCCTTCCACTACTTCGACCAGGGCGTGGCGGCAATGAAACGCGGCGACTTCGACGCCGCCCGCACGCTGTTCGAACGCGAGGTACGGCGCGCGCCTTACAACGACGAATTCCACTTCTGGCTCGCGCTCGCCCATTTGCGCCTGGGCGACGCCGCGCAGGCCCGCGCGCAGCTGGCGCAGGCGGTCGACACCAGTACCCGGCGCGACGTGCGCGACGCCTATTCGGCCAAGCTGGCCCACCTGCGCCAGCTCGGCAGCGGCTGGAGCCGCATCCATTGACCCCAGGAGCGCGTAAACGAACAAAGGGCCGGTCCCTTGCGGAAACCGGCCCTTCTCGCATGCCCCGCCTGAGCGGGGATGCCTTCGACAATCAACGGCGGCGCTGTTGCGGACGTGCGCCCTGCGGCGGCATGCCGCGCGTTTCGATGTGACGGAAGGTGATGCGGCCCTTGTTCAGATCGTAGGGCGACATCTCCAGCGTCACGCGGTCGCCGGCGATGATGCGGATGTGGTTCTTCTTCATGCGGCCCGAGGTGTATGCCACCAGTTGATGGCCGTTTTCCAGATCGACGCGGAAACGCATCTCCGGCAGCACTTCGGTGACCTTGCCACTCATTTCGATCAGTTCTTCTTTACTCATGTCATGTCCTTTATAGGTGAAGCGACTCTTCCGTGGCCGATGATGCGGAAGCAACGGCCGGCATAGCATCGACCGGCGAAAGCGCGCACACCGCACTGCCGTCGGGACAGGCTGCCAGTCTGTCGGGTCGAAATGGGAAAAGTCGGAAACGTGGAACGCGTATTACGTGCTTGGAGCGACCACGAACTGGGGGATGGATCCAATATGGGGACGTTGCGCCAAAATAAAAGAGAACGTTCGAACTTTTTTGCGGCGGCAAGTCAACAAACGTCATTCTACACGACAACAGCATACCGTGCCGAAGAGGCGTCAATCCTCAGGCCAGCAAGTCCATCTGCACGCCCTGCCCCGCATCCCGGCTGCCGTCCATCAACGCGCGCCAGCGTTCCAGCTTTTGTTCGAAGTTCAAGGCCATGTGGGCCGGCGAACTCGACGGCAATACCACCGTACGGTAACCGTGGGCCGCGAACTGGTCCGCGAATTTTCCCGAGGTCTGCCCGTTGAAGCCCACCGTGTCGAGTGCCGGACACAGGCGGTGCAGCCGCGCGAAATCGTTGGCGGCCGGCTTGCGGATCGCCGAGTCGAGACTGCCTTCGCGCTCGCAGGCGGCCAGCACGTCCCACAGGCCGAAACGGTGGACCAGCAGGCGCGGCAGGCGCTCGGCGTAGGGCAGCGCATACAGGTCTTCATCGACCAGGGCGCCGACCAGTTTCCAGAACTGGTTGCGCGGGTGCGCATAGTACTGCTGGGCGGCGAGCGAAGCCGCGCCGGGAAAGCTGCCCAGGATCAGGATGCGGGTGTTGGGCGCGACGACCGGCGCGAGGCCGGTCAGCAAGGGAGCGGAAGCGGACATGGCCGCATCATAGTCCAGAAACGCAAAACGGGGCTGCCGCCCCGTCGGTCCTGCGTGCCGGCCGGCGCCGGCGCCGCTCAGGCCTTGCGGCGGCGGCGTGCGAGGCCGAGGCCGAGCAGGCCCAGGCCCAGCAGTGCGATCGAGCCCGGTTCCGGCACGGCGGTCGAGGCGGCCGAACCGGACGCCGTGCCGGTGGCCGGGGTCGTCGCGACCGGGGTGGTGACCGTCGGCGTGGCGACCGGCGCGGTCGTGATCGGGGTCGACGTCACCGGCAAGGTCGAGACCGGCATGGTGGACGCGGCCAGGATGCCGTCCACGGTGAAGCTCACATAGTCTGCGCCGCCGGTGGTCGGATAGGCGTTCACGTCGGCGCCGTTCTTCCACGAGATGGTCAGCAGCTTGTCGGCCGAGAACGCGGACCACTGCGCATCGGTGATGTTCAGGGTGCCGCTCAGCGTGTAGTCGTAATCCTTGTAGTTCTCGGTCACCGAGATGCCGCTGGTGGTGTTGGTCCAGTGGGTTGCCTGGTACCCGTCGATGTAGAAGTTGAAGTACTCGTCATCCCAGAAGCTGTAGTTGGTGCCGTAATCGCCCTTGGCGGTGATCGAGATGGTCACGCCGGTGTAGTTGTTGCTGCCCAGCGCATACGTGCTGCTGAAGGTCTGTGCGGTCTGGGTGATCGCGGTCGTGTTCGACGCGATGACGGTGGCCTGGGCGGCGCCGGCGAAGAAGGCGGTAGCGGCGAGGCCGGCGGCGATGAACTGTTTACGCATGTGAATTCCTGAAAGAGTTAGGTTGCTTTGAATTATTCTTACTTTACCTAAAGCAATTTAAATGCCAGCAGGAAAAACTCACGTATTTTCAATGTCTTATGCTCCGCAGCTACCGGATTTACCGTTTCACTGTAAAATTTTTCGACAAAGAAAAATAGCGCGGAACTAATAAATTCTCGTCGTCAATTTTTCTCTCGCCTTACAGACATGCAAAGATAGCATCGAATTGATGAATTCGTGTAATTTGATCATTGTAAAATTTTCCGACAAAACGAAAAAAACGGCGATCGCTCGCACGATCGCCGCAAAGGGCAACACCCACAACAACGCTGAATATCAGCGGCTTGCCACCTGCTTCTCGACGGCGCTGCCGGCATCCCAGCCGCCGCCCAGCGCGCGGATCAGCGCCACCGTGGTGACGGCGCGATCGCCGCGCAACTGCACCGCACTGCGCTCCACCGCCGCCTGGTTGCGCTGGGCATCCAGCAGCTCGAGATAGCTGCCGCGGCCGGCGTCATACAGCTTTTGTGCCAGTTCGCTCGACCTGCGTGCCGACACCAGCGCCTGCTCGGTTTCGAAGCTTTGTCCGGCCAGGATGCGCAGGCCAGCCAGGTTGTCCTCGACTTCCGCGAACGCCGTCAGCACGCTCTGGCGATAATTCCCGACCGCCTCCTCCAGCGCGGCCTCGCTGCGCGCCACGTTGTTGCGGTTGCGGCCGCCGTCGATCAGCGGCATCGACAGCGCGGCGCCCAGCAGCCAGGAACGGCTGCTCCACTTGAACACGTCGGCAAAGGTGCCGGCCACCCCGCCGCCGTCGGCGCCGATGCTCAGGGCCGGGAACATGGCCGACCGGGCCACGCCGATGCGGGCGTTGGCCGCCTCCATCGTGCGCTGGGCACCGGCGATGTCGGGCCGGCGTTCCAGCAGGCTGGATGGCATGCCGGCCGGGATCAGCGGCAGCGCCGATGCATCGGCCAGCGGGCTGGCGGGCGCGCTGAAGTTCGACGCCGGCTTGCCCAGCAGGACCGCCAGCGCGTGTTCGGCCGTGGTGCGCTGGCGCTGCAGGCCGATGGCTTCGGCGCGCGCCGTCGACAGCTCGGTGCGGGCGCGGGCCAGATCAAATTCGCCGATGTCGCCCAGCTCGAAGCGGCGTCCGGTCACCCGCACGCTTTCTTCGCGCAGGCGCACCGTGTGCTCGACGGTTGCCAGTTCGGCGTCCAGCGAGCGCAGGCGGAAATAGGTCTGCGCCACGTCGGCCTGCAGCGACAGCAGCACCGAGCGGTAGGTCGCTTCCACCGCGCCGGCGTCGCCGCGCGCCGCCGCCACGTTCGACGAGACGCGGCCGAACAGGTCGACTTCGTAGCTGGCCGACAGCCGCGCCGAATAGGTGTTGACCGGGGCCACCGGGGTGCCCGGCGCCTGCAGCGCTTCCAGCGGCGACGGACGGGCGCGCTGGGCGTTGACGCCGACGCCGACCTGTGGGATGCGGTCGCTTTCGGCGATGCCGGCGATCGCCCGCGCCTGTTTCACGCGCGCCGCGGCCACCGCCAGGCTCTGGTTGTTGGCGCCCGCCTCGGCGATCAGGGCGTCCAGCGACGGGTCGTGGAAGACGCGCCACCACTCGCCGCGCGGCTGGGCTTCGGCCGGCTGGCCGATCTTCCAGGTGGTGCCGTCCGGCGCAGTACGGACCGCATCGGCCGACGGCACCTGCGCCTCCTTGAAGGCGCCCACGGCGGCGATCGCGGGCTGCTTGAAGTCGGGCGCCGCGCAGGCCGTCAGCAGCAGCGCTGCCAGCAAGGGTGCCACGCCTTTTGCAATCATCGTGTTCATATCAGTGGTTTCCTTCCAGAGCGGGACCGTGGTCGGCCGGCAGCGTGGCCGGCGTATGCGCATTGCCGGCGGCGTGCGCGGGGCGTTCGAAGCGCTTGGCCAGCGTGCGCAGCAGCACGTAGAACAGCGGCGTCAGGAACAGGCCGAAGAAGGTCACGCCCAGCATGCCGGCGAACACCGCCACGCCCATCGCATGACGCATCTCGGCGCCGGCGCCGTGCGAGAACACCAGCGGCAGCACGCCCATGATGAATGCGATCGAGGTCATCAGGATCGGGCGCAGACGCAGGCGGCAGGCTTCCAGCGCGGCGGCGACGATGCTGCGGCCGTGATGCTCCAGCTCGACCGCGAACTCCACGATCAGGATCGCGTTCTTGGACGCCAGGCCCACCAGCACGAACAGCGCGATCTGGGTGAACACGTTGTTGTCGCCGCCGGTCAGCTTGACGCCGACCAGTGCGCACAGGATCGACATCGGCACGATCAGGATCACTGCCAGCGGCAGGGTCCAGCTCTCGTACTGGGCGGCCAGCACCAGGAACACCAGCAGCACGCACAGCGGGAACACGAAGATCATGGTGTTACCCGACAGGATGTCCTGGTAGGTCAGGTCGGTCCATTCGTAGGCGATCCCTTTCGGCAGCACTTCGCGTGCGATTTCCTCCATCGCGGCCTGGGCCTGGCCCGACGAGACGCCCGGGGCCGGGCCGCCGTTCATCTCGGCGGCGACGTAGTTGTTGTAGCGCTGGACGCGGTCCGGGCCGTAGGTGTCCTTGATCTGCATGATCGTGGACAGCGGGATCATCTCGCCCTTGTCGTTGCGGACCTTCAGCTGGGCGATCTGCTCGCGCTGCGAACGGAACGGGGCGTCGGCCTGCACGCGCACCTGGTAGGTGCGGCCGAACTGGTTGAAGTCGTTCACGTACAGCGAGCCGAGGTTGATCTGCAAGGTCTGGTTGATCTCGGCCAGCGGCACGCCCAGCTGCTTGGCCTTCACGCGGTCGACGTCGGCGAACAGCTGCGGCACGTTGATCTGGTAGCCCGAGAACACGCCGGCCAGACGTTTATCGGTCGCGGCCTTGGCCATGAAGGCCTGCACCGCCTTGTTCAGCTCATCGTAGCCGAGGTTGCCGCGGTCTTCGATCATCATCTTGAAGCCGCCGGTGGTGCCCAGGCCGTTGACCGGCGGCGGCGGCAGCACCATCACGAACGCATCCTCGATGGCGCCCATGCGCTTGTTGATCTCGGCGGCGATGGCTTCGGCGCTCTGCGCCGCGCCGTGGCGCTGATCAAAAGGCTTCAGGGTGACGAAGGCGATACCGGCGTTCGGCGCATTGGTGAAGCCGTTGATCGACAGGCCCGGGAAGGCGACCGACGATTCCACGCCCGGGATACTGCGGGCGGCGTCCGACATCCTGCGGATCACGTTGTCGGTGCGCTCCAGCGAGGCGGCGTCCGGCAACTGGGCGAAACCGATCAGGTAAGCCTTGTCCTGGGCCGGCACGAAGCCCGGCGGCACTGCCTTGAACATGAAGATGCCGGCGATCGTGAGCAGCGCATACACGCCCAGCGACGCGCTCTTGCGCTTCAGGACGCCCTGCACGCCGCCTTCGTAGCGGTGGGCCGAGCTGTTGAAGAAGCGGTTGAAGCCCTTGAAGAAGCGGCCGAACACGGCATCCATGCCGCGCGTCAGCCAGTCCTTCTTGGCGCCGTGCGGCTTCAGGAGAACGGCGGACAGCGCCGGCGCCAGGGTCAGCGACAGGAAGGCCGAGATCACGGTCGAGATGGCGATGGTCAGCGCGAACTGGCGGTAGAACTGGCCGGTCAGGCCCGAGACAAACGCGATCGGCACGAACACGGCGCACAGCACCAGCGCGATCGCGATGATCGGACCGGACACTTCCTTCATGGCCTGCACGGTGGCGTCATGCGGATTCAGGCCGTTCTCGATATTCCGTTCGACGTTCTCCACCACCACGATGGCGTCGTCGACCACGATACCGATGGCCAGCACCAGCCCGAACAGCGACAGCGTGTTGATCGAGAAGCCGAAGGCCAGCATCACGGCAAAGGTACCGACCACCGACACCGGCACCGCCAGCAGCGGAATCACGGAGGCGCGCCAGGTCTGCAGGAACACGATCACGACGATGGCCACCAGCACGATCGCTTCGATCAGGGTATGCAGGACCGAGTTGATCGACTCGCGCACGAACTGGGTCGGGTCGTACACGATGCTGTAGGTCATCCCCTGCGGGAAGTCCTTCGACAGCTCTTCCATCTTGGCGCGCACCTCGGTCGACAGCTGCAGTGCATTCGCGGTCGGCGACTGGAACAGCGGGATCGCCACGGCCGACTTGTTGTCCAGCAGCGAGCGCAGGGCGTACGAGTTGGAACCCATTTCCAGGCGTGCGACGTCCTTCAGCAGGGTGGTGGCGCCGTCGGCGTTGGTCTTGACGACGATGTTGCCGAATTCCTCGACGCTGGCCAGGCGGCCCTGGGTGTTCACGGTCAGCTGGAACTCGGCGCCCTTGGACGGGCCCTGGCCGACCACGCCGGCCGCGACCTGCACGTTCTGTTCGCGGATCGCGTTCACCACGTCGGTGGCGGTCAGGTTGCGGCCCGCCACCTTCTGCGGATCGAGCCAGACGCGCATCGCGTAGTCGCCCGAGCCGAACAGCTGGACGTCGCCCATGCCCGGGATGCGGGCCAGCTGGTCCTTGACGTTCAGCGTGGCGTAGTTGCGCAGGTACAGGTCGTCATAGCGGCCGTCCGGCGAATTCAGGTGCACCACCATCGTGATGTTGGGCGAACTCTTGACGGTGGTGACGCCGATCTGGCGCACCTCTTCCGGCAGGCGCGGCAGCGCGCGCTGGACGCGGTTCTGCACCGCGGTCTCGGCCTGCTCGACGTTGGTGCCGATCTTGAACGTCACGGTCAGCTGCAGCGCGCCGTCCGAGGTGTTTTGCGAGGTCATGTAGAGCATGCCCTCGACGCCGATGATTTCCTGCTCGATCGGCGTGGCGACCGTCTCGGCGATGACCTTCGGGTTGGCGCCCGGGTACTGGGCGCGCACCACGATCGACGGCGGCACCACTTCCGGGTATTCCGAGATCGGCAGCTGGAAGATCGAGATCAGGCCGGCCACGAACACGATGACCGACAGCACCGCCGCGAAGATCGGCTTGTCGACGAAAAAGCGTGAGATATTCATTGTTATTGTTCCTTGCGAATGTGCGTTGCCTTACTTGGACTCGGCCATGGCGATGCGCGCGCCATCCTTGGCCGGCGCGGCATTGCTGGCCACCATCGGCACGGTCTGCGCCGTGATCGGCGCACCCGGACGCACGCGCTGCAGGCCGTTGACCACGATCTTCTCGCCCGGCTTCAGGCCGGTGCGCACCACGCGCAGGCCATCGACCACCGGACCCAGGGTGACGGTGCGGTACTCGGCCTTGCCGGCCCCGTCGACCACGAACACGAACTTGCGGCTCTGGTCGGTGCCGACGGCGCGGTCGGTGATCAAGAGCGCGTTCCTGGCGTTGCCACCGCCGATCTGCACGCGTGCGAACAGGCCGGGCGCCATGCTGCCGTCGCGGTTGTCGAAGGTGGCGCGCATGCGCACGCTGCCGGTGCGGTTGTCGAGCTGGTTGTCGACGAATTCCAGCTTGCCTTCGTGCGGGAAGCCGTCCTCGCCCGCCAGGCCGACCTTGACGGCCACCGGATGGCCGGCATGCGCATCCTTGCTGACGCGCAGGTAGGTTTCCTCGTCGCCGTCGAAGCTGGCGTAGATGCGGTCGAGCGACACCACCGAGGTCAGCACGGCCGACGCGTCGACCAGGTTGCCGAGGGTGATCTCGGCCTTCGAGACGCGGCCGTCGATCGGCGAGGTCACGCGGGTGTACGCGAGATTCAGTTTGGCGGCCTGGGCCTGGGCTTCGGCAGCGCGCGCGGTGGCGTCCAGTTCCTTCAGGCCGGCGGCGCGTTCGTCGTATTCGCGCTGGGCGATCGCCTTGTCGCCCAGCAGGCGTTCGGCGCGGGCCAGTTCCAGCTTGGCCAGTTCGGCCTTGGCGCGCGCCGATTTGCCGGCCGCTTCGGCGCGGTCGTATTCGGCCTGGTAAGGGCGCTGGTCGATCACGAACAGCACGTCGCCCTTTTTGACTTCGGCACCCGGCTTGAAGTTGACGGCGGTGATGAAGCCGGACACGCGCGGACGGATCTCGACGCGGTCGATGGCTTCCAGGCGGCCCGAGAATTCCTGGGTCTCGGCGATCTGCTTCTCGACCACGGTAGCGGCCGATACCGGCGGCCCCGCCTGCGCCTGCGGCTGCGCTTCGGCCTTGCCGGTGGCGTCCGAGCAGCCTGCGATCAGGATGGCGACGCCGGCGGCGCCCAATGCCAGCACGACCGGCCTTGCCGCCGTTTTCAGTTGTTGGATGGATTTCATGTTGCCCTCTCGTTTTTGGAAAATTATTGATAACTTATTAAGGCTTGAACGAAGTCAGTCCTTTCCGGGCTTTTGCAGGAAAAGACAGGTCTCCCATGCCCCGTCGAGCGGGACATGTGTTTCTAGTTATGGGGTGATGCGCTGACCCGTGGGGTCAACAGCCGGCAGGCGCTGCCTGGTCGAGTCCGGCAATGAAGTTGGCGATTTCGCTCAATACATGCGCTTTGCACGCACATTCGTTACGCGCATTCGGGTCCTGCAAGCGCGCTGCGGACAGGCGCCGCACCGTGGTCGGCACGCCCGCATTGATCAGTTTGTTACCGTAGGCTTCGGCTTCGTCGCGCAAGGGATCGTCCTCGGTCGACAGGATCAGGGCCGGCGGCAGGTTTTTCAGACGGCTCGACTGCAGCGGCGACGCGTAAGGGTGGCTGCGGTCGGCCGGGTGCGGCAGGTAGCCGCGGTAGGCGGCCGCGCATTCGTTGACCACCTTGGCGCTGTCCGGGCAGGCCGGCATCTCGCGCATCGAGCAGGTCGTGAGGCCGGGGTCGAGCATCGGCATGATCAGGATCTGGCCGGCCAGCTGCGGGGCGCCGCGGTCGCGCGACATCAACCCGCACACCGCCGCCAGGTTGGCGCCGGCTTCGATGCCGGCCACCAGCATGCGCTTGCCGGTCCAGCCCAGCTTGGTCTTGTTCTTCTTGGCCCACATCAGCACGGCGTGCGCATCCTCGACCGCTGCCGGGAACGGCTTGCTGGTCGCCAGCGTGTAGGTCGAGGACAGCACCACCGGATAACCGCTGGCCTCGGCCAGGTGGCGCAGGAAGCTGTCCGATTGGTCGAGGTCGCCGCCGACGAAGCCGCCGCCGTGGAAGAACACGATCAGGATGTCGCGCTTGCCGTCGGTGCTCGCCTTGTACAGGCGCGCCGCCAGCGGGCCTTCGGCGCCGGTGGCCTGCATGTCCTTGACACTCAGCGTGTGCGGCGCCATCGCCGTCTCTCCGCCGCGGCTCATTGCGCCGCTCCGCCGCGCAATGCGCTGCCGGCGAACCATGCCTGGTAGCCGCGCGCTTCGGCGCCGGCGGCGTGGGCATATTCGTCGCTGAGCACCATGAATGCCATGAACACGACGCCCAGCACCAGCGCCACCAGGGGGGCGATGTTATCCAGATGTAGTTTCATGACCTGCTCCTTTTATGTGACCGTACCGACACTATAGACTTCATCTAGAATCTAATAAATAGAGCAATTGCGAATCCATTATTCAGATTCCTGAACAATCGTAGTAGATGAGGTAGGCGATGAACAAATTACAAGCCATGGAAGTGTTCGTGCAGGTTGTCGACACCGGCAGCTTCACGCGCGCGGCCGAGATGCTGCAGATGCCCAAGGCCACCGTGTCAACGCTGGTGCAGTCGCTGGAAACATCGCTGTCGGCCAAGCTGCTGCACCGGACCACGCGCCTGGTGACGGTGACCACCGACGGCGCCGCCTATTACGAACGCTGCCTGCGCATCCTGTCCGACGTGCGCGACGCCGAGGAATCGCTGTCGCGCACCCGCCTGTCGCCGAGCGGCCGGCTGCGCGTGGACGTGCCCACCGGCCTGGCGAGCGAGATCCTGATCCCGGCCCTGCCCGCCTTCTTCGAGCGCTACCCGGACATCGTGATGGAGATGGGCAGCACCGACCGCCCGGTCGACCTGGTCGAGGAAGGCGTCGATTGCGCGGTGCGCGGCGGCGAACTGTTCAACGACAACCTGATCGCGCGCCGCGTCGGCGTGATCAATTTCGTCACCGCGGCCTCGCCCGAGTACGTGGCGCGCCACGGCATGCCGCGCCACCCGCGCGACCTCGAACGCCACCGCTGCGTCAGCTATTTCTCGGCCAAGACCGGCAAGACCTACGACTGGGACTTCCGCCGCGGCGACGAGACGGTGGTGGCGCGCATGCCCGGCGTGATCGCCCTCAACGATTCCAATGCCTACGTGCACGCCGGCCTGGCCGGTCTCGGCATCATCCAGATGGCCGACTACCTCATGATGCAGCACGTGGCCACCGGACGCATGGTGCGCGTGCTGGGCGACTGGAGCAGCGAGCCGCTGCCGGTGCATATCGTGTATCCGCAGAACCGCCACCTGTCGGCCAAGGTGCGCGTGTTCGTCGAATGGGTGTCCGACCTGTTCGCGAAGCACCCGCACATGCAGATCGGCGCGGTGCCGCAGCTGGAAACCATGCCCGACGAGGAGGCGGTGGCGGCGTGATCGCAGGTGTAGAATCCGGTAAACAAAGACCAAAAACCAGGAGACCGCCGATGCCCCAGCCGCGCACCATCGACGTGCTGCTCGAGCAATACGCCGACAGCCACCGCAATCCGACCAATGAACTGATCCATCTGGTGTGCGTGCCGGTGATCGTGTTCACGCTGCTGGGCATCCTGTGGAGCATCCATCCGCTGCTAGCGCTGCTGGCCTGCAGCGGGGCGCTGGTCTACTACTTCAAACTGTCGCGTCCGTTCGCGCTGGGCATGCTCCTGATGAGCATCGCGATGCTCGGCCTGCTGTCCCTGATGCCGCCGATGACGGTGCTCCCGCTGTCGATCGCGGTGTTCGTGGTGGCCTGGATCGGCCAGTTCATCGGCCACAAGATCGAGGGCAAGAAGCCGTCCTTCCTGGACGACCTGCGCTTCCTGCTGATCGGGCCGCTGTTCGTGCTCGGCTTCCTGTACCGGCGCCTCCGTCTGGCTTACTGAGCCGGCCTGCCGAAGTGCCGATCGATCGGCGCACCGTGCCGCAGGCACAGGCGAGCTCGCGTGCACGCGTAAGCTCTTGCGAAATCGGTAATCCGGCATCATCTGCTGGAAAACAGCAAAGTCGATTGGAGCTCATCATGAAACGCGCGTTCATTCTCCCTGCGGCCCTCGCCTGCGCGGGCATTCTTGCCGGCTGCGCCACGCCGCCCGAATCGGGCAACGTCTACAACGCCTACCAGACCATGAACGAACAGTCGGTCCGCATGGGCACGGTCGAATCCGTGCGCAACGTGACCATCGCCAACCCGGACAGCGGTACCGGCACCGTCGCCGGCGCCGCCCTCGGCGGCCTGGGCGGCTCGCAGATCGGCCACGGCAACGGCTCGGCCGCGGTCGGCATCCTGGGCGCGGTCGCCGGCGGCATCATCGGCAACCGCATCGAAAACCAGGCCAACAACCGGCCCGGTTTCGAGATCACGGTCCGCCTCGACAACGGCGAAATGCGCGCCATCACCCAATTGGCCGACGAAGCCTTCCGCCCTGGCGAGCGTGTGCGCCTGTTGAGCAACGGCTACAACACCCGCGTCACGCACTAGGAGCCTATCCCAGCAGGCCGGAGTCGCTGCTGGGATAGGCTCAAGCCTCCCAGGGTAAATGATGCCCAATGACATCGCGAAAGCACGTATACTTTCGCGATGCCTTCCTACGCCCTCTTCACCATCGCCTCCCTGATCTGGGGTTCCACGTTCTGGGCCATCACGCTGGAACTGGGCGAAGTCCCGCCCGCGGTCTCGGTCGTCTACCGCTTCGCGCTGGCGTCCGCCACGCTGTTCGCCTGGTGCCTGCTGCGCGGCGACAAGCTGCGCCTGCCCTGGCGCGTGCAGCGCTGGACCCTGCTGCAGGGCTTCTTCACCTTCGGCCTGTCCTACGTCTGTACCTACAATGCCGAGCAGTTCGTGGTCTCGGCCCTGGTCGCGGTGCTGTTCGCGCTGATGGTGTTCTGGACGCCGATCTGCGCCCGCATCGCCTTCGGCACCCCGATCGCGCACCGCACCTGGGGTGCCGGCGTGGCCGCGATCGCCGGCGTCTCGCTGCTGTTCTGGCGCTCCATCGAGACCGCCCTGCACGACATCAGCCAGGGCGGCAAGGGCCACTTCATCCTCGGCCTGGTGCTGGGGATCGTCGCCTCGGTCGCCAGCGCGGCCGGCAGCATCGTGGTCGGCAAGGTGCGCGAGCAATCGAACAACCTGATGCTGACCACCGGCTGGTCGATGTTCTGGGGCACCTGCATGGTCGCGCTCTGGTGCCTGGCGACCGGCCAGGAATTCATCATCCCGCGCGCGCCGAGCTACGTGCTGGGCCTGCTGCACCTGTCGATCTTCGGCTCGGTGGTGGCCTTCATGTGCTACTTCACCCTGATCAACCGCATCGGCTCGAACAAGGCCGTGTACATCGGCGTCATCACGCCGGTGATCTCGGTGCTGCTGTCCATCAAGCTCGAACACTACCGCCCGGGTCCGGCCGAATGGCTGGGCATGGCGGTCTGCCTGGGCAGCGTCGCCTGGGCCCTGCGCGCGCCGGCTGCCAAGGCGGCGCCGCATTCCTCTACCGAAGTCCAATTGAACAACCCGATCGAAACCCCATGACTGTCGAATCACCTCAACGCGACACCTTCGCTATCCGCCCCGCCACCCCGGCCGACGTTGCCCACATCCACTCGATGATCGTCGAGCTGGCCGTGTTCGAAAAGCTGGAACACATGGTGGTCGCCACCGAAGACCTGCTGCACGAAGGCCTGTTCGGCGCGCGCCCGGGCTGCGAGGCGGTGGTGGCCGAGGCGGATGGCGAAGTGGTCGCCTTCGCCCTGTTCTTCCACAATTTCTCGACCTTCCTGACGCGCCGCGGCCTGTATCTGGAAGACCTGTACGTGCGCCAGGCGCACCGCGGCAAGGGCTACGGCAGCCGCCTGCTCAAGCACCTGGCGCGGCTGGCGGTGGAGCGCGGCTGCGGCCGCTTCGAGTGGTCGGTGCTGGACTGGAATACGCCGGCGATCGCGTTCTACAAATCGATGGGCGCCGAGATCCTGCCGGACTGGCGCATCTGCCGCGTGACCGGCGCGCCGCTGACGGCGCTGGCCGCAGACTAAGCGCCGCGCTGCCGGGCGGCGCCCCAAAGAAAAAACCCACGGGCTGCTCGCAGCGCCGTGGGTAACCCATTCGTCCAATGGGGAGGGGAGACTTGAATCCGACGGCCCCAATATAAGCTTCCGTCTCCCGTGTTTGGCCATTCCTTACAAATGCTTACCTCGGTAACAGAACGCCAAGATTTATCAGGGAAAAGTTCGCTTTTGCAATACATAACGAGCTTGCGCACGCTTGCGTGAGCACAAATGCCATCACGCGCCGTGCATGACAATGGGCTCTCCAAACGAGGGCCAAGCCATGAAAACGAGCGCCAGTTCAGGTGCCATACCGCGTGAAAATCCACGCTCCGCGCGACGCACCGCATCCCATACCATGTCACACACCACAGGCCTTGACGGCCGGCCTCACCGACCATGGCTGCGGGTGTTCCTGCGCCTGTGGCTGCGCTACCGGCTCGACGCCTGCCAGCGCTCGCTGCATGCCATGACAGCCCAGCGCGAAAACGACTTCCACGCCGAGCGCCTGCTGCACCGGGATATCTCCGCGATGCGCTCGCGGCTGCAGTCGCTGTAGCGGGTGCGAGTGCGAGTGCGAGTGCGGGTGCGGGTGCGGGTGCGGGTGCGGGTGCGGGTGCGCAGCAGCATGCCCGGCAGGCCGCTTCAGCGGCTGCGGCGCCGCGCCAGCAGGCGTTCGAAAGTCTCGAAGCCGGCCTGGGTCAGCAGCGCCAACAAGGCCGCCGGAATCGCGCCGGCCAGCAGCATGTCGTTGTCGTTCAGCGCGAGTCCCGTGGTGATGCGTTCGCCGAAACCGCCGGCGCCGATGAAGGCGGCGATCGTGGCCGTGCCCACGCTCATCACCGCCGCCGTCTTGACGCCGGCCAGGATCACCGGCGCCGCCAGCGGCAGTTCGACCGTGCGCAAGGCCTGGGCCCGCGTCAGGCCCAGCGCCAGCGCCGCCGTGCGCAGGCCGGGCGGCACCTGCAGCAGGCCGGTGCAGGTATTGCGCACGATCGGCAGCAGCGCATAGGCACACAGCGCCACCAGCGCCGGCACGGTGCCGATGCGCCCGAGCAGCGGGATCAGGATCGCCAGCAGCGCCAGCGAGGGCACCGTCTGCAGCATGCCGGCCACCGCCAGCACCACCTGGCGCAGGCGCGGCACCAGCGCCGCCAGGATGCCGAGCGGAATGCCGGCCACGCAGCCGAGCAGCACGGCCGCGCACACCAGCAGCAGGTGCTGGCGCGCCAGCGTGCCGAAGCCGTTGCCGAAGGTTTTGGCGAGCAGGCCGTCGCGGGCGGGACGGGTATTGGCGGTGGCGTTACGGGCAGGGTTGGACGCGGACGGCGCGCCGGGTTGCCCATCCAGGCGTCCGGCGTCCTCGTGCGCGGCCGCATTGCCGTCAGTTGGACATGGCACGCCCGGACTGGACGCGTGGACGGCGGAGCCATCCACCCTGCCCGCGACGCCGGCGTTTGCGGCCGCATGGCATGCAATCCAGTGCTTCGCGATTGCCGCGAACGATTCGCCATCCAGCTCGGCGGCGGCATTCATCGCGATCATGGCATCGGCGTCGATACTGCCTTCCAGGGTGCCGATTGCTGCCCAGGCCCGCGGCAGGCGCTGCGGCAGGTCGAGCCGGTACAGCAGCACCGCATCGTAGCGCGGGAAATAGCCGCGGTCGTCGTCCAGCACGCGCAGGCCGTACTGGCGGATCTTGGCGTCGGTCGAATAGATGTCGGTGACGTCGATCTGGCGCTGCGCCAGCGCCTCGTAGGCGATGCCGTGGTCGAGGCCGCGCGGCGTCTGCGGCAGGCCGTAGCGCCGCGCCAGGCCGGGCCAGCCGTCGGCGCGGCCCAGGAATTCGTGCGACAGCCCGATCTTGAGCTCGGGCCGGCGCGCCAGGTCGGACAGGCGCTGCACGCCGGCATCGCCGCGCGCGGCCAATGCGTAGCCGTTGGAAAAGCCCAGCGGCACCGCCACGCCCAGGCCCAGCGGCTGCAGCGCCGCGCGCATCTGCTCGATGGAAGTCGGGTGCGGATTCTTGAGGATCTCGAGGTCGATGGTGCCGAGGTATTCCGGATACACGTCGATGGCGCCGGAGCGCAGCGCGGCCAGCACGATGGCCGTGTTGCCCAGGCCCTGGCGGTGCTCGGCCGGTCCGGCGCGCGCCGCGGTCTGGGTCAGGATTTCGCCCAGGATGTAGGACTCGGTAAAGCGCTTGGAGCCGACGCGCAACGCGTCGCCGGCGACGGCCGGGGTCAGGACACTCAGGCAGCTCAGGGAGAACAGCGCGGCCCAGGCCAGGGCCAGCATGGCAATACGACGCATACGCCTCCATCCTCCATCGATCGGGTGTTCAGGATACCCGATCCAGGATGAGCAAGGCGCATCAAGCAGGCCAGCACAGCGCCGGCGCGCGCGGCACGCCGCCATGCACCACCAGCCGGCACGGCCGCGCCCCGAGCGCATACGCCAGGTCGGCCGGCCGCTCGACGTCCCACAGCGCCAGGTCGGCGCGCAGGCCGGGTGCCAGCCTGCCGATGTCGGCGCGGCCCAGCGCGCGCGCCGCATGCACGGTGCAGCCGCGCAGCGCTTCCTGCGGCGTCAAGCGCCACAGCGTGCAGGCCAGGTTCATCGCCAGCAGCAGCGATGTGAGCGGCGAAGTGCCGGGATTGCAGTCGGTGGCGAGCGCCAGCGGCACGCCGGCGGCGCGCAAGGCGTCCAATGGCGGCAGTCGCGTCTCGCGCAGGAAATAATAGGCGCCCGGCAGCAGCACCGCCACGGTGCCGGCGCGCGCCATCGCCGCCACGCCCTCCGGCGACAGGTATTCCAGGTGGTCGGCCGACAGCCCGCCGTACTCGGCCACCAGCGCCGCCCCGCCCTGGTCGGACAGCTGCTCGGCATGCAGCTTGACCGGCAGCCCGAACCGGCGCGCCGCCGCGAACACGCGCGCGGTCTGCGCATGGGTGAAGCCGATACGCTCGCAGAAGGCGTCGACCGCGTCCACCAGGCCCTGCGCCGCCAGTGCCGGCAGCATGCGCTCGCAGACTTCGTCGATGTAGTCGTCGGCGCGGCCCGCGAACTCGGGCGGCAGTGCGTGCGCGCCGAGGAAGGTGGTGCTGACGTTCACCGGCAGGGTCGCCGCCACGCGCCGTGCCACGCGCAGCATCTTCGCCTCGTCGGGCAGCGTGAGGCCGTAGCCGGACTTGATTTCGAGCGTGGTCACGCCCTCGGCCAGCAGGGCCAGGATGCGCGGCGCGCTCTGGCGCAGCAGCTCGTCTTCGGAAGCCGCCCGCGTGGCGCGCACGGTGGACAGGATGCCGCCGCCCTGGCGTGCGATGTCTTCGTAGCTGGCGCCGTTCAGGCGCGCTTCCCATTCGCCGCCGCGGTTGCCGGCGTGGACGATGTGGGTGTGGCAGTCGATCAACCCCGGCGTCATCCAGGCGCCGCCGCAGTCGTGCACCGCAGCGGCCGGCGGCGCGTCGCGCCGGGCGCCGAGCCAGGCGATGCGGCCGTCCTGCACGGCCAGGGCCGCGTCGCGCAGCTCGCCAGGGCCGCCGCCATGCGTGTCCGCCATCGTGGCCAGGTGCACGTTGGTGAACAGCAGGTCGGCGCGCGCGGTCGTCATCGGTCCGCCGTCAATCGTCGTAGTGGCCGTCTTCGTTCTCCAGGTCGTCTTCGTCGTCGTAGTAATGGATGTCGACGATGAAGATCATGCCCTGCCCCGCATCCAGCTTCCAGACCGTGCCCTGGTCGAGCAGCATGGCGTCGTAGCGCACCATGGCGATGCGCTGGTCGTCGCTGCTCAATTCGAGGCTGTCGCCCTCGGCCAGGAACAGCACGGTCACCGGGGCGCGCGCGACGAAGGTCGAGGGGCCGTCGAGGCGGCGCCGGCCGAAGCTGTGGTAGCAGCGGTCGGTGCGCGTCATGGCGTTGAAGTCGGTGGTGGCGCCGCGATTCAGCTTGGCGTTGACGCGCGCGTCGCCCTCGAAGCTGACCACCGGTTCGGCGGCCGAGACCAGCGCCGGTTCGCCGTCGATGTCGAGGGTCACGCCATGGCCCTCGACCAGGGCCAGCGTACGGTCGACGCCGGGGAACACCGAGAATGCACCGTCGGCGCCGATCGTGGCCAGGCTGACGCGCCAGTCGAAGTCGGCGAAGCCGGCGTCCGGCGGGAACACGGCGATCTCGGTGGTGCTGCCGCCGCCGTTCTTCCACGGGACCGGGCACAAGCCTGCAAACGGAATCAGCATCGTCATTGCGCTCACCTCAAGAGTTGATCTCATCGAACTGCAGTGATTAAACCCCAGGCTTCACGCTTCGCGCAACTGGCGCAATGCCGCTTTGTAACGTGCGGCGATGGCGTCCTGCTCCGCATGGCGTCCGCCGCGCACGGTCCAGCGCCCGCCGACCAGCACGTCGCGCACCAGATTGTCGTTGCCGCAGAACAAGAAACGGCCGAGCACGTCCTCCGGCGCAGCGCCGTCCAGATGCGGATGATCCGGGTCCAGCACCAGCAGGTCGGCGCGCCGCCCGGCCTCGAGCACGCCCAGGCGGCGGCCGGCGGCCTGGGCACCGCCGCGCAGCGCGCCCTGCCACAGGAAGGTGGCGACGTCGCGCGTGCCGCTGTCTAACGCGATATTGCGCGCCTGCCGCACCAGGCGCTGGCCGTACTCGAGCCAGCGCAATTCCTCGACCGGGCTCTGCGAGACATGGCTGTCGCTGCCGATGCCGAAGCGCCCGCCCGCCGCGATGTACGGCGCCAGCGGGAACAGGCCGTCGCCCAGGTTGGCTTCGGTGGTCGGGCACAGGCCGGCCACCGCACCGCTCGCGGCCAGGCCGGCAATCTCCCCGTCCGACAGATGGGTCGCGTGCACCAGGCACCAGCGCGGATCGATGGCGGCCTGCTCCAGCAGCAGGTCGACCGGGCGCACGCCGCAGAAATCCAGGCATTGCCGCACCTCGAGCGCCTGCTCGGCGGCGTGGATATGCAGCGGCCGCCCCGCCGGCAAGCCCTGCACCAGTTCGCGCAATTGCGCGATCGAGACCGCGCGCAGCGAATGCGGCGCCGCGCCCACTTCCAATTGCGGGCCGCGCAGGCCGTCCAGCGCTTCGACGATGCGCAGCACCAGTTCGGGATCGCTGCGGAAACGCCGCTGCTCGGGCTTCAGGGGCGCCTCGCCGAAGCCGGCATAGGCGTACATCACCGGCAGCAGCGTCAGACCGATGCCGCTCGCCTGCGCCGCGGCGGCGATGCGGCGCGCCGTTTCGGCCGGGTCTTGGTAGAGCGCGCCCGCCGGATCGCGCTGCAGGTAGTGGAATTCGCAGACCGCGGTGTAGCCGTGGCGCAGGCATTCCACGTACAGCTGCGCCGCCACCGCTTCCATCTGTTCGGGCGTGATGCGGTTGGCGAAGCGGTACATCAGTTCGCGCCAGGTCCAGAAGCTGTCCGAGGCGGACGACGAAGCGGACGATGCAGAGGACGATGCGGCGCCGGCGCGCTCGGTCAGGCCGCCGAGCGCGCGCTGGAAGGCGTGCGAATGCAGGTTGACCATGCCGGGCAGGACGTAGTCGGCCTGTTCGCTGTCCGCTGGCGGCACGGCGTCGGGTGTGGCCTGCAGCAGGTCGCCGGCCGCATCCCAGGCCAGCAGCACGTCGCGCCGCCAGCCGCCTTCCAGCAGCGCGTGCCGGGCGAACAGCACCCTGCCATGCGCCGCGTCTGTTTGCGGATTCATGCGCGCACCCATTCCAGCGCCGCCGCCATCAGGTCGCGCAGCAGCGGCTGGACGTGGAACGCCGCCTCGGGGGGGTAGTCGAAGGGCGGCGCTTCGTCCATGTACAGACACTGGCACATCTCGAGCTGGATCGCGTGCACGCCGCGCTCGGGCTGGCCGTAGTGGCGCGTGATGTGGCCGCCCTTGAAGCGGCCGTTGAAGACGAAGGAAAAGCGGTCCTGCGCTTGCGCCACGCCCATCAGTGCACCCTGCAGCTGCAGCGCGCAGGAGCGGTCGTCGGCGGTGCCGAAGTTCAGGTCCGGCAGGCGGCCCTCGAAGAAGCGCGGCACCACCGAGGCGATCGAGTGGGCGTCCCACAGCACCACCTTGCCATGCAGGGCCAGCAGGCGCTCCAGCTCCGCCTGCAACTGGTCGTGGTAGGGGCGCCAGTAGCGGTCCAGGCGGCGCTGGACTTCCTGCGCATCCGGCTCGCGGCCCGGCAGGTACAGGGGCTCGCGCGCGAAGGTATCGACCGGGCACAGGCCGGTGGTGTCTTGGCCCGGGTACAGGTTGCTGTCTTCCGGTGGACGGTTCAAGTCGATCAGGTAGCGCGACCAGCGCGCCGACAGCACCGAGATGCCCATGTCCTCGGCAAAGCCGTACAGCTTGGCCAGATGCCAGTCGGTGTCGGCGCGCGCCGCCGCGCTCGGCGCGAACTGCGCGGCCACCTCGTCGGGAATGTCGGTACCGGCGTGCGGGATCGACAGCAGCAGCGGTACCGAACCGGGTGTGAACCTGAAATCCATGCTGCCTCCTTGTCGGTTTCAAGCGGGGTGCAGGACGGCGAACAGGTCCTTGCACGCGGCCGACAGCTCGCCTTCCATCACCATCGCGCGCGCCGCCTCGATGTCGGGCGCGAAGAAGCGGTCCTCGTCGAAGGCCGGCACCCGTGCGCGCAGACGGGCGTGCACGTGCTCGAGGTGGTCCGAGCTCGCCAGCGGCCGGTGGAACTCGATCCCCTGCGCCGCGGCCAGCAGTTCGATGCCGACGATGACGCCCGTATTGTGCGCCATCTGCCCCAGACGGCGCGCCGCGAAGGTAGCCATGCTGACATGGTCTTCCTGGTTGGCCGAGGTCGGCAAGCTGTCGACACTGGCAGGGTGCGCCAGCGATTTGTTTTCCGAAGCCAGCGCGGCGGCAGTCACGTGGGCGATCATGAAGCCCGAATTCACGCCCGGTTCGCGCACCAGGAAAGGCGGCAGGCCGGACAGCGTGGCGTCGATCAGCAGCGCGATGCGGCGCTCGGCCAGCGCGCCGATCTCGGCGATGGCCAGCGCCAGCGTGTCGGCGGCAAAGGCGACCGGCTCGGCGTGGAAGTTCCCGCCCGAGATGACCGCCGGGACGCCGTCTTCCAGCGCATCGCCGTCCCAAAATACCAGCGGGTTGTCGGTGACCGCGTTCGCTTCGATCAGCAGGGTGCGGCCGGCCTGGGCGATCAGGTCCATCGCCGCCCCCATCACCTGGGGCTGGCAGCGCAGGCTGTACGGGTCCTGCACGCGCTCGTCGCCGACCAGGTGCGAGGCGCGGATCGCGCTGCCGGCCACCAGTTCGCGGTAGATTTTCGCCGCGGCGATCTGGCCCGGCTGGCCGCGCACCGCGTGCACGCGCGGGTCGAACGGGGCGTCGCTGCCGCGCGCGGCGTCGAGCGACAGCGCGCCCGCCACCATGCCGGCTTCGAGCAGGCGCTCGGCCAGGAACAGGCCGTGCAGGGCCAGGGCGGTGGAGACTTGGGTACCGTTGATCAGCGCCAGGCCCTCCTTCGCCGCCAGCACCACCGGCTCGATGCCGCCGGCCGCCAGCGCTTCGCGCGCCTCCATCAGCACGCCGCGCATGCGCACCTGACCGACGCCCAGCATCGCCAGCGTCATGTGCGCCAGCGGCGCCAGGTCGCCCGAGGCGCCGACCGAGCCCTGCGACGGGATCGCCGGCATGATGCCGGCGTTGTACAGGGCGATCAGGGTGTCGACGATCAGCGGACGCACGCCGGAATAGCCGCGCGCCAGGCTGCCGATCTTGGTCAGCAGGACCAGCCGCACCACGTGGTCCGGCAGCAGCTCGCCGGTGCCGACCGCATGCGACAGGATCAGGTTGCGCTGCAATTGCTCCAGCTGCTCGTGCGGGATGTGGCGCTTGGCCAGGATGCCGAAGCCGGTGTTGATGCCGTAGGCCGGGTCGCCCTTGGCGACGATCGCCTGCACGGCGGCGGCCGAGGCGTCGATGGCGGCGTAGGCGTCGGGCGCCAGCGCGATCGTGCCGGGGCTGCCCCAGGCGGCGCGCAGGTCGGACAGGCTCAGGGCGCCGGGTTGCAGGGTCAGGTGATGGGGAGAGTCGTGGTTCATGGTGGTACTTATTTGATCATCGGTAAATGCAGGCCGTATTTTGCGGCGGTGTCGATCGCGAGCTGGTAACCGGCATCGGCGTGGCGCATCACGCCCGAGGCGCAATCGTTCACCAGCACCCGCGCCAGGCGTTTATCGGCGGCTGCGCTGCCGTCGGCGACGATGACGACGCCGGCATGCTGCGAATAGCCCATGCCGACCCCGCCGCCGTGGTGCAGCGAGACCCAGGTGGCGCCGCCGGCCGTGTTCAGCATGGCGTTCAGCAGCGGCCAGTCGGACACGGCGTCGCTGCCGTCGAGCATCGCTTCGGTCTCGCGGTTCGGGCTGGCGACCGAGCCGGTGTCGAGGTGGTCGCGGCCGATCACGACCGGCGCCTTCAGTTCGCCACTGCGCACCATGGCGTTGAAGGCCAGGCCGGCCAGGTGGCGCTCGCCCAGGCCCAGCCAGCAGATGCGCGCCGGCAGGCCCTGGAAGGCGATGCGCTCGCGCGCCATGTCGAGCCAGCGGTGCACGCACGCGTGGTGCGGGAACAGTTCCTTGATTTTCGCGTCGGTTTTGTAAATGTCCTCGGGGTCGCCGGACAGCGCCACCCAGCGGAACGGCCCCCTGCCCTCGCAGAACTGCGGGCGGATATAGGCCGGCACGAAACCCGGAAAGCCGAAGGCATCGTCGACGCCGTGGTCGAGCGCGACCTGGCGGATGTTGTTGCCGTAGTCGACCGCGTGCGCGCCCAGCGCCTTGAAATCCAGGATGGCGCGCACGTGCGCGGCGCAGGAGGCGGCCGCGGCCTGTTGCAGCGCGGGGTGCCGTGCAGGGTCTTGCTGCGCCGCCTGCCATTCTTCGACGGTCCAGCCGGCCGGCAGGTAGCCGTGGACCAGGTCGTGCGCCGAGGTCTGGTCGGTAACCAGGTCGGGCACCAGGCCGCCGGCCCGGGCGCGCCGCACCAGTTCGGGCAGCACCTCGGCGGCGTTGCCGAGCAGGCCGATGGAGACGGCTTCCCTGCGCTCCTTGTGCGCGGCGATCATGGCCAGCGCGTCGTCGATGTCGCGCGCCTGCGTGTCCAGGTAGCGGGTGCGCAGGCGGAAGTCGATACTGGCCTGGCGGCACTCGACCGTCAGCGACACCGCGCCGGCAAACGATGCCGCCAGCGGCTGCGCGCCGCCCATGCCGCCCAGGCCGGCGGTCAGGATCCACCTCCCTGACATGTCGCCGCCGAAGTGCTGGCGCCCGGCCTCGGCAAAGGTCTCGTAGGTGCCCTGCACGATGCCCTGGGTACCGATGTAGATCCAGCTGCCGGCCGTCATCTGGCCGTACATGAACAGGCCCTTGCGATCGAGTTCGTTGAAGTGTTCCCAGGTGGCCCACTTCGGCACCAGGTTGGAATTGGCGAGCAGCACGCGCGGGGCGTCGGCATGGGTCTGGAACACGCCGACCGGCTTGCCGGACTGGATCAACAGAGTCTGGTCGTCCTCCAGCGCGCGCAAGGATGCCAGGATCTGGTCGTAGCAGGCCCAGTCGCGCGCTGCGCGGCCGATGCCGCCGTAGACCACCAGGTGCTGCGGGTTTTCCGCCACCTCGGCGTCCAGGTTGTTCTGCAACATGCGGTACGCCGCTTCGGTCAGCCAGCTCTTGCAGTGCAGCTGGCTGCCGCGCGGGGCGCGGATGGTGCGGGCGGGGTCGAAACGCGGATCCTGCAGGGTCATGGGCGGCTCCTCATCGATGGAAGGGCGAGACGGGGCGGGACCGACGTCGCCCCGCCCCGGAAAGTCTAGGTTGTCTATACAACCACGTCAATCCATTTCTGCAAGCCCGGCCGCTTGCCGCCTACTTCTTCCGCTTGCTACTTCTTGTACACCTGGCGGCCGGCGACCCAGGTTTCCAGCACGCCGGTCTGGTGGATGTCGTACGGGGTCATCTTGAACAGGTCGCGGTCGATCACGATGAAGTCCGCGTACTTGCCGACTTCGAGCGAGCCCTGGGTCTTTTCCTGGTGGCCGGCGTAGGCCGCGTCCAGCGTGAAGCAGCGGAAGGCTTCCTTCAGCGACATCTCCTGCTCCGGATACCAGCCGGCGATCGGATTGCCGCCGGCATCCTGGCGCGTCACCGCGGCGTGGATGCCGTAGAACGGGTTCGGCGCCTCGACCGGGAAGTCGGAACCGCAGGCGATGCGCGAGCCCTGCGCCAGGAAGGTGCGCCAGGCGTAGGCGCCCTTGATGCGCTCCGGGCCGACGCGGGTTTCGGCCATGTTCTTGTCCGAGGTCGCGTGGGTCGGCTGCATCGACGGGATGATGCCGATGGTCTTGAAGCGCGGGATGTCTTCCAGGGTGACGACCTGCGCGTGCTCGATGCGGTTGCGCTGGCCTTCCGTGCGGTTGGCCTTGATCTCCTTGGCGAAGGCGTCCAGGATCTGGCGGTTGCCGGCGTCGCCGATCGCGTGCACGTTGACCTGGTAGCCCTTCTTCATGGCCTTGGCAATCATGGTGTCGATCTCTTCGTTCGAGTGGAACAGCAGGCCGTGCGAATGCGGGTCGTCGCTGTACGGCGCCAGCAGCGCGGCGCCGCGGCTGCCCAGCGCGCCATCGGCATACAGTTTCACGGCGCGCAGCGCGTACATGTCCTTGCCATACGTGTTCAACGGGCCGTTCTTGGCCAGCTGGTCGAAATCGGGGCCGGTGCCGCCGATCATCGCGTAGATACGCGCGGTGAGCTTGCCCTGGTCGGCGAAGCTGCGGTACAGCTTGTCCTGGGCCACGGTGATGCCGGCGTCGTGGGCGCTGGTGAGACCGACGCTGGCCATCTTCTGCAGCGCCTTGTCGAGCATGTTGCGGCCTTCCTGCTCGGTCGGCTGCGGCAGCACCTTCAGCATCAGCTCCTTGGCGGCGTCGACCAGCACGCCGGTCGCGTGGCCGTCGGCATCGCGCAGGATCTTGCCGCCGGTTGGGTCCGGGGTCTTGTCGGTGATGCCGGCCAGCGCCAGCGCGCGGCTGTTGGCCCAGCCGGCGTGACCGTCGACGCGCTCCAGCCATACCGGACGGTCGCTGACGAGGGTGTCCAGTTCCTTCGCGGTCGGGAAGCGGCCCAGCTTCCAGTTCTCCTGGTTCCAGCCGCGTCCGCGCAGCCAGCCCTGCCCCGGATTGGCGCGCGCATAGTCGCCGATCGCCTTCAGCGCCTGCGGCAGCGAGGTGGTCGCCGACAGGTCGAGCTGGGTCAGCATCTCGCCCAGGCCGAACACGTGGCCGTGCGCATCGATCAGGCCCGGCAGCACGGTGCGCCCCGCCATGTCGACGTGCTTCGCCTTCGGCGCCTTCGCCGCCACCTCCTTGGCGCTGCCGACCGCGGTGATCCTGCCGTTGTCGTCGAAGGCCAGCGACGCGAACTGGACGATGTCGCCCCTGGCGTTCAGCGTGTAACCGTTGGCGTTGTCGATCACGGTATCGGCCTGCGCCGCGGACAAGGCGCCGCAGGCGGCCAGGACGAACAGGGAACACTGCAGGGGGGCGAAGCGCATCAAGGATCTCCGAGTAGATAAAAGGCAAGCATTCAGTGTAGCGAACTTCGGGGTCAGAGCACAATGTCGGCCAACTTCGGGGTCAGAGCACTTTTTATGGAAACAACGTGCACGAAATTGAGTTGGGTCCATTCGATCCCATTTGCCTTCGCTATGGTCATGCCTTCCACCATCCTCCTGTGACACCATGGCCCGACGACCACGCCTGGTACTGCCCGCGGTACCTCTCCATATCATCCAGCGCGGTAACAACCGCAACCCATGCTTTGCCAGCGAGACGGATTACCTGGTCTATCTGTCGCTGCTGCGGCAGTATGCCGCTGCAGCCGCTTGCCAGATTCATGCCTACGTGCTGATGACTAACCATGTGCATCTGCTGCTGTCATCGGGCAGTGGAGATGGCCCAAGCATGCTCATGCGTCGCCTTGGCCAGCACTATGTGCAGTATTTCAACCGGCGCCATCAACGCACCGGCACGCTGTGGGAGGGCCGGTTTCGCTCCTGCCTCGTCGAACAGGAGCGCTATCTGCTGATATGCCAACGCTACATCGAGCTGAACCCGGTTCGCGCTCATATGGTCAGCGATCCGGGCGGCTATCCCTGGTCCAGCTTTCGCGCCAATGCGTTGGGTGAAGATAATCCTTTGGTCACGCCGCATGTCGTGTATGCGGGGTTGGGCATGCATGCTTCCGAAAGAAGATCGGCGTATCGCCACCTGTTCCAAGAAGCGCTTTCCGAGCAGTTACTCGCGCAGATCCGGTACGCCAGCAACAGCAACTCACCGCTCGGGCCGGAAGCCTTCGTGACGGACACGTCCAGATCGCTTGGTATCGTGCCTGCCAGGATGTACAAGATGCGGGTATCCGTGGCCAACAAGAATTTGCCTGAAAAAGTGCTCTGACCCCGAATTCAATCGAATTTGTGCTCTGACCCCGAATGTTCGCGTTCGATGTCGAGCAGCGCCCGCTTGCGCTCGACGCCCCAGCGGTAGCCGGACAGCGCGCCGTCGTTGCGCACCACGCGGTGGCAGGGGATGGCGATGGCGGCCGGGTTGGCGGCGCAGGCGCCGGCGACGGCACGGGCGGCTTTCGGCATGCCGAGGCGTTCCGCCAGTTCGGCGTAGCTGACGGTCTGGCCGGCCGGGATCTGGCGCAGTGCCTGCCAGACGCGCTGCTGGAAGGCGGTGCCGCGCACGTCCAGCGGCAGGTCGAGACCGATGCGCGGGGCTTCCACGAACGCGACCACCTGCGCCACGGTGCGCTCGAAACCGGGTTCGGCGCCGATCAGCTCGGCCTTCGGAAAACGTTCCTGTAGGTCGCGCACCAGCGGCTCGGGGTCGTCGCCCAGCAGGATCGCGCAGATGCCTTGATCGGTGGCCGCGACCAGCAGCGCGCCCAGCGAACACTGGGCCACGGCGAAGCGGATCGTCTCGCCGCTGCCGCCGGTGCGGTAGCGGCGCGGCGCCATCCCGAGCACGCCCGGCGAGGCGGCATAAAAGCGTCCGCTGGAATTGAAGCCGGCGTCGTAGGCGGCCGCGGTGACGCTGGACGCCTGCGCCAGTCCGCGCGTGAGACGCTCGGCGCGGCGCGCGGCCGCATAGGCCTTGGGCGTGATGCCGGTATGCGCCTTGAACACGCGGTGGAAGTGGAAGCGGCTCATGCCGCAGGCACGCGCCAGGGTGTCGAGGTCGGGCTCGTCGTCGGCGCCGTCGATCAGGCGGCAGGCCCGGGCCACCGCCTGCGCCCGGCGCTCGATCAGCGGCGGATCGAGCGGGCGGCAGCGCAGGCAGGGACGGAAGCCCGCCGCTTCGGCGTCCCGGCTGGTGGCGTGGAAGGCGACGTTGGAGCGGCGCGGCGTGCGCGACGGGCACGAAGGCCGGCAGTACACGCCGGTGCTGCGCACGGCATAGTAGAACTGACCGTCGAAGGCCGGCGAGCGGGCGCAGACGGCAGCCCAGCGTTCATCGTCGCTGGCGCATGGCGGCTGCGCGGGCTCGCTCAATTGCTCGCTCGATTGCTCGCTCGATTGCTCGCTCGATTGCTCGCTCAGTTGCTCGTTCAGTTGGTGCATCGCTGCTCTCCTGATTGGGAATGGCGCCATGCTACGCGCCCGCGCCACGGGCCGCACCCCGGCTCTTGCTTTCAAATCCGCGATGCTAGAATGCGCCTGCCGAACAGGCATCGCAATAACGATAACTAGAATCAGAACGAGAAAGACCACGGGCATCGGCCCGGCTCCCGGAGAAACCAGTTTGGACGGACAGACCGCGCAAGACAGTACGACCCCGAGCACCCCCATTTTCCAGCGCATCAAGGATTATCTGGTCGGCGAAATCGCCTCGGGCCGCTGGAAGGAAGGCGACCTGGTGCCGTCGGAGCAGGCCCTGGTGCGCCAGTTCGGCGTCTCGCGCATGACCGTCAACCGCGCCGTCCGCGAGCTCACCGCCGAGCAGGTGCTGACCCGGCGCCAGGGTTCGGGCACCTATGTCGCGCCGCAAAAATACCAGGCCACCCTGGTAGAGATCCGGAATATCGCCGACGAGGTGCGCGCACGCGGCCACGTGCACGCCAGCGCCCCGCGCCTGCTGGAACAGGGCACGGCGAGCGAGGCGCTGGCCCTGCGCTTCGGCGTGGCGCCCGGCGCGCCGCTGTTCCATTCGCTGATCGTGCACGAGGAAAACGGCCGCCCGATCCAGGTCGAGGACCGCTGGGTGAATCCGGCTTGCGCGCCGGCTTACCTGCAGCAGGACTACACGCGCATCACCCCGAACGAGCACCTGATGGCGGTGGCGCCGCTGCATGGCGCAACCTACAGCATCGAGGCGCTGCCGGCACCGCGCGAGATCGCCGAGATGCTGGCCATCGCACCCGCCAGCGCCTGCCTGGTGCTGAAGCGCCAGACCACCTCGAACGGCCTGGTGGCGTCGGTAGTGACGATGTGGCATCCGGGCGACCTGGTCAAGTTCACCGGCAGCGTCGGCTGAATCGTGTCGGCTGTGCCACGTCCGCAAAAAAAGCCGGTCCGGCGCCGGATGCGGGCCTTGTCCTTGCGCGATAATGCCGCATATCCTGCAGCAGTACCCACCAGTTTTCCGCAACGGCGGCAGTCCGGCCACAGGACGTTGCGTGCTCCACGGACGTGTTAGGTTTTTGTACAAAGCTCACGAACACGTTTCAGGAAAATAGGTTATTATTTCAGCCAATCCCCGCCTGACGTCCTCTTGCAGATCTTCCACTGTTTGAAAAGTGCACACATTGCCTCCACCATTGTGTTGCCGATCCAGTCTGACAAGCAGGGAAGCCGACTGACGAATCCGATTGCGGCAACAGTGCTTCAGGCACGAACCTACAACTGAGTGACCTACCTCACACTGAGGAAAACATGAGCGAAAACATCAAACACATCAGCGATGCATCTTTCGAAACCGACGTGCTCAAGTCCGAGCGTCCGGTCCTGGTCGACTTCTGGGCCGAGTGGTGCGGTCCTTGCAAGATGATTGCCCCGATCCTGGAAGAAGTGGCAAAAGAATATGACGGCAAACTGTTGATCGCGAAGATGGATGTCGACGCGAACCAGGCCGTGCCGGCGAAGTTCGGTATCCGCGGTATCCCGACCCTGATCCTGTTCAAGAACGGCGTCGCGGCTGCCCAGAAAGTCGGCGCCATGGCCAAAGGCCAATTGACTGCCTTCATCGACAGCAACATCTGATACCATAGGCGGCGGCCGCGCGCCCGCGCAGCCGCCCTTTCTGCAGCACGGGAAGGCGATCGACTCCGATGCCCCCACATTATTAACCCACGCAGTTCCCTCCCCTACCTTTACTTTCCCGTCACGGGACACCCGACACATGCACTTATCTGAACTGAAGGCAATGCACGTCTCCGCCCTTCTGGAGATGGCGATCAGCCTGGATATCGACAACGCAGCCCGCCTGCGCAAACAAGAACTGATGTTCGCAATCCTCAAGAAGCGCGCGAAACAAGGCGAACAGATTTTCGGCGACGGCGCGCTCGAGGTCCTGCCGGACGGTTTCGGTTTCCTGCGTTCGCCGGATGCCAGCTACATGGCCTCGACCGACGACATCTACATCTCGCCGTCGCAGATCCGCCGCTTCAACCTGCATACGGGTGACTCGATCGAAGGTGAAGTGCGTACGCCGAAAGACGGCGAGCGCTACTTTGCCCTGGTAAAGGTGGACAAGGTCAACGGCGAATCGCCGGAAGCCTCGAAGCACCGCATCCTGTTCGAAAACCTGACGCCGCTGCACCCGAACGAGCCGCTGCGCCTGGAACGCGACATGAACGGCGCGGAAAACATCACCGGCCGCATCGTCGACCTGATCTCGCCGATCGGCAAGGGCCAGCGCGGCCTGCTGGTGGCCTCGCCGAAGTCCGGCAAGTCGGTCATGCTGCAGCACATCGCCCATGCGATCACCGCCAACCACCGCGACTGCACCCTGATCGTCCTCCTGATCGACGAGCGTCCGGAAGAAGTCACCGAGATGCAGCGTTCGGTGCGCGGCGAAGTGGTCGCCTCGACCTTCGACGAACCGGCCACCCGCCACGTGCAGGTCGCCGAGATGGTGCTGGAAAAAGCCAAGCGCCTGGTCGAAATGAAGAAGGACGTCGTGATCCTGCTGGACTCGATCACCCGCCTGGCGCGCGCCTACAACACCGTGATCCCGGCGTCGGGCAAGGTGCTGACCGGCGGTGTCGACGCCAACGCGCTGCAGCGTCCGAAGCGTTTCTTCGGCGCCGCCCGTAACGTCGAGGAAGGCGGTTCGCTGACCATCGTCGCGACCGCGCTGATCGAGACCGGCTCGCGCATGGACGACGTGATCTACGAAGAATTCAAGGGTACCGGCAACATGGAGGTGCACCTGGAGCGCCGCCTGGCCGAGAAGCGCGTCTACCCGGCGATCAACCTGAACAAGTCGGGCACCCGCCGCGAGGAACTGCTGATCAAGCCGGACCAGCTGCAGAAGATCTGGATCCTGCGCAAGCTGCTGTACTCGATGGACGAGATCGAGGCGATGGAGTTCATCCTCGACAAGATGCGCGCGACCAAGAACAACATCGAGTTCTTCGACTTGATGCGTCGCGGCGGTTGATTTTCTAACCGTTGGCATCGAAGGAAAAGGCGAGGCGACTCGCCTTTTCTGCTTTTTGCGCTACGATATATACAGGTCAAGCCCTGGGGTGACCATGCAGGGAGAATCCGCTCATATCCCAAGGAGACCGGAATGACTTCCCATGAACTGCATGACGTCCCCGCCCAGCGCGCCCACGCCAACGGCCTGCTCGACCGGCGCCTGACGGTCCTCGAAACCCGTTTCGACACGACACTCACCATGCTCCCCAACAAAGCCGACCTGGCAGACCTGAAAGCCGAACTCAAGGCCGACATCCACGGCGAATCGGCCCACCTCAGCAAATGGATGGCGGCCACGACCATCACCATGGTCATCGGCTTTGGCGGCATGATTCTCACCGTACTGTCGCGCTTGCCGCACGCCTGAGCCGCACCGGTGGCAGAGGTTGCCTCGGGGACGCAGCTGGCTTATAATCGCCGGTTCAGCACCCAACCCTGGCAAGTGATCGGCAATCGGGTCAAGAAGCAGCGCGACCGACGAAGTGCCGTTTGGCTACCAACTTAACCGAGGCAAACCATGAAAACCAATACCCATCCGGATTACCGCGAAGTCGTCTTCCACGACCTGTCCTGCGATTTCAAGTTCATCACCCGCTCGACCATCAACACCCGCGAAACCATCGACTTCGAAGGCAAGCAGTACCCGCTGGTCAAGATCGAGGTGTCGGCTGAATCGCACCCGTTCTTCACCGGTAAGCACAAGATCGTCGACACCGCTGGTCGCGTCGAGAAGTTCCGCCAGAAGTTCGGTTCGGTCGGCTCGAAGACTTCGGTCGCCAACGGCTAAGTCTCCAAGGCTCGAACACCCGGGAAGCCTTCGGGCTTTCCAAAAGGAAGCCCGGAGGCTTCCTTTTTTTTCGCCGTGACGGCTACCTCGCCAAAAATGACTGCTTCTCGCTGCGGTTTTCCGAGGTGCCCTATACTACGCGGCATTACACCATCCCATCAGCTTATCGATGAAACCAGTCCGCCTCCCTGCCGCCGCCACGCTCGCGCTGCCACGATGGGTCTTGTATGCACTTGGCCTGTTGTATATCCTGCCAGGCCTGATCGGGCGCGATCCGTGGAAGGACGACGCCGGCAGCTTCGGCATCATGTGGACCATGGCCCACGGCGGCATCAGGGACTGGCTGCTGCCCAACATCGCCGGCCTGCCGACACCCGAGGAAGGGCCGCTGGCGTTCTGGCTCGGCGCGCTGTGCATCAAGTTGTTCGGCTGGCTGGTGGGCGACGTGCTGGCCGCGCGCTTCTCGACCATCGGCGTGTTCGTGCTCGGTACCGTCGCGCTGTGGCGCACCGCCTTCCACCTGGGACGGCGCGCCGAAGCCCAGCCGCTGCGCCTGGCCTTCGGCGGCCAGCCCGAACCGGACGACTACGGCCGCACCCTGGCCGACACCGCGGTCCTGATCTACATCGGCTGCCTCGGCCTGCTGCTGCACAGCCATGAAACGCTGGCCGTGACCCTGCAGGGCTCGCTGGTCGCCTGGTTCCTGTTCCGCTCGGTCCGCTACATCGAGGAAGCGACCACCCGCAATGCCGTGCTGGTCGGCGTCGCGCTCGGCACGCTGACCCTGACGCGCGGCTTCGCGCCGCCGCTGGTACTGCTGGCGGCATTGTTCCTGTGCACGCGCGTGCTGAAACTGGCGCCCGGTCCGACGCTGCGCCACCTCGGCCAGGCTGCCGGCACCGGCCTGCTGGTGACGCTGGTGTGGATCATCCCGGCCGCACTGGCCAAGCCCTACGGCCTGTCGCCGATCGGCGACTGGCTGACCTGGAACGCCGGCCAGCTCGGCCTGCCGGACGCGCAGTCGCTCAAGGCCTTCATGCGCGTCGGCATCTGGTACTGCTGGCCGGCCTGGCCGTTCGCCGCCTGGGCCGCCTGGGCCTGGCGCCGCCAGCACGGCCTGATGCACATCATCCTGCCGACCTGCTTCGTGGGCGTGCTGGTGCTGCTGCTGCTGTGCGACCCGATCTCGGAAAACGGCGACCTGCTCAAGCTGCTGCCGCCGCTGGCACTGATGGCCGCCTTCGGCCTGCCGACCATGAAGCGCGGCGCGATCAATGCGATCGACTGGTTCTCGGTGATGGTGCTGACCCTGCTCGGCGCCCTGCTCTGGCTGTTCTGGATTGCCAAGCTGACCGGCTGGCCGGCCCAGCTCGCCAAGAACGCGCTGAAGCTGGTACCCGGCTTCCATCCGGAAGTGGGCATCGTCGCCTTCGTCGTGGCCGCCGCCGCGACGCTCGGCTGGATCTTCCTGGTGCACTGGCGCCTGTCGCGCCAGCCCTCGGTGCTGTGGCGCGCGGTGGTGCTGTCGTCGGGCGGCCTGATCCTGCTGTGGGTGCTCCTGATGACGCTGTTCCTGCCGGACCTGAACTATGCGCGCAGCTACGCCAGCGTGGCCCAGCAGATGGCCGCGCGCCTGCCCGCCAACGCCGGCTGCATCGAGACCAACGTCGGCCCGGCCCAGCGCGCCTCGTTCGCCTACTTCGGTCACCTGCCCTTCGCCGGCGTCGAGCACGCCCGCTGCGAATTCCTGCTGGTGCAGGACAGCACCGGCCACCGCGCCGGACAACCCGGCGCTGTCGAGCGCGCCTTGGCCGAAGGCCGGGTCATCCAGCACGGCGACGGCATCTGGAGCGGCCGCGACGTAGTGCAGGACTTCCGCCAGCGCGACTGGACCCTGCTGTGGGAAGGCCGCCGTCCTTCCGACCGCGAAGAACGCTACCGCCTGTACCAGCGCGCGCGCTGAGCGCCAGGCAGTCCGCAACAGGAAGCCACCCGCCGCCGGGTGGCTTTTTTCATGGCCGCGGCCGGCGCCGGCGCGCGATCCCGGCAAGGCCCGCAATGCCGAGCCCGCCCAGCAGCATGCCCCAGGCCGGCGCCTCCGGTATCGGCGACACCACCAGGTCGCCGCCGAAGGCACCGCCGCCGGCGCCGAGCACGCGCCCGTCGACCTTGAGCGCGTAGCTGCCGGCGGGCAGCGCGAAGCCCGACAAGGACCAGGAATCGGTGGGATGCGGGCCGAAACCGCTGCCGTTGATGCCGGCGATGGCGGTACCAAGCACGGCCATCGTGGCCGGATCGTAGCGGTACAGGCTGAAGCCGGTAATCAGCAGATCCTTGGCGAACGGTGTGTTGAGGTAGGCCGAGGTCACCGAGGCGGCGGCGTCGAAGGGCGTGCCGAACTCGAAGGTGAACAGGTCGCTGAAGACATTGCCCGCGGTCGCGGCCGCGAAGCTGTCGCCGACATGCGCGTTGAAGCCGTCCAGGCCGTCGTCCAGCGCGACCACCGCGGCACTGCGGTCGATCGTCTGGGCGTCCACACCCTGGGCCTGGCACGCCACGCCTGCGACCAGGGAGGTCAGCAGGAGGGAGGTCAGTTTCATGATGGTTCCGTTGAAGAGTTGTCGGGAATCGTCGAGGAATCCGGCGTCTTCTACAGAGTCCGCATTACGGCGTAAGTTCGCACGGCTCTTCCGCGCTTAGACCGCGCACAAATCTCAGCCGTTTTTTGAGAGCGATGGCATTACTGGCCTGTCTTCAATATTTCCCAGGGGCATTTTATTTTGAGAAAAGCCCTCTTTGAGTAAGATCAATTCTCCTTGAGGCCGCGTGCGGAGAATAAGGTCTGCGGCGCACTCCGCGTGCCGTCCAGCAAAGGAGCCCAAGATGAAAAGCGTGACGTTTTCCGATATCGAGCGCGCCCGCGACCAGGCGCGCTTTCCGTCCATCCTGCTGTCGGCGCGCGGCCTGACCATGCTGGTGCTGACGCTGGCGATCGGATTGCCGGCGCTGATGCTCGTCTTCCACCTGCTGGATCCCGAGGCGCCGCTGGCTTACATCGTGGTGCCGGTGCTGCTCGGCGGCCTGCTGCCGATGACGCAGGTGCTGCCCGGCCGGCTGCAGGTCCGCACCCGTTTCGACGCCTGCCACCTGGTCGGCACGCTGGACGAGGCGATGGACAAGCTCGGCTACGCCCAGGCCGGCCGCGCACCGGGCGTCGTGCACTACCGCGCCCGTGCCGACCGCTGGCCGCAATGGCAGACCCGCGAGATCGCCGTGACCGTGGGCGCGCATGCCCTCGACGTCACCGGTCCGGTGGCCGCACTGCGCGCGCTGCGCCGCCAGATGGATTGCTGATCACACCTTCATCGGCAGAATCACCATCTGCAATCCCTCGAAATGCAGGCGCCGCTGGATCGCCAGCGCCGCCTGGTTGTGCAACAGTCGCGTGAACCAGTTATCCGACGCGAAGATCAGCGTACTGGTGAAGAAAATCGCGTTCGGATACTCCTTGCTGATCTGCTCGCACATGCGCGTCACCTCCTCCACCGCGTCGGTGCCGAAGCCGATGTAAGACGCCGACGCCATCCCGTGGCTCTGGCAGAAATCCACGAAGTACTCGAGCGTCCTGGCGGCGTCGGCGCGGATCTTTTCCAGCGCCCCTTCGCCGCCGTAGGCATGCGCATCGACCGTGCGCGCGCTCACGAACAGGAAGTTCCGGAATTGGCCGGGGAACATGCGCAGCACCCACAGCAGCGCATGCAGGCCGCCGCCGCGCGAATTGCCGACGATGAAGACCGCGGTCTGCGCGTCCGGCGCCGGCTCCTGCGGCGCCGTCACCCCGCCGAACGGCTGGTTGGCGAACACCCGGTCGACCGAGCGGATCGCCAGCTTGGTCTTGCGATAATCGTTGCGGATGAACACGCACAGGCCGGCGATGGCGGCGATGATCACCACCGTGGCCCAGCCGCCCCGGGTAAACCGCTCGACCAGCAGCACCGCCAGGATGCCGGCGCAGATCACGAAGCCGCTCAGCGACAACAGAAAACGGCGCACCCAGCGTGCATCCTTGCGGTGGCGCCACCAGTACAGGCACAGGCCGAACAGGGAAATGGCAAAGGTCAGGAACACCGAGATCGAATACAGCACCACCAGCAGCGTGACGCGGCCGCGGGTCCAGAACAGGATCGCCAGCGCCGCGACGCCCATCACCAGGATGCCGTTCTGGGTCACCAGCCGGGTCGACAGGTAGCGGAACTGGTGCGGCACCCAGGAGTCGCCGGCCATGTTCGACAGCACCGACGGGCCGCCCAGGAAACCGGTATTCGCGGCCACGAACAGCAGCCCCGCCTCGAAGGCCAGCACCACCGCCAGCAGGATCCGGTTCAGCAGATCGCCGCCCAGCCCCATGCTGGCAATGATGTGGCGAAAGGTGGTCGCGTTGAGGGTCTCGCCGTGCACCGGGCGGGCATCCCACAGCAGGTACAGCAGGATGATGCCGCCGGCCGTCAGCGCCAGCGACAGCGCCATGTAGAACATCGTCATCTTGCCGGTGCGGACGCGCGGCTCGGCCAGCAGGTTGACGTTGTTCGACACCGCTTCCAGCCCGGTATAGGTGCCGCCGCCCTGCGAGTAGGCCAGCAGCAGCATGCCGGCGACGCCGGTCCAGCCGATGCTGCGCGCCAGCTCCCCGGTCTCCGCCACCGTGTCCGGCACCAGCTGCGGCAGGTTCGACGCGTGGGCGACGATGCCGTAGACGATCAGCACCAGGTGGGTGGCGACGAAGCCGAGGAAGATCGGCAGCAGGATCTGGATCGCCTCCTTCAGCCCGCGCAGGTTCATCACGATCAGCAGCCCGATGAAAAAAGCCTCGGCCCATAATTTATAGGGCTGGAAGCCGAGCGGCAGGAAGGACGCCAGCGCGTCGACGCCGGACGCGATCGAGATCGCGATGGTCAGCACGTAGTCGAGGATCAGGGCGCAGCCGGACACCAGCCCCAGATAGGGCCCGACCAGCTTGCTGGCGACGCGGTAGCCGCCGCCCCCGGTCGGGAACAGCTCGATCACCTGGTTGTAGGCCAGCGCAATGATGAACACCGTGGCCGCGGTGGCGATCGCCATGTACAGGCCGAGGTGGGTGTGCGTACCGAGCGCGCGGAAGGTTTCTTCGGGACCGTAGGCCGAGGACGAGAGCCCGTCGGCCCCGAGCCCGACCCAGGCGAGAAAGGCGACCAGCGCCATCGAATGGCGGGTCTCGCTTTTCATCGGATCGAGGGGCTTGCCGAGGATGATCTCGCGGATTTTCTTGTTCTTCATGGGCGCGCCACCGTCTCCGGGTGGTCTTTTGCTCGAGTACGCGAGATCATACGCCGGAACCGTGGCACAGAACGCACACGGCCGGGCGCGCGCAAGCACTGGTCAGTTTGGCATGGCCTGTGCTAAGATGCGCGCCTGCGCTTGCAGCCTCTGTGGCGGAATTGGTAGACGCACTTGACTCAAAATCAAGCGCCGTAAGGCGTGCCGGTTCGATTCCGGCCGGAGGCACCAACGACTCATCCTTAGTAGTCCAGCATCGTCCATAAAACCGCGTATCTCGCTCTGGGAACGCGGTTTTTTTGTCCTCAGACGTTTGACCTCGTCCATCACCATCCAGCGTTTTTGTATCCATGCTTTGTTCATAGATACCGAACGCCAAAAGTCATGGATCTAAAATGCCAAAACTCTGCGCTCCCCTGACGGACACCGCTATTCGCAACGCCAAACCCAAGGACAAGACCTACACCCTGGGCGACGGAGAAGGCATGTACCTCGAGGTCATGCCAAACGGGACACGATTCTGGCGCATGGCCTACAGGCAGCCCAATGGTAAGAAAAACCGGCTGACGTTCGGGAAGTATCCGGAGGTTTCGCTCGCCGAGGCGCGCGACAAGCGGCTGGCGGCCCGGAAACAGCTAGCGCAAGAGATCGACCCCGGCAGGACCAAGCGTGAAGAGAAACAGGCCAACGAAAAGGCAGCACTGAACACCTTCGAGGCGGTCGCCCGAGCATGGCTGGAAATGACTGCAGCGGAACGGGCTCCCAGCACGCAAGAGAAGAACACTGCGTGGCTCGAACGGAACATCTTTCCCGTTATCGGCGCCCTGCCCATCTCCACCATTAAGCCCTGGGACGTGCTGAGCGCACTTCGTGTCATCGAGAAGCGAGGCGCGATCGAGTCCGCGCACAAGATCAAGCAGCTATGTGGCCAGGTATTTCGGTTCGCGGTAGCGTGTGGTCTTGCGGCTCGCGATATGACGGTAGACCTGCGGGGCGCATTATCAGCGGTCCCGGAAGCGCACTACGCCGCGATCACCGACCCGAAGGAAGCTGCAGAGCTGCTGCGTGCTATCGACGCTTACAACGGTCATGCCTACGCCGTCGCCGCGCTCAAGCTGGCGCCGTTGATATTCGTTCGTCCTGGGGAGCTACGTTCCGCCGAATGGTCCGAGATAGATCTCGACGCGGCGGAATGGCGCATCCCCGGCTCCAAGATGAAGATGGGGCAGGATCACATTGTTCCGCTTGCAACGCAAGCTGTCACGCTGCTACGCGAACTCCATGCGATGACAGGGCATGGCAAGTTCGTATTCCCTAGCGTCCGCACTAATACACGCTGCATGAGCGAGAACACGGTCAACGCGGCTTTGCGTGGCATGGGATACGGCAAGGAGGTGATGACCGGCCACGGCTTTCGCGCGATGGCGCGCACGATCATGGATGAAGTTCTGGGGGAGCGGGTTGATTTAATTGAGCACCAGCTTGCGCATGCCGTCAAAGATCCAAACGGGCGCGCGTACAACCGAGCGGCACATTTGCCTGCGCGCCGGTTGATGATGCAGCGTTGGGCAGACTACCTTGATGCAATCAAACAAGGCGAAACCAGGATTCTAGATCACTAATAAAGCCCAAGTGTCATCTGCGTGAAGCGCAGTGCAGGACACGGCGATCTTTTTCCAAGCGAGAAGACCTCATTGAGTCATTGCAGAACATCACGGGCGGTGTCGGGCGAACTCTACTAAATATCAGAAATAAGTAATTCGAATCTGGCTCCCCTCATCTCCTAAGAAGCCCGCGCTTCTTAAAAGATGAAGGGTTCAAGACCGAAAAGCTCATACGGACCTTTCGAGGGCAAGCTTTCGTGCATAGAACAACTTACCCCTGACGCTGGTGTGTGCGACCGCAAACGGTCTTCAGTGTGCATGAGGCGTCGGGGTCAGTATACCTCTTGACTTACCTTGGCGTCGAGTTCTTTTGAAAAATCAAATTCTTCCCATTTTGTAAACCAGTGACGGCTATAATTTTTCATTCTACTCAACTCATTCCACGGCATACGGTAGAACTGCAATATTTTTTTCTTTAGAGCCTGAGAAATATAAGGGCAACTGAGCAGATCCAGCGCTAAGTGAGTCATCTCTGAATCCCCACTCAGCGATTCGCTTTTGATCTGAAACTTTTCCACGATATAATTTTCCAACCCAACGAGTAATTTTGCATATCTAGATTTATGTCCGATATAAAATAGCAGAGTCACTATCGAGAAATAGTTAAGTTTTGCTTTAGCTTGGTATTCATCAGCGAAGAGCTCAAAGCCGAAAGACCTACTTAGAGTTGCCTCGTCAATTCTATAGCTGCTTCCGAGTTGGCGAATCAAAACCAGAACATACATCACTTCGATCTTCTCATCTCGCGCATTGCAATTACTCGAAAGTATTCTGCGACATTCTTGATATATAATTTGAAATACGACCGAACCGTAACTTAAACCAATGGTATTCTTCTGATAAAATGAAATTATACGCTGACAAATGCGACAGAGCTTAATTGTTGTATTAACCTTGGGCGAAACGGCGTAGATAAAGAACACAAAACCAAGGGCAGAATTTATTGAGTTCGTTAAATTTTTATCAGCACTTTGATCTTTTTGTATTTTTTTATAGGTTTTGAAAATCAGCCCGATTTTTCTCTCAACAATAGAAAGCGAATAGTTCAGAATATCGCCATAGCTTACACCAGACGTAGCCAAAATAGATTTAAATTCTGTTATAAGTGCAGATTTCCCAATATATATTTTAGCCCGAGGGAATTCCTCGCCATCCTCTAGTTCATTGGCTACATCATAAGCAAACACACGATCAAATAAGTCAGAGATTCGCTTCTTGGCAATCGAAATCGAGGTGATGATTGGTCGACAAATCACTTCCTCCTTCGCTTTATTAAGTGATAGCTTGTAGAACTTCAGGCATTCCTGCAATGCCATTTTAATCTGACGAAAAACTGCGTCATCATTATAAAACACAAAATAATCGTCGACATATCTGTACACTTTGAAGTCTCGATAGTGCACAATTTCTTTTTCGGCCAACCTTGCACACACCTCTACATCGACTGCTTGCAATATTATTTCGGCAAATATTCTCGATATTTCCGGGCCGATGAGTATTCCGTTTGTCTCGTTATAATTTAGTCGTTGCATAAGGCTATCGAAATGCCCCGGGAACGACTTTAAAATATCTTTAAGATTTGCCTTTGAAAATTCTTTACCGTATATTGCCCATGCCATAGAATGGGTATAAATGCTATCGAAACAACTAGATATGTCAAGTTTTGATAGATATTGAAATTCCCTTTCGGAAGCCAAATGATCGTTCGATTCATAGAATTTGAAAACGTTACTGAATCGCTCGTAGACAAAAAAAGATCGCAGATTTTCGTAATTCTCGCCTTCAATCTCAACTAAGCTATCAGCCTGCTCACCCAATTCGATTTGCGCTCCGAAATCAATGTATTTGCAACCAGCGACGCGTTTAGGGGCACGGAGGCTAAATTCGCTCTGACTGGCATAATGTATGATTAGATCTTTATATCGATGGTAGAAGTCAACAATTAGAAGTTGCGCTTTAGGATGCATAAGCGAGAGCTGTCGAAGCTGATCCTGCTTATGCGTGGTAGAGAAGACAAATGGAATTGTATGAATTTCATGTTTTTCCAATTCCAGAACTGATGTATTTTCGCCGTTAATAAGTACGTGCTTGACAGACTTACTCAAGTCCGCGCCCACTAGTATCTTCACGAGGTTATCAAGCACCTCATCTTTACGACGCCAAAAAATCTTGGAATCGCTAAATTTAACTGAGTGATCGCACAAGAAATTATAGTATGCCCGATTTGAGAATGTAATCGGAACCTCGTAGGGAAGAACATCGGATAAAACTGCTCTTTCCACGGGAAAGTTAATTGAAAGCGCTCTCTTAGCCATGTTTCCATCCGCGCGATATTTCAGCAAGTTGTTTTGCATCGAAACTTCTGAAAACTTTATCTTTAAACCCGATCTCGAATGACATTTTACTCAGCTTACGCTTCAAGGTTGGATTCACTATAGATTTTAATTTGTTGCTATAGTATTTATCGAGACTGACAAGCTGAGTCAATTCGGTAATAAATTTATTACTAAAGTACACCCCGATGAATGCATTGCTTTTCCGGTTGAAGAGTCTCATATTTCCAGTCAGAAACAACATACGCATAACCAATTCGCTAGCAGCTTTTCTAGGTAGAAAAGCGCTTTTCTTTGCGTAATCCGTGAATGCCTTATCAATACGTTCTTTATATTTGTCGAATTTTCGTTTACTAAGCTTTACGCCACTATTTCCTGGAGTCAAAGTGAATATGTAGCCTAAATATTCGAAGTGTCCTTTTTGTTCCTTTACTGCGTCGACGAGCACTGTTTTATGATTAAGAGCCAATCCTTTGGCTTTCAGTATGCCATTCAGGAATTCCATATAATTTGATACGTTTGCCTGACGCTGAGGCGCAAACATCAAAATCATATCGTCAACGTATCTCGCGTAATAAAACAACTCGTCTTTTTTTCGAATATCTTCGTCTATACTCGACAAATAGATCTCCGCTAGGTAAGCACTTACTCCGATGCCACGCGGTAGTCCTCGCTTGTCTCCAGATACTGTTACATAGTCTTTAATTAGCCTAGTCAACATGCGTTTCACGACGATTGAAAGTTGTGGCGACTGGTGTATAACATCTAGGAGATGATTATGTTCGACTGATTCATAAAATTGCTCAACATCAGCGCGAATTATAAATTTTGGAACACCGTCCAAAGTTAGTGATTTTACTTGGCTTACCAGCATATCTCTGGACGGCATCTTTATATCATGTATGACTTTTAAGCTTTTCTGGATAAATCTAACGGCAAGAATTTCGGCAAGTGTTTTCCCAACTCCGTAGACCTTCTTACCTAACACCAAGCTCGGCAGCAAAGAGATATTTAAGCGAAATTCTTTTTTATTTACATGTCTTACAATATTTTGCAACTCATCAACTACCGAGCTTTCATGTTGAAATTTTCTTTTTTCCAACACAGGGTTTAAGCGCGCAATTCGACGAGCATAAACATCTGCACTTATTTTTCCAGAACGGACCTTATGCTTTAGGAAAGACTCAGATTTTTTTAACTTAAAGATCTTTATCCGGATATTGTATGCATCTGGAATGTACTTTTCTTCTAGTGTCCCACCCTTATCTCTATCTTCTGAAAGCAGAATTTTGAGATTTTTTAACGAGAAAGCTTGGTCCATATAGCCTAGAGTTGAATACTTTTTAGATAGAAACCGATGGTGAAAAATGACTTGCCCATAAGTATTGCTCTACATGCGTCCATGATTTGACTAACCTTACAAGGATCAAACTTCCGATCTTAGAAAGTAAAACGCCGAGCGATAAAATTGACAATTAAGATCAAAGATCCGTTTATATTTATTGCTTTATCGTGCATTGCAATGACTTAAGTTGTCAAGCAGTAACGTAGATCTTTGATTGCTTCTTCGAGCAGCAAGACCTGACTCTTAACATCAAAGAATCGAAGATAGTTTAGATACCCAAACTCGGACGTTAACCTTTTAAGACGCCAGTCTATCCTGCCTCCAAAAACCAAACCCAAAGACCTGCCTTCAACACACTCGATCTGAGTTTAATGACGCTTGCATAGCTACGAGCGCAATGTTCAGTCCGCTACGCGACGGCACACTGGTAACTGCATCGCACCCGAGCTAATCACGCTTATGCAGTCGCCTCGCCAACAACACGGCGACACATTGCGCGATCAGGCTACGCAAAGCGATGCTTCTTTCAAGACTCACTTTGGAGGCGTACATGGATCAGCAAGCGGTCGATGTGGCGGCTGAACGCCGTGTGTCGAGCAATCATGCCAACGTTCGGTTTCTCAGACTCAAAGAAGTGCTCGCCATCTGCGGCAAGTCGCGGAGTAGCGTCTATGACGCGATTAAGAAAGGAGACTTCCCGAAGCCGGTGAAGCTCAGCGGTAGATCGTCTGCGTGGGTGGCAAGCGAAGTGGAACAGTGGGCGGTCGAATGCATTCGCGCTAGCCGACAGGGTCCGCGGCCCTGATACAGGCTGTCGGCTACGAACGGACCTTGGGAGCAGTCAGACCGGCGCTGGCCTGGCAGGCAAAGAGTTCGTCATGACGAACACTGCGACTTCGTCATGACGAAGTGCTCTGAGCCGTAGTGATGCCTGATACTTGGTCACTTCGAACGACAGGCGAACCTCGATCCGCTGCATGGGTCCAAACCTGTGGTGCGCGCGTCGACAATGGAAATGAGCACCCATACCCTAAACAGTTGAGCATCCACAGGTGCATCCATGCCATAGACAAGCCCGCAACGAAAACCCAGCATCCATGCGGGTTTCGGCCAACTTCGCGGTTCCGGCCGGAGCACCACCAGCAAGTACAAGCAATCAACGCAACACCACTGAACCCGCGAAGCTCATCCGAGACGCGGGTTTTTTTATTGCCAGCGCACCCAATCACGCTGCCCGGCACCTCACGCCACTCTCTGCACAAGGGCCACGCACACCCCCGACGGATCCAAGATCGAGAACTCGCGCGTCCCCCAGGGCCGTTCGCCCAGCAACCCATTCGGATGCACACACCCACCCTCCTGGCAACGCCCATATAAAGCATCGATCCCATCCACCTCGATACGCAAGCTGGTCCAGTCCGCCAAATGCTTGTCCTGACTGGCAAACAGGTGTAGCTGCGCCGCATCCCGCCCGACGATCGCAAACTGCGCCGGCTCCGCATCACGGTAGACCAACTCGAAGCCGAGGCTGTCGCGATAGAACGCGATCGCTTCCTCGACGTCGCGGGCGGGGATCAGGGGCGAGACGCCCAGGAAACGGAACGGCAGAGGTGCGGACATGGGCAGGCCTTTGGCGAACGCCGGCAGGATGCCGGCAAGGCTTCCACCCTACCCCTGCGTTGACAACTCGTCAATTCGCAGGGGACTCTTCCTGCTGGAACGGCCGCGCATCCACCGGAATGTCGATCACGAAGGTCGTGCCCGATGCCGCGTCGCTGTACACCACCACGCTGCCACCATGGCTCTGCGCCACGCTGCGCACGTAGGGCAGGCCCAGGCCCCAGCTGGCGGTGGTGGATTCGCGGGCGTCGCTGGAGCGCACGAATTGCTGGAAGATCGCGTCCAGCTCGCCCGGCGGAATCGGCTTGCCCTGGTTGCGCACCGAGACGATCGCGCGGCCGTTGCTGTCGGCGACGTTGACTTCGATCGGCGTGCCGCTGTCGCCATATTTCTGGGCATTGTTCAGCAGGTTTTCCAGGGCACGCTCGAGTGCCGCATCGTTCCACCAGCCGGTGACGCTGTGGCCCGTCAGGCGTACGTCGGCGCCCTGGTATTCGCGCGCGCGGTCGGTGACGCTGCGCGCCAGTGCCATCAGGTCGAACTCGGTCAGCGTCAGCGCCAGGCGGTCGCCGGACTGGATCGCCAGCGCGTCGAGGAGTTCGTTCAGCATCGTGCCCATGCGCTCGCCGTTCTTGACGATGCGCCTGGCCCACTGCGCGATCTCGGGTGGCGGATTCAGGCGCAGGATCAGGTTCGCGCCCAGCACCACGTTCGAGGCCGGCTGGCGCAGGTCGTGCGCCAGCGCGGCGGCGAAGCGTTCGCGCAGCGAATCGGTGGCGCTGACGAAGGCGCGCACGCTGTCGCGCACGGCGTTGTCGATGGTCAGGTGCAGGGTGCGCCGCTCCGGCGCGGTCAGCGGCACGTCGTGGGCGTCGAGCACGTCGAACATCACGGTGCGGAACATCTGGAACTCGGCCAGGATGCCTTCCGCGTCGTAATCGGACAGGTTGGCACGCTCGACGCCGTGTTCTTCGCCGATCGAGGTCACGTCCACACCGTCGCGCTCGAAATAGGCCGGCGACAGTACCGAGCACAGGCGCTCGTACAGGACCGGCATGGTGTCGATCAGGACCGGCTGGCTGAGCTTCCTGGCGCTCGCCAGCTTGGCGCGCACCTGGCTTTCCCAGGAGTGCAGCACGGTTTCCCGCAGCGCCAGCATGCGGTACGAGGTCACGGAAAAATGATCGGTGGGAATCAGAGGAGGATTCACGGCGGTCTCGCAGATACGTGCTGGTTTTCAATATTACAACAAGCGCTGCGAGCCGGGTCGCACGGCCTGCTGGGCTCTTCGCGCTGATCGGCGTGGCCGGGCGCCAGCTTGCATAGGTCGGCCAGGTGGTGCTGGAGTGAATGAATCGACGTCCGAAGTTGCGCTCCCACAAACACCAGCCGTCTACAGCGCCGTTATAGCTGTCGATCACGAAACGGGGCAGTGCCGGCAACCGCATTATTGAACAAGCATACCGATCACGCCAGTGTGCCCGCAATGCATGACACGCATGCAATTTTGCAGCGTCTCGGTGGCTTGGACGCGACACACTTTACGACGCAAGTATCATTTTTACTGATTTTTTCACGCAAGATAACTTTCCACACGGAAAAAGTGACATACTTGCGCTCATCCAATAGCTTCGATAAATTCACCTCGTTCGACCTATCCCCATGCTGTCTATTTTCACATTGCCGGACGACCCTTCCCTGCTCAGCTACGGGCTGTACACGCCGAAGCTGGTCATCCTGTCGGTGCTGGTAGCGATCTTCGCTTCCTGGATGGCATTGCTGGTTGCCGGCCAGGCCGTGGCCAACCGCAGCCAGCGCTGGATCGTGCTCGGCACCGGCAGCCTGGCGCTGGGAACCGGCGTGTGGGCCATGCACTTCATCGGCATGCTCGCCTTCGACCTGTGCACCGACGTCGACTATGCGCCGCTGCCGACCATCATCTCGGGCCTGCCCAGCATCGGCGCGTCGTTCATCGCGCTGTGGCTGATCGCGCGCGACCGCCTGAGCGGCTGGGGCCTGCTGGCGGGCGGCGTGGCGGTCGGCGCGGGGATCGGCGCGATGCACTATGCCGGCATGGCGGGCATGCGCATGGGTCTCGAACTGCGCTATGACCCGTGGATCTTCGCGCTGTCGATCGTGGTCGCGGTGGTGCTGGCGACGCTGGCACTGTGGGTGCGCTTCGGCCTGGCCGGTGTGTCGCGCTTGAAAGAGTCGCACCGCCTGCTGCTGGCGGCGGTCGTGATGGGCTGCGCCATCGCCGGCATGCACTACACCGGCATGGCGGCGGCGCGCTTCGTCGGCCATGCAACCCTGGATCCGCACAAGGCCGCGGGCAGCACCTTCCTGGCGGTGGTGATCAGCATGATCACGGTGGCCTTCACGATCGTGGTGCTGGGCCTGAACGGCCTGCTGCGCTACCGCCAGCTGTTCCGCGAACTGTCGCGCAGCGAAGCCTGGATGCGCGCCCTGCTTACCACCACCGTGGACGGCGTGGTCACGGTCGACCGCGACGGCACCATCCGCGAATTCAATGCCTCGGCCGAACGCATCTACGGCTGGAAGCGCGACGACATCCTCGGCAAGAACATCCGCCTCCTGATCGGCAACGAGGACGCCTCGGAGCGTGGCGGCCTGCTGCGCTCCCTGGCCACCGGCGAGATCACCGCCAGCACCCAGGGCGCCGACGTGACCGGCCGCCGCAAGGACGGTTCGATCGTGCCGATCCGGCGCGCGGTCGGCCATGCGCGCCTGGACGACCAGGACCTGTTCGTCTGCTTCATCACCGACATCACCGAACGGCGCGCCATGGAACAGGCGCTGCGCGCCAGCGAGCAGCAGTTCCGTTCGCTGATCGGCAACATCCCCGGCATCTCCTACCGCAGCCTGCTGCACGGCGAGCACCCGATGCTGTTCATCAGCGACGCCGTCGAGCGCGTCACCGGCTATCCGGCCACCGACTTCATCGGCGCCGCGGCGCGCCGCAAGTTCGGCAACCTGATCCACGCCGCCGACCGCGTGCGCGTCTCCGACACGATCGCCAGCGCGCTGCGCGAAAACCGTCCCTACCTGGTCGAATACCGCCTGCTGCACGCCGACGGCAGCACCCGCTGGCTGTGGGAAAACGGCACCAGCGTGCGCAACGAGGCCGGCGAACCGTACTGGCTGGACGGCGTGATCCTCGACATCACCGAACGCCGCCAGATGGAAGAAGCGCTGCGCGAAGCCAAGGAAAAGGCCGAGCAGGCCGCCGCCGCGCGCGCCAGTTTCGTGGCCAACATGAGCCACGAGATCCGTACCCCGATGAACTCGATCCTCGGCTTCACCGACGTGCTGCTCGACGGCGAACTGGCACCCGACCAGCGGCGCCACCTGGACACCATCCGCAGCGCCGGCCGCGCCCTGCTGCGCCTGCTGAACGAGATCCTCGACACCGCCAAGCTGGAAAAAGGCGCGGTGGAACTCGAGCAGAACGACTACAACCTGCTGTCGCTGATCGACGAGCTGTCCTCGACCCTGGCCGCCAACGCGCGCGCCAAGGGCCTGCACGTCGACATCCACTACGACCCGACGCTGCCGACCTGCCTGCGCGGCGACGAGCTGCGCGTGCGCCAGGTGCTGACCAACCTGCTCGACAACGCCATCAAGTTCACCCAGCAGGGCAGCGTGACCCTGCGCGCCGCGCTCAAGGACGACCAGCTGCACTTCGAGGTCAAGGACACCGGCATCGGCATCGCGCCGGAGCGCCTGGCCGCGATCTTCGAACCGTTCACCCAGGCCGATGCCTCGATGACGCGCCGCTTCGGCGGCACCGGCCTCGGCACCACCATCAGCAAGCAGCTGGTGGAGCTGATGGGCGGGCGCATCTGGGCCGAGAGCCAGCCGGGCAAGGGCACCACCTTCCACGTGATGCTGCCGCTGGTGCTGGCGCGCTTCGCGCCGCAGCAGCCGCGCGTGCGTACCGCCGCCGCGCTGCCGCCGCTGCGCGTGCTGGTGGCCGACGACGTGCCGCAGAACCTGGAGCTGCTGCAGCTCCTGATGGCGCGCCGCGGCCACACCATGACCGCCGCCAGCGACGGCGCGCTGGTGGTCGAACTGGCCGCGCGCGAGCAGTTCGACCTGATCCTGATGGACTTCCAGATGCCGACCATCGACGGTCTCTCGGCCACGCGCCTGATCCGCGCGCAGGCCGAAGCCGCCGGCCGTCCGCGCACGCCGATCATCGCGATGACCGCCAGCGTATTGGCCGAGCACCGCCGCGCCAGCGTCGATGCCGGCATGGACGGATTCGCCTCCAAGCCGGTCGACTGGTTCGCGCTCTCGCACGAAATCGCGCGCGTGCTCGGCCTGGGGTCCGGCCAGCCGGCGGCCGACGAGCTGCCGGTCCACGAGCGCCAGGTGCTCAACCGCCACGCCGGCCTGCACCGCTGGAGCGGCAAGCAGGACGCCTACGACGAGGCGCTGGCCCATTTCGTCGCCCAGCACGCGGGCCTGGCCCAGGCGCTGTCGGTACAGGCCGCGGGCGCCGACTACCGTGCGCTGCGCATGCTGACCCACCGGGTGCGCGGCGTCGCCGGCAACCTCGGCCTGGAACTGCTGGCCGATACCCTGGCCACGCTGGAAGGCCTGGTCGACGGCGACAGCGGCAAGCTATACCCGGGCGCCGAGACCACCCTGCAGACCACGCTGCGCGAACTGTGCAGCCAGCTCGACCAGGCGCTGCAGGCGATCCGCGCCGCCCTGCCCGTCCAGGCCCAGGCCAGCCCGGCGCAGGCCGCGCGGCCGACGGTCGACCTGGAACGCGCCCGCCGCGCCGGCAGTGCGCTGCGCGAAGCGCTGCGCCGCGGTGCCCTGGAAGACAGCTCGCTGGCCGGCCTGGCCGCGGCGCTCAACGGCCATGCGCTGGCCGGCCGCGTCGCCCAGGTGCACGCCGCGTTGTCCGATTTTGACTTTGAATTGGCCCTGCAACAGCTCGACGCCGTGCTGGAGGCCCTTGACGAATCCGTACAGGAGATTCCCCAATGAGCAACGCTCACCTGCCGCTGATCCTGGCGGTCGATGACGAAGCCAGCAACCTGCAATTGCTGCGCCAGATCCTGCAGGACAATTACCGCCTGCGTTTCGCCAAGGACGGCACCCGCGCCCTGGAACTGGCGCGCGAGGAACGTCCCAACCTGATCCTGCTCGACGTGATGATGCCGGGCATGAGCGGCTACGAAGTCTGCGCCGCCCTCAAGGCCGACCCGGCGCTGGCCTCGATCCCGGTCATCTTCGTGACTGCGCTGAACGACACCGACGACGAGCTGGAAGGCTTCGAGGCCGGTGCGGTCGACTACATCACCAAGCCGATCAGCCCACCGATCGTGCGTGCGCGCGTGCGCAACCACCTGTCGCTGGTGCGCATGGAAGAACTGCGCGATTCGCGCCTGGAAATCGTCCAGCGCCTCGGCCTGGCCGCCGAATACAAGGACAACGAAACCGGCCTGCACGTGATCCGCATGAGCCACTTCGCGCGCGTGCTGGGCCTGGCGGCCGGCATGACGGAGCTCGAGGCCGACGACCTGCTGCACGCGGCGCCGATGCACGACGTCGGCAAGATCGGCATCCCCGACCGCATCCTGCAGAAACCGGGCCCGCTCGATCCGGACGAGTGGAAGATCATGCAGAGCCACGCCCGCATCGGCGCCGAGATCATCGGCGAACACGAGAGCGGCATGCTGGCGCTGGCGCGCAACATCGCGCTCTCGCACCACGAAAAATGGGATGGCAGCGGCTACCCGAACGGCCTGGCCGGCGAGCGCATTCCGCTCGAAGGCCGGATCTGCGCGGTGGCCGACGTGTTCGACGCGCTGACCTCGGTGCGCCCGTACAAGAAGGCCTGGACCGAAGAGGAAGCGATCAAGCTGCTGGTGGAACAGAAGGGCAAGCATTTCGACCCGACCCTGGTCGATCTGTTCATCGGCCAGATGCCGGCGATCCGCGCGATCCGCCAGCGCTGGGCCGAGCATGTGCCGGCACCGGAACCGGCGCCCGCGCCGGCCGCAGCACGCGAACCGGAAAAAGCCTTCGCCTGATCCCTGTCAGCCTGGCTCCGGCGCCGGGCGCAAGGCCGCCGGCGCCTGGTTCGCCGCCAGCTCGCGGTACAGCGCCGCATACTCGTCGGCCATCTGCGCCGACGTGAACAGCTGCCAGTAGCGCGCCTCGGCCTTCGCCCCCATCGCGCGCGCCATGTCCGGGTTGTCCCACAGGGTGCGCAGTGCCGCACGCAATGCCTGCGGATCGGACGGCGGCACCACCAGGCCGCTTTCGCCGTGCACGTTGATGTAGGTGGTGCCGGTGCCGATCTCGCTCGAGATCATCGGCTTGCCGAACATTGCCCCTTCCAGCAGCGAAATACCGAAGGCTTCCGAACGCAGGTGCGAAGGGAACGCCACCGCGTAGCACAGCCGCAGCAGCGCCACCTTGTCCAGCTCGTCCAGGGCACCGACGAACATCACGTTCTTCAGGCCGAGACGCTCGGCGTGCGCCCGCAGCTCGCGCTCGATCGGGCCGGCGCCGACGATCACCACCGGATACTGCGTGCCCACCAGCGCATCGAGCAGGATGTGCAGGCCCTTGTAGTAGCGCAGCACGCCGACGAACAGGAAGAATTTCGGGCCGACCCGGGCACGCCAGTGCGCCAGGCGCGCGCTGTCCGGCTCCGGATAGCCGGCGCGGTCCAGGCCGAAGGCGATCACCCGGGTCTTGTCGCGGTAACGGTCCAGCACCGTGGACGTGGCCAGGTAGTTGGGCGAGGTCGCCACGATCGCATCGACGCTGCCGAGGAAGCGGTTCATCAGCGGCCGGTACAGGCGCAGCAGCGCTTTCTGGCGCACGATGTCGGAGTGATAGGTGACCACGGTCGGCTTGTCGATCCGCGCCAGGAAATGCGCCATGTCCAGGAAGGGCCACGGAAAGTGGTAATGCACCACGTCGGCCTCGCGCGCCATGCGCGCCAGCTGGCCGATTGCCTGCAGCGACACCGCGTTCGAGGCCACCTCGAAGTTGAGCGGCACGCGGTGCACGGTATGCCCTTCGAACTCGATCGGTGCCAGGTCGCGCGCGCGCGACAACGCCAGCACCTGGTTGGTGACGCCGAGCCGTCCGGTACCCACGCACATCTGGCGGATCACCTGCTCGATGCCGCCGACCGAATCGGGAAAATAGGTCTTGCAGAAATGAAGGACGCGCATGGGATCGGGTGTTGCTCGGCGCTGGTCAGAGAAGGGAGCGGTACACCGCTGCGGTCTGGCGTGCCGTTTCGCTCCAGGTGAGGCGCGCGGCGCGCGCGTATCCTGCCGCGATACAGCGCGTCCGCAGCGCCGGCTCGTCCACCAGGGCGCGCATGGCGGCGGCAATGGCACCGGTGTCGAGCGGATCGACCTCGAGCGCGGCGCCGTCCGCCACTTCCGGCAGCGAGGTGGTATTCGCGGCCACCACCGGCACGCCCGAGGCGAACGCCTCCACCACCGGGATGCCGAAGCCCTCGTACAGCGAGGCGAACACGAACACGCCGGCGCCCGCGTACACGTGACGCAGTTGCCCGCCATCCTGAAAGCGGTTCAGCCAGACCACGCCCTCGCCATGTTGCTGCGCCGCCGCCATGCGGCGCAGCAGGTGTTCCGAGCGCGCGCCGGCATGGCCGACGATGACCAGCTGGCGCTCGGCGCGCACGGCGGCCGGCAGCGCCAGGTAGGCGTCCAGCAAACGCTCGACGTTCTTGCGCGGCTGTAGCGTACCAACAAACAGGAAATAGCCCGGACGCAGGCCATGAGCCGCCAGGGTGTCCGCCACCGCATGCGGATCCGGCGCCTGCAGCCAGGCTTCGTCCACGCCGCAGGGCACCACCGTGATGCGGCGCTCGTCGACACCGAAGCATTCGACCAGCTCGTTGACGGCATAGTGCGACAGCGCGATCACGCGGTCGGCCTTTTGCGCAGCCTTGCGCTGCAGCCAGTTCTTCAGGCCGCGCAGGCGCGGATTGCACCACTCGGGATGCTTGAGCGGCAGCGCATCGTGCAGACTGGCCACCACCGGGCAATCCATGCGCACCACGCGGTAGTCGGTCACATGGAACACGTCGGCCGGGAGGTGCACGCGGTGCGCGTCCGGGGTCAGCAGGTCGACCAGGGAAGCGCGCTCGAAGGACTGGGCCATCGGCTGCCCGGCCGTGAGGGGCGCCTGGCCGCGCGGCCAGGAAAACGGCAGCACCTCGCAGCCCGCCTGCGGCAGGTGGCGCAGCAGGGCCTGGGTATACACGCCGATGCCGTCCAGGTGGCCCTTGGTAAGGAACGGCTCGATCATGGTGGTGCCGAGGCCCACGCGCAGCGCTTGCGGCAGCACGCCCGCCTGCTGCGCCGGCGCACGGCCGGCAGGGCGCGCACCGTCCAGCCGCTCGTCGCCACCCAGCCGGCGGGCATTGATGCCGGGCTCGATCATCGCCCCCAGGCTGGATGGCATCGTGTTCATGGCCCGGCCATCCAGCGCAGGGTATCGAACAACGGGATCGGCTGGATCGGCCCGATCACGCCGGCCAGCTTGGCATTGTTGCCGGCCAGGGTCAGCACGTCGTTGGCGCGCACGAAGGCCGGATTGACCTGCACCTCGATACGGTAGCCGGCGATCTCGTTCATCATGTCGAGCACGCTTTCCAGCGAATGCGAACGCCCCGAACAGACATTGAAGGCTTCGCCGCCGGGCGCCGCCGCCAGCAGCCGGCGATAGCAGTTGACGACCATGCGCACGTCGGAAAAATCGCGTGCGATCGCCAGGTTGCCCAGCTCGATGCGGCGTGCGCCCTTGCGGAAGTGCGCTACGATCTTGGGCAACAGGAAGTTTTCGCTCTGGCCGACGCCGGTGTAGTTAAATGGCCGCACAATCGTGATCGGCAGCTTGTCCATCCACAGGCGCGCCATGTATTCCATCGCCAGCTTGCTGACCGCGTAGTCGTTGGCCGGCATCGGCGCCACGTTCTCGTCGAGCAGGCCACCCTGCGCATTGCCGTAGATGTTGGCGGACGACGCCAGCAGCACGCTCGACGGCTTGCGCGGGCTGGCCGCCAGCGCTTCCAGCAGGTTGCGGGTACCGGCAACGTTGACGCGGTAGATCTGCTCGGCATTGGCATGGGCCACGAAGGCGATGCCCGCCAGATGGGCGACCACGTCCGGCTGCACCTGCTCGACCATGCCGGCCACCGCGGCGCGGTCGAGCAGATTGACCGGGAAAATGTCTGCCGGGAACACGTCGGCAGGCAAGCCGTCGGCGCCGGCTTCGTCGCCCGGCATCGCGGTGCCGAACACGCGGTAGCCGGCGGCGGCCAGCTCGCGCGCCAGGTAGGCGCCGGTGAAACCGCGCAACCCCGTGATCAGGGCTCGCCGGCCCTCCCCTTCGCGGATCTCGGCCGGGCGGACGGTTTCTTCCGTGACCGGGCGCGCCATGTCAGAACGAGAAGCCGATTTCGTTGCGACGCAGGTCGGCGTCGACCATCATCTGGCACAGCTGTTCGAGCGTGGTGCCGGCCTTCCAGCCCAGTTCGCTCTGCGCCTTGGCCGGGTCGCCGATGAGCAGGTCGACTTCGGCCGGACGGTAGAACTTGGGCGACACGCGCACCAGCAGCTTGCCGGTCTTGCCGCAGCGGCCGGTCTCGGCCTCGGCCTCGCCCTTCCAGTCGATGTCGATGCCGGCGGCGCGGAAGGCCATCGTCACGAAATCGCGCACGGTCTCGGTGCGGTTGGTGGCCAGCACGAAGGTGTCCGGCTCGGACGCCTGCAGGATGCGCCACATGCCTTCGACGTATTCGCGCGCGAAGCCCCAGTCGCGCTTGGCGTCCAGGTTGCCCAGTTCGAGCACGTCGAGCTTGTTGAGGACGATCTTGGCCACCGAATCGGTGATCTTGCGGGTGACAAATTCGCGCCCGCGCAGCGGCGATTCGTGGTTGAACAGGATGCCCGAGCTGCCGAAGATGCCATAGGACTCGCGGTAGTTCACGGTCATCCAGTGTGCATACAGCTTGGCGACGCCGTACGGGCTGCGCGGATAGAACGGGGTGTTTTCCACCTGCGGCACGGCCTGCACCTTGCCGAACATTTCCGAGGTGGAGGCCTGGTAGAAGCGCGCCTTCGGATGCACGATGCGGATCGCTTCCAGCAGGTTGACGGCGCCGATACCGGTGATCGAGGCGGTGGTGATCGGCTGCTCGAAGGAGACGCCGACGAAGCTCTGCGCCGCCAGGTTGTAGACCTCGTCCGGCCGCACCGTTTCGATCAGGCGGATGCTGGACGAGAGGTCGGTGAGGTCGTATTCGACCAGGGTCAGGTTGGGGTGGGTAGTGACGCCGAGTTCATCCATGCGCCAGAAGTTGACCGAGCTGGACCGGCGGAAGGTGCCGGTCACACTGTACCCTTTGTCCAGGAGTAATTGCGCAAGGTAAGCGCCGTCCTGGCCGGTAATGCCGGTGATCAGGGCCTTTTTTGTTGTCTGCATGTCTAGCTGATTCCAGGTGTTGGTCCGAAGATCCGCCAAGAAGCGCCCAGGGCGGTACGGACCGATAATTTTCCGACAACCCCGATTGTAACAGAGCGGGTTCCATACCCTTGCACACGAGAAATCGTGCATTTATTACAATAAGTGCTTGTTAATTATCACCTAAAAAGCGAATTCGACGGCGCGTGATTACTCATTGTTACGATCCGCTCAAGGTTTATTACATTCGTTTTCCAAATAGGGAACTTATTTTTCGTGGTAAGGCCGCCACAAAAAAACTGCGGGCCCTGTCCATGCCGTTGCCGGCCGGACAGGGCCCGCAGCCCTGTGAGATGAACGATCAGCCGATCAGCGCTGCGACACCGCATCCACCACGCACAGCGCGGTCATGTTGACGATGCGGCGGACGGTGGCCGACGGCGTCAGGATGTGTACCGGACGCGCACAGCCCAGCAGCACCGGACCGACCGCGATGCCGTTGCCGGCCGCCGTCTTGAGGATGTTGTAGGCGATGTTGGCCGATTCGATGTTCGGCATCACCAGCAGGTTGGCGTCGCCCTGCAGCGTCGACTGCGGCATGATCTTGGCGCGGATCTTCGAGTCCAGCGCGGCGTCGCCATGCATCTCGCCATCGATTTCCAGGTTCGGGGCCTTCTGCTGCACCAGCGCCAGCGTGGCGCGCATCTTGCAGGCCGATTCGCTGTTGGAGGTGCCGAAGTTCGAGTGCGACAGCAGCGCCACGCGCGGCGTGATGCCGAAGCGCTCCAGCTCTTCGGATGCCATGATGGTGATCTCGGCCAGCTGTTCCGCCGTCGGATTCTCGTTGACATGGGTGTCGACCATCGCCAGCTGGCGTTCCTGGGTGATCACGAAATTCATCGCCGCGTACACGTTGCTGCCCGAACGCAGGCCCAGCACCTTGTCGATGAATTCCAGGTGCATCTGGGTGGTGCCGTAGGTACCGCAGATCATGCCGTCGGCATCGCCCTTGTGGATCATCATCGCACCGATCAGGGTATGGCGGCGGCGCATCGCCAGCTTGGCCATGTCCTGGGTCACGCCCTTGCGCATCACCATCTGGTGGTAGGTCTGCCAGTAGTCGCGGTAGCGCTCGTCGAAGTCGGGGTTGATGACGTCGAAGTGCTCGCCGAGCTTGAGGCGCAGGCCGAACTTCACGATGCGCTGCTCCAGCACTGCCGGACGGCCGACCAGGATCGGACGCGCCAGCTTCTCGTCGACCACCACCTGCACCGCGCGCAGCACGCGCTCTTCCTCGCCTTCGGCGTAGACGATGCGCTTGAGTTCCGGCGGCGCGCTCTTGGCGACCTGGAACAGCGGCTTCATGAAGCTGCCGCTGCGGTACACGAACTGCTGCAGGCTCTCGGCGTAGGCGGCCAGGTCGGTGATCGGACGGGTGGCGACGCCGCCGTCCATGGCGGCCTTGGCCACCGCCGGCGCGATGTGGGTCAGCAGGCGCGGGTCGAACGGCATCGGGATCAGGTATTCCGGACCGAAGGACAGGTTGGAGATGCCGTAGGCCGAGGCCACGATGTCCGACTGTTCGGCGTGGGCCAGGTCGGCGATCGCGTGCACCACCGCGATTTCCATTTCGCGCGTGATGGTGGTCGCACCGCAGTCCAGCGCGCCACGGAACATGTACGGGAAGCACAGCACGTTGTTGACCTGGTTCGGGTAGTCCGAACGGCCGGTGGCGATGATGGCGTCGCTGCGCACCGCCTTGGCGTCTTCCGGCAGGATTTCCGGATTCGGGTTGGCCAGCGCCAGGATCAGCGGATTCGGTGCCATCGCGGCGACCATGTCCTGCTTCAGCACGCCGCCCGCGGACAGGCCGAGGAAGATGTCGGCGCCGGGGATCACCTCGGCCAGGGTGCGGTGCGGGGTGTCCTGGGCGAAGCGTTCCTTGTCCGGGTCCATCAGCTCGGTGCGGCCCTTGTAGACCACGCCGGCCAGGTCGGTGACGAAGATGTTCTCGATCGGGAAACCGAGGTCGAGCAGCAGTTCGAGACAGGCCAGCGCCGCCGCGCCCGCGCCCGAGACCACCAGCTTGCATTCCTTGAGGTTCTTGCCGACCACCTTCAGGCCGTTCAGGATGGCGGCGCCGACGATGATCGCGGTGCCGTGCTGGTCGTCGTGGAAGACCGGGATCTTCATGCGCTCGCGCAGCTTGCGCTCGATGTAGAAGCACTCGGGCGCCTTGATGTCTTCCAGGTTGACGCCGCCGAAGGTCGGCTCCAGCGCCGCGATCACGTCGATCAGCTTGTCCGGATCGGTCTCGGCGATCTCGATGTCGAACACGTCGATGCCGGCGAACTTCTTGAACAGCACGCCCTTGCCTTCCATGACCGGCTTGGACGCCAGCGGACCGATGTTGCCCAGGCCGAGCACGGCGGTGCCGTTGGAGATGACCGCGACCAGGTTGCCGCGCGCCGTATATTTATAGGAGTTGGCCGGGTCCTTGACGATCTCTTCGCAGGGCGCGGCGACGCCGGGCGAGTAGGCCAGCGCCAGATCGCGCTGGTTCAGCAGCGCCTTGGTCGGGGTGACCGCGATTTTGCCGGGATGCGGAAACTGGTGGTATTCGAGCGCGGCAGACCGCAGTTGCTGGCGTTGTTCTTCTTTTTTATCGATTGACGAATCCATGCTTCGCTGGCCTTCCTGACTGACTGGGGGCTTACGATTTTAGCAGAGTGACTCGGCAAGGCGGCTACGTATTTTTACCAACAATTTTATACGCGGCTGCGCGCCGACTTGAGGAACAGGTCGTGCGCCGGCGCGAAGCCGCTGTGCAGCGGCAGGTAAGCCGCCCCGACCACCTTGGCGTCGGCGCCGATCTCGCCGGCCAGCACCTCGGGCCGCATCGCGCCCTGCCAGTCGTAGCGCGCCATCGCGGCGCGCACCTCGCCCAGCAGCGCCTCCAGCAGCGGACGCGCGACGGCGCCGTCGACGATCACGCCGTCCAGGTCCAGCACGCAGGTGGCGCCGCCGATGGCGAACGCGATCGCATCGGCGGCGCGCGCGATCCAGCGCCGCGTGACGTCGGCCCACGGCCCCTGCAGGACGCGCGCATCGGTGAACGCCACCGGCGCCAGGCCGGCCTCGCGCATCATGTTTTCCAGCGTGACCAGCGAGGCTTCCTGCAGCAGCTGGCCGGCGCCGGCGCGCCCGCCGGCCAGCCCCAGCGGCATCGAACCGACCGCGCCGGCATTGCCGTAGCGCCCGCCGTGCGGCTGGCTGTCGATCACCAGGCCGCCGCCGAGCAGCACGTCGACGAAGATGTACAGGTAATTCTGCAGGCTGCGCCCGCGCCCGGCCACCAGCTCGGCCACGCAAGCGGCCGCGGTGTCCTTGGCAAATTCCACCGGCAGCGGCGTCATCGCCTGCAGGCGCTCGCGCATGTCGACCCGGGTCCAGGCGTCGGCGCTGCGCGGCGAGATGCCGAGCAGCTTCTGCCAGCCGCCGAACATCAGCGGGGCCGCCAGCCCGATCCCGGCCAGGCGCCCCATGCGCGTCTCGCCGAGGAAGGCCTGGATGCGTTCCAGCTGCAGGCCGATGAGGCCGAACACCCCGTCCACCTCCGGCGCCGCGTACGGCGTGCTGGACTGCCAGCGCGGCTGGCCGGCAAAGTCGAGCAGCAGCACGTCCAGGCCGCGCCGTCCCAGCCGCACCCCGATCGAGAACGCCGCGTCCGGGCACAGCGCGATCGGACGCGAGGGCTGGCCGACCTTGCCGCGCTGGGACGCCAGCCGCATCACCATCCCCTCTTCCAGCAGGCGGTCGACGATCACCGATACCGACTGCGTGCTCAGGTGGGTCAGGCGCGCCAGATCCGCCTTGGGCAGGCTGCCGTGCAGACGGATCGCCTGCAGCAGCACGCGTTCGTTGTACTCGCGCATGCCGACCTGGTTCGAGCCGAGCGTACGGGAAGGGCCGCCTGGACCGCCGGCGGCATGACTGGATGACGGGAGATGAGAGGACATGCGGGGAAGTTGTACAGGTCTTGGCGACCAATCGGGCCAACCGAGATTATGTTTCAGTTGATTAAATCAATCAATGTGATTTATTATAGCGCCTTCCCCGGCGCCGGTTGCACCCTGTTGTCCACCGTGCCGCTTGTCCAAAAGCATGTAATGAGAAAGGGGTTGACATGCATCCTTCCATCGAACTGATGGGCTACGTGGCCGCATTCTGCACCACTGCCGCCTTCATTCCCCAGGTGCTGCTGGTGTGGCGCCAACGTTCGGCCAAGAACATCTCGCTGGCCATGTATCTGTCGTTCTGCTTCGGCGTCTTCCTGTGGCTGTGCTACGGCATCGTCATCCGGGCCTGGCCGCTGGTGATCAACAACGGCGTCACACTGGCGCTGGCGTCCTGCGTGCTGGTCATGAAGTGGCGCTTCGACCGTGCGCCGGCCGCCGATCGTGACGAAGCCGCCGGCGTTCGCAACGCCGCCGCCGACGCCGCCTGAACCGAGGAGACTCCCATGCAATCCGCATCCCGCACGGCCGCCGCGCCGCTGCCCGCCCTGTCCGCCGCTTTCCTGGCGGCCCCGCCGCGCGACACCCGCGCCATCCTGCCCGGCTATGACCGCGGCCGCATCACGCCCGGCATCGCCCACATCGGCGTCGGCAACTTCCACCGCGTGCACCAGGCTTTATATGTCGAGCGCTGCCTGCACCGGGCCGGCCACGACGACTGGGGCATCGTCGGCATCGGCCTCGGCGACGGCCCCTCGGCCCATGCCAAGGCCGAGGCTTACCGGCGCCAGGACGGCCTGTATTCGGTCACCGAGTTCAGCGCCGACGGCAGCGCCGCCACCCGCGTGGTCGGCGCCATGATCGCTTACCTGCACGCGCCGGGCGACCCGGCGGCGGTGCTGAACCTGCTGGCCAGCCCGGCGATCCGCATCGTCTCGCTGACCATCACCGAGGGCGGCTACAACATCGACGAGGCCAGCGGCGCCTTCCGCCTGGACGAGCCCGAGGTCGCGGCCGACCTCGCCGGCCGGCCGCCGCGTACCGCCTTCGGCCTGATCGTCGGCGCCCTGGCCCTGCGCCGGGCCGCCGGCCTGCCGGCCTTCACGGTCCTGTCCTGCGACAACCTGCGCAGCAACGGCGACACCGCGCGCCACGCCATCCTGTCGTATGCGTATACGGCCGATCCGGCGCTGGCCGACTGGATCGACGCCCACGCCGCCTTCCCCAACAGCATGGTCGACCGCATCGCGCCCGGCGTCTCGGAACAGCAGCGCAAGCGCGTCGCCGCCGCGCTCGGCGCCGCGGATGCGCTGCCGGCGGTCGCCGAGCCGTTCAGCCAGTGGGTGCTGGAAGACCGCTTCAGCGCCGGACGTCCGGACCTGGCCGCGGCCGGCGCCGTGTTCAGCGACGAAGTCCACGCCTACGAGGCGCTCAAAGGCCGCATGCTGAACGCCTCGCACATGCTGCTGGCCTACCCGGCGCTGCAATGCGGCTACCGCACGGTGCCGGAAGCGATGCACGATCCGCTGCTGCAGCGCCTGCTCAAGCGCTTCATGGAACAGGACGTGATCCCGCACCTGGCGCTGCCGCGCGGCGTCTCGGCCTACGCCTATAAGGAAAGCATCCTGAAGCGCTTCGCCAATCCGGCGGTGGCCGACCAGCTGCTGCGCATCGCCCACGACGGCGCCGCCAAGATCCCGGTATTCCATGCGCAGACCATGGCCACGCTGCTGGCCCGGGGCGCCGATCCGTCGCGCAGTGCGCTGCTGCTGGCCTGCTTCCGCCTGTACCTGATGGGCCGCGACGGCAACGGCGCCGCGCTCGCCGTGCAGGAGCCGCACTTCGGCGATGCCGACCGCGCGCTGCTCGACCCGGCCGATCCGCTGACCCTGCTCGAGACCGCCCCGTTCGCGGCGCTCGGCCTGCGCCAGTCGCCGGCCTTCACCGACGCCTATTTGCGGCTGGCGGCGCTGATCGATGCGCACGGCATCCGCATCGCGCTGGCGGCCGCGCTGGCGCCGGGCCAGGTGGCAGCGTAACCCGGCGCGGCGCTTCGGCAGGCATTAGAATCCGGGGATGCTCTCCGAATTCGACCTCATCAAACAATACTTCCAGCGCTCGCGTCCGGCGTCCGCGCAGACCGTCCTCGGCATCGGCGACGATTGCGCCCTGCTCGCGCCTTCTGCCGGCAGGCTGCTGGCCGTCTCGTCCGACATGCTGGTCGAAGACCGCCATTTCTTTGCCGGCGCCGACCCGTTCCTGCTGGGGCACAAGTCGCTGGCGGTGAACCTGTCCGACCTGGCGGCAATGGGCGCCGTGCCGCTCGGTTTTACCCTGGCGCTGGCGCTGCCGCGGGCCGAGCCGGCCTGGCTCGACGGCTTTTCGCGCGGGCTGTTCGCGCTGGCCGACGCCCACGGCTGCGAACTGGTGGGCGGCGACACCACCCGCGGTCCGCTGAACATCTGCATCACCATCTTCGGTGAAGTCTGGCCCGGCCGGACGCTGCGCCGCGACGCCGCCCTGCCGGGAGACGACATCTGGGTCTCGGGCACGCTGGGCGACGCGCGCCTGTGGCTGGCCGCGCAGACCGGCGACACCGCGCTCGATCCCGCGCTCGATCCCGCGCTAGATCCTGATGACCTGGCCCTGGCCGCGCAGCGCATGCACGCGCCCACGCCGCGCGTAGCCCTCGGCCGGCTGCTGGCCGAAGGCGGGCTGGCGCATGCGGCGCTCGATATTTCGGATGGGTTGGTGGGCGACATCGGACACATCCTGGCCGCGTCGCGCGTCGGCGCGCTGCTGGACGTGGATGCGCTGCCGGCCGGCCCGGTGCTGGCACGCCAGGCGCCCGAGCTGCGGCGCCGCTTCACCGCGGCCGGCGGCGACGATTACGAGCTGTGCTTCACGGCGCCGGCGGCGCAGCGCGACGCGGTGCTGGCGGCGGGCGCGGCGAGCGGCACGGCGGTGACGCGCGTCGGCCGCATCGAAGCGGCGCCGGGCCTGCGCCTGGTTGACAGCGCAGGTGCGCCACTCACTATGCGCTTGCAGGGCTGGGACCACTTCAAGTAGGGTGGGCACCCCGTGCCCACGCGGAAGCCGGCGCGGTGCAAGCGTTCGCGTGGGCACGGCGTGCCCACCCTACATGGCTTCGTCGTCGCGCGGGGTCTTGCGGTCGTCGTAGGGGCCGTGCGTGAGCCAGTACTGGCGGAATGCCAGGCGCACGTTGTCGCGCAGTTCGGCGTCGTTCCACGGCTTGGTATAAAAGCGGTAGATGGCGCCGCGGTTGATCGAATCCAGCACCGTCTCGACGCCGGTGTACCCGGACAGGATGATGCGCATGGTGTCCGGATACATCTCCTTCACCTTGCTCAGGAACTCGGTGCCGTTCATGACCGGCATGCGCTGGTCGCACAGGATCACCTGTACTGCATGCAGCGCCAGCAGCTCGAAGCCCTCGGCCGGCGAGGCCGCCGTCAGCACCCGGTAGTTATCGCGGCGGAACAGGCGGTGCAGCGACTGCAGCACGTTGACGTCGTCGTCCACCACCAGCAGGGTCTGCATGTTGCGGTCGTCCGCCGCCGGCCGGTTCGGCTGCGCGCGGTTCTCCAGCACCAGCCTGCCCAGTTCATCGGGCGGCAGCGCGCGCGCGAAATGGAAACCCTGGATCTCGTCGCAGCGGTGGCGGCGCAGCAGCGCCATCTGGGCGCGCGACTCCACCCCTTCCGCGATCACCTGCATGTGCAGGCTGTGCGCCATGCTGATGATGGCCAGGGCGATCGCGGCGTCGTCCGGATTGGTGGTGATGTCGCGCACGAAGGCGATGTCGATCTTCAGCTTGTCGATCGGGAAGCGCTTCAGGTACGCCAGGCTGGAGTAGCCGGTGCCGAAGTCGTCGATCGCGATGCGGATGCCCAGCTCCTTCAGGCTGCGCAGCACCTGGATGGTGTGCTCGGCATTGCTCATCAGCGCGCTCTCGGTCAGTTCCAGTTCCAGCAGGCTGGGGTCGACCTTGTGGCGCTCCAATGCGCTGCGGATGTCGCCTTCCAGGTCGCCCTCGACGAACTGGCGGCTGGAGACGTTCACCGCCACCCGCACGTCGCGCACACCCTGGGCGTTCCAGGCCGCGATCTGGCGGCAGGCTTCGCCGATGATCCAGGCGCCGACGCGCACCACCATGCCGGTGTCTTCCATGACCGGCACGAATTCGGCCGGGTAGACCAGCCCGAAGCCGGGACGGCGCCAGCGCAGCAGCGCCTCGACGCCGCTGACGCGGCCGGTGTTCAGGTCGAGCTTGGGCTGGTAATGCAGTTCGAATTGTTCGCCGTCGAGCGCGCCGCGCAGGGCCAGTTCGAGATCGAGGCGCGCCAGCACCTGCACGTTCATGCCGGCGGTGAAGAAGCGGTAGCCGTCGCGCCCCGCCTCCTTGGCGCGCACCATGGCCACGTCGGCGTACTTGACCAGCGTGCCGGGATCGGTGGCGTCGTCCGGATACATCGCGATGCCGATGCTGGCGGTGAGCAGCGCCTGCTTGCCGTGCAGGTCGAAGGGGGTGCGCAGCACCTCGCGCACGTCGTTGGCCACCGCCACCGCTTCCTCGCCGTTCTGCTCGCGCGTCATGGTGAGGATCAGCGCGAACTCGTCGCCGCCCAGGCGGCCGACGCTGTCGCGCAGCCGGATGCTGCGCACCAGGCGGGTGCTGAACTGGCGCAGCAGTTCGTCGCCCAGCGCCGGACCGAGCGAATCGTTGATGATCTTGAAGCGGTCGAGGGTGATGAACAGCACCGCGATGCGCCAGCGCTTATCCTGCGCCAGCTCGATCGCGTCGCGCAGGGTCTGGAAGAACAGCGTGCGGTTCGGCAGGCCGGTCAGGCTGTCGTAATTGGACATGTGCTTCAGGCGCTGCGCCGCGTGCAGGCGCTCGCTGATGTCGCGCGCCACCGCGATCAGCATGCGCATCCCTTCCAGCTGCTGCAGCTGCCAGCTGATCTCGACCGGCACCGCGCCCTGCCCGTCCGAGCGCAGCAGCTCGGTTTCGGCGATGTCGTGCTCGCGCGGCGCCGAGGCCGGGTCGGCGTAGCGTTCGAGCTGGGCGCGTTCGGCCAGGCCCAGCGCCACCGGATCGATGCGCAGCAGCGCGTCGCGCGAAAAACCGAGCATGCGGCAGGCGCCGTCGCTGACGTCGATCATCGACATGTGGTGGGTGTCGACCAGGAAGATGGCGTCGGCGGTGGCGTCCATCGCGCCGCGGAAGCGCTGCAGCTCGGCGGTACGCTCGCGCACCTTGCGCTCCATGCGCGCGCCGTGCTCGCGCGACTCGCGGTGCAGCAGGCGCACCTCGAGCAGGTTGCGGATGCGGGTCATCACCTCGACCGTGTCGAAAGGCTTGCCGATGAAGTCGCGCGCGCCGGCTTCCAGCGCCGCCAGCTTTTTATCCGGTTCGGCCGTCACCACCAGCACCGGCAGCCAGGATTCGCGTTCCATCGGCTTGAGCGCTTCCATCACCTGGAAGCCGTCCATGTGCGGCATCTGCAGGTCGAGGATGATCAGGTCGTAGCTGTGCTGCAGGTGCAGCGTGGCCACCTGGCGCGGGTCGGTGGTGCTCGACACCTGCTCGTAGCCGGTGGTCTTGAGCAGGAACTCGAGCAGCTGCACGTTGACCGGTTCGTCGTCGACGATCAGGATGCGTGCGCGGCGGATGTCGGAGGGCGTGATCATTGAGTTAACCTCGTTGAGCGGTCTTCACTGAGCAGTCTTCACTGAGCATTCTTCACTGAGCTGACCTTTCCTGCACGGCGCGCCGGGCCAGCACGCCGTCGATGGCCTCGTTGAATTTGCCGATGTCGATCGGCTTGGTCAGATAACGGTCGAACCCGGCCGCCAGGCCGCGCTCGATGTCGCGCTGCATGGCGTTGGCGGTCAGCGCGATCGCCGGGATCGCCGCGGTGTCCGGGTCGCCCCGCAGCGCGGCCAGCACCTCGAAGCCGCTCATGCCGGGCAGGTTCAGGTCCATCAGGACCGCCTCCGGGCGCCGGCTGCGCGCCAGCGCCAGGCCGGCCTGGCCGTCGGGCGCCGACAGCAGCTGCAGGTCGGCGCGGAAGCGCACGATCTCCTGTACCAGCTTGAGGTTGGCCGGGTTGTCCTCGATGTACAGCAGCAGGTGGGGTTCACCGATAGCCTCCGTCTGCGGTGCAGCCATGACCTGCTGCACGTGTTCTTCCGCGGCCGCGGGCGCCTGTGCGGTGGGCGCCTCGGTCGCCAGCTCGATCCAGAATACGCTGCCCACGCCGGGGCTGCTGGTGACGCCGATCTCGCCGCCCATCAGCTCCACCAGGCGGCGCGTCACCACCAGGCCGATGCCGGTGCCTTCCTGGGTGCCGCCTTCCTGGCCCAGCCGGTTGAAGGGCTGGAACAGCGCGGCCACCTGGCCCGACTCCAGCCCCATGCCGGTGTCGCGTACCGACAGGCGCAGGCGCCGCGGTCCGGTCTCGGTACACTCGACCACCACCGCCCCGCCCTCGCGATTGTACTTCACTGCGTTGGACAGCAGGTTCAACAATACCTGCTTGAGGCGGGTACGGTCGGCATGCAGGCGTGCGTCGCTGCAGCCTTCGGGGAACAGCACGCTGATCCCGCGCGCCGACGCCAGCGGCTCGATCATGGTGCGGCATTCCAGCAGGATCTCGCCGAGGGCGACCGCTTCCATCGACAGCGTCAAAGCGCCCGCCTCGACCTTGGCCAGGTCGAGGATCTCGTTGATCAGGGTGAGCAGGTGGCGCCCCGATTTCAGAATGTGGTTCGAGAACTCCATCTTCTGTTCCGGCGTGGTCGGCATCGCGTTCGAGGCCAGGATCTGTGCGAAGCCGAGGATCGCATTGAGCGGCGTGCGCAGCTCGTGGCTCATCGACGACAGGAAGGCCGACTTGGCCCGGTTGGCGGCGCGCGCTTCCTCGATCGCCAGCTCCAGTTCGGAATTCGCCAATTCCAGCTGCATGGTGCGCTCGTGCACGCGCTGCTCGAGCTGCTCGTTCAGGCGCATCACCTCCTGGCGCGCGCGGGCGCGTTCCTGGGCTTCGCGCGCGATCTCGCGGTTCGAGCTTTCCAGCGCGCGCGTGCGCAGTTCGATCTCGGCCAGCATGGCGTTGAAGGAATCGACCAGGTCGGCCGCCTCGTCCTGGCTGATGCGCGGCGCACGGCGCGAATAGTCGCGCCGCGCCACCACCTCGCGCGCGATGCTGGTGATGGCGTCGATCGGGGTGGTGATGGTGTGGCCGAGGCGGCGCACCAGCAGCCAGGCGGTCAGCAGCGCCAGCAGGGCCACGCCGGCCGCGATCAGCAGGTAGTCGCGCATGCGCTCGGCCAGCAGGTTCTCGGAGCGCAGGTACACCGTGCCCAGCACCTCGCCGTTTTCCTGGATCGGCTTGAACAGCACCAGGTCGTCGCCGTCGCGCATGCGTCCGGCCTTGCCCGGATGGTGCGGGAACGCGACCTGGGCGCCCGGCGCCACGTAGGATGCGAACAGGGTGCCGTGCTCGTCGTACAGGGCGGCGGCGCGCAGCGACGGCCGGGTGCGCAGCAGCGCCAGGTTCTCGCGCGCCAGGCGCGGGTCGTCGAAGGCCAGCGCGGCCGTGGTCATGTGGCCGACCAGTTCGGCCTGGGTGGCCAGGTCGTTCCGCAGCGAATGCTGGTAGCTGCGCAGGTCGTAGGCGACCACGGTGCCGAGCGATACCACCAGCGCGGCGGCCGTGGTCGACATCACGATCGTGACCAGTTTCTGGCGGATCGAGCGGCGCCGGTTCACGAATGCGTCCGTCTCATGGGATCACGTTCACGCGCGATACGTTCGGGCGGCATGTCAGGGCCTGCATGGGTCAATGGGTGATCGGTGAATGGGTGCGCGGACGAGCAGGATAGCAGTCCGGCACGCCGAAGTGTCGCACGGCATGCTTGCCGACTGGGCAAGTCATGGCTTGCAGTTAATATTTTAGCGCCGTGCGCGGGTCAGGCGCGCTAGAATAAACCGGGACCTTTCATATGCGACGGAGGAGACGTGACGAACGACATTCTTGACCTGGCCACCCGTGTGGGCCGCGCGCTCGAAGCCAAGGGCCTGCTGCTGGCCACCGCCGAATCCTGTACCGGCGGCGGCGTGGCACAAGCCATCACCGAGATTCCCGGCTCGACCGGCTGGTTCGAGCGCGGCTTCGTGACCTACTCGAACGCCTCCAAGACCGAGATGCTGGACGTGGCCGGCGCCCTGATCGCGCAGGTCGGCTCGGTCAGCGAAGAAGTCGCCGGCGCCATGGCCGAAGGTGCAGTCTCCAACAGCAATGCCGACGTCGCGGTCTCGACCACCGGCATCGCCGGCCCCACCGGCGCGGTGCCGGGCAAGCCGGTCGGCACGGTCTGTTTCGGCTGGTCGAAGGGCGACACCACCCATACCGAACGCCTGGTGTTCTCCGGCGACCGCCAGTCGGTGCGCGAACAGACCGTCGCGCACGCGCTGGCCGGGCTGCTGCGCTTCATCGAGTAATCCCATGCCGGTGGTGGCAGCTGCGGTAACGGCACTGACGGTGTATGCGGTGGGCGACATCGCCCGCTGCGCCTATCCCGACCCCAGGTATTCGGGCGCTGCCGACACCGCCGCCACGGTCGCGGCCGGACTGGCAGCCGACCCGCAGGCCGTCGTCCTGACCCTGGGCGACCACACCTACCCGCGCGGCACCGCGCAGGAATTCCGCGACTGTTACGCCCCGACCTGGGGCCGCTTCAAGGACCGCACCTGGCCGGCGCCGGGCAACCACGAGTACTACACGCCGAAGGCGGCGCCCTACTTCGCCTATTTCGGCGAGCGCGCCGGACGCGGCTACTACAGCCTCGAACTCGGCGGCTGGCACGTCATCTCGCTCGACAGCAACCTGGACCCGGTCAACAACGCGGCCGAACACGCGGCCCAGCTGGCCTGGCTGCGCGCCGACCTGGCCGCGCATCCGGCACGCTGCACGCTGGCCTTCTGGCACCACCCGCTGTACAGCTCCGGCGGCCACGGCAGCATCCCCAGGATGCGCACTGCATGGGACCTGCTGCAACAGGCCGGCGCCGAGCTGGTGCTGTCCGGGCACGACCACGACTACGAACGCTTCGCGCCGCAGGATGCGCATGGCCGCAAGGACGCGGCGCGCGGCATGCGCCAGTTCGTGGTCGGCACCGGCGGCGCCTACCCGACGCCCTTCCTGCTGACGGTGAAGAACAGCGAGCTGCGCGACGCCGCCCGCACCGGCGTGCTGAAGCTGCGCCTGCGCGCCGACGGCTACGACTGGGAGTTCGTCGAGTCGGCGCGGGTGACGACGCTGGGGGCGGCGGCGCCGGACCGCGGCAGCGAAGTATGTCACTGAGCATGTCACTGCGCATGTCACTGGAGTCCCGATGAAACCGCGCCTGCCCTGCCTGATCCCGCTCCTGCTGGCGCTGGCCGGGATGCCGGCCGCGGCGCAGACGCCCGCCACCGTAGCGGCCGACAGCGCCGTCACCCTGCCCCGCATCGCCTTCGACAAGACCGTGCTGCCCAACGGCCTGGAAGTGATTCTGGTCGAGGACCACCGCCTGCCGATCGTCGCGGTCAACATCTGGTACCACGTCGGCCCGGCCAACGAGGCGCCCGGCCTGACCGGCTTTGCCCACCTGTTCGAGCACATGATGTTCGCCGCCACCCGGCACCTCCCGCGCGGCCTGGCCGACCGCCTGCTGGAAGGGGCCGGCGCCACCGACAGCAACGGCAGCACCGACTACGACCGCACCAATTACTACGACACGGTGCCGTCGAACCAGCTGGAACTGGCGCTGTGGGTGCATGCGGACCGCATGGGCTACCTGCTCGACGTGCTCGACCAGACCGCGCTCACGAATCAGCAGGACGTGGTGCGCAACGAGCGCCGCCAGAGCGTCGAGAACCGGCCCTACGGCATCGTCGAGGAAGCGGTGAACCACGCGCTGTTCCCGAGGAACCACCCGTATTACGCCTCGGTGATCGGCTCGCACGCCGACATCCAGAACGCCAGACTCGGCGACGTGCGCGACTTCTTCCGCCGCTACTACGGCCCGAACAACGCCAGCATCGTGATCGCCGGCGACATCGACAAGGTCAAGGCCCGCGCGCTGGTGGCGAAGTACTTCGGCAGCTTCAGGCGCAGCGCGCCGGTGGCGCGGCCGCAGGTGGCCACGCCGCCGATCGTGCGCGAAAAGCGCATCACGGTCGCCGACCGGGTCGAACTGCCGCGCGTGTACATGGCCTGGCTGACGCCGCCGGCCTACCAGCCGGGCGACGCCGAACTGGCGGTCACGGCCCAGATCCTGGCCGGCGGCAAGGCCGGACGCCTGTACAAGAGCCTGGTGTACGGGCGCCAGATCGCACAGGACGTGGCGGCCTCGCAGAATGCGTACGCGCTCACGTCGACGTTCATGATCGACGCCACCGCGCGCCCCGGCACCACGCCCGCCGACCTGGAAGGCGCGATCGACGCCGAACTGGCGGCGCTGCGCGAGGTGGGACCGTCCGATGCGGAAGTCGAGCGCGCCCGCAACACCATCGAGACGGCGATGCTGACCTCGATCGAGAAGCTGGGCGGCGCCGGCCTGGCCAACCAGCTGAACCAGTACAACCAGTACACCGGCGACCCGGGCTACCTGAGCCGCGACCTGGAACGCCTGCGCCGCGTCAGCGCGGCCGACGTGCGCCGGGTGGCGCAGGCCTGGCTGCAGCCGGACGCGCGCGTGGTGGTGGCCGGGGTGCCGGGCACGCCCGACCCGGGTCCGGACGCATCTACTCCCGCGTCGGCACCGGCGCCGTCGAAGGCAAAGCGCGGCGCGGCCGGCGCCGGGATCAACCGCGACGAAGCCTGGCGCCACGCACCGCCGAAGCCCGGTCCGGCGCCGAAGTTCACCCTGCCCGGCGGCGACGCCTTCAGGCTGCCGAACGGCCTCACCGTGATCCACCACTACAACCCGGCGCTGCCGCTGGTATCGGCCGAGCTGGTGGTGAAAAGCGGCTCGGACGCCAACCCGGACGATCTGCCCGGTCTGGCCGGCTTCACCGCCCAGATGCTGGAAGAAGGCACCGCCACCCGCAGCGCGCCGCGCATCGCCGACGAGATCGCGCAGCTCGGCGCCTTCCTCGGCAGCGACAGCACGGCGGATGCGTCGACGGTCTCGCTGCTGGCGCTGCGTGCGACCTTTCCGCAGGCGCTCGATGTGCTGGCCGACGTGGTCCAGCGCCCGGCCTTCCCGAGCGCCGAGGTGGAGCGCCAGCGCGCCGCGCGGCTGGGCGACCTGATGCGCCAGCGCGACGAGCCGGCGCTGGTAGCGGCGGTGGCGGCGGCGGGCGCCCTGTACGGCCCGCGCCATCCGTACGGCTATGGCCAGCTCGGCACCGAGCAGGCGATCCGCGCCGTCACGCGCGACGACCTGGCCCGCTTCTGGCGCCGCCATTACCTGCCGTCCAATGCGGCACTGATCGTCGCGGGCGCGATCACCCGCGACGAATTGCAGACGCTGGCCGCGGCGCGCTTCGGCGCCTGGCCGCGCGGCGGCGCCGAACCGGCGGCACTGGATGATGCCGCCGCCAGCAAGGCGCGCCTGGTCATCGTCGACAAGCCCGGCGCGCCGCAGACCGCGCTGCGCGTGACCGCGCTCGCGGCCAGCCGCAAGACCCCGGACTACGCCGCCATGCAGGTGATGAACGCGGCGCTGGGCGGGCTGTTCTCGAGCCGCATCAACCTCAACCTGCGCGAGGACAAGGGCTACAGCTACGGCGTGTTTTCAAACTTCCGCTACAACCGTACGCCGGGCCCGTTCAGCATCGCCGGCAGCGTGCGCACCGACGTCACCGGCGCCTCGGTCGGCGAGATCTTCAAGGAAGTGCGCGGCATGCGCGAGCGTGCGCTGCCGCCGGACGAACTGGCCGGCGCGCGCGATTCCCAGGTGTATTCGCTGCCCGGGCAGTTCGAGACCAACGCCGGCGTCGGCGCCAGCCTGGCGGAAACGTACGTGTTCGACCTGCCGCTCGACTACTGGCACGGCCTGCCGGACCAGTTCCGGCGCGTGACGGCGGCGCAGGTGCAGGCCGTGGCCGGCAAGTACCTGCAGCCGGATGGGCTGAAAGTGATCGCGGTCGGCGACCGGGCGAAGATCCTGCCGCAGTTGCAGCCGCTGAAGCTGGGACAGCCGGAGTTGCGCGACGCGGACGGTCAGTTGCCTTGAGCGGCGCAGCAAGACTTGCCCCGATGCCATTTTGCGCTTAACATGTGAACACTTCTTCACACGTTAAGCATGAGCATCCCACACGACACCGATAACGCGGTCGACGAGCTCGCCGACCTGTTCCACCTTCTGGGTGACCCGACCCGCCTGCGCATCGTGCTGGCCTGCCTGGCACAGCCGACCGCGGTCGGCGACATCGCCGCCACGCTGAACCTGTCCAGCTCGCTGGTCAGCCACCACCTGCGCCTGCTGCGCGCGGCGCGCATCGTCAAGGCCGAGCGCCAGGGCAAGCAGGTGTTCTATGCGGCCGCCGATGCCCACATCAGCAGCCTGCTCGCCAACATGTTCGAACACATCGCAGAACCAACAGGACCGGACGCATGAGCCAACATCACTCCCACGGCCACGACCACGGCCACAGCCATGGCTTCGGCCACCATCATAGTCACACGCCCCCGACCGACGCCGGCCGCGCCTTCGCCCTCGCGATCGGCCTGAATGCCGCCTTCGTTGCCATCGAGTTCATCTACGGCTTCATCGCCAACTCGACCGCGCTGATGGCCGATGCGGGCCACAACCTGTCCGACGTGCTGGGCCTGATGCTGGCCTGGGGCGCGGCGCTGCTGACCAAAAGCGCGCCGACGCGCCGCTTCACCTACGGCCTGCGCGGCAGTTCGATCCTGGCCGCCCTGCTCAACGCCCTGCTGCTGATGGTGGCTTGCGGCGCGATCGCCTGGGAAGCCGTGCTGCGCGTCGCCCACCCGGAGCCGGTGGCCGGCACCACGGTGTCGATCGTGGCGGCGGTCGGGGTGCTGGTCAACGGCTTCTCGGCCTGGCTGTTCATGTCCGGCAGCAAGGACGACATCAACGTGCGCGGTGCCTACCTGCACATGGCCGCCGATGCCGCGCTGTCGCTGGGCGTGGTGGTGGCGGGCCTGGCGGTGATGTATACGGGCTGGACCTGGCTCGACCCGCTGGTCAGCCTGGTGATCGTGGTCGTCATCGTGGCCGGCACCTGGTCGCTGATGAAGGAATCGGTGAACATGGCGCTGGCCGGCGTGCCGTCCGGCGTCGACGCGGGCAAGATCGATGCCTTCCTCAAGGCCCAGCCGGGCGTGACCGAAGTGCACGACGTCCACATCTGGGGCATGAGCACCACCGAGACCGCGCTGACGGCGCACCTGGTGATGCCAAGCGGGTATCCGGGCGATGCGGCGATCGACGCCATCGTGGCGCACTTGCGGGAGGATTTTTCGATCCACCATTGCACGCTGCAGGTGGAGGAAGGCACGACCAGGCACAGCAGCTGTACCCTGCACGATGCGCATGACGAGCACGATCACGATCATGACCATGATCACGACCATGCGCACGGCCATACCCACGCAGGGCACGCCCACTGATTATTATGGTGTACCGTAGGGTGGGCTCTCCGAGCCCACGCGAACGCCCGCACAGAGCGAACTTCCGCGTGGGCACGGAGTGCCCACCCTACAGTCCAGGCAAACTCACCCGGCCAGATTGGCGAACAAGGCGGTACTGAGGTAGCGCTCGCCGAACGACGGGATGATCGTCACGATCAACTTGCCCGCATTTTCCGGCCGCCTGGCCACCTGCATCGCGGCCCACAGCGCCGCGCCCGACGAAATCCCGACCAGCAATCCCTCCTCGCGCGCCGCCGCCCGGGCGGTCTCGAAGGCGGCGTCGTTGCTCACCGTGATGACTTCATCGTAGGCGTGGGTATTCAGCACTTCCGGCACGAAGCCGGCGCCGATGCCCTGGATCGGGTGCGGGCCCTTGGTGCCCTTGGACAGCATCGGCGACGCTTCCGGCTCGACCGCAATGGCGCGGAAATCCGGCTTTCTGGCCTTGATGACTTCGGCCACGCCGGTGATGGTGCCGCCGGTGCCGACGCCGGCCACCAGGATGTCGACCTTGCCGTCGGTGTCGCGCCAGATTTCCTCGGCGGTGGTGCGGCGGTGCACCTCGGGATTGGCGGGGTTGTTGAACTGCTGCGGCATGAAGCAGTTGGGGTCGCTTGCCACGATTTCCTCGGCGCGGCGGATCGCGCCCAGCATGCCTTCCGGGCCGGTCGTCAGCACCAGCTCGGCGCCGTAGGCGCGCAGCAGCATGCGCCGCTCGTTGCTCATGGTTTCGGGCATCACCAGGCGGCAGCGGTAGCCGCGCGCGGCGCACACCATCGCCAGCGCGATGCCGGTGTTGCCGCTGGTGGGTTCGACGATGATGGTGTTCGGGCCGATCTTGCCGGCCTGCTCGGCGGCGTCGATCATCGCCCAGCCGATCCGGTCCTTCACGCTGTGCGCCGGATTGTAGAACTCGAGCTTGGCGACGATCTCGGCGCCGGCGCCCGCATCGCCACTTCGGCCCAGGCGCCGGATCCTTACCAGCGGGGTGTTGCCGATCAATTCGGTTACGTCGTTCGCGATGCGCATACGTACTCCCCCGCAGGTCGGATTGATTAGATTTACTTCACGTCCACCAGTTCCACGTCGAAGATCAGGTCGGTGTTCGGCGGAATCGAGCCGCCCGGTGCGCCGCGAGCGCCATAGGCCAGCGCGCTCGGGATGATCAGGGTGCGCTTGCCGCCCACCTTCATGCCGACCACGCCCTGGTCCCAGCCCTTGATGACCTGGCGCGCGCCGACCTGGAATTCGAGCGGCGTGCGGCCGGCTTCCAGCGACGAATCGAACTTGCGGCCGCGCTGCTTGGCGGCCAGCGGACGGTAGAACCAGCCGGTGTAGTTGACGACGGCGGTGGTGCCGGCCACGGCTTCCTTGCCGGTGCCGACCTTGACGTCGATGCTCTGGACCTGCGGGCCGTCGGCGGCCGGCGCTTCAGTGCCCTGCTGGGTGCTGCCCGGGGCGGCGGCGGCGGCCTGGCCTGCGGTCTGCGCCGTCGCGGCTTGCGCGGCCGATGGGGTCGATTCCTGGGCGCCGGCGGCAGCGGCCGCCAGCAGCAGGCTCAGGAAAGCGATGCGATGGGAAGTGCGGCGAATCATGGTGCCTCTTTCACGGATCAATAAATAACCGATCCTATGATAACAAGGCCTCTTCCAGTTGCCCAGCCTCGTCCGTCTCGGTCAGCCCAGGCAGCGCCGCCGGGACGGCCTTCGGCACGGCCGCATTGGCGTCCTCGGCCAGCTTGCGCAGCATGTGCCCGGCCGCCACCATGCCGAAGGTCGCGGTGACGACCATGCTGGAACCGAAGCCGGCGCAGTTCAGGCCGGTAATGCTGTTCGGATCGATGGCGCAGGCGTCGCCGGCATCCGGGTAGCGCAGCGGTTCCATCGAGAACACGGCATCGATGTGGTACTTGTTCTTTTCGCCCTTGGCGAAACCGTAGCGCGAACGCAGGACCTTGCGCACTTTTTTCAGCAGCGGCTCCTGCTCGGTGCGGGCCAGGTCGCGCACTTCGATCTTGGTCGGATCGAGCTGGCCGCCGGCGCCGCCGATGACCACCAGCGGGATCGCATGCTCGCTGCAGTACGCGATCAGCGCGGCCTTGGCCTTGACGCTGTCGATGGCGTCCACGACGTAGTCGAAACGGGCCGCGCCAGGCCGGTCCGTGCCGATCATCTGCGGGATATTGTCCGGATCGATGAAGTCCTCGACCAGCTCGACTTCGCAGTATGGATTGATCAGCGCGATGCGCTGCCTGAGCGCCTCGATCTTGGCCATGCCGACGGTCGTCGACAGCGCCTGGATCTGGCGGTTGATGTTCGATTCGGCCACGTTGTCGAGGTCGATCAGGGTCAGGCGGCCGACCGCGCTGCGCGCCAGCGCCTCGACGATCCAGGAGCCGACGCCGCCCACGCCGACCACGCAAACGTGCGCCGCACGGAAGCGTTCCAGTGCACGCTCGCCGTACAGACGGGCAATGCCGCCGAAGCGGCGACCAAAGTCGACCTCGTCTTCGAAAGTCGATTCGATGAAGGAAGTGGTATTGGAAGTCATAGCCCGCCATTTTACCGGACGGAAGCGCCCTCCTTGCTCTAAAATAACTTTCAGTCAATCAAATTTTCGCGACACATTCTCGTGCTCGCAACAGCCATCATGACCCAGCTCCATTCCGATCCCGCTCCCGATTTCGACCAACCGGTCGCCGTCCTCAAGCATTGCCACGGACGCATCCGCAAACAGCTCGCCACGCTGGAAAAACTGCTGGACCACCTGCCGCAACATGGTGCCGACGAGCAGGCGCGCCAGGCTGCCCAGGCGGTGCTGAAGTATTTCGACAACGCCGCCCACCTGCACCACGACGACGAAGAACAGGACCTGATCCCGATGCTGCGCGCCGTGGCCCAGGGCGAGGACGCCGCCACGCTGCAGGCACTGGCGCCGACCATCCTGCAGGACCACAAGGACATGGACGCCATGTGGCAGGACCTGCACGAGCAGCTGACCATGATCGCCGCCGGCAGCGGCACCCAGCTGTCGGCCGGCATCGTGCAGCGCTTCACCCAGCGCTACCTGAGCCACATGGAGCGCGAGGAAAGCACGATGGCGCCGATGGCGCTGCGCCTGTTCAGCCCGGAACAGATGGCGCAGTTGGGCCAGGCCATGCGCCGCCGCCGCGGCATCGATGCGGCCGCCGGCGCCGCCACCGGCAGCGCCTGCGAACCGGCCGCCGGCGCCATCGGCGAGCGCGTGGCCGACCTGCGCAAGGATTACGGCCAGGCCGTGCTGGACGAGAGCGCCGTCGCGGACGACCCGATCGACCAGTTCACGCACTGGTTCGAGGAAGCCCTGAAGGCCGAAGTGAACGAGCCGAACGCGATGAGCGTGGCCACCGTCGACGCCGAAGGCCGCCCGAGTTCGCGCATCGTGCTGGTCAAGCAGTTCGATGCGCGCGGCTTTACCTGGTACACGAATTATTCTAGCCAGAAAGGCAAGGAATTGAACGGCAGACCTTTTGCAGCTCTGTTATTCTTTTGGAGTGAACTTGAACGGCAAGTGCGGATCGAAGGTACTGTCGAGCGCACGACAGCCGAGGAAAGCGACAAATACTTCAACAGCCGGCCACTGAAAAGCCGGCTGTCGGCGATTGCGTCGGAACAAAGCGCGCCCATCGCCAGCCGCGCTGCACTCGAACACAACTACGAGGAAGTTGCGCGTCAGTACGGAGAAACACCGTCACGGCCATCCAACTGGGGCGGTTTTCGTTTGGTGCCGGAACGAATCGAGTTCTGGCAAGGGCGGCGTTCACGTTTCCACGACCGTATCGTGTATACACGTCAGGAAGACGGCAGCTGGACGCGGCAACGATTGCAACCGTAACGCCGGCCTTTTGCTCGCACGCGGCCGGCAATGCACAGCCGGAGAAAACGCGTGTTCGACCAGATCAAACTGTCCGCTTGGACCAGAGGTATCCGTGAAAAGTTCAATCTGCCGCTCCAGGTTGAATTATGGAATGGCGACAAGCTCGACTTGTCCCCCGATGAACCGCGCGTGAAGATCCGGGTGCCCGGCCCCGGCGGGCTGCGCTACCTGCTGTCGCCGTCGCTCGACAGCCTCGGCCAGGCCTATGTGGAGGGCGCGCTGGAAATCGAGGGGCGCGCGGCCGACATGATCCAGGTCGGCAACGCGCTGGCCGAATCCACCGGCAGGCCGGCGCGCACCAGCAGCCTGGCCAGCGCCGCGCTGCGCCTGATGTCGCCACACACGCGCGAGAAGGATGCGGAAGCGATCCGCTACCACTACGACGTCTCCAACGAGTTCTACAGCCAGTTCCTCGACCCGGCCATGGTGTATTCCTGCGCCTACTTCGAGAACGGCGACGAAGACCTGGCCACGGCCCAGGTCAAGAAGATCGACCACATCCTCACCAAGATCGGCCTGCAGCCGGGCCAGCGCCTGCTCGACATCGGCTGCGGCTGGGGCGCGCTGGTGATCCGCGCGGCGCAGAAGTTCGGCGCGCGCTGCGTCGGCGTCACGCTGTCCGAGAAACAGTGCGAGCTGGCGCGCGAACGCGTGGCGCAGGCCGGGCTGCAGGACCGCATCGAGATCCGGCTGCAGGACTACCGCGACGTCGGCGGCGAATTCGACCGTATCACCAGCGTCGGCATGTTCGAGCACGTGGGCGTGCAGCACCTGGCCGAGTACTTCGGCCGCGTCAACAAGCTGCTGGCGCCGGGCGGCGTGGTGATGAACCACGGCATCACGACCAGCGACATCGAGCAGCGCTCCAGTCCCTACGGCGGCGGCGACTTCATCGACCGCTACGTGTTCCCGCACGGCGAGCTGGCCCACCTGTCGACCGTGATCCGCACCATGCAGGAAGGCGGCCTCGAAGTGCGCGACGTGGAAAACCTGCGCCGCCACTACGCGCGTACCTGCGCGCTGTGGACCGAGAATTTCGAGCGCAACGCCGAACGCATCCGCCAGACCGCCGAACCCAAGACCTTCCGCATCTGGCACGTCTACCTGGCCGGCTGCGCCTACGCGTTTGCGCACGACTGGATCAGCCTGTACCAGATCGTGTGCGGCAAGGCGGGACAGGATCCGGCGCAGATACCGTGGTCGCGGCGTTACATGTACCAGTAGGGTGGGCTCCCCGAGCCCACGCGGAAGCAAGCGCAGCGCAAACGTCCGCGTGGGCACGGGGTGCCCACCCTACTTCACTCGGAGCGCCCCCTACTTCAAGCGCTCCGCAAACGTCTTGCGGAACTTCGCCACCTTCGGCGCCACCACGAATGCGCAATAGCCCTGCAGCGGATGCTGGGCAAAGTAGTTCTGGTGGTAGTCCTCGGCCCTGTACCAGGTCTCCTGCGGCAGTATCTGGGTGACGATCGGCGCATCCCACACCGACGCCATCTCGGCCATCACCTGGCGCGCCAGCGCTTCCTGCGCCGGCGAGGTGGTAAAGATCACCGAACGGTACTGGGTGCCGACGTCGTTGCCCTGGCGGTTGGGCGTGGTCGGATCGTGGATGGTGAAAAAGATTTCCAGAATCTCGCGGTAACTGATCACGGCCGGATCGAACTCCAGGCGGATCACTTCGGCATGGCCGGTGGTGCCGGCACACACTTCCTCGTAGGTCGGGTTCGGCGATGCGCCGCCCATGTAGCCGGACTCGACCCGGGTGACGCCGCGTGCCTCGAGATACACCGCTTCCGTGCACCAGAAACACCCGCCACCCAGGATGGCCACTTCGGTGGCTGTTTGCTGACTCATACGGGCTCCCTGGCAAGTTCGTTGTTCATGGCTTCACTGTAATCGAAAGCGCACGCACGTGCATGGCACGCCCGAAGGCGGTCCCGAGAGCGTGTCAGACTGTTATTGGTGGCATAATGCGCGGATGAACACGAGCTCTCCCCGTGCCACCGAACGCGGCTTCGATTCCGCGCATTTTCGCCAGGCCCTGTCCCAGTTCGCCACCGGCGTCACCGTGATCACCACGCGCCTGGCCGATGGCACCTACCGCGGCCTGACCGCGAGTTCCTTCAATTCGGTCTCGCTGGAACCGCCGCTGGTGCTATGGAGCCTGTCCGGCGCGGCCACCAGCCTGCCCATCTTCAGCGGCAACTCGCATTACGTGATCAACGTGCTGTCGGCCGGCCAGGAAGAACTCGCGCGCATGTTTTCCCGCCGCGGCACCGATCCCTTCGACAACGCCGCCTTCGAGCTGTCGCGCACCGGCCAGCCGATCCTGAAAGGCGTCAGCGCCTGGTTCGAGTGCCACAACCGCAGCCGCTATCCAGAAGGCGACCACGTCATCTTCGTCGGCGAAGTCGAGGATTGCGCGGTGCACCCGCAACCCGCCCTCACCTTCCACAGCGGCAAGTTCGGCAGTACCTGATTTCATTCGGGGTCAGAGTCCAAGCGCGAAAACCGGGCTCTGCCCCCTGGCTCTGCTCCCGCTTCTCAGTGGCAAGATCAACAGCACCCGTAGCAAAAACGAAAATGCCCGTCGCACTTTGAAAAGCAGCGGCGGCACGGCGTTTCTATAATGTCCAGGCACTGCGGCGGCGCAGACCGTCCGCGCTTCCAATAAGCATCTCTGAGACAGGATACCCATGACCCGTTCCGAAACGCCCCGCAAAGCCCAGTTCCACTGGGATGACCCGCTGCTGCTGAACGAACAGCTGAACGACGAAGAGCGCATGGTGCGCGACGCCGCCGCGGCCTACTGCCAGGACAAGCTGCAGCCGCGCATCCTGGAAGCCTTCCGCCACGAACGCATGGACACCGCGATCTTCCGCGAGATGGGCGAACTCGGCCTGCTCGGCCCGACGATTCCCGAACAGTACGGCGGCCCCGGACTGAACTACGTCAGCTACGGCCTGGTGGCGCGCGAAGTCGAACGCGTCGATTCCGGTTACCGCTCGATGATGAGCGTGCAGTCGTCGCTGGTGATGGTGCCGATCTACGAATTCGGCAACGAGGCAACGAAGCAGAAATACCTGCCGAAGCTGGCCACCGGCGAATGGATCGGCTGCTTCGGCCTGACCGAGCCGAACCACGGCTCCGACCCGGGCTCGATGGTCACGCGCGCGCGCAAGGTCGACGGCGGCTACTCGCTCACCGGCTCGAAGATGTGGATCACCAACTCCCCGGTGGCCGACGTGTTCGTGGTCTGGGCCAAGGACGACGAAGGCGCGATCCGCGGCTTCGTGCTGGAAAAGGGTTTCAAGGGTTTGTCGGCGCCGGCCATCCACGGCAAGTTCGGCCTGCGCGCCTCGATCACCGGCGAAATCGTCATGGACGAAGTGTTCTGCCCGGAAGAGAACGCCTTCCCCGACGTGCGCGGCCTCAAGGGTCCGTTCACCTGCCTGAACTCGGCCCGCTACGGCATCGCCTGGGGCGCGCTCGGCGCCGCCGAGAGTTGCTGGCACACGGCACGCCAGTACGTGCTCGACCGCAACCAGTTCGGCAAGCCGCTGGCCGCCAACCAGCTGGTGCAAAAGAAACTGGCCGACATGCAGACCGAGATCACGCTGGGCCTGCAGGGCTGCCTGCGCCTGGGCCGCATGAAGGACGAAGGCACGGCGGCGGTCGAGATCACCTCGATCATGAAGCGCAATTCCTGCGGCAAGGCCCTCGACATCGCCCGCACCGCGCGCGACATGCTGGGCGGGAACGGGATTTCGGACGAGTTCGGGATCATCCGGCACATGGTGAACCTGGAAGTGGTGAATACCTATGAAGGCACGCATGACATCCACGCGCTGATCCTGGGACGGGCGCAGACGGGGATTGCGGCGTTCTGAACTTCTACGGATCGCTTTTCCTTCCGTTAGCTCGTCGCCCCTGCGAAGGCAGGGGCCCAAGTTGTTCGGTATGCCGCGAACTTGGGCCCCTGCCTTCGCAGGGGCGACGTTCATCTGCCAACAAAACAAGCAGCGCCGTCACGGACCCGACAATAAAAAAAACCCGCCGAAGCGGGTTTTTTCACATCCATCGCAGCCAGCTCAGAACTTGTAGCCCACCGACAGGATGAACGAGTCCGGATCCAGCTTCATGTGCTGATGCTGGTTGGTCGAGAAATGCACGTCGGTACGCAGCTTGGTCTTGATGTACGACGCGTTCAGGAACCACTTCTCGTTGACGTTGAACTGGGCACCGATCTGGCCGGACACGGTCCACTTGTCGTCGATCTTGAAGGTGGTCGGCGTGCCGCCCGGGTTGGTCAGCGCGGTCATGCGGAACGAGCCGGTTTCCTTCTGGAACATCGCATAGGTGATGCCCAGGCCGACGTACGGGCGGAAGCGCGCATCCGGCTTGAAGAAGCGGTACTGCAGCAGCGCGATGGCCGGCAGGGCTTCGACCGTGCCCAGCTGGCCGCCGGCCGCGATCGCGCCGGCGCCGTAGATCTTGTGCTTGTACGGCGTGCCGACCGCGGTCTCGACCGAGATGTTGTCGGTCAGGCCGTAGGTGATGACGGCAACCGGCTGGGTATCCTTGCCCACGTCGCCGAAGGAATTCGGCAGTGCCGGCGCCGAGATCGCGCCGCTTTCGACGTTCGGCTTGAGCTGGTTGGCGCCCACCGACACGGTGAACTGGCCTTTCGATTGCGCCGCCGCGCCGCCCGCCACAGCCAGCGCGCCCGCCGCAACCAGCAGCTTCACGACCTTGGTACTAACTTTCATGGTATCTCCTGATGTCTTGTCTGTACGGCCCGCCCCTGCGGACGGGCCTGTCGTGAATTAGATCCAGCCCTTGCCGCTCATCTGCAGCAGGATGTAGCGCGCGATCAGCGCGTACTCGAACGGGGTCGGATGCACGCCATCGGCGAACATGTAGTGGCTGACGTCGCCGCTGACCAGGTTGTTCTTGTTGCAGACCAGCGAAGAACCGAGGGGATTCTTGGCGGTGCTCAGGTCGCATGCCGGGGTCTTGGTGTTCGTCAGGCCGTACGGCGCGGGATTGATCGCCTGGTCGTGGCTGACGGTGGCCAGGTCGACGTACAGCAGCTTGGCGTCCTCGCCGAGGCCGGTTTTCAGCTGCGTGTTGAAGGTGCTGACCATGGTGGCCACCAGCTTCTGGGTGTCGGCCGACTCGACCAGCACGGCCGGGGCGATCGACACGTCCGGCAGGTTGTTCACGATCACGTAATTCGCGCCCTTGGCCAGGATCTGGCTCTTGACCAGCGCAGCCAGCTCGGCGCCGGCGGTGCCCAGTGCGGTGACCAGCTCGGCGCTGTGGTCGGCTGCGTATTTTTGCGCGGCAGCGGTGGCAGCGGCACCGGCGGTGGTGCCGATCGTGGTGGCGTTGGCCAGGGCCGCGGTGTTGCCTGCCCGTGCTGCGGCGGTCACGGCGGCCGTGATGATGGCCGTTGCATCGCCACCCTGGGCCGCCGCGGTGCGGGCCGCGGTGGCGATCGCGGTTTGCGCAGTGGCCGGATTGGTGGTGCCCGGGGTCAGCTGGGTCACCAGGCTGGTGATCAGCGCAGTGCCGCCGGCGGTGGTGGCATTGGCCTTGAGTTCGTTGATCTGTTCCAGCACGTCATTGCCGCCAGCCGTCACGATGACCAGTTCGGTGCCGCTGAATTTGCCGCCGGCCTTGGCCAGGTGGTTGGCGATCTGGGTGACGACCGGCACGGTGGTCAGGCCGATCGCGGTCGTGGCGTTTGCCGCCGACAGCGCACGGTTGCCCGGGCCGACCGGGTTGGTCACACGGGCGCCGCCCTGCGCATAGTTGAAGCAGTTGGCCTGGAAGGTCACCGGCACCGAGAAGTTGAGTGCCGGATTGGTCGACGCGGTGCCGAGCAGGCCGGTCTGGGCGGCGCACGGCGCCGGCAGGCCGAGCTGGGCAGCCAGCAGCGTGGTGTAGTTCTTGCCGGTCAATTCCGGATTGACCGAAGTGGCATCGCCATTGATCGTGTACTGGCCGCCACCCATGGCGGCGATGCCGCCGACGGCATAGGTGCCGACATCGGACAGGCTGTCGCCGAAGGTGACCTGCTGGCTGAATTTGATCTTGGTCGTCTGATCGCCGGGTCGCGGATCGGTGCCGCCGCAGGCGGTCAGGACGGCCGCGGTCAGCAGCGCGAGCGCAAATGAGGTCTTACGCATTTTGTCTCCTAAATGAATTTTTCTATGAAACGAACGCCCGTGCTATTCGTATGCTGATAACTATGCCAGTCTTCAGTACAGTTGTATAGCGAAAAGCTTTCCTGGTGGCGCGTGCGATACAACAACCATTTGCCGGCTGATGAGGATGGTTCCGGCAGCGCGGCGATTATATCAACGCCGCCGTGCTTGTCATATCGAATCTTTCCTTGCGTCATCTAGCCAACACATTCTGGAAGTAATCGCGGGTGGCCGCCATGCAAAACGGGGCCACCAGGCCGGCGTGGTAGTTGGTGGCGATGGCGCCCGAGCCGGACGCCGCGCGCAGGATCGCCTTGGCCGCCACGAAGCCGGCCTTGGCCGAACGGAACGGGTCGCTCAGGCTGGGCGTGTCGTCGATGTCGAGCTCGACGATGGCGGCGCCGCGTCCGCGGAAGTAAGCGCTCGCCGCCGTCGTATTGAAATAAGGCACGACCGGATCGTCGTGACCGCCGCACAGCAGCGTCGGCGCCGCCGGCGCATAGCTGCGCAGGTCGTTGCGCACCAGCCACTGGCGCAGCTTGTGGGCGGGTGTGCAGGACAGCGGCACCGTGGGGCTACCCTCGCACGGATGGGCGGCCAAGTCGGCCAGGTAGCCGGCGCGGTAATCGCTGCGGATCAGGTTGCCGGCGCCGAAGTAGGCGGTGTAGCCCGCGGTCTGCGGCAGCGAATCGGCCGCGAACAGGGCGCTGGCCGGCAGCTTGCCCTGGCTGACCAGGTCGCTGCTGCCCAGGGTGCCGGGGACCAGGTCGGCGATGGTCGCGGCGTACGGGGCTTCGTAGATGTCGGCCGGGGTGTTGTACAGCGCGGCGCCGGCATGCTGGCCGGCGTTGACGATGGTCGGCACGATCACGGTAGCACCGTTGCGCGGCGCGCCGCCGAACAGCTCGTCACCAAAGCGGCTGAGCGCATATGGCCCCGACATGCCGGCCGCCGCCGTCAGCGCGAACTCGCCGCCCTGCTCCTGCATCGCGCGCTGGGTGGCCAGCGCCACGTAGCCGCCCTGCGAGTAACCGCTCACCAGCAGCTTGCCGGAATCGCGCGCGCCGATCGCCGCGAACGAGCCGCGTGCGGCGCGCAGCGCGTCGATCATGTCGCCCGCTTGCGCCACGCGGTCGAGATAGGGGTGATAGCCGAGCGCCGAACCGCCGTAACCGGTGTAGTTGGGCGCCACCACGATGAAACCCTGGGCCGCGAACACGGCCGCGACCAGGCGCGCCTCGGTGTTGTTGGCGATGTAGGCCATGTCGTAGGTTTTCTGCAGCGAGGTGCCGTGCGCATACAGCAGCACCGGCCGCGAATTGCTGCACGAGGCGCCGCTGCCGGACGGCACGAAGATGGCGGCGCTGGCATCGGTCGCCTCGCCGGCGCCGCCGACGGTGTTGTAGCGCACCCGATAGACCGATACCGCGCATTGCGGCTGCCCGGCCACGGCCAGGGTGCCGGTCTGCTCGGACTCGAGGAAGCCGGCCAGCACGCCCGGCGACAGCGTGGTGAGGCTGTTGCCGGCAGTCGTCACCGGGACCGGGACGGCGGCGGCTTGCGTGACCACGCTGCCGCGGGTGGCAGGCAGCGGAGCGGCGTTGGTAACGCCGGCGGGGGTGCCGCCGGTGGTGGTGCCGCCGCTGCAGGCGGCAAGCAGGATGCCCAGGCCGAGGGGGAGGCCCAGGGTAAAGAAGGAACGCATGACTGTCGAGGTGGTGGTCAGCTGTCGTTCCCGCGAAGGCGGGAACCCAAGTTGCGCGCGCTGCCGAAACGCGTACAGAACTTGGGTCCCCGCCTGCGCGGGGACGACGCTCAAGAGATAACGAAAAAAGGTAAGCGGATAACCGAGCGGCGAAAAAAATGCACGCCGCACACCCGGCAATTCGCCAAGCATGCACCGTGCATTTATTTTTGAAAAGTATTGCCGAGCGTTAAATCGCAGGACTGTTGTTTATCAGCCCGTGCACGATCCCGCTCGACCCGTGCGCCGCGCGGCGCAGGCGGTCGTTGACGCCCAGCCAGGCACCGTCCTGCGGCGGGGCTTCGACCAGGATCACCTCGGCGCCGCTGCCGTCCATCGCGCGCAGCGCTGCATACAGCGCGTGGGCGAAGCCTTCGGGCGTGGCCGGCAGCTGCACGGCGGCGTGCACCGCCGGCAGTACCGAATAATGGATCAGCGCGACCTTGCGTCCGGCGGCCGCCAGGCGCGCCAGGGTCTCGGTGAGTGCCGCCGTGTCCTGCATGGCGACCGGCGTGTGCGGCGCGTAATGCGATTCCAGCGTGCCCGATGCGCGCGGGGCGGCGGCGTCGGGACGGGCCGGCAACCGGTCGATCACGGCGGCAATTGCCTCGGCACTGATGTGGCCGGGGCGCAGCAGCACCGGGCCGTGGGTGGCCAGGCGCGACAGGTCGACGATGGTCGATTCGATGCCGACTTCGCTCTGGCCGCCGTCCAGCACCGCGGCCAGGCGAACGTCGTCGCCGAACTCGTCGCGCACGTGCTGGGCCGTGGTCGGGCTGACGTGGCCGAACTTGTTGGCCGACGGCGCCGCCACGCCGCCCTTGCCGTCCTTGAACGCCTGCAGCAGAGCAATCGCGACCGGGTGCGACGGGCAGCGGATACCGACCGTGTCCTGGCCGCCCGAGACCGCATCCGGGATGTTCGGCGCGCGCTTCAGGATCATGGTCAGCGGACCGGGCCAGAAGGCGTCGGCCAACTGGCGGGCTTCCGAAGGGATGTCGGCGCACCAGTAATCGAGCGACGCGCCGGGCGCCACGTGCACGATCACCGGGTGATCCTGCGGGCGGCCCTTGGCGGCGTAGATGGCGGCGACGGCGGCCGGGTTCTCGGCATCGGCGCCGAGGCCGTACACGGTCTCGGTCGGAAAGGCGACCAGCTGGCCGGCTTCCAGCGCGCGTGCCGCGGCGGCGATCGCCGGGTCGTGCAGGTCGTTCGCAGCGCGCGTCACAGCTGGATACCCAGGATGGCGCAGGCAGCCTGCAATTGCTGCTGCGCTTGTTCCAGCGTCGGCGCGACGAAGGTCACGTGGCCCATCTTGCGGCCGCGGCGCGGGTCTTCCTTGCCGTACAGGTGCAGGTTGGCGCCGGGCAGCGCCAGCACCTGGTCCCAGGCCGGTTCGCGTGCCGTGTCGCTCTCGCCCTCGAACCAGACGTCGCCCAGGATGTTCAGCATGACGGCCGGGGAATGCTGGCGACAATCGCCCAGCGGCAACCGCGCCATCGCCCTCACCTGCTGCGCGAACTGGCTGGTCACGCAGGCGTCGATCGTGTAGTGGCCGCTGTTATGCGGACGCGGCGCCATCTCGTTGACGACCAGCGAGCCGTCCTCGAGCACGAAGAACTCGATGCACAGTACGCCGACGTAGCCGAGTTCGGCCACGATGGCGCGCGCCGCATCCTGCGCCTTCCGCGCGCATGCACTGGAGACGTTCGGTCCCGGCACGGTGGTGGTGAACAGGATGCCGTCGCGGTGCACGTTCTCGGCGATCGGGTACACGCTTGATGCACCATCCGCGCCGCGCGCGGTCAGCACCGACACTTCGTAGGCCAGCGGCAGCATCTTCTCGAGCAGGCAGGTCACCTGCCCCATTGCGGCAAAGGCGGCGCGCACGTCCTCGCGCGAGCGCACCCGCACCTGGCCCTTGCCGTCGTAGCCCATGCGCACGGTCTTGAGGATGCCGGGCAGCAGCTCGTCGCCGATGGCGTCGATGTCCGCCTCGGCGGCGATCACCTTGTGCGGCGCCGGCATCACGCCGGATTTTGGCGCGCAGCCGACGAAAAAGCGTTTCTCGAGGATGCGGTCCTGGGCCACCGACACGCCGTGCGCGCCCGGGGCCACGAACACGCGTTCGGCCAGGCGGGACAGGCTGTCGGCCGGCACGTTCTCGAACTCGGTGGTGACGGCCACGCACTGCGCGGCCAGGGCATCCAGGCCGGCGGCGTCTTCATAGCCGGCCTCGACCAGGCGTTCCGCCACCTGCCCTGCCGGACAGTCTGGCGACGGTTCCAGCACGGCGACGCGGTAACCCATGGCTTGCGCGGCCTGGGCGAACATGCGGCCGAGCTGGCCGCCGCCCATCACGCCCAGCCAGGTCGGCGGGTGGGCAGCGGGCAGGAAAACAGGATCGTTCATTATGCGGAAGGGAGAAGCATGGCCTTGGCGGCGGCGGTCTGCTGGGCGCGGAAGTCGTCCAGCCTGGAAGCCAGCGCATCGTCGACGGTGGCGATGATGGCGATTGCCGTCAGCGCGGCATTCGCGGCGCCGGCTTCGCCGATGGCGAAGGTGGACACCGGCACGCCCTTCGGCATCTGCACGATCGACAGCAGCGAATCCTCGCCGCGCAGGTATTTCGACGGCACCGGCACGCCCAGCACCGGCACGATGGTCTTGGCGGCCACCATGCCCGGCAGGTGGGCGGCGCCGCCGGCGCCGGCGATGATCGCGCGCAGGCCGCGGCTACGGGCGCTTTCGGCATACGCGAACATCTCGTCCGGCATGCGGTGCGCCGAAATCACCTGCGCCTCATACGGCACGCCGAACTGCTTGAGCATGTTGACGGCGTGCTGCATCACGTCCCAGTCGGAGCTGGAACCCATGATCACGCCGACCAGGGGCTGTTGGTTCTGTTCGCTCATGCTTACGCCTTCAGCTTTTCGCCGGTCAGGCGCTCGATGGCTTCGAAGTACTTGGCCTGGGTCTTGTCGATCACGTCCTGCGGCAACGCCGGGGCCGGCGGGGTCTTCTTCCACTCGGTCAGGGTTTCCAGGTAGTCGCGCACGAACTGCTTGTCGAACGACGGCGGCGACATGTCCGGGGCATACGAGTCGGCCGGCCAGAAGCGCGAGGAATCCGCGGTCAGCACTTCGTCCATCAGGTGCAGCACGCCGTTGTCGTCCAGGCCGAACTCGAACTTGGTGTCGGCGATGATGATGCCGCGGGTGGCGGCGTACTCGGCGGCTTCCTTGTACAGCTGGATGCTGATGTCGCGCATCTTGGCGGCCAGCTCGGCGCCGATGCGCTGCTCCATGTCGGCGAAGCTGATGTTCTCGTCGTGCTCGCCCAGGTCGGCTTTGGCGGCCGGGGTGAACAGCGGCTCGGGCAGCTTGTCGGCCTGGCGCAGGCCCTGCGGCAGTTCGATGCCGCAGACGCTGCCGGTGGCCTGGTAATCCTTCCAGCCGGAACCGATGATGTAGCCGCGCACGACGGCTTCCACCAGGATCGGCTTGAGGCGCTTGGCGACCACGGCGCGGCCCTTCACCTGGTCCACTTCCTCGGGCGCGACCACCGATTCCGGCGCCACGCCGGTCAGGTGGTTCGGCACGATGTGGCCGAGTTTCTCGAACCAGAAGTCGCTCATCTGGTTCAGCACCATGCCCTTGCCCGGGATCGGTTCGTTCATGACGACGTCGAAGGCCGACAGGCGGTCGGTGGTGACGATCAGGATCTTGTCGTCGCCGACGGCGTAGTTATCGCGGACTTTGCCGCGGCCGAGCAGGGGCAGGGAGGAAATCGTGGACTGGTAAAGGCTTTTCATAGAGGGAGTGTCTTGATAAAGCGAAACCGGCGGGGTGCCGGTAGAGTGGGCAAGGCTGGGAATCAGCCGGTGCCAAAGCGATATTTTACGTTATTCCGCGCGGATCGCTGCATGAAGCGCTGCGGCAGGCACCGCCGGTGCTGGAATGACCGGCACGTCAACCAACGTCGCCCCTGCGCAGGCAGGGGCCCAAGTTTGCTGGTTTGCCGATCACTTGGGCCCCTGCCTGCGCAGGGGCGACGGTCTTGCGGATAACAATTGCCGTTACTGTTGCTGCTTACTGAACGATCTGCGCCAGCTCACCAGCCTTGTAGCGCTCGGCCATCTTTTCCAGCGGCACCGGCTTGATCTTGGCCGCCATGCCTTCGCAGCCGAACGAGATGAAGCGCGCCTTGCACACCAGCGTCGCGGCTTCGCGGGCCGGCTTCAGGTAGTCGCGCGGGTCGAACTTGGACGGGTTCTCGAACAGGTACTTGCGGATCGCGGCCGTCATCGCCAGGCGGATGTCGGTGTCGATGTTGATCTTGCGGACACCGTGCTTGATGCCTTCCTGGATCTCTTCGACCGGCACGCCGTAGGTTTCCTTCATGTCGCCGCCGAATTCGCGGATGATCGCCAGCAGTTCCTGCGGCACCGACGACGAGCCGTGCATCACCAGGTGGGTGTTCGGGATGCGCGCGTGGATTTCCTTGATGCGGTCGATGGCCAGGATGTCGCCGGTCGGCTTGCGGGTGAACTTGTAGGCGCCGTGCGAGGTGCCGATCGCGATCGCCAGCGCGTCGCACTGGGTGCGGGCCACGAAGTCGGCGGCTTGCGCCACGTCGGTCAGCAGCTCTTCGCGGGTCATGGTGCGGTCGGCGCCGTGGCCGTCTTCCTTGTCGCCCTTCATGGTTTCCAGCGAACCGAGCACGCCCAGTTCGGCTTCGACGGTCACGCCGATCGAGTGCGCGAACTTCACGACTTCCTTCGACACTTCGACGTTGTACTCGTACGACGCGACCGACTTGCCGTCGGCTTCCAGCGAGCCGTCCATCATTACCGAGCTGAAGCCCGAACGGATCGCGGCCATGCAGACTGCCGGCGACTGGCCGTGGTCCTGGTGCATGACGACCGGGATGTGCGGGTAGGCTTCGACGGCGGCGTCGATCAGGTGGCGCAGGAAGGCTTCGCCGGCGTACTTGCGGGCCCCGGCCGAGGCTTGCATGATCACCGGGCTGCCGGTCTGGTCGGCGGCAGCCATGATGGCCTGCACCTGCTCCAGGTTGTTGACGTTAAAGGCCGGCAAGCCGTAGCCGTTTTCGGCGGCGTGGTCCAGCAGTTGACGCAATGATACGAGTGCCATTTGTGTGCTCCAAACAATAAAGAAATCTGTAGGGACTTCGAATACCTGCTGCGCCTTTTCTTTCGCCAACCCATGAACGTCGCCCCTGCGAAGGCAGGGGTCCAAGTTGCACGCGTATCGTCAGCGCATCTACATTGGGTCCCTGCCTTCGCAGGGACGACGTGGCGGCGTTGCAGGAACGATAGCACTCAGGCTTCGAATCCCTTATTAATCAAATTCACCCACACGCACGATCTTGAGCGCATTGGTACCGCCGGCCTGCCCCATCGGCGAGCCCCAGGTCACAACGATCAGGTCGCCCTTGCGTACGACACCTTCGCGCATCAGCAGTTCCTCGGCCTTGCGCAGCACGGCGTGGCTGCCGCCTTCCTGCAGCAGGTGGAAGGCTTGCACGTTGCGGTACAGCGAAGCCTTGCGCTGGGTGTTCTGCAGCGGGGTCAGGGCGAAGATCGGGGTGTCGATCGAGTGGCGGCTCATCCACAGCGCGGTCGAGCCGCTTTCGGTCAGCGCCACGATCGCCTTCACGCGCAGGTGGTGCGCGGTGAACAGCGTGGCGTAGGCGATCGACTGGTCGATGCGGGTGAACTGCACGTTCAGGAAGTCGGCTTCCAGCTTGTTGTATTCCGAGCGCTCGGCTTCGACGCAGATCGCCGACATCATCTCGACGGTCTCGATCGGGTACTTGCCGGAGGCGGTTTCGGCCGAGGTCATGACGGCGTCGGTGCCGTCCAGCACGGCATTTGCCACGTCCGAGACTTCGGCGCGGGTCGGCACGGCGTTGACGATCATCGACTCCATCATCTGGGTCGCGGTGATGGCCAGCTTGTTGGAATCGCGCGCCATGCGGATCATGCGCTTCTGCAGCGCCGGCACGGCCGCGTTGCCGACTTCGACCGCCAGGTCGCCGCGGGCGACCATGATGCCGTCGGAGGCATCCAGGATCTCCTGCAGCACCGGAATCGCCTCGGCGCGCTCGATCTTGGCGATCATCATCGGCTTGTGGCTGAACGGCTCGCCGGCGATGTTGGCCAGCTGGCGCGCCATTTCCATGTCGGTGGCGCTCTTCGGGAAGGAAATTGCCAGGTAGTCGGCCTGGAAGCTCATCGCGGTCTTGATGTCTTCCATGTCCTTCGAGGTCAGCGCCGGCGCGGTCAGGCCGCCACCCTGGCGGTTGATGCCCTTGTTGTTCGACAGTTCGCCGCCGACCTTGACCGTGGTGTAAATCTCGTGGCCCATGACCTTGTCGACGATCAGCACGATCAGGCCGTCGTTCAGCAGCAGGCGGTCGCCCGGCTTGACGTCGCGCGGCAGCGCCTTGTAGTCGAGGCCGACACGTTCCTGGTTGCCCAGCTCGCCGTTCTCGCCCCACTTCGCGTCCAGGATGAAGGCGTCGCCGTTGTTCAGGAAGATCTTGCCTTCCTCAAACTTGCCGACGCGGATCTTCGGACCCTGCATGTCGGCCATGATGGCGACTTCGCGGCCGCACTCGGCGGCGGCGCGGCGTACCAGGGTAGCCCGGTCGATATGGTCCTGTGCTTTGCCGTGCGAGAAATTCAGGCGCACGACGTCGACGCCGGCGCGAATCATTTTGACGAGAATATCGAAGTCGGTCGACGCCGGGCCGATGGTTGCGACGATCTTGGTGCCACGGTACATGGATTGTCCTTGCAAATAAAAGCGCAGCCTGTGGGCTGCGCTGGGGTCTCTCTTTATTGTGCGCTGCGTTGCAGCAGGATCTCGACTGCCGGCAGCGTCTTGCCCTCGAGGAATTCGAGGAAGGCGCCGCCGCCGGTCGAGATATAGCCGATTTTGTCGGCAATATTGTATTTTGCAATGGCAGCCAGGGTGTCGCCGCCGCCCGCGATCGAGAAGCCTTTCGACGACGCAATGGCATTGGCCAGGGTCTTGGTGCCTTCGGCGAACTGGTCGAATTCGAACACGCCGACCGGGCCGTTCCAGACGATGGTGCCGGCCTTGCCGATCTGCTCGGCCAGTTGGGCCGCGGTCTTCGGACCGATGTCCAGGATCATGTCATCGTCGGCAACATCGGCCACGTCCTTGACGGTGGCTTCGGCGTCCGGCGAGAACGCCTTGGCGCACACCACGTCGACCGGGATCGGGACGGTGGCGCCGCGCGCCGCCATCTTGTCGATGATCGCCTTGGCCTCGCCCACCAGGTCGGCTTCCATCAGCGACTTGCCGACGTTCAGGCCGGTCGCCTTCATGAAGGTGTTGGCGATGCCGCCGCCGACGATCAGGTTGTCGACCTTGTCGGCCAGGCTCTGCAGGATGGTCAGCTTGCTCGACACCTTGGAGCCGGCGACGATGGCCAGCAGCGGACGCTGCGGCGCGCCCAGCGCCTTGCCCAGCGCATCCAGCTCGGCCGCCAGCAGCGGACCGGCGGCAACCACCGGCGCAAACTTGGCGATGCCGTGGGTGGTGGCTTCGGCGCGGTGCGCGGTACCGAAGGCGTCGTTCACGTAGATGTCGCACAGCTTGGCCATCTTCTGGGCCAGTTCGTCCGAATTCTTCTTCTCGCCCTTGTTCACACGGCAGTTTTCCAGCAGTACGACCTGGCCCGGCGCGACATCCACGCCGTCGACCCAGTTCTGCTTCAGCTCCACCGGCTGGCCCAGCAGCTCGGACAGGCGCTTGGCGACCGGCGCCAGGCTGTCTTCCGGCTTGAACTCGCCTTCAAGCGGACGGCCCAGGTGCGACGTCACCATCACGGCCGCGCCGGCATCCAGGGCGGCGCGGATCGCGGGCACCGAGGCGCGCACGCGCGTGTCTTCGGTGATGTTGCCGGCGTCATCCTGGGGCACGTTCAGGTCGGCGCGGATGAACACGCGCTTGCCTTTCAGCGCGTCTTGGTCGATCAGGTCTTGCAAGCGGGTGAAATTCAGAACGGCCATAGGAGCAGTAATCTTGAGATAGATGAAAAAACGTTATTCTACATTAGAGGGTGTTCTCAAAAACATGAGAAACACGCAACAGCGTGAACACCAGCATACCGAACACAATGGTCTGCAACATATTACGCCGCCATACATAAAAGCCAAGCGCGGCGAGGCCGCCGAGCAGCTTCGGATTGGCCAGCGTGATCTGCACCTCCCCTGCCGGCCCCAGCACGAGGTCGGGCCCGATGACCGCCGCTAGCGCGCAGGCCGGCGCAAAACGCAGCATTTCCTGGACCCGCGGCGGGATCGTCACCCGGTGGCCGATCAGCCAGAACGCGCTGCGGGTACAGGCGGTGGCCACGCCCAGCACCCCGATCACGATCCAGATTTCCCAGTCAGCCATGGCGCACCTTGCGCCGGTTGAGGGTGTCCTCAACCGCCATCGCGCTGGCCATGCCGGCCAGCACCGCCACCAGCAGGCCGAGTTTATAAGGCAGGCCGTTCGCCAGCACCGCGGCCGCGCCGGCCACCAGCACCCCGCACAGGGCGGCGCTGTTGATGACCAGCGGCACCGTGACGCACAGGATGGCCAGCGTGCCGGCAAAGCCGAGCTGCCATTCGGACGGCACCGCGCTGCCCAGGAACACGCCGATCAGCGAGCCGGTCTGCCAGGCGCACCAGTTCGGAATCATCAGGCCGCGCATGAACGAGAACTTGCCGGGCTCCCAGGCCTGGGTCGGATAGCGCTGCAGGAACAGTGCGGTCGATATGTCGCCAGAGATGTAGCCGTACAGGAAGCGCTGGCGCAGCGGCAAGTGCGCGAAATGCGGGCCGAGCAGCGCGGAAAAGATCACGAAACGCAGGTTCACGACCAGCGCGGTGGCAAAGATCACCCAGACCGGGGCGCCGGCGGCGATCAGCGGCAGCGATGCCAGCTGGGCCGAGCCGGCAAAGGCGACCAGCGTCATCGCGCTGGCCTGCCACACCGTCAAGCCGCTCTTGACCATCGCCACGCCGACCACCATGCCCCAGGCGGCGATGCCGAACAGGGTCGGGAAACCGGTGCGGATGCCGTCGCGCCAGGCGATCGGGTCGTGCCGCTCGTGGCGCAGCGCGCTGTCCGGTGCCGACGGGGGGGCGCTCATGTCGCGTACCTGCAACAGTGACAAGAAGAGACGCAAGACAAGGGGGCGGCGAACGAAGAAAGGTCGGGCATCAAGCGGCGCGGTAATGAAGCGGGCTGCCGGGAGCACACCGGCTCGGCAGTATTATCTGATTGCCATTCTACCGGACCATTCCGGGATGCAGCATGAATCCGTTAGAATCGTGGTTTTATTGAATTGCTGACGGAGACGTAAATGAACCAGAAGTCCATTGCTGCGGTTGAACTGGAAGCCAAGGATCTGCCGGCCTATTGCCCGAACCCGGCGATGCCGCTGTGGTCGTCCCACCCGCGCGTCTTCCTGGATTTCGACCACGACGGTAATGCCAAGTGCCCGTACTGCGGCACCCAGTACCGCCTGGCCCCGGGCACCGTGCTGGGCCATCATTAATCCCTGCTTCTGCTGAAGCCGTGGCCGGCTACTGCGCCGACTGCCGGGACCTGCTCCACTACCGCGCACCCGCGTGGCTGCCCGGCGGTCACCTGCAGACGATCTACCCGGCCACCTGCATCGCCAAACCCGCGGTCGCGTTCCGGCGCGAGCGCTGGGACACGCCCTGCGGCCAGGATTTCATCGACGTCGACCTGGTCGATGGCGAGCCTGGTGCGCCCTGCGTCATGCTGTTCCACGGCCTGGAAGGCTCCTCGAACAGCCATTACGCCCGTGCCCTGATGGCCGCCGTGCAGGCACGCGGCTGGCATGGCGCGATTCCCCATTTCCGTGGCTGCTCCGGCGAAGCCAACCTGGCGCCGCGCTTCTACCATTCCGGCGACGCCGAAGAGCTCGACTGGATCATCCGCCGTTTGCGTCCGCGCTATCCGGGCCCGTTCTACGTGGCCGGCGTCTCGCTCGGCGGCAACGCCCTGCTGCGCTGGCTGGGCGAACAGCAGCACGGCGCCGCCATCGTCGACGCCGCCGTGGCGGTCTCGGCCCCGCTCGACCTGGCGGCCGGCGGTGCGGCCTTATCGAAAGGCATGAACCGCATCTACACGCGCATGTTCCTGCAGACCCTGAAACCCAAGGCGCTGGCCAAGCTGGACCAATTTCCCGGCCTGTTCGACCGAGACAGACTGCTTGCGGCCAAGGACCTGTACGGCTTCGACAACGTCGTCACCGCGCCCCTGCACGGCTACCGCGACACCGACGACTACTGGCACCGCGCCAGCGCCAAGCACGTGCTGCACAACATCACGGTGCCGACCCTGGTGCTGAACGCGCGCAACGACCCCTTCCTGCCGGGCCGCCACCTGCCGGCCAGCGCCTCCCCCGCGGTCACGCTGCAGTACACCGACACCGGCGGCCACGTCGGCTTTCCGAACGGCCCCTTCCCCGGCCGTATCGACTGGCTGGCGCGGCGCATCCTGCACTTTTTCGATACGCGCGCCGGCGCACCTGCGTCTGTGCCAAGCTTGGCCCACTATGGATGACATTGTTCTGCAAGCGATGGCCAAGTGGCCAAACGTACCCCACTGCTATGGCTGGCTGGCACTCGATGCACGCGGCACCTGGCGCATGCGCGACGAGGCCGCCCAGCGCGCCGATGCGCCCGGCGACAAGCTGACCAATACCGCGCTGGTCGGCTTCATCAACCGCAACTACCTGGCCGACGAGCGCGGCTGCTGGTATTTCCAGAACGGGCCGCAGCGCGTCTACGTGAACCTGGAAGCGACGCCGTATATCGCGCGCACCGACCCGCAGCAGGGCCTGGTGCTGCAGACCGGCCGGGCGGCCGGCAGCGTGGAGCATGTCTACATGACGGAAGCCGGCGCCATCGTCGTGCAGGCCGGCGACGCGCTGGCGCAGCTCGACGACCGCGACGTGGCGCAAGTGCTGCAGGCGATGACGCTGGATGGCAAGCCGGTGGCCGACGAGGCTTTATTGGCCTGGCTGGAAGGTGGCGACAGCGGCGCCGGCGCCGGCCGGCTGGCCCTGCGCTGGCAAGGCCGCGAGATCGCCGTCGAGCGCATCGCCGCAGCCGGGATGGCGCAGCGCTTCGGTTTCGTGCCGCGCCCGGACCGGTTGCCGGGCACGACATAATATTTCATTTTGGCAAGCCCGATGAAATATTCTGTCAGGGCTTGGACCCGTTGCGGAACCATAATGGATCGCCCAGGCGCAGCGGTTCGCTGCGGGCCGGGAAGGCCTGGCTTCCCGGCGTCAGGCCGGTACCGCTGTCGGTGCCGGTGCCGGTCTCCATCCTGAAGCGCGGACCGGCATCGAGTTCGCTGCCGGCGCTGACGCCGACCGCGAAGCCGTCCCTGTCCTTGTCCTTCTTGTCTTTCTTGTCTTCCTTCTGCTTTTCCTGCAGCTCGCGTTCGCGCGCGTCGATCACGGCCTGGTCGTAGAAGGACACGTCCTTGGCCTTCCTCGCCATGTTCAGCTGGTCGACCGCGGCCGGCGTCGCGCCGCTCAGCACATAGGATTCGGCCAGCGCCATGTGCTGCAGCGCGATCTTGCCCTGGGCCGCATAGGTCTTGGCGAGCTGGTCGTACAGCTTGGGCTCTTCGCGGTACTGCTGCACCTGGTCGCGCAGGAACTGCGCCGCCTGGTCCAGCTTGCCGGCCGCGATCATGGTCTCGGCATACTGGCGCGCCAGCGCGCGCGACAGCGGGAACTTCTGGTGCGCCTGCTCGGCCTCGCGCATGGCGTCAGCCAGCATGGCGGGCGGCTGGCCCGGCGCCATCTTGATTTCGATGTCGAGGCCGGTGAACATCGCCGTCCCGTCCGAGCCCGGACGCTCGCTCGACAACACGCCCGGCCGCGGCTGCATCGACCCTCTCGCCTTGTCGAGCCAGGTCTGGGCCGCCTTCAGGTCGCCCTGCTTCAGCGACAGGTAGGCCATGCCGTACATGCCGGCGGTCTGGTGCTGGGTGTTCTGCCCGGCGATCTGGCTCTGGAAAGCGTCGCGCGCTTCGTCGCGGCCCTTCTGGCTCTCGTCCTGCAGCACGCGCGCCCGCGCCCGCACCAGGTGGAACTCGATGCTGTCCGGACGGATGCGGCCGGGCTTGGGCGCTTCGCGGATGCGCGACTGGATGTCGGCGATGCGTTCGCCGGTCAGCGGGTGGCTGCTGAGCCAGGCCGGGGCTTCGCCGTACAGGCGCGTGGTGCTCTGCAGGCGCTTGAAGAAGGCCACCATGCCCGAGGTATCGTAGCCGGCCGCGCGCATGGTCTGGAAACCGACGCGGTCGGCTTCGCGCTCGGCGTCGCGGCTGAAATTCAACTGGCGCTGCATGGCCAGGCCCTGCCCGCCCATCATGACGCCCATCGCCGCGTCCGCCCCGCCGCCTGCCTTGCCGACCAGCGCCGCCAGGATCAGCGCCGCCAGCGGCAGCAGCGCATCCTGCTTCTGCTGCCCCAGCATGCGCGCGATGTGGCGCTGCGACACGTGCCCGATCTCGTGCGACAGCACCGAGGCCAGCTCGGACTCGCTCTGCGCCGCGATCAAGAGCTGCGAGTGCACGGCGATGAAGCCGCCGGGCAGCGCAAACGCGTTGATCATCGGATCGCGCACGGCAAAGAAGAAGAAATCGGCATTGGTCTCGCCGCGCGCCCCGGGCGAGAACGACACCAGGTTGCTGCCGAAATTGTTCAGGAACTCGAGCGTGGGATCGTCATCCAGGTAATCGCGGTCGCGCCGGATGTCGTTCATGATCTCCTCGCCCAGGCGGCGTTCGAGCACCGGCGACAGGTCGGCGCGCGCCGAGTCGCCCAGGGTGGGCAGGCCGACGGTATCGGTGGCGCGCAGCACTGGCGTGGTCGGCGCGGCCGAGACTGACGTGGAGACGAGGGCAAAGGCGCCGGCCGTGCACAGGCAGGCGGCAGTCAGGAGACGCTGCCACGCAGTGGTCTTGCGCGGGCGGCACCGTGATGAAAGCGGCAACATGGCTGGAATCGGGTTCGGTTTCACGATGCTATGATACCCCCAACTCCGGCCTTCGTTACCGCTGGCCCCTACTTTGTTACCCCATCCAGACAGCATCGTTACACAATGACCGACTCCACCAGCTCTTCCAGCCCGCTCACCCACTTCGACGCCACCGGCCAGGCCCACATGGTCGACGTCGGCGCCAAGCACGACACCCACCGCATCGCCGTCGCGGCCGGCACCATCCGCATGAAACCGGAAACCCTGGCACTGGTGACCTCGGGCACGGCCAAGAAGGGCGACGTGCTCGGCATCGCGCGCATCGCGGCGATCATGGGCGCCAAGCGCACCAGCGACCTGGTGCCGCTGTGCCATCCGCTGGCCATCACGCGGGTGGCGGTGGATTTCGAGGTCGATGAAGCCGCCTGCAGCGTTCATTGCCGGGCGCAGGTGGAGACCGTCGGCAAAACCGGCGTGGAGATGGAGGCCCTGACCGCCGTGCAGGTTGGCTTGCTGACCATTTATGACATGTGCAAGGCGGCGGACCGGGGGATGGTGATGACCAATGTGCGGGTGCTGGAGAAGCATGGCGGTAAGTCGGGCGACTGGACGGCCGAGGTGTGAGCCACCGGCCACGCTGAGGTCGGTTACTTGCTGTTGATTGAGGACTATTGCGGCTACTCAACATAGTCGCCGCACCCATGGCTAGGGTGGAGTGTTCACGGAACAACTCCATCGACGAGGTGCCATGACCATCCGCTACTACATCACGCTTGGCGCACGCACGACGGCCGGCGGCAAAGTCCTTTCGGCCACCTCGAACAGGTCGATCAACGGCATCAAGGTCGCCTATGCCGGCGATACCGTGTTTTGCCCGAGGTGCAATGCCGAGGGCGTCATCGAACCGGACGGCCCGCGCATCGGCGACAGGTTCGATGGCAGGCAGGTCGCCCTGAACGACGACATTTGCCGCTGCCTATGCAATCCCCCACCGCGCCTGATCGCCAATCAGAAACTCATCAAGCAGATCATCGACGGCGACTGGGTCGCGCCCAGGGCGGGCAGATCGGTGGAGATCCTGTCGCGTTGATATGCTCATAGGCGCGGGCGCATCGTCGGGCGATTCGCACGCCAGCCGGGAAGGACTGGCACTGCCGGACAGCGCAGTCCTTGCCTGATCGATTCGTTGGTCTGCCCGCGTTCAGCCCTCCGCCCGAATCATGTTGCGCATCACCCCCACCCCGGCGATCTCGGTCTCGATCACATCCCCGTGTTTCAAAAACTCCGGCGGCTTGCGCGCAAACCCGACGCCGGAGGGCGTACCGGTGGCAATGATGTCGCCCGCCTCCAGCGTCAGCCCGCGTGACAGCTCGGCAATGATGCGCGGGATCTTGAAGTACATCTGCTTGTAGCTCGCGTTCTGCTTTTCGACGCCGTTGATCCGGCAGATCACGCGGATGTCGTCCAGCTTCACCCCGGCCGCGGTGACGATCCACGGCCCCATCGGTCCATGCCCGTCCAGGCTTTTTCCCTTGAACCACTGGCCGCCGTGCAGTTTTTGCTGCGCCTCGCGCACCGTGGTGTCGTTGTAGGGGGCATAGCCGAACACATAATCCATCGCCCGCTCTTCCGGGATGTTGCGGCCGGTCTGGCCGATGATCACCGCCAGTTCCGCTTCCCAGTCGGTGGTGTTCGAATAACTCGGATCATGCGGAATCGGATCGAACGGGCCGTTCATCGTGTGCGTGCCCTTGGTGAAGAACACCGGGTGCTCGGGCAGTTTTTCGGTCGACTTGTCGAAGCGGGCCGCCTTGCCCTCCTCGAAGTGGTCCAGGTAGTTCCAGCCGACGCAGTAGATGTTGCGATCGGGCCGTGGAATGGGAGACATGAAGCGCGCGCCGTCGACGGACAACAATGACGCGGGCTTCTTGGCGGCTTCCTCGGCCACGGCGCGCACCTGCTCCAGGCCGGCATTGCCGCTCTTGATCAGCGCCAGCATCGACGTGGTGTCGAACGGCAGCGCGCGCTTCTGGCGGCGTGCTTCGGCTTGCAGGTCGATCATCCTGCCGCCGTCGAGCACGACGACGACGATCGGCGCGCTGCCGGAAGCAGGCGTGCAGGTGGCGAGGCGCATGCCGATCTTGCCCGCCAGGGGCGGCAAGGCGAGCCTGGAGTTGGCGGGGGTTGGGGTCTGCTGCGCCTGGGCCGCAGGCGGGGCGCCTGCCAGCAGGCCGCCCACGGCGGAAGCGGCGCTGACTTGCAACAGCTTACGACGGTTTGAATCCATGACTTCGTCTCCTCGTTATGGTTAAACACATCCGTGACCATTCTAGTGGGACGCTTTACCCGCCGAGGAGACTGTTACAAAAACCTCATGCCCGCCTTGTGGACGGGACGGCGCGATTCAGCGCGCCGGCTTCATGCCCCCCATCCACGCCTCGGTGAAGGCCTTGCCCATCAACCCCACCGCCTTCTGGTTCGCATCGACCAGCCGCTCCATCGATTTCTGCTGCACCGACACCGCATTCCTGGCCAGCGCATCCGCACAAGCCTGCGACGCGTTGATGACCGCCTGCAGCGTGTGCTGCTGGATGATGTTTGCGGAGCTCATCACCCATTGTTGCGCGCTGGCTTCCATGGCGTTCTTGTACAGGCCGGCGACGCCGGACCAGGTGTCGAACAATGCGGTCGGCATCGCGGGGGCGAAGACGGTGCCGGGATTGAAGTTCGTGAACATCATCATGTCGGTTCTCCTGAAAGTGGCCCGGTGCGGGAGGGAACGCCGTTTGTGCGGCGCACCATCCAATATACCTTCGCGTCGGCGGTCCGGTGAATGGTTCGCCAAGTTTTATCGTTCACGCAACATTGATAGCCATGTCGAGTGCCCTTGCCGGCGATGGGCCGGCACCTGCCGCCAAGCCAGTGCAAGCTTTTCAAATACACATGGCTAGCGTAAAAATTATTTTATCGTCAAATATTTTGTAACAACTTAACCGTAAATTGTTGCAAAAAGCCGTCGCTTTAGCCGCTTTAAAACGTGTGCGCCTTAAAATATTTCCTCACATCAATTACTATTTATTGAATTCAACGGCTTTGACGGTTCAAGGCCGCACTCGACTGCGCTTGGCATGCCGGCCACGTCATCCCTCACTGGAGAATGCATCAATGTTCCGAAACATGAAGGTCGGTACACGACTGATTCTTTGCTTCCTTGCCATTGCCCTGATGGGCGCAGTGGTCGCCGGCATCGGCATCCATAACATGGACCAGATGAACGAGCGCGCCAAGCGCCTGTACCAGGACGAGTTGCTCGGCCTGTCGTACGTAAAGGAAGCGAATATCAACCTGATCTACATTAACCGTGCCGTGCGCGGCGCGATGCTGGCTGCCACCCAGGAGCGGCGCGATCTGTCGCTGGCGAACGTCGGCAACTTCCAGAAGGCGGTGCAGGACAACCTCGACAAGGCCCGCCCGCTGTTCCGCACCGACGACGGCAAAAAACTGTTCGCGCAGGTCGACGACGAACTGCGCAGCTACGGCAGCGTGATCGACGAACAGGTCAAGAAGGCCCGCGCCGAGCCGCTGCAGGAGCAGCGCGATTCCGTCGCCTACATGTTCGACACCTTCATGCCGCGCTCGACCGTCATCGACAACAAGATGAGCGCGCTGACCAAGGCCAAGGAAGAGCTGGCACGCCAGGCCAACCAGGAAAACAAGGACGCCTACAACCACGGCCGCGGCGTGATGCTGGCGCTGGTACTGGTGTCGCTGGGTGCGGGTGCCGCGCTCGGCGCCTTGATCACGCGCAGCCTGACCCGCCAGCTGGGCGGCGAGCCGGCCTACGCCGCCGAAGTCGCCGGCCGCATCGCCGCCGGCGACCTGGCCACCCCGGTCCAGCTGCGCAGCGGCGACAGCAGCAGCCTGATGTTCGCGATGCACACCATGCGCGACCGGCTGGCCACCATCGTCACCCAGGTGCGCGGCGGTACCGATGCGATCGGTTCGGCCTCGAGCCAGATCGCGTCCGGCAACCTGGACCTGTCCTCGCGCACCGAAGAACAGGCCAGCTCGCTGGAAGAAACCGCATCGTCGATGGAAGAACTGACCTCGACCGTGAAGCAGAACGCGGACAATGCGCGCCAGGCCAATGCCCTCGCCATGACCGCTTCCAGCGTCGCCGGCAAGGGCGGCGAAGTGGTGGCGCAGGTGGTCGAGACCATGGGCTCGATCAAGACCTCGTCGTCGAAGGTGGTCGAGATCATCTCCGTGATCGACGGCATCGCCTTCCAGACCAACATCCTGGCGCTGAACGCGGCGGTGGAAGCGGCCCGCGCCGGCGAACAGGGCCGCGGCTTCGCGGTCGTGGCCGGCGAGGTGCGTACGCTGGCCCAGCGTTCGGCCGCGGCCGCCAAGGAAATCAAGGCCCTGATCGACGACTCGGTCGACAAGGTCGAAAGCGGCAGCAAGCTGGTCGACCAGGCCGGCAGCACCATGCATGAAGTGGTCGAGAGCATCCAGCGCGTGGCCGACATCATGTCCGAGATCACCGCGGCCAGCCAGGAACAGACCGCCGGCATCGAACAGATCAACCAGGCGGTCAGCCAGATGGACAACGTCACCCAGCAGAACGCCAGCCTGGTCGAGGAAGCGGCTGCCGCCTCCGAGGCGCTGCAGGAACAGGCGGTCAAGCTGTCCGACCTGGTCAGCGTGTTCCGCGTCGAGGAGGCGCAGGGCCGCGCGCAGGCGCGTATCGAACCGGTGGCGCTGGCCAAGGCAGCGGCGCCGGTCGCCGCCAAGCCGGCTGCCGCGCCGCTGCGCACGCCGGCGCTGCCCAAGCCGCAGGCCAAGGTGACCGTACGTCCTGCCGCCGCGTCGAAACCGGTCAAGGTCGCGGTGCCGGCCGGCGAAGGCGATTGGGAAGAGTTCTGATCCGCTGATCCTGCCGCACCGAAGTGCCGGCGCCTCCTTCCACCGCGAAGGAGGCGCTTTTTTTCGTCCCGCCGCATCCTCTCGTCAAGACCCGGCCAGCCTTTCTGCATGGTAAATTGCTGTCTTTCCTTACCAGCATAGACAGGATGAAAGCAGGAATGAAAACACGTTTGCTAGCACTGGCGGCAGCCCTGGCCGTCACGGCCGCCGCGCCGATGGCCGCCACTGCCGCGCCGCGCGGCTTCACGGTCGAGGACCTGGTCGCGATGGAGCGGGTCGGCACGCCGGTGGTATCGCCGGACGGTTCGCGCATCGTCTACACGGTACGCAGCACCGACCTGGCCAAGAACAAGGGCCACACCGATCTGTACCTGGTCGACCTGCGCAACGCCGGCGCGGCGCCGCAGCGCCTGACGTCGGACGCGGCCAGCAGCACCGATCCGGAATGGTCGGCGTCGGGTGACGCGATCTATTTCCTGTCCAGCCGCTCGGGCTCGTCGCAGGTGTGGCGCATCGGCGCCGGCGGCGGCAATGCCGCCCGCGTGACCGACCTGCCGCTGGATGTCGATGCCTTCCGCGTGTCGCCCACGGGCGACCGTATCGCGCTGAGCATGGCCGTGTTCCGCGACTGCTCCGACCTGGCCTGCACCAGGTCGCGCATGGATGCGCGCGAGAAGGACAAGGCCACCGGCAAGGTCTACGACCGCCTGTTCGTGCGCCACTGGGACACCTGGGCCGACGGCCGCAATGCGGTGCTGTACTCGGTGCCGCTCGACAAATCCGGCAAGGCAGGCGCTGCCGGCACCGCCGTTAGCCTGTCCGGTTCGCTCGACGGCGACGTGCCCTCGAAACCCTTCGGCGACCGCGAGGAATTCCGTTTCAGCCCGGACGGCCGCAACGTCGTGTTCTCGGTGCGCATCGCCGGCAAGACTGAGGCCTGGTCGACCAACTTCGACCTGTACACGGTGCCGGCCGCCGGCAGCCAGGCCCCGCGCAATCTCACCGCCGACAATCCGGCCTGGGACACCAAGGGCGTGTTCTCGCCGGACGGCCGCACCCTCGCCTATCTGGCCATGAGCCGCCCCGGCTTCGAAGCCGACCGCTACCAGATCATGCTGATGGACGTCGCCACTGGCAGCAAGCGCAAGCTGGCCGCCGACTGGGACCGCTCGGCCGGCAACCTGCAGTGGACCCAGGACGGCAAATCGCTGGTGGTGGATGCCGAGGATGTCGGCCAGCACCGCCTGTTCCGCATCGACGTCGCCAGCGGCAAGGTGGCGCCGCTGACCGGCCAGGGTTCGATCGGCGGCTTCGACCTGCGCGGCAACACGCTCGCCTTCACCCAGGCCAACCTGGCCAACGGCGCGCAACTGTTCTCGATGAAGCTGGGCGATGCCAAAGCCACCCAGCTGACCCGTTTGAACAGCGAGCGCCTGGCGGACGTGCGCTGGGGAGAGGCCGAACAGTTCTCGTTCAAGGGCGCGGGCGGCGACACCGTCTACGGCTACGTGATGAAGCCCTGGAATTATGAGCCGGGCAAGAAATACCCGGTCGCCTTCCTGGTGCACGGCGGTCCGCAGGGCAGCTTCGGCAACGGCTGGAGCTACCGCTGGAATCCGCAGGTGTATGCCGGCGCCGGCTATGCCAGCGTGTTCATCGATTTCCACGGCTCGACCGGCTACGGCCAGAAGTTCACCGACGCCATCAGCGGCGACTGGGGCGGCAAGCCGCTCGAAGACCTGCAGAAGGGCCTGGCCGCGGCGGTGGCCAAGTACCCGTGGCTGGACCGCGCGAACAACTGCGCGCTGGGCGCCTCGTACGGCGGCTACATGATGAACTGGATCGAAGGCAACTGGTCGGACGGCTTCAAGTGCATCGTCAACCACGACGGCGTGTTCGATACCCGCGGCATGGCCTACTCGACCGAAGAGCAATGGTTCACCGACTGGGAAAACGGCGGCGGTCCGTACTTCAAGATGCCGGACAAGCACGAGCGCTTCAACCCGGTCCTGCACGTGAACAAGTGGAAGACCCCGATGCTGGTGGTGCAGGGCGACCTCGACTTCCGTATCCCGACCGCGCAGGGCCTGTCGACCTTCACGGCGCTGCAGCGCCGCGGCATCGAGAGCAAGCTGCTGGTATTCCCGGACGAGAACCACTGGGTACTCAAGCCGGCCAACTCGCTGCTGTGGCACCACACCGTGATCGATTGGCTGGATCACTATCTGAAGCAATGATTTCTGAACTGTAGAATTATCAGGAATGTAACGCCCGCCCCTGTGCGGGCGTTTTTTATGCCGCCGGCCCGATAATTTCCACGGTTCAATCTTGCTCTGCTATCATTTCGGGTTTGCGACCTGGTAACTCGTCTTTCCTCCTTTTCGGTCGCCTTGATGTCTAGCGCTAGGAATCGGAATGCACAGCGATCACGCCGTTCGCGAAATGAAGCCGCAGGAATTTGTCTTCGAGTCGATGAACCTGCAGGTCGGCGTGCGCCTGCAATTCATCACCTACCGGCGCCTGAAGCCGGTGCAGTACTTCTCGACCCTGATCGGCTACATCAAGGACGAGTACATGATCGTCAAGATGCCGATGGAGAACGGGGCGCCGATCGCGCTGGTGGAGGGCGAGCGCGTCACGATCCGCGTGTTCTCGGGTGTCAACGTGTGCTCGTTCACCTGTACGGTCGAGCGCATCTTCGGCCGCCCCCTGCTCTACCTGCACCTGTCCTTCCCGAGCGCGATTCAAGGCACGCCGCTGCGCACGGCGATGCGGGTCAAGGTCGACCTGCCGGCGAAAGTCGCCGCGTCCGGCGCCGCGCCGGTGAATTGCCTGCTGGCCAATATCAGCGTCAGCGGCGCGCGCATCGAGACCCGCCACAGCCTGGTGCAGGACATCGGCGAGATGATCCTGGAATTCACGCTGGCGCCGCCGCCGGACAACCAGCCGGTGCACGTGCGCACGCGCGCGGCGATCCGCAACATCAATACCGTGCGCATCGAGGGCGGCGAGAGCCAGCAGGACATGTTTGCCTACGGCCTGCAGTTCATCGACCTGGATCCCGGCCACTTCATGCTGCTGCAGAACCTGACCTACGAAGCGCTGCTGGCAGACCGCCAGAAGATCGTCTGATCAGAAATAACCGGCTTCCCACAGACGCGGCCAGTGCATGCCCGGGTTGTGCGCCTGTTCCTGCGCGTCGAGCGGGGCGCCCTCCCATTTGCGGCCGAGATCGGGACCGATGACGGCCAGCGCGATCCCCAGCGCGAGCACGCCCAGCAGCGGAGCCAGATAGCGCCCTGCGCGCCGCGGGGTGGAGGCCGCGAGCGGCGCCGGCTGCTGCGACCGCACCCAGCCGATCGCCATGCCGAACACCAGCGCGATGGCCAGTTGGCTCTGCGGCATCACCAGCACACCGGAGAACAAACCGTCGGCGACGATGGCGGCAAGCGCGACAATGAAAGCGGTAGCCACCTCGTGCCGCGCCGTGTCGGCCGTACCGATGCCGTCCACCGTACGTTTGCATGCGTGTGCGCCCAGCAGCAGCAAGGCCAACAGGCACAGCAGGGCCGGCACGCCCCATTCCGTCGCGACCTGGAACAGCCAGTCGTGCGGGTGGGCACCGATCTGCAGATCGCGTCCGAAATGGGCGAAATGCTGGGGACCGACGCCCAGCAGCGGATGCCGGGCAATCAGTTTCAGTCCGCGCGTCCACAGGAACTGGCGTCCCGAGGCGGGGTCGGCGGCGGAACGCGCCAGGATATTGTCGGGCGTCCCCAGTGGGCTCATTCCGAGCGCCAGGGGCAGCGCAATGAAGAGCACGGCATACACGAGCAGTCCGGCCAGGGCGCTGGCGGCCAGCGTCAGCAGCCAGCGCTGCGCCCGGCGGCGCAGCAGCAGCCAGGCGACACCGCCGCCGATGAGCAGGGCCAGCACGGTGGCGCGCGCTTCGCTGACGAAGATCAGCGCCCACCAGAAAGCGACCAGCGCGAAGCACAGCCGGGCCGTCATCCGTGACGCCGGCGGGCGGGCCAGCAGCACGAGCATGGGCAACAGGGCGGTCTGGGCGTGGTTGAGGAACCTGGCGTTGCTGAAACCGATGGCGAGCGTCTGGAAGTTCAGTTGCGCCCCGGCCGCCAGGGCCGCGCCGTAGGCCAGCAGCAGGCGCAGCGAATACAGCGCGCAGATCGCGGCCAGTAGCGGGAGCAGCCGGTACAGGCCCGGCGTGCCCGCCGCCGCGACCTCGGCGGCGATGACGAGCGAGGCCAGCCCGAGCAGGACGAACATCGACCATTCGGCCAGTGCATGGCCGGGAGAAACCGCGCCCACGGTCGAGGCCGCGCCGAGCGCCAGGAAGGTCAGGCACAGCACGGCCTGCGGCGGCGTGAGCGCCTGCGCCGCGCGTGCGAGTGCCCCCCGCGCCAGCGCCACCGCCAGTGCCAGCCCCAATATCACCAGTTCGATGCAGCGCTGCTGGTCATGGCCGTTCGCCCAGATGAAATTGGCGGCGAGCGCCAGCACGACTGCAATGGTGAAGGACAGGCCGGCACCTGCGGCGTGGATACGGCTAAGGAGCGGGGTCGACGTCGTGGCCATGTCCGGATTGTAATCGTGTTGGATGAGGCAAAAAAAAGCCGCCCGAAGGCGGCTTTGCTGGGTCAGGCTGGATTAGCTGCCGACGTTGTTTTTGGTCAGGGTAGCGACTGCGGTGGCGTTGGTCGCGGTCGTAGCGATGTTCCAGGTAACGGTGGTCTGGTTTGCAACCGCCGAAGGGACCAGGGTGAAGGTCGAGTCGGCAGGCACATCGGCAGCAATACCACCTGCGAATTTCGCCACGATCGTACCAGCCGTCACGGTTGCTTCTTTCACTTCCTTGGTCGGGGTGAAGGTCGGGATGCCGTTGCTGCCGGTGGTGCATTCGGCGGCGGAGCCGCCGGCTTCCTGCATGCAGTTCACGACGGCAGTCTGCAGCGACGAGACCGAGGTCAGTGCGGCGCCGACCTTGGCTTTGACGACGTAGTTCGAGTAAGCCGGGATGGCGACGGCTGCCAGGATACCGATGATGGCGACGACGATCATCAGTTCGATCAGGGTAAAGCCGCCTTCAGCTTTCTTGACAATTTTCGGTGCTTTCATGATTTGCTTCTCCAGGTGTGGTACTGCATTCAAAGGGTAGGTACTGCTTGTCCGGTTACTGCTTGCTTCTGATCTCTAGTATTGCAAGCGCCGTGCCAGGTCGTTTCCACCCGGAATCGTTATCACCAAGTCATGAAAACAGCGTTTTTTGATGCAATTTGACTTGCCCTGTGACAATTTTTGTCAGCAGTGGCTGACGGATTTTGTCAGGCCGCCAAAATTCGTCGGTACGGGGGACGGATTTTGTCAGCCCGTGCGTGCCGGGCACGGGCATGAAAAAAGGGAGCCGAAGCTCCCTTTTCATTGAACGGTGCGAAACCGGTCGTCGATTACAGCATGGCCTTCAGCAAGCGTGCCATTTCCGACGGGTTCTTGGTGACCTTGATACCGCAGGCTTCCATGATTTCCAGCTTGGCTTGTGCGGTGTCGGCACCGCCCGAGATCAGCGCGCCGGCGTGGCCCATGCGCTTGCCCGGCGGCGCGGTGACGCCGGCGATGAAGCCGACCACCGGCTTCTTCATGTTGTCCTTGATCCAGTAAGCAGCGTTCGCCTCGTCCGGGCCGCCGATCTCGCCGATCATGATGACTGCATCGGTTTCCGGATCGTCGTTGAACATCTTCATGACGTCGATGTGCTTCAGACCGTTGATCGGGTCGCCGCCGATGCCGACTGCCGACGACTGGCCCAGGCCCAGGGCGGTCAGCTGGCCGACTGCTTCATAGGTCAGGGTGCCCGAACGCGACACGACGCCGATACGGCCCTTCTTGTGGATGTGACCCGGCATGATGCCGATCTTGATTTCGTCCGGGGTAATCAGACCCGGGCAGTTCGGGCCCAGCAGCAGGGTCTTCGAACCGGCCTTGGCCATGCGATCCTTGACTTCCATCATGTCGCGGACCGGGATGCCTTCGGTGATGCAGATTGCCAGGTCGAGCTCGGCTTCGACGGCTTCCCAGATGGCGGCGGCAGCGCCTGCCGGCGGGACGTAGATCACCGACACGTTGGCGCCGGTTTCTTTCTTGGCTTCAGCGACGTTCGCGAAGATCGGGATGCCTTCGAAGTCTTCGCCGGCTTTCTTCGGGTTCACGCCGGCCACGAAGGCTTCACGGCCATTCGCGTAATCGCGGCACATACGGGTGTGGAACTGGCCGGTCTTGCCGGTGATACCCTGGGTGACTACTTTGGTGTCTTTGTTGATCAGAATCGACATTTTGTTTCCTTCGCGAATTAAGCTTGGCCAGCGGCAGCGGCGACGACTTGCTTCGCTGCGTCTTCCATGGTGTCGGCCGAGATGATCGGCAGGCCGGAGTCGGCCAGCATCTTCTTGCCCAGGTCTTCGTTGGTGCCCTTCATGCGGACGACCAGCGGCACTTTCAGCGACACGGCCTTCGATGCGGTGATCACGCCTTCGGCGATCACGTCGCAGCGCATGATGCCGCCGAAGATGTTGACCAGGATGGCTTTCAGGCCCGGGTTCTTCAGCATGATCTTGAATGCTTCGGTCACTTTCTCGGCCGTCGCACCGCCGCCCACGTCCAGGAAGTTGGCAGGCTCGCCGCCGAACAGCTTGATGGTGTCCATGGTGGCCATGGCCAGACCGGCGCCGTTCACCAGGCAGCCGATGTTACCGTCCAGCGAGATGTAAGCCAGGTCGAACTTCGACGCTTCGACTTCGGCCGGATCTTCTTCGTCGATGTCGCGGTAGGCGACGATTTCCGGGTGACGGAACAGCGCGTTCGGGTCGAAGTTGAACTTGGCGTCCAGGGCGATGACTTTACCGTCGCCGGTGACGATCAGCGGGTTGATTTCGGCCAGCGAGCAATCGGTTTCCAGGTAGGCTTTGTACAGGCCTTGCAGGTTGGTGCGCGCTGCGGCGATCGAGCCTTCCGGCACGCCGATCTTGCGCGCCACGTCGTCCGCCTGTGCGTCGGTCAGGCCGACCGATGGCTCGATCACGATGCTGTGGATTTTTTCCGGGTTGGTGTGCGCGACTTCTTCGATGTCCATGCCGCCTTCCGACGAGGCCATCAGCACGATCTTCTGGCTGACGCGGTCGGTGACCAGCGAGACGTACAGTTCTTGCTTGATGTCCGCGCCTTCTTCGATCAGCAGGCGACGCACTTTCTGGCCTTCCGGACCGGTCTGGTGGGTGATCAGCTGCATGCCCATGATCTGGTTCGCGTATTCGCGCACCTGGTCGATCGATTTTGCCACCTTGACGCCGCCGCCCTTGCCGCGACCGCCAGCATGGATCTGTGCCTTGACTACCCAGACCGGGCCGCCCAGCTCTTCAGCTGCCTTTACGGCCTCGTCCACCGACATGCACGGAATGCCGCGCGGAACGGTCACTCCGAACTTTCGGAGGATTTCTTTGCCCTGATACTCATGGATTTTCATGCTGGCTTCCCTTCTTCTGTTACTGATTTAAATGCGGTTGAACAAATAAGAACGACAAACACATAGATTAGTGCCGAACACTACCCCGGCACCGCTTTCAAAACCCAACGCGGATAATACTGTTCGACGGCAGGGCCGTCGAGGCGCAGGGCATGGCAGCGGTCCAGTTCATACGGCCGCTCGGCGGCATCGCCTGCCGAACGGCTTGCCATCGCGTCATCGGCGAAGGCCTGGATTGCCGCAGTGGGCAGGACTTGCGCGAGTTCGGTCAGGTGGGTACAACCGAGGACGCCGGACAGGCGGTCCTTCAGATGCAAACGAAAATGTTTCAGCAGCGATAAGCCAATCAGCTTCTTGTAGGCGGGAGCGATCGTGTCGCAAAAACCAGGATAGGGCACGGCGTCGGACGCCGCCTCGGCGTCGACGATATTCATGTCGCGGTCGATGGTCACGCGCAGCTTGAGGTCGTGCACAGGTACACCGCCGGGACGTGAACCGGACGGCAAGGTGATGTCGTGCGATTTGATGTCGCGGATGCAGGCGTCGAGGTCCCACATACCATCGTCGCGCGCGAACGCTTCGACAGTCATGGCGCGCGTGTGCCGAAGCTTACGCGGAGCGGGTGGAGACAAGGGCATAAAACCAATGCCGGTATGCGGCGAAAAAAAGTATGCAGCCGGTGTGCCTGATGCACGTTGCCGCAGCTTCTACGGCAACAACCGCTCTTGCGGCGCTGCTTAAACCACGAAAGTTTAGCACAGCGCAGGGAGTGCGTGCACCGGATTGACAGCCGGGCAAGGATTTATCAGGGAATCGGCGAAGCCGGTGTGGTGAACTTGACCACAACCGCAGCACGGGCGTGCCATTTTGGGAAACAGTACGCACGCGGGCGAGACATGCGAGGCACAAGCGTGCAGCGTCATTCCGCCGTTGAGGAGACGTGCCCGGGCAGCGGCACGTCGGCGGATGGCGCTGTACGCTTGCGCCTCGGTGTGGGAGATGCGCTTGATATGATGTAGCGATATGGCTGAGATAAACGACAGCGATGAGCCGCGCTTACTCGTCCTCGTCGTCGCGTCCCTGCATGGCGGCGCGTACGGCATTCTGGGAAAAACCGCGCTGCAGCAGAAAACGCATCTGCTTCGCACGTTCGGCCGCGTCCTGGGCCACGGTACCGAATTTGCGGCGCCAGACTTCCTTGGCGCGCGCCAGTTCGGTGGACGCGAGTTCGGATTTCAGTTCAGCCAAGTCATCTCCCTTGACACCATGTTGCTGCAGTTCGGAGAGTACCCGGCTGTTGCCGTAGCGGCCGGCACGACGGTGCACCAGCGACTCGGCAAAGCGTTCCTGCGACAGCCAATTGTTCTTTTCGAGGAAGTCGAGCAACGCCTCGACGTCGTCGCCTTCCTCGGCATAGCGCGACAGCTTGCGTCCCAGCTCGAGCCGGCTGTGCTCGCGCGTCGAAAGATACTTCAACGCGCGCCCTTTCAGGCTGAGCTGCTGACGCACCATCTACGACTTACTCTTCAGCCACGGCCGGGGCAGCAGCTTCGCCAGGCGCAGCCGGCGGCAGTTCGCGCACGCCCAGGGCGGCGCGGACCTTGTTCTCGATCTCACGCGCCAGCTGCGGGCGATCCTTCAGGAACTGACGGGCATTGTCCTTGCCTTGACCGATACGCTCGCCGCTGTAGCTGTACCAGGAACCCGACTTCTCGACGATCTTGTTATCCACGCCGAGGTCGATGATCTCGCCTTCGCGGGAAGTGCCTTCGCCATACAGGATGTCGAAGTGGGCTTCCTTGAACGGCGGCGCGATCTTGTTCTTGACGACCTTGACCTTGGTTTCGTTACCAATGACTTCGTCGCCCGACTTGATCGAACCGGTACGGCGGATGTCCAGGCGCACGGAGGCGTAGAACTTCAGCGCGTTACCGCCGGTCGTGGTTTCCGGGCTGCCGAACATCACGCCGATCTTCATACGGATCTGGTTAATGAAGATCACCAGGGTATTCGTACGGTTGATCGAACCGGTCAGCTTGCGCAGCGCCTGCGACATCAGACGGGCTTGCAGGCCCGGCAGGGAGTCGCCCATGTCGCCTTCGATCTCGGCGCGCGGGGTCAGTGCCGCCACCGAGTCGATGACCACCAGGTCGACGCTGCCCGAACGCACCAGCGCGTCGGTGATTTCCAGGGCCTGCTCGCCGGTGTCCGGCTGCGAGATCAGCAGTTCGTCCAGCTTGATGCCCAGCTTTTGCGCATACGTGACGTCGAGCGCGTGCTCGGCATCGATGAAGGCGCAGGTGCCGCCCAGCTTTTGCATCTGGGCGATGGTCTGCAGGGTCAGCGTGGTCTTACCCGACGATTCCGGACCGTAGATTTCCACGATACGGCCGCGCGGCAGGCCGCCGACGCCGAGCGCGATGTCCAGGCCCAGCGAGCCGGTGGACACGGTTTGCACTTCCTCGACCGGCGCATTGGTGTCCATGCGCATGACCGAGCCTTTGCCGAATTGCTTTTCGATTTGTGCGAGGGCTGCCGCCAGCGCCTTGCCCTTCTCGGCAACGTTCAGATTCGATTTCTTATCGTCCATAATTTTCTTTCTGTCCTAGAGTGAACCAAGATCGGGGCCGCTCGCGCGATTTCAAGGGCACTACTGTATAAAATCCCAGTGGTTTTAGCAAGCGATATTTACCGCCGTTTGACCGATTCGACATGTTGCGAAACATGACACACAATATGCGGGTAAGCTCGGTCTACACCATAAAAACAGGGAGGTCCTACTATGCGTATTCTACTAGCGGAAGACGACAGCGTGCTCGCCGATGGCCTGACGCGCTCCCTGCGCCAGTCCGGCTACGCGATCGACTGCGTCAAGAACGGCCAGGACGCCGATACCGCCCTGTCCACCCAGGAATTCGACCTGCTCATCCTCGACCTCGGCCTGCCGCGCCTGTCCGGGCTGGACGTGCTGCGCCGCCTGCGCGCGCGCGGTTCGCTGCTGCCGGTCCTGATCCTCACCGCCGCCGACTCGATCGAGCAGCGCGTGGGCGGCCTCGACGCCGGCGCCGACGACTACATGCCCAAGCCCTTCGCGCTGTCCGAGCTGGAAGCGCGGGTGCGCGCCCTCACCCGCCGCGGCCAGGGCGGCGGCTCCAGCATCGTCCGCCACGGCCCGCTGGTGTACGACCAGGTCGGGCGCAGCGCCTGCATCAACGACCAGATGCTCGACCTGTCGGCGCGCGAACTCGGCCTGCTCGAGATCCTGCTGGCGCGCACCGGGCGCCTGGTTTCCAAGGAACAGCTGGTCGACCACCTGTGCGAATGGGGCGAGGAAGTCTCGAACAACGCGATCGAGGTCTACGTGCACCGCCTGCGCAAGAAAATCGAAACCGGCGGCATCCGCATTGCCACCGTGCGCGGTCTCGGCTACTGCCTCGAGCGCTACGCCGACAGCGCGCGCAAAGCCGACGCCGCCGCCCACACCGGCAAGTGAAGCGGCTGAGGCAACACCGCGCCGGGCGCCCGCAGGCGTATCCGCTGCCGGCCGAGACGCCCTGGGTGCCGCCCCATCCCGAGCCGGAGGAAAGCATCCAGCATTCGCTGTTCGGCGAGATCCTGGACTGGATGCTGGCCCCGCTGCTGCTGCTGTGGCCGATGAGCATCGCCATCACTTACCTGGTCGCGAAATCGATCGCCAACCAGCCCTTCGACCATGCGCTGGAAGACAGCGTCACGGTGCTGGCCCAGCAGGTCAAGGAAGTCGACGGCAAGGTGGTGGCGCGGCTGCCCGGCAGCGCGCGCGACATCCTGCGCGCCGACGACGTCGACAGCATCTATTTCCAGATCGCCGGTCCGCGCGGCGAGGTGGCCGACGGCGACCGCGACCTGCCCCTGCCCCAGGCCGAGGAACCCGAGCGCAGCGGCCGGGTGCACTTTCGCAACGAGAACCTGCACGGCACTCCGGTGCGCGTGGCCTATGCCTGGGTCAACCTGCAGCCGCTCGCGGCCCTGGCATCGAGGCCGGCATCGGGCCGCGGCGCGCAGCCCGATGCCGAGCCGCGCCTGGCCCTGGTGCAGGTGGCCGAGACCCTCGACAAGCGCGCCCAGCTCGCCAACGAGATCATCAAGGGCGTGATCCTGCCGCAGTTCATCATCCTGCCGGTGATCCTGGCCCTGGTCTGGTTTGCGCTGTCGCGCGGCCTGTCGCCGCTGGCGGAGCTGCAGGAACGCATCCGCGCGCGGCCCTCGGACGACCTGTCGCCAATCGATCCGCGCCAGGTGCCGGAAGAAATCTCGCCGCTGGTCGGCTCGCTCAACGACATGCTGGCGCGCCTGGCCCACACCATCGACGCCCAGAAGCGCTTCATCGCCGACGCCGCGCACCAGATGAAGACGCCGCTGGCCGGCATGCGCATGCAGTCCGAGCTGGCGCTGCGCCAGGTCGATCCGGGCGAGATCCACCGCTCGCTGGAACAGCTGGCCAAGAGCTCGGAATCGGCCACGCGCCTGGTGAACCAGCTGCTGGCGCTGGCGCGCGCCGAGAACCAGCCGCACGCCGGCACGGCGCTGGAGACGCTCGACCTGGGACTGCTGGCGCGCGAGGTGGTGCTGGACTGGGTGCCGGCCTCGTTCTCGCACGAGATCGACCTCGGCTACGAAGCGCCCGACGCGTCGTTGGACATCGAAGGCAACGCGCTGATGCTGCGCGAGCTGCTGTCGAACCTGATCGACAACGCCCTGCGCTACACGCCGGCCGGCGGCAGCGTCACCGTGCGCGTGCGCGCCAGTTCCGGGCAGGCGCTGCTCGAAGTCGAGGATACCGGCCCCGGCATCGCGCCCGGCGAGCGTCCGCGCGTGTTCGAGCGCTTCTACCGCATCCTCGGCTCAAATGCGCCGGGTTCCGGCCTGGGCCTGGCCATCGTGCGCGAGATCGCCCAGCAGCACGGCGCCGAGATCGAGATCTTCAACAATCCGCGCAGCACCCACAAGAAATTCCCGGGCAGCCTGTTCCGCCTGACCTTTCCGCCACCCGGCCTGCCCGAACCCGACGCCGACCGACCCTGATTGCACCGATGCCGACCGAATCCCCCGCCTCCCCTCTGCCGCCCGCACCCGATCCCGACCTGCAGCGGACCCGCATCGCGGCTGCCCGCGCGCGCCACTGGACGCGCGCGCGGCGCCTGGTCGGCCTGCTGCTCGGCCTGTGGCTGGCGACCTGGTTCGGCACCGTGTTCTTCGCGCGCGACCTGGACCACCTGTCGGTGTTCGGCTGGCCGCTGTCGTTCTACATGGCGGCGCAGGGCGCCGCGCTGATCTACCTGGCGATCATCGGCATCTATGCCTGGCGCATGCGCATCCTCGACCGCGACTACGCGCGCATGCTGGAGGACGGCGCATGAACAGGGCCGATGGCAAAGCCGGCGTGAAAGCCGACATGAAGGCCGACGTGAAGGCCGACACGCGCCGTTATTTCCGCCGCCTGTCGCGCTACTACCTGTGGTTCACGGTCTGCCTCGGGCTGTTCCTGGGGACGCTCGGCATCCTCGAACGCGAAGGCATGCCGCGCCAGTGGATCGGCCACCTGTACATGTTCGGCACCATCGTGCTGTACGCCACCATCGGCGTGGTGGCGCGCACCTCGAACGTGTCCGAGTACTACGTGGCCGGGCGCCGCGTGCCGGCCCTGTTCAACGGCATGGCGACCGCGGCCGACTGGATCTCGGCGGCCAGCTTCATCAGCCTGGCCGGCACCCTGTACCTGCACGGCTTCGACGCCCTCGCCTACGTGATGGGCTGGACCGGCGGCTATTGCCTGGTGGCGCTCCTGATCGCACCCTACCTGCGCCGCTTCGCCCAGTACACCATCCCCGACTTCCTGGCGGCGCGCTACGGCGGCAACGGCAACCACGGCGGCGGCAGCGGCAACACGGTGCGCGCGATGGCGGTCGGCGCCACCATCGTGGTTTCGTTCACCTACGTGGTGGCGCAGATCTACGCGGTCGGCCTGATCGCCTCGCGCTTCACCGGCGTCGACTTCTCGGTCGGGATCTTCCTCGGCCTGGCCAGCATCCTGGTGTGCTCGTTCCTGGGCGGGATGCGCGCGATCACCTGGACCCAGGTCGCGCAGTACATCATCATCCTGGTCGCCTTTTTGATTCCGACCATGTGGCTGTCGGCCAAGTTTGCCGGCAACCCGGTGCCGCAGGTCGCGTACGGCTCGGTGCTGCCCAAGCTGGCCGCGCGCGAAGCCGAGCTGGCGGCCGACCCGCGCGAACAGGCGGTGCGCGCCGTCTTCCACGCGCGCGCCGACGGCTACAGCGCGCGCCTGAAAGGCCTGCCGCATTCCTGGGAAGCCGGCAAGCTCGAGGCCCAGCACCGCCTGGACCTGGCGCGCGGCGGCAATGCCTCGCTGGGCGAGATCCGCAACGCCGAGCGCGAACTGCTGTCGTACCCGCGCACCGTCGACGAAGCGGCGCGGGTGTGGACGCTGGAGCGCGACGCCAACCTGGCGCGCGCCCAGCCGCCCGAACCGCACGCCGAACCCTTCCCCGGCAAGACGCGCGAGGAATCCGACATCCGCCGCAACAACTTCCTGGCCCTGGTGTTCTGCCTGATGTTCGGCACCGCCGCCCTGCCCCACATCCTGATGCGCGCCTACACCACGCCCTCGGTGCACGAAACCCGGGTGTCGGTGTTCTGGACCCTGTTCTTCATCCTGCTGATCTACCTGACCATGCCGGCGCTGGCGGTGCTGGCCAAGTTCGACATCTACACCTCGCTGGTCGGCACCGACTTCGGCGCGCTGCCGACCTGGGTCTCGTACTGGGCCAACGTGGACAAGGCCAATCCGCTGATCAGCATCGTCGACGTCAACGGCGACGGCATCGTCCAGCTGGCCGAGATCGCGATCGACGGCGACATACTGACCCTGGCCACGCCGGAAATCGGCGGCCTGCCCTACGTGATCTCGGGGCTGGTCGCGGCCGGCGGCCTGGCGGCGGCGCTGTCCACCGCCGACGGCCTGCTGCTGGCGATCTCGAACGCGCTGTCGCACGACATCTACTTCAAGATCGTCGATCCCGGCGCCTCCACCCAGAAGCGGGTCACGATCTCCAAACTGCTGCTGCTGGGGGTCGCCTTCATCGCCGCCTACGTCGCTTCGCAAAAGCCGGCCGACATCCTGTCGCTGGTGGGCGCCGCGTTCTCGCTGGCCGGGTCGACGCTGTTCCCGGTGCTGGTAGCGGGCGTGTTCTGGAAACGCGCCAACCACCAGGGTGCGATCGCCGGCATGATCGGCGGCTTCCTGGTCTGCCTGTACTACATGCTGCACACCAATCCGATGCTGGGCGGCGACGCCAACGCCGCCTGGTTCCACATCGCCCCGAGCTCGGCCGGCGTGTTCGGGGTGCCGGCCGGGATGGCGGTGCTGGCCATCGTCAGCCTGCTCACGCCGCCGCCCTCGGGCGCGAGCCTGGGGCTGGTCGAGCATATCCGGGCACCCGAGTGAGGCGCGGCGCCGGCGCCGGAGACATGCCGCACCCGGCCGGTGCGGCCAGCCTGTGGCGGCGTCAATTTTTCGGGGACGGATCGAGGCCTGCCAGGCCCGCTCAGGCGAACAGGATCTGGTACTGCGGCATGCCCGGCGCCGTCGCCGATGCGCCCAGCACCGGCGCGATGTCGAGCACGTGCTCGCCGATCGCAGGGTGGCCGATACGGTAGCTGTCGTGCGCCAGCAGCACCCCGGGCGGGCCGTCGAAGATCAGCGACAGCGGGGTGCGGAAGCGTTCGGGCAGGCCGCGGCGCGGCGCTTCGCCGGCCTCGACCAGCGTCAGGATGAACGGCCCGTGCGAGGTGTGGACGGTAAAGCCGGCGCCGACCAGCGGCTGGAATTGGGCAAGGTGGAAGTGCATGGCTCGTCGATGGTTGCGGCAACGCGCGCCTGGGCGCATGATCGCGTTGTCCGGTTATCGGGATGAGATCGCATGTATACGCTACCGCACCCGCTCCGCCTGCGCAACATGGCCGACGAGGCCGTCGATGGCGGCGCCGACGCCGCGTTCTGCCGCACCCTGTACGCCTCCACCCGCGACGACCTGCGCCTGCTGCCGCTGCCGCCGGTGCAGCGCGAGCAGCTGATCGCGCTGCAGCAGCGGGTGCACGAGGACGGCCGCCGCCATGCCTGGCCGCAGGCCGAGGTGCTGATCCTGGAACATGCCGGCAGGCCGGTCGGCCGCGTGGTGGTCGCGGGCGGCGGCACGGCCTGGCGCCTGGTCGAACTGGCGCTGCTGCCTGGCATGCACGGCCGCGGCCTGGGCCGCGCCGTCGTGGAAGCGCTGCAAGAGCGCGCCGGCGCGCACGGCGCCGCCATCGGACTGTCGGTGGCCTGTGCGAACGAGGCTGCGCTGCGCCTGTACCGGCGCGCCGGCTTCGCGCACGCCGGCGGCGATGCGCTGCACCACGAGATGGTGTGGCGGCCGCCCCAGAATATTACCTGATGGTTAGTGACAATTAGTAACTTCCGGTGCTAGCATGCTGGTGCGTCGCATCGGCGGCCGGGCTGCACGACCGCCTCCCTCAACACATATTCACTGAGCATTCACTCAGCATGAAAGGATTGGGAATGGACTCGTACATCGGAACGATCATGGCGGTGGGTTTCAATTTCGCGCCGCGCGGCTGGATGCTGTGCCAGGGCCAGATGCTGTCGATCGCGCAGAACACGGCGCTGTTTTCCCTGCTCGGGACCACATACGGCGGCAACGGGCAGACCACTTTCGCGCTGCCCGACCTGCGCGGCCGCACCCTGGTCGGCCAGGGCCAGGGGCAAGGGCTGACGCCGGTGGAACTGGGCCAGGCGATGGGCGCCGACAACGCCACCATGACCGTCAACGGCAACGCCACCGTCACCCTCAACGCCGCCAACCTGCCGCCGCACACCCACCCGGTCAGCATCGCCGGCGACCAGTTCAGCGCCACCTCGACCCTGAACGCGACCATGAGCGGCCCCGGCGCGGCCTCGCCGGCCGAAGGCGCCATCCTGGGCAGCACCGGCACCGGTCCAGGCTCCGCCGCGATCTACGTCGGCGGCGGCATCGCCCCCAACGTCGCCCTCAACACGGGCAGCGTCAGCACGAAGGTCAGCGGCCAGGTGAGCACCGACACCGGCAACAATGCGGGCAGCGGCGCCCCATTCCAGGTGCCGGTCAGCGGCACCGTGACCGCCAGCGTGGTGCAGCCTTCGCTCGGCATCAATTACTGCATCTGCGTCGAAGGCATTTTCCCGAGCCGCAGCTGACGCGCGGACACGCGTGCGCGGCCCTGGTGCCGCCGCAAAAAGCACACGGCGCCGCATCTGCTGGAGATGGCGGCGCCGTCGTCTGCGCAGCGGAAGCGCTGCGCACGAACCGCTATCGCAGCCCGCTTACACGCTGAAGTCCCAGCCGCCGGCCGTGCGCTGGTGGCCTACCATCTCGGCCGATCCGACCAGGCTGTCCGCCACCTGCGCCAGGGTCGCGCCGTGCGCCATCTGGTCCTGCCAGTAGGCCAGGCCCTCGGCTTCCGGCGCGCGCTCGAACAGCGCCTGGTACAGCAGAGCGATGTCGTGCGCGTCGTTGCCGTTGAAGCTGTCGCCGTCGGTTTTATGCTCCGCCGAGTCGATCATGTGCAGCGCGATCGAGCCCCAGCTTTCGCCGGCGTCGTGCAGGTCGGCCCAGTACTCGAAGCCGTACAGGTCGGCCTGGCGGCCCAGCACCGTCTGGTACATCCCGGCGACGATGTCCTGCGCCGCGCTCTGTTCGAGCGTGACCGTGCCGTCGCTGAACTGCAGCTGCTCGACGTTCACCACCAGCGCCTTGGCATCTGGCGCCGCCATGCTGCTGACCACCACGTAGCCGTTGTGCTGCTCGACCTGGTAGTCGGCGCGCGCCCCGCTGAAGACGGCGGTGTCGCTGGCGAGGCCGCCGTGCAGCAGGCTGACGGTGCTGGCGTGGCCGGAAGGCGATCCCGCCTGCGCCGCCTGGCTCCGGGCAAAGGTCAGGACATCGTCGCCGCCACCCGCAAACAGCGCGCCGGCGTCGCCCGCCGTCACCGTGAAGTGCTGGCTGGCGGCGTCGCCGCTCAGGATGGTGCCGGCGCTGCCGACGCTCACATCGGCGGCGCCGACGATGGCGGCAAAGTCGACCTGCTGCAGCATCAGCTTGCTGCCCGTGGCCAGGCCGCCGGTGTCGATTACCAGCGCCACGTTCTGGTCCGCCGCCGCGCCTGCGCCGCTCAGCACCAGCGTGCCGTCCGGCGCCGTGCTGACCGGTGTGACGGTTTCGACCAGCAGCGAAGCGCTGGACGCCAGGCCGGCCAGGAAGGCCTGGCCGTTGCCGGTCAGGTGCCCCTGGTCGTCGGCCGCGTGGGCCGGTGTGGCGGCCTCGATCGAGGCGATCAGGAATGCCAGGCCGCTGGCGACACCGACCGTGGCGCCACTGGCCGACAGGCCGTAGCCCACCGGCAGCTGCGCCAGCAGCAGCTGGTTGCCGCCGCTGGTGGCGAGCGGGATGTCGGCCACGCCTGCCGCGCCGGCACTCTCGCCGCGCGCGCCGGTGACGACCGGCACCGAGACCGACGTGCCTGCCACGCCGCCAGGCAGCGTCACTGCTGCGGTCTGGACCGGCATGCCGTCGACCACGGGAATCGCAGCCTCGACGCTCAGCGCGAACGCCGCGCTGTGCGCCGACACGTTGCCGGCGGCATCGGCCTGGGTCACGCTGAGGGCGTGGCTGCCCAGTGCCAGACTGGCGGCGATGCTCCACTTGCCGTCCGTACCGGCCCTTACGCTGCCGAGCGCTGTCTCGCCGTCGTACAGCGTCACCACCGCACCGGCGTCGGCGACGCCTTCGATGGCCTGGGTGGTGCTGGTCGTGATGCCGTCGCCGACGGTATCGGTATCGCTCGCCGCTGCCAGCACCGGCGCAACGGGCGCCGCCGGCGCCTGCGTGTCGACGCGCAGCGACAGCGCGGCGCCCGCGGTACCGGCGTTACCGGCCAGATCGGCGTAGGCGCCGGCTGCGATCGTGATGCTGGCCACGCCGCCGTCGATGTTCGCGCTCGGCGTGAACACGGCGGTGCGCGTGGCGCCTGTGCCGGCCAGCGCGGACAGCGTACCGCCTTCGACCTGCACCGCGCCGGCGGTGAAGGTCGCGCCCGGGTCTTCGCTGAAGGTGAAGGTGATGGTCGCGGTCTCGCCGGCTTTCAGTTGCGTCGCGTCGCTGGTGATGCTGAGCGCCGGCGCAGTCGTGTCGATCGTGACCGTCAAGGCGGCGCTGCTTGCGCTGGCGTTGCCGGCGGCATCCACCGCCACGGCGGTGATCATGTGCTCGCCGTCGGCCAGGGCCGCGGCCGGGACAATCGACCAGACGCCGTCCACCGCGGTGCCGCTGCCGATTGCATTGCCGCTGTCGTCGTACAGGGTGACGCTGGCGCCGGATTCGGCAGTGCCCGTGAAGGTCGGCTTGTCGTTGGCGGTCATGCCGTCGCGGTCGGAGACGCCGGTGTCGCTGCCGGCGGCCAGCAGCGGCACCGACGGCGCATCGGGGCGCAGGGTGTCGAAGGACAGCGACGGGGTGGCGCCGGCAGTACCGGCATTACCGGCCTTGTCGGTGTAGGAGCCGGCATTCACGGTGATACCGGCCATGCCGTCGTCGAGGCCGGCAACCGGGATGAAGGTTGCGGTGCGTACCAGGCCGCTGCCGCTCAAGGCGCCGAGTGTCCCACCCTCGACCTGGACGTCGGCCTGGGTGAAGGTGCTGCCCGGGTCTTCGCTGAAGGTAAAGGTGATGGTCGCGCTCTCGCCGGCTTTCAGCTGTGTCACGTCGCTGGCGATGGTCACGCCCGGCGCGACGCTGTCCAGCGTATAAACCTGGCTCAGGACCGGCCCGTCGTTGCCGACGGCGTCCACCACCTTGACCTGGATCTCGTGGGTGCCGGAGAGCAGCACGGTCGACAGCGTCCAGTCGCCATCGCCGGCGGCGGCCGCGGCCATGACCCAGCTCTGCCCGCCGTCGATCGAGACCTGGACGTGTTCGCCCGACGCCAGAGCGGTGCTCAGGCCCCCGCTGATCGTCTGTCCGGCGACTCTGGTGACGAAGTCGGTATCGGAGACGCCGCTGTCGCTGGACAGGGCCACGCCGGACACGGTCGTGGCCGGACCGTGGGTGAGCACATTCATGGCCAGTGCACCCGATACCGGGCTGGCGTTGCCGGCCGCATCGAGCGCAATCGCGGTGATCGCGTGCGTGCCCTGCTGTAGCGCTACCTCGCTGGTGATGTGCCACCTGCCGTCGACGGCTGTGGCGCTGCCGATGGCAGTGGCGCCGTCGTACAGCGTCACCCTGGCGCCGTCTTCGGCGGTGCCGCTGAAGGTCGGCGTGGTAATGGCGGTGATGTCGTCGCTGCTCGATGCGCCGGAGTCCGAGGCGTCGTCCAGGTCCGGCGTGGACGGCGCCGCTGGCGCCCTGGTGTCGAAGCGCAGCACGGGCGTGACGCCGGCGCCGCCGGCATTGCCGGCGATGTCGGTGTAGGCGCCGCCGTTCACTGCGATGCTGGCCGTGCCGCCGTCGACGCCGGCCGCCGGCGTGAACACGGCCATGCGGGTCAGCCCGGTGCCGCTCAGCGCGCCGATCGTGCCGCCTTCGACAGAGACGTCCGAACGCATGAAGCTCGTGCCCGGGTCTTCGCTGAAGGTGAAGGTGATGATCGCGGTCTCGCCCAGCTTGAGCTGGGCGACGTCGCTGGTGATGGCCAGCGTCGGCGCGGTGTGATCGACGGTAATCGTCAGGGCGGCGCCGACGGCACTGGCATTGCCGGCCGCGTCGTGCGCCTGCGCGGCGATCGTGTGCACGCCATTGCCCAGGGCGGAGACCGGGACGATCGACCAGACGCCGTCGACCGCGATGCCGCTGCCGATCGCGTTGCCGTCGGTGTCGTACAGGGTCACGGTGGCGCCCGACTCCGCGCTGCCGGTGAAGGCCGGCCTGTCGTTCGCGGTGAGGTTGTCGCTGCTTGACGCGCCGGTATCGCTGCCGGCGGCCAGGACCGGCGCCGACGGCGCGAACGGCACCAGGGTGTCGAAGTTCAGCGACGGCATGGCGCCGGCGCTGCCGGCGTTGCCGGCCAGGTCGGCATAGGCGCCGGCGGCGATCGTGATGCTGGCACTGCCGCCGTCGGTGTCGGCATCGGGCGTGAACACGGCCGTGCGCGTGGTGCCGGTGCCTGAAATCGCGGACAGCGTGCCGCCGCTGACGACGACATCGCCCGCGCTGCCGTCCCAGGTGAACGTGTTGCCGGGGTCTTCGCTGAAGGTAAAGGTAATGGTCGCGCTCTGGCCGGCCTTCAGCTGGGCCGCACTGCTCCCGATCGTCACGCCCGGCGCGACGGTGTCCAGCGTGTAGTCGCGGACATAGGGTTCGCTGCTGTTGCCGACTGCGTTGGTCAAGCGCACCGCGATCGGGTGGGTGCCGGCATCGAGGGTGGCTGCCAGGCTCCAGCCGGTGCCGTAGGTGTCGGCGGCCTGCCATGCGCCGCCGTTGATCGATACCTCGACGTATTCGCCGTTGGCCACCTCCGCATTCAGCGTGCCGGCCAGCGTCTGGGCGGCCACCCTGGTGACGAGGTCGGTGGCGGATGCGCCGCTGTCGGCCGAGAAGAGGAGTCCGGTCACCCTGGTGGTGGGCGCATCGGTGATGACCTGGATCGTCAATGCCGCCGAGGCAGCGCCCCGGTTGCCGGCCAGGTCGGCCGCCACTGCGGTAATCGCATGGCTGCCCTGGCCAAGCGCGACCTCGCTGGTGATCTGCCAGCTGCCGTCGGTGGCGACGGCGGAACCGATCGCGGTGGCGCCGTCGTACAGGGTCACGGTGGCGCCGACTTCGGCGCTGCCGCTGAAGGTCGGCATGGTGTTGCCGGTGATGTCGTCGCCGTTGGATATGCCGGTGTCCGAACCGGCATCCAGATCGGGCGTGGACGGTGCCGCCGGTGCCGTGGTGTCGAGCACGTAGGCGTGGGTATAGGCCGTGCCGGCATTGCCGGCGGCATCGATCACGCGCACCTGCAGGACGCCGCTGCCGCCCAGTGTGGCCGCCAGCGACCAGGTATTGCTGCCGACGGTGGCGCTGGCCGTGGTCCAGCTTTGGCCGTTGTCGAGCGAGACGTAGACCTGTTCTCCAGCGCCGAGGCTGGCGCTCAGGACACCGCTGATGATCTGGTTCGCCTGCGAGGTGATCATGTCGGTGGCGGAAGCACCGCTGTCGTTCGACAGGGCCGCGGCAACGACCTGCGTGGCGGGCGGCGTGGCGTCGATCGTCACCGTCAGGGCAGCGGATGCCGCGCTGGCGTTGCCGGCGGCGTCGGTGGCGGTCGCGCTGATGGTGTGCTGGCCTTGCGCCAGGTTGACGTTGCTGGCCACCGACCAGCTGCCGTCGCCGAATGCCGTCGTGGTCGCGATCAGGGATGCGCCGTCGTACACCCGGATGGTGGCGCCGGCTTCGGCGCTTCCCGCGGCGCCGCCGAAGGTCGGGTGCATGACGTTGGTGACGTTGTCGGTGGACGAATTGCCGCTGTCGCTGGCGGTGGCCAGGTCCGGCGCGGCCGGGGCCGCGGGTGCGCTGGTGTCGTAGGTGAGCGACGGGCTGGCGCCGGCGCCGCCCGCATTGCCGGCGGCATCCGTATAGCTGCCGGCCGCCACGGTGATGCTGGCGGTGCCGTTGTCGATGCCCGATGCCGGCGTGAAGATGGCGGTGCGGGTCGTGCCGCTGCCGCTCAGGGCGCTCAGGGTACCGCCGCTGACCGCGATGTCGGCCGCGCTGAAACCGGTCGGCGCTTCGCTGAAGCTGAAGGTGATGGTGGCGGTCTGGCCGGCGCTCAGCGTCGGTCTGTCGCTGGTGATGGTAACGGTCGGCGGCGTGGTGTCGGCCGTGCCGACGTCGGCCAGCACCAGGTTATCCATCTGGAAGTACTGGATGGTGCCGGTCTTCGGCGTAATCAGCAGGGTCGTGATGTTGCTGAAGTTCGCGAGCGTTTTCAGGACGAAGCTGTCCGAGTCGACATTGACCTCCCGGCTGACGATCGTTTGGTTGCTGGCATCCAGGCCGGTAAACACCAGCGTCTGCGAAGTGGACGTGAGCTTGTTGAGGTCGACCGACGTCGGCGTGAACACCTTGCCGTTGCCAAAGGAAATCCTGATCGCGGTTTCCGAATCATTTGCAGCAAACGCGATGAACCCGTTCTGGTAACTGCCGACGCCGTCGGCAGCGCCGTCGAATTTGACCGTATAGCCGGCGTCACTCGGCAGGGTGTAGGTGAGGTCGACGCCCGCACCGCCCCATCCGTAGGAATAGGCGGCCGAATCGAACGAAACGGTCTTGTTGGTAATGTTCAGCACAGAGTGGTACTGCGCCGCAAGCGCCGCGTTCACGGCGGACGCGGTCTCGATGCTGCCGGAAGCCACTTCCAGGTTCCAGTCGCCGCCCAGGCCGGCGTCGCCGGTCAGGTCGTCGGATGCCGCGACGTCGGCCCCGGTGGCGATGGCAAGCTGCTCCACGAAGGACGCGCCCTGCCCTGCTGCAACGTCGCAGCCGTACAGCAGGATGTCGCCACCGTCGGCCAGCGTGGCGCCGATCGATGCCACCAGGCTGCTGCGCTCGGCGAGCGAGGTCGCATCGAGGCTGAGCGATCCCAGGTCGAGCTGCCCTTCGGCACCGTGGGTGATGATGTGCAGTGCATCGATGCCGCTGCGTCCCGCCAGCGCCTCGGCGATCTGCTGCAGGCCGTCTCCCGTCGAATCCAGGATGACGACCTCCTTGTCCGCACCCAGGCTCTGCACCAGGGCATCGAGATCGGCGACGTTGTCCTCGATGAAAACGACTTCCTGCCGGGCGCCTGCAATCGTCAGCGCTTGCGCGCTCATCCCGGTCGATGCCGTGGCCGCCATCCCCGCCACGCCGGAAGCGATGACAAGTTGATCGAATTCATTATTGGTCGTGGTCGTCATGCTTGTTTTCCTTGTTGTGCAGGCTGGGCGGTGATGACGTTGGCGGCGCTGCCGGCCTTGTCATTCCAGAAGGACATCTTGTCGAATTTGTCGAACAGGTCGGGCGGGATGACCGTGGGACGCGGCGTGAATTTCACCTTGGCCTTCACCTTGTGCAGGCCGGGCGCCCCCAGGCGGGTATCGAATTCCTCGGCGTCGTACTCGACGTTGTCGAAGTCGTGCTCGAATTGCGGCTCGCCCAGGAAGTCGTAGACCAGCTTCATGACCTGGGCCGGCGAACGCGTCAGCAGTTCGTAATCGATCACCAGCAGCGACTTCGCGTGCTCGCCATAAAAGGCTTCGCGCAGCGCCGACCAGGCAAAGCCGACGGTCTGGTCATGCTGGGCCAGGCCTTCCAGGCGGCTGTAGACGGTGCGCGCATTGGCCCCGAACAGGCGCGTGCTCTCGTAGGGATTGGCACAGTGCAGGCGCTCGAAGCTGTCCATGATCCAGGCCACGTTGCGCACGCAGGCGATCACTTTCGCCTGCGGGAACAGGTCGTGCACCATCGGCATTTTGGCGGACCAGCCACGGTTGGTGTCGAACACGACGTCCCTGTCGACATCGGCGTAGTAGGTATCGAACAGGCCGCGCATCAGTGCGCGGCGCTTGTCGGTGCCGACCACGGCGCCGAATTCGCTGCCGGCGCTGACCTGGCCGAGCACGGCGCTGCACAGCGCGCCGACCGGGCTGGTCATGCCGGCATGGAAACGTGGATTCTGCAGCAGGATGCCGGACAGGAGCGTCGAGCCGGAGCGCGGCAAACCTGTAATGAAATGAAATTGTCGAGGCGAGTCGACCGGACGAGGCGATGTCATGGCAGATAGATGGTGCGGCGAAAATGGCGCTGGCGGCGGGGTGACGGGGCGAAGAGACCAGTAGGTTACGGAACAGTCATCGATAAAAATTATATTGCCCGCAATCAATAGAAACCGAAAATCCGGAAAATATTTGTTGGCTCTTGAAGAAACCGTTGGTTTTTGGCATCCGGCGCATGGCCGGAAAAACAAGCTTGATCGGCCGGCCGGACGTCAGGCGGCGAGCATTCGGCGCCGCTCGAATGCCGCCGTCAGGCGCCTTACTTCTGGTCGACGGAAGTCAGCGAACTGTCTACCGTCACCTCGGCGGCATCCGGTTGTTGCAGGGAGAGGAGATGCGGGTGAATTCAGGCAACAGGCCGGCGCGCGCCTTGCGCTACAGGCCTTGCGGGTCGCACGCCGCGCACAGGGCCAGCGGACAGCGACAATGGACTTCGATGAAGGATGGGGCGGGAATCAGCGCGCGGGCGCGCTCGCGGTCGGCGCGCAGCGGCGAGATCGCGGACACCAGCACGATTTGCCCCGCCTCGTGGAAAAGGCGGGACTTCGCCGATGCGGCGGATGTTTTGGAGCGTTCGGGCAGGGAGAACCCGAGGTCGGCGCACAGGCCGTGGCGCACCTTGTCGCCGTCCAGCACCGACACGCTGCAGCCGCGATCGAACAATGCGCGCGCCGCGGCAAGCGCCGGCGTGGTCTTGCCGGCGCGGGACAGCCCGAGGATCCGGACCGCCGCGCCGCGGTGGCCCGCGCGGCCCAGGCGATCCTCAGCGGAGACCGGCGCCGCGCGCGTGAAACCGCGTCAGGCGACGATGGTCTGGGCCTCGCCCTCGGCACGGGCGCGGATTGCGCCGATGCGGTAGACGGTCTCGCCGGCCGCCTGCAGCTGCGCCATGGCGGCATCGGCATTCTCTTTCGACACGATCACGGTCATGCCGATGCCGCAGTTGAACACGCGGTGCATCTCGGCATCCGCCACGCCGCCGTGCTGCTGCAGCCACTGGAACAGCGGCGGCATCGTCCACGATGCCGCATCCAGCACCGCGGTCAGGTTATCGGCCAGCACGCGCGGGATGTTCTCGACCAGGCCGCCGCCGGTGATGTGCACCAGGCCCTTCACTTCCATCGACTGCATCAGCGCCAGCAGCGGCTTCACGTACAGGCGGGTCGGCGCCATCAGCACGTCGGCCAGCTTGCGGCCGTGGAAGTCGGCTTCCAGGTCGGGCTTGGCGACCTGGATGATCTTGCGCACCAGCGAGTAGCCGTTCGAGTGGATGCCCGACGAGGCCAGGCCCAGCACCACGTCGCCCGGCACGATCTTGCTGCCGTCGATGATCTGCGATTTTTCCACTGCGCCGACGGCGAAGCCGGCCAGGTCGTATTCGCCGTCCGGGTACATGCCCGGCATCTCGGCGGTTTCGCCGCCCAGCAGCGCGCAGCCCGACTCTTCGCAGCCTTTGGCGATGCCCGAGACCACGGCGGTGGCGGTGGCCACGTCCAGCTTGCCGCAGGCGAAGTAGTCGAGGAAGAACAGCGGTTCGGCGCCCTGCACCAGGATGTCGTTGACGCTCATCGCCACCAGGTCGATGCCGACCGTGTCGTGGCGGTTCAGCTCGAAGGCCAGCTTGAGCTTGGTGCCCACGCCGTCGGTACCCGAGACCAGGACCGGCTCCTTGAACTTCTTGCTGATCTCGAACAGACCGCCGAAGCCGCCGATGCCGCCCAGTACGCCTTCGCGCATGGTGCGCTTGGCAAGCGGCTTGATCGCTTCGACCAGGGCGTCGCCGGCATCGATATCGACACCGGCGTCGCGGTAAGAGAGAGAAACATTAGATGGTTGGCTCATGGTATTTGGCAGCGGAGGCGGTAAAATAGATAGCGGTAGATCAACTGAACGTACCCGCGTCACTGCCGGGAACGGCCAACTGGTCAATCCGCTATTCTAGCAAACCGGCTTCGCCGCGACGCGAATTTACTGCTCGATGCACAGCGCTAACAAGAACAATATGCCTTTTTGCCTTCGGTCCGGATAAGATGCAAGCCATGAAACAGCTGGTGCTGGATTTGGGCGCCGCCGAACCGGCGCAAAGCCTCGACACCTTCCAGATAGGCGCGAATGCCGAAATGGCGCACTTGATGCACCAGTTCGCGCAACGCGCCTCGCGCGAGCATTTCTGCTACCTGTGGGGCGAAACCGGGGCCGGCAAGACCCACATCCTGCAGGGCCTGGCCGCCACGAAAGGCGCGCGCTACATCGACCCCGACGCCGGCCCGGACGCCTTCGTGCACGCGCCCGACGTCACGCTCTACCTGGTCGACGACATCGACCGCCTGTCGCCGGCGCGCCAGATCGACGCCTTCGCCCTGTTCAACCAGGTGCGCGAGCACGGCACCTACATGGTGTGCGCCGGCCCGCTGCCGCCGGCCGTGCTGCCGCTGCGCGAAGACCTGCGCACGCGCATGGGCTGGGGCCTGGTCTACCAGATCCACGGCCTGTCCGACGACGAAAAGATCGCCGCGCTGACCCAGGCCGCCGAAGCGCGCGGTTTGACGCTGTCGGCCAGCGTGTTACCCTATTTGCTATCGCATTTCCAGCGAGACATGCGGTCCCTGTCGACCATGCTGGACGCCCTCGATCACTATTCGCTCGAGACCCAGCGCCCGGTCACGCTGCCCCTGCTGCGTGACCTTTTGCTGCAGGGAAATCCCGCCAGTCCGCTACCCGAATCCAAAGAATGAAAAATTTAGCGCTGTTTGACCTCGACCATACCCTGCTGCCGATCGACTCCGACTACGAATGGGGCCAGTTCCTGGTGCGCCACGACGTCGTCGACGCCGCCGAATACCAGCGCCGCAACGACGCCTTTTTCGCCCAGTACCAGGCCGGCACCCTCGATCCGGTGGAATACCTCGAATTCGCCCTCGGTACCCTGGCCGGCTTCGCGCCCGACACGCTGGCGCGCCTGCAGGCCGACTACATGGCGGAGACCATCGTTCCCGCCATCCGGCCGCAAGCGCGCGCGCTGCTGCAGCGCCATGTGGACGCCGGCGACCTGGTGGCCATCATCACCGCCACCAACGCCTTCATCACGGCGCCGATCGCCGCGGCGTTCGGGGTCGAGCACCTGATCGCGGCGCGTCCCGAACTGGACGGGCGCGGCCACCCGACCGGGCGCCTGGCGGGCACCCCGACCTCGGGGCCGGGCAAGGTGACCCACATGCATGCCTGGCTGGCGTCGATCGGGCAGCCGTTCGACAGCTTCGAGCGCAGCTATTTTTACAGCGACTCGCACAACGACATCCCGCTGCTGTCCGTGGTGTCGCATCCGGTGGCGACCAATCCGAGCGCCCGACTGGCACAACACGCAACCGCCCTCGGCTGGCCTTTACTCCATTTGTTCAATGATTAAAAAATTCATCCGTAAGATCCTTGGTGTGAAAGACGAGCGCGACCCCACCCAACCCGACATCCTCGGCCCCGACGACCACGGCATCGATCCGAAGCTGGTGTCGGCCAACGCCATCCGCGTCACCCAGACCCTGCAGGAAGCCGGCTTCAAGGCCTTCGTGGTCGGCGGCGCCGTGCGCGACCTGCTGCTGGGCGTGAAGCCGAAAGACTTCGACATCGCCACCGACGCCACCCCGGAAGAAGTGAAAAAGCTGTTCCGGCGCGCCTTCATCATCGGCCGCCGCTTCCAGATCGTGCACGTGATGTTCGGCCAGGAGCTGCTGGAAGTGACCACCTTCCGCGGCAACGCCAGCGTCAACGCGCCGAAGGACGAGCACGGCCGGGTCCTGCGCGACAACAACTTCGGACCGCAGCACGAGGACGCCGAGCGGCGCGACTTCACCATCAACGCCATGTACTACGACCCGGCCACCCAGTCGGTGCTCGATTACCACGGCGGCATCGCCGACATCCGCGACAAGGTGCTGCGCATCATCGGCCAGCCGGAAGCGCGCTACCGCGAAGACCCGGTGCGCATGCTGCGCGTGGTGCGTTTCGCGGCCAAGCTGCAGTTCACGATCGAACCGGCCACGCGCGCGCCGATCCCGGTGATGGCGCCCCTGATCAACAACGTGCCGGCCGCGCGCGTGTTCGACGAGATGCTCAAGCTCCTGAAGTCCGGCCACGCGCTGGCCTGCCTGAAGGAACTGCGCACCGCCGGCCTGCACCATGGCCTGCTGCCGCTGCTGGACGTGGTGATGGAACAGCCGATCGGCATGAAGTTCGTCACGCTGGCGCTGGAATCCACCGACGCGCGCATCCGCGCCGGCAAGCCGGTCTCGGACGGCTTCCTGTTCGCGTCGCTGCTGTGGCATCAGGTGCTGGAAAAGTGGAATGCCTACCGCGCCGCCGGCGAGGCGCCGATTCCGGCGCTGCACCTGGCCGCCGACGACGTGCTCGACAAGCAGACCGAATCCCTGGCCCTGCAGCGCCGCATCGCCACCGACATGCGCGACATCTGGGCGATGCAGCCGCGCTTCGAACGCCGCAACGGCAAGAACCCGTACAAGCTGCTGGAGCACCCGCGCTTCCGCGCCGGCTTCGACTTCCTGCTGCTGCGCTGCGAATCGGGCGAACTGGACGCCGAACTGGGCAACTGGTGGGCCACCTTCTACGGCGGCGACGTGGCCGAGCGCGAGCGCCTGGTCAACACGGCGCGCGAACCGGCATCGGCCGGCGGCGCCAAGAAGCGCCCGCGCCGCCGCGGTCCGCGCAAGACCGGCGACGAGGCCGGCGGCACCGACAACGGCGCACCGAGCACCGCCGACGCCGGGACCGACGACTGATGCTGGCCTGGATCGGCATCGGCGCCAACCTGGGCGATGCGCGCGCGAACGTGCTCGACGCGATCGCGCGCCTCGGCAGCGCGCCCGGCCTGCATCTGGTGCGCGCATCCTCGCTGTACCGCACTGCGCCGATCGATTCCTCGGGCGACGATTACGTGAATGCGGTGGCCTGCGTCGACACCGCGCTCGACGCCCACGCGCTGCTGGCGCTCCTGCACGGCATCGAACAGGCGCACGGCCGCGAACGGCCCTACCGCAACGCGCCGCGCACGCTGGATCTCGACCTGCTGCTGTACGGCGACGGGCGCATCGACGATGCCCCGACCTTGATCGTGCCGCATCCGCGCATGCACGAACGCGCCTTCGTGCTGGTGCCGCTGGCCGAGCTGGCGCGCGACCTCGCTCCCGAACTGACCATCCCCGGCCGCGGGCCCCTGGCGCTGTTGCTGCTGGGCGCTAGCGGCCAGGCAATCGAAAGGCTGACCTAGATGCAGATCCCCGTCATCGTCCAGACCGGCGGCTTGCTGGTGCTGTCCAACGTCTTCATGACCTTCGCCTGGTACGGCCACCTGAAGAACCTGCACAACAAGGCGTGGTACGTGGCGGCCCTGATCAGCTGGGGGATCGCGCTGTTCGAGTACTTGCTGCAGGTGCCCGCCAACCGTATCGGCGCCACCGAATACAACCTCGGGCAACTGAAGATCATGCAGGAAGTGATCACGCTGTCGGTGTTCGTGCCGTTCGCGGTGTTCTACATGGACCAGCCGTTCAAGCTCGACTACCTGTGGGCGGCCCTGTGCATGATGGGTGCGGTGTACTTCATTTTCAGGTCGTGAGTAGGGTGGGCACTCCGTGCCCACGCGTAAGTCTGGGCAGCCGGCTGCCTGCATGCGTCATGTCGACGAAAAGTGCACAATATCGGGTGGCGCGTATCACGCGTGGGCACAGGGTGCCCACCCTACCCGTCGGTGAGGATGCCCGACGGCTTTTTCATGATTCACAAAGGAACTACATATGAGCGGATACTTGCAGGGCAAGGACATGGCAGCCCCGGAACCGGGCAAGGGGGCACCAGCGCCGGCTCAGGCGCCGGCGCACGCGCCCGCGCAACCGGTCAACAAGGCCGTGACCATCCCGTCGCTGCGGGCGATGCGCGCGGCCGGCCAGAAGATTGCCATGCTCACCTGCTACGACGCCAGCTTCGCGTCGCTGATGGACCGCTGCGGCGTCGAGATCCTGCTGATCGGCGATTCGCTGGGCATGGTCTGCGCCGGCTACGATTCGACCCTGCCGGTCACCGTGGCCGACGTCGCCTACCACACCGCTTCCGTCAAGCGCGGCACCAGAAATGCGCTGGTGCTGGCCGACCTGCCCTTCGGCAGCTACGGCACCAGGGAACAGGCCTACGACAGCTGCGCGACCCTGATGCGCGCCGGCGCCCAGATGATCAAGATCGAAGGCGGCGCCTGGCTGGCCGAGACCGTGCGCTTCCTGGTCGAGCGCGGCATTCCGGTGTGCGCCCACATCGGACTGACCCCGCAGTTCGTGCACCAGCTGGGCGGCTATAAGGTGCAGGGCAAGACCGACGCCGGCGCCGAACAGCTGAAACGCGACGCCGTCGCGCTGCAGGACGCGGGGGCCGCCATCGTGCTGCTGGAAGCGGTGCCGGCCAGCCTGGGCAAGGAAGTGACCGAGATGCTGCAGGTGCCGACCATCGGCATCGGCGCCGGTCCGGACTGCTCGGGCCAGGTGCTGGTCATGCACGACCTGCTGGGCGTGTTCCCGGGCCGCAAGGCGCGCTTCGTGAAGAACTTCATGGACGGCCAGACCAGCATCGACGCCGCGGTGCAAGCCTACGTGGCGGCGGTCAAGGACGGCAGCTTCCCGGCGCCGGAACACTGCTTCTGAGGACGGAGGACGGCATGGACGCGCAAGCCGGCAGCACCCGCCTGTTTCTCGCGCTGTGGCCGGATGCAGCCGTGCGCGCATCGCTGCAGACCTGGCGCGACGCCTGGACCTGGCCGCGCGGCGCGTCGCCGGTCCATGCCGACAAGCTGCACGTGACGCTGCACTTCCTCGGCGGCGTGCCGGCCGAGCGGGTGCCCGAGCTGGCAGAAGGATTCGCAGTGCCGTTCGAACCGTTCGCGCTGCGCTTCGAGCGCGGGACGCTGTGGCACAACGGGATCGCGGTGCTGGAGCCTTCCACAACCCCGCCCGGGCTGCCGGCGCTGCATGCGGCGCTGTCGCGGGCCCTGGTCGGACTCGGACTGCAGCCGGAGGCGCGGCCGTATCGCCCGCACGTGACCATGGCGCGGCGTGCCGCGGGAGCCGGTGTGCCGCTGGATGGGCCGGCGGTCGACTGGCAGGTCGACCGGTATGTGCTGGTCGAGTCGACAGCCGGGACCTACACCGTGCTGCGTGAGTACGCGTAGGGTGGGCGCTCCGAGCCCACGCGGAAGCCTGCGTCATGCAAACGTCCGCGTGGGCACGGGGTGCCCACCCTACGTTACGGGTTCGGCTTGACGATGCGCGCATTCGCCGCGATGACGATCCCCGACAGCGACAACACCCCCAGCGCCACCGCGATATTGGTGTGCGCCGCGATCGATCCCAATAGCGGCGGCGCCAGCAGCAGGCCGGCGTAGCCGAGCGTCGCCACCGTCGCCAGTCCGCCGCCGGCCGACATGCCAGGAATGCGCGCCGCCGCGGCAAAGATCACCGGCACCACGTTCGCGGCCGCCAGGCCGATCAGCGCGAAGCCCAGCGCCGACAGCACGAAATGGGTGCTCAGCACCGCCACCATCAGGCCGCCGAACATACCAAAGCCGCCCAGCACCATCATGCGCAGCGCGCCGAAGCGCAGCACCAGGCGGTCGCCGGCGAAGCGGCAGGCTGCCATCGCGATCGAGAACGCGGAATAACCCAGTGCCGCCGATGCCGGCGCGGCGCCGGTGCGTTCGGTCAGCAGCAAGGCGCTCCAGTCGACCAGCGCACCCTCCACTGCGAAGCACAGCATGCCGAGCAGGCCGAGGAACAGCGCCGGCCCGCGCGGCAGCGCAAAGTGGCTGGCATGCTCGCCGGCCTGCGGCGGCACCGCCATCACGAAGCGCGCCACGGCGAGCGCCGTCAGCGCGACGATGACGCCGGCCACCAGCGCGCCGCGGCCATCGCCCCAGCCGGCGCCGATCACCAGCCCGCCGAGCGCTGCGCCGATCAGGCCGCCGAGGCTGAAGAAGCCGTGGAAGGAAGACATGGTCGGCACCCCGCGCGCGGTCTCGACCTCGGCCGCGTTGGCGTTCATCGACACGTCCAGCACGCCGTTGCTCGCCCCGAAGGCGAACGCCGCCAGGAACAGCGGCACCACGCCCGCCATGTTCATCAGCAGCGCACTGGTCACCGCCAGCAGGCCGGCACTGGCCAGCGCCACCTTTTTGGTCCCCCAGCGGCCGGACAGCCAGCCCGACAGCGGCATCGCCGCGATAGCGCCGCCGGCAATGGTCAGCAGCAGGAAGCCGAGCGTACCGGTATCGATGCCGGCGCGCGCCTGCACCACCGGCACGTGTGCGGCCCACAGGCCGATGACGGCGCCGTTCAGCAGGAAGATGGCGGAGATGGCCCAGCGCGCCGCGTCCACGCCCTGGACGGCGCCGAGCGCGCCCGTATCGACCGGCTTCATGCGCGCACCCTGGCGGCCAGTTTGATCTCGGGCGCCTGCGCCGCTTCGCGCAGGCGCGCCAGCACGTCGGGCGCGCAATCCGCTTCCAGCACCAGCTGGTCGACGTCGGCGAGCGGCGCGATCAGGAACGGCGCCGGCGCCTCCAGGCGCTCGTTGAGCGCGGCCGCCATGCGCCGGTTGCCCGCCGCCAGCATCGCCGCCTTGATCGCCGCTTCGCCGGCATCGCCGGCGCCGAGCCCGCGTGCGGCTTCGATGCTGCACACGCCGACCACCGCCAGGTCGACGCGCAGGCGCGCGATCTCGGCCATGGTCTGTGCGCCCAGCACCGCGCCGGCGTGGGCGTCGTACTGCCCGCCCAGCAGCACGATGCGGGTCTGGCGCAGCTCGCCCAGCGCCAGCGCGATCTGCGGGCTGTTGGTGATGACGGTAGCGGCCAGGCTGTCCGGCAGCGCGCCCGCAAAGGCCAGGTTGGTGGTGCCGGCGTCGATCAGCACGGTGTCGCCGGGGCGCACACTGTCCGCCATTGCCCGCCCCAGCATCGCCTTGCGCGCGGCGTCGGCATCCTGGCGCTGGCCGAAGCTCGGCTCGGCACCGCCGCGCCGCACCGCGCCGCCGTGCACGCGGCGCAGCAGGCCGGCCGCGTCCAGGTCGCGCAGGTCGCGCCGGATCGTGTCTTCAGATGTCTGGAAACGCTGCGCCAGTTCGGCCGCGAGGACCTTTCCCTGGTGCTGCACCGTATCGATGATTTGCTGCCGCCGTTCTTCGGCCAGTTGCATGTGCATGAGCCTGCCTCCTTTGACTCATCACTGTAAAGGTTTATTCACGAACATGCAAATACCTGCACAAACATGCACAACTCGTTTTTATACGAGGAGCATCAGGTGTTCCCGCTCCCACGAACTGATCACCCGCGAAAACGTGGCGAATTCCAGTTCCTTCACCTCGCAGAAGGCTTGCACGAACAGCGGCCCCAGCATGTCGGCCAGCGCCGGGCAGGCGCGCAGCTGCTGGATCGCGTCCTCGAGGTTGTGCGGCAGGTCGCCGTGGATGTGCTCGGCGCTTTCGGATGTGGGCCGCGACGGCTGCAAGCCTTCGACCATGCCCAGCCAGCCGCAGGCCAGGGTGGCGGCCATGGCGAGGTAGGGGTTCACGTCGACGCCGGGCACGCGGTTTTCGACGCGGCGGTTGGCGGGATCGGAATTCGGCACGCGGATGCCGCAGGTGCGGTTGTCGTAGCCCCAGTGGACGTTGGTCGGGGCCGACTGGAAGCGCGACAGGCGGCGGAAGGAGTTGACGTTGGGTGCAAATAAAACGGTGGCCGGCGGCAGGTATTTTTCGAAGCCGCCGATGAAGCGGTGGAACAGCTCGCTCTCGCTGCCGTCCGCGTTCGAGAAGACGTTGCGCCCGGTCGCGCTCGAGACCACGCTCTGGTGCACGTGCATCGCACTGCCCGGTTCGGTCTCCATGGGCTTGGCCATGAAGGTGGCAAAGATGCCGTGCCGCAGCGCGGTCTCGCGCACCGCGCGTTTGAAAAGGAACACGCGGTCGGCCAGCTCGAGCGCGTCGCCGTGGGCAAAATTGATTTCCATCTGGCCGGCACCGGCTTCGTGGATCAGGGTTTCGACGCCGAGCTCGTGCTGCTTGCAGAAGGCCGACAGTTCCTGGAAGAAGGGATCGAAGTCGTTGACCGCATCGATGGAATAGGACTGGCGTCCCTGCTCCGTAAAGCCGCTGCGCCCCATTGGCGGGCTCAGCGGCTCGTGCGGATTGGTATTGCGGGCGACCAGATAGAACTCCATCTCGGGCGCCACCACCGGCGTCCAGCCGCGCTCGGCGTACTTGCCGAGCACGCGCCGCAGCACCGAACGCGGCGCCAGGTCGACCAGGCTGCCGTCGAAGTTGCGGCAATCGTGGATCACCAGCGCCACCCGCTCGGTGGCCCAGGGCACGACGCGCAGCGTGGCCTCGTCCGGCACGCAGACCATGTCCGGGTCGGTCGGGCCGACATAGGGGATGTTGTCGGGCTGCTCGCCGTGGACCGTGTTCAGCAGCACGCTCTTGGGCAATCGCATGTGCTCGCCGGACAGGAACAAATCCTTCGGCAGGATCTTGCCGCGTGCGATGCCGGTCATGTCGGCGATGACGCACTCGACTTCGTGGATATGATGTTCGCGCAAAAACTCGCGCATGGCGGGGCTGACCGTGGCGCTCATCGGTGTCCTGTGGGCCTGACTTCGGTCCGGACCAATATAGCACCCTGCCCGGATTTCCGGCACTTCGTTGCCTGTTTTCCGCAGTTGGCGTCATGCATGCCTCACGGCATCCGTTCTGCGGCATACTTTTAAATATGGAACAGCTTACATACACGACGACCGAGTCGACGCGCCGCATGTGGCGCTATTACGTCCAGGGCTGGCTGGCCTACGCGTTGCTGCTCGGCGTTGCGCTGCATCTGGACGACATCGGCAAGCACGGATTCGACTGGAGCGGCCTGCTGCCGATCCTGGCGGTCCTGCCGCAGGCCCTGATCCTGGCGTTGCACTGGCCGCTCAGCGGCTGGCTGGAACGCAAGCGGCCCCCGTTGCCGGTGACGGCGCTGATCCACGCGGCGGGCGCGTCGGCCTTTGCCTTCCTGTGCTACGTGCTGCCGGCGCTCCTGTTCGGCACGTCGCAATCGCTCGGCGCGTACGTCTGGCCGACCCTGTACGCCCTGATGTGCTATGGCGTCATCGCGACCGCATTCCAGATCGTGCGCGCCAACGCCGCCCGGCGCCGCCAGGAAGCCACGCTCCAGCAGGCGCATGCGCTGCTGGTCGCCTCGGAGCTGAACGCGTTGCGCAGCAAGCTGAATCCGCACTTCCTGTTCAATACGCTGCACTCGATCATTGCGCTGACGCGCAAGAACCCGGACGCCGCCGAGACCGCGCTGTTCCAGTTCTCCGACATGCTGCGCTACGTGCTCGATACCGAAAAGACCGGCAACGACCGCGTGACCCTGGAAGACGAACTGCGCTTCACGCGCGACTACCTGGAGCTGGAAAGCCTGCGCCTGGGCCAGCGCCTGAAGATCGAGTGGGAACTCGACGACGCCGCCGGCGGCCATCCGCTGCCCGCGCTGTCACTGCAGCCGCTGGTCGAGAACAGCATCAAGCACGCCTTCAATCCGCACAGCCGGCCCGGCACGCTGCACATCCGCACCCGCATCGACGGCGAGGGCCGGCTGCTGGCCCTGACCGTGGGCGACGACGGCCCCGGCGCCGACCTCGACGCCGTGCGCCGGTCGAACGGCCTGGGCCTGCGCACCGTCGACCGCCGCCTGCAACTGGAATACGGGCCGCAAGGCGGCCTGTCGATCGATACCGCCCCCGGCGCCGGCTTCGTGGTGACGATGTCGATCCCGCTCGCCGCCCAATAAAACGAGAGGAACCGCATGGACACCAGGACCGTATTCATCGCCGAAGACGAACCGCTGGCGCGCGAAGTGCTGCGCGACGCCATCTACACCCACGCCGGCCTGCGCCTGATCGGCGAAGCGGCCGACGGTGCCGGTGCCCTCGCCCAGATCAACGCGCTGCGCCCGGACGTGGTGTTCATGGACATCCAGATGCCCGAGATGACCGGCCTGGAAGTCCTCAAGCGCCTGACCTGCGCGCCGCAGATCGTGTTCACCACCGCCTACGACCAGTACGCGGTGACGGCCTTCGAGCTGAACGCCGTCGACTACCTGCTGAAACCCTTTACGCGCGCGCGCTTCGATGCGGCCGTGGCGCGCCTGATGGAACCGGCGCGTCCGGCACCGGAGGTGGTCGGCGAAGCGCTGGCGCAGGCGGTGCAGCGCGAGCATCCGTCCCACCACGGCCGCCTGGAACGCATCCTGGTGCGCGACCGCGGCCGCATCTTTCCGCTGTCGCTGAACGAGATCGAATACATGAAGGCCGACTCCAAGTACACGGCGATCGCCGCGCGCGGCCAGACCTTCCTGGTGCGGATCGGCATTTCGGACCTGGAAGTCCAGCTCGATCCGGCACGCTTCATCCGCATCCACCGGTCGGCGCTGGTCAACCTGGATTTCGTGGAGTCGATGAAGGCCGACGAGCAGTCGCAGCTCTTGATCCAGATGCGCGACGGGACCAGCTTGACGGCGAGCCGGGAGGCGTCCAAGGTGTTGCGGGAGATGGCGATTTGAATAGTGGATGAGGCACGTCGGCCTCTGCACGTCGCCCCTGCGCAGGCAGGGGCCCAAGTTCGTAGCGCCGTACTACGGTCACGCCGCAGGCCCGCCTATGACTTGGGCCCCTGCCTTCGCAGGGGCGACGTTTTCAGGCCGCGGGCCGGATTCAAGCGTTAAGCGATCCTCATCTGTTGCCATCCCGTCACGCCCCAACAAATTCGATCCAATCGCGGATTTCTGCCGCTATAATCGCGGATTTTTCCACCCAGAATTCCCTCGCCTGGAGCACATGCCACTGTGAATACCATCCTGATTTCATCCGTCGTGCTCTACCTGCTGGGGACCCTCGGCCTGGGCGTGTGGGCCGGCTCGCGGATCAAGAACACGGCCGACTTCGCCGTGGCCGGTCGCAGCCTGCCGCTGATCATGGTGGTCACCACCACCTTCGCCACCTGGTTCGGCGCCGAGACCGTGATGGGCATCCCGGCCCGCTTCGTGCAGGGCGGTTTGAACGGCCTGGTCGAAGACCCGTTCGGGGCCGGCGCCTGCCTGATCCTGGTCGGCCTGTTCTTCGCGGCGCGTCTGTACAAGCTCAACCTGTTAACAATTGGCGATTACTACCGCGCCCGCTACGGCAAGGGCATCGAGGTGTTCTGCTCGGTCGCCATCATCCTGTCCTACCTCGGCTGGGTGGCGGCGCAGATCACCGCGCTCGGCCTGGTGTTCTCGGTGCTGACCGGCGGCGCCATGTCCGAGACCGCCGGCATGATTGTCGGCACCCTGGCCGTGCTGATCTACGTGGTGGTGGGCGGCTTCCTGGCGGTGGCGATCACCGACTTCATCCAGATGATCGTGCTGGTGGTCGGCATGTCCATCATCGCCGTGTTCTCGTCCGAGCTGGCCGGCGGCACCGGCACCGTGCTCCACATGGTGCAGCAGAAGGACCTGTGGAACTTCCTGCCGAAGTCCAACTTCACCGACATCGCCTTCTTCGTCGGCGCAGCGGTCACCATGATGCTGGGCTCGATCCCGCAGCAGGACGTGTTCCAGCGCGTGATGTCGGCCAAGAACGCGCCGACCGCGCGCGCCGGTGCCGTGATCGGCGGCGCCAGCTACATCCTGTTCGCCTTCGTGCCGATGTTCATCGTCGCCTGCGCCGTCATCGTGATGGGCAACGACGCGATGGAACTGGCCAAGAACGACTACCAGCGCGTGCTGCCGACCTTCGTGATGTCGAAGATGCCCCTGATCATGCAGATCCTGTTCTTCGGCGCCCTGCTCTCGGCCATCAAGAGCACCTCGTCGGCCACGCTGCTGGCGCCGTCGACCAGCTTCACCGAGAACATCCTCAAAAACCTGCGCCCCGGCATGACCGACCGCCAGCAGCTGTTCGCGATGCGCGTGACCATCGTGGTGTTCGCGGTGCTGGTGCTGTCGTATGCGATCGCGATGAAGGGCACCTCGATCTACGAACTGGTGTCCTCGGCCTACCAGGTGACCCTGGTCGGCGCCTTCGTGCCGCTGGTGATGGGCCTGTACTGGAAGCGGGCCACGACCCAGGGTGCGATCCTGTCGATCGCGGCCGGCATCGTCACCTGGATCGTGTTCTTCCCGCAGATCTCGTCGCTGGGCGAAGCGTTCCCGGGGCAGCTGGCGGGCTTGATTGCGGCGTTTGCCGGGATGATCGTGGGGTCGCTGCTGCCGCAGGTGCTGAAGAACCGGCATGAGCCGCACAAGACGGTGTTGAGCGTGTAATCAAGAAAAGGCCCCGGTTTTTATCGGGGCCTTTTTGTTGGTGGTGGCTGCTTGTCGAACTTGGGTCCCTGCCTCCGCAGGGACGACGGTCTTTGGGCTAACGCGAGCCAACCGCAAACACTGTTCTCGCCACTAACTCGTCGTCCCTGCGCAGGCGGGATAGCGCCAGCAGCGGTATCCCGCCCAAGTTCGTCGCGCAGCCCTTAGTCCATCCACCCCCGCCGCCGCACATCCTCCAGCGTCAGATCCAGGCAAGCCCGGATCCGTCCCACCATCTCGTCGATGTCCGCACACGTCATCACCAGCGGCGGCGCCACGATCATCCGGTCCCCCACCGCGCGCATGATGATCCCGTTGTCGAACATGTGACCGCGGCACACCATGCCCACGCCCAGCTCGCGTTCGAACGGTTCGCAATCGTGGACGGTGGGGCCCTTGCGCCGCACCAGGTTCAGTCCCGCCGCCATGCCCAGGCTCTCGACATGACCGACCAGCGGATGCGCGGCCAGCGCGCCGAACGCCGTCTTCAGGTAAGGCCCGGTCTCGTGCGCCACGCGCTCGACCAGGCGCTCTTCGACCATGATGCGCAGGTTCTCCAGCGCCGCCGCGCAGGCCACCGGATGGCCGGAATAGGTGAAACCGTGGTGGAAGTCGCCGCCCTTCTCGATCAGGGCATCGGCCACCCGGTCGCTCACCAGCACCCCGCCCAGCGGGATGTAGCCCGAGGTGACGCCCTTGGCGAACGGGATCAGGTCGGGACGCATGCCCATCAGTTCGCAGCCGAACCAGGCGCCCAGGCGGCCGAAGCCGCAGATCACCTCGTCGGATACCAGCAGGATGCCGTAGCGGTCGCAGATACGCTGGATCTCGGGCCAGTAGGTGGCCGGCGGAATGACCACGCCGCCCGCGCCCTGCACCGGTTCGCCGATGAAGGCGGCCACATTGTCCGGGCCGAGTTCGAGGATCTTTTCTTCAAGCCAGCGCGCCGCCTTGAGTCCGAACTCGGCCTCGCTCATGCCGCGCCCGAGTTCCGCGAAGTGCGGCTGATCGATGTGGTGGATGCCCGGGATCGGCAGCGCGCCCTGCGCATGCATGCCCGCCATGCCGCCCAGCGACGCGCCGGCGATGGTGCTGCCGTGGTAGGCGTTGCGGCGGCTGATGATGGCCTGGCGCTGCGGCTGCCCCATGATCTGCCAGTAGCGCCACACCATGCGCACCGCGGTGTCGTTGGCTTCCGAGCCGGAGCTGGTGAAGAAGACGTGGCGGAAGTTGTCCGGCGCCAGCGAGGCCAGGCGCGCCGCCAGCCGCACGGCCGGCTCGTTGGTGGTGTTGAAGAAGCTGTTATAGAAGGGCAGCTGCTGCATCTGCCGCGCCACCGCCTCGGTGATGCTAGCGCGGCCGTAGCCCACGTTCACGCACCACAGGCCCGACATGCCGTCCATGACCTTGTGGCCGTCCGAATCCCACAGGTAGATGCCGTCGCCGCGGACCATGATGCGCGCGCCGCGTTCGCGCAGCGCGCCGTGGTCGGTGAACGGATGCAGGTAGTGCGCGGCGTCGAGCCGCTGCAGTTCCCGTGTATCGAGGCCCGGCGTAACGGGACCGGGCGTGTCCCGGCCAGGCGTGGCCCGGCCAGGCGTGTCTCGGGTCAGTCCATCACCCGCCCCCAGGTTCGGCGTCTGCACGCCGGCCACCATGCTGTCGATTGCCATGATTCGCTCCCATCGTCGTCGTCACGTGCTTATACATGCAGCAAAAGGTGCTCGCGTTCCCACGGGCTGATCACGGTCATGAACTCCTGGTGCTCGAGTTCCTTGACCGCGGAATAGACGTCGATGAAGCGCTCGCCCAGCACGTCGCGCAGGCGGTCTTCGCGGCGCAGCAGGGTCAGGGCTTCGGACAGGCCCTGCGGCAGCTCGACCGGCATCTTGTAGGCGCTGCCCTCGACCATCGGGGTCGGCTCCAGGCGTTCCTGCATGCCCAGGTAGCCGCAGGCCAGGGTCACGGCCAGCGCCAGATAGGGGTTGGCGTCGGCACCGATCACGCGGTTCTCGACGCGGCGGTCCTGCGAGCCGGACACCGGCACGCGCAGCCCGACGGTGCGGTTGTCCACGCCCCACTGCAGGTTGATCGGCGCGGCCGTGTGGCGCACGATGCGGCGGTACGAATTCACGTAGGGCGCGACGATCGCCATCGCCGGCGCCATGTACTTCTGCAGGCCGCCGATGTAGTGGCGGAACAGCTCCGAGGGCGAGCCATCCTCGTTGCTGAAGATGTTCTTGCCGGTCTCGCCGTCGACCACGCTCTGGTGCACGTGCATCGCCGAGCCGGGTTCGCCGGCCATCGGCTTGGCCATGAAGGTGGCGTACATCTCGTGCTTGAGCGCGGCCTCGCGCAGCGTGCGCTTGAAGTAGAACACCTTGTCCGCCAGGCCCAGCGGCTCGCCGTGCTGGAAGTTGATTTCCATCTGGCCGGCGCCGATCTCGTGGATCAGGGTGTCGACGTCCAGGCCCATCATGTCGCAGTAGTCGTAGATGTCCTCGAACAGCGGATCGAATTCGTTGACGGCATCGATCGAGTACACCTGGCGGCTGGTCTCGGAACGGCCGCTGCGGCCGATCGGCGCGGCCAGCGGCAGGTCGGGATCGACGTTCTTGGCGGTGAGATAAAACTCGAGTTCCGGCGCCACCACCGGCTTCCAGCCCTTCTGCTCGTACAGCTTCAGCACGCGGCGCAGCACGCTGCGCGGGGCGAAGTCGACCAGCCTGCCGTCGGCGAAATAGCAGTCGTGGATGACCTGCGCGGTCGGGTCCACGGCCCACGGCACCATCGTGATCGTGCCGGGGTCGGCCTTCAGGATCATGTCGCGGTCGGTGGTGGAGATGGCGCGGTCGAAGGCGTCGTCGTTCTCCGGCGAGTTGCCGGTGACGGTCATGCCCAGCACGATTTCCGGCAGGCGCATGCCGCGGTCATCGGTGAATTTCACGCGCGGAAGAATCTTTCCACGCGCCACGCCGGTCAGGTCGGGGACCAGGCATTCTATTTCGGTGACTCGCTTCGCATTGAGCCACTCGTCCATGTCGTTGTATGAAAAATTGTCGCGGATTGCCATGATTGTTCCTCGTTCGTCGATGAAACACAGGCGCGCATACTGGACGCACCAGTGCGCGGCCTGCGGGGGATGCGGGCGCAGGAACGGGGAGCTATGGGACGGGACGGACCGCCCACTTTTCGCAGGCAGTCATCAGCATTCGCGGTTCCGTTTGGTGCGTTCGTGGTACTCGCGGCAGGCATTGCCGAAAGCGCCGAACATCTTCATCGAATGGGGGTTGTGAATGATGCGCCACTCCGGGTGCCACTGCACCGCCAGCGTGAATGCCGGCGAGTCCTTCACGGAAAACGCTTCGACCAGGCCATCTTCGGCGGTCGCTTCGATGACCAGGCCCGGGGCCAGCTCGTTCACGCCCTGGCCATGCAGCGAGTTGACCGGGATTTCGGGCACGCCCAGGATCCCGTGCAACATGCCGCCCTCGACCAGCTTGACCTTGTGCGCGTCGCCGTACTGCTCGTCCATGCCCAGCTCCGGGTTCTCGCGGTGATCGAAATGCCCCGGCACCGTCTGCACCGCCTGGTACAGGCTGCCGCCCAGCGCCACGTTCATTTCCTGGAAGCCGCGGCAGATCGCGATGATCGGAATGCCGCGCTTGACGGCCGCGCGGATCAGCGGCAGCGTGGTCTGGTCGCGCGCCGGGTCTTGCGGCAGGGACGGATCGAGCACTTCCTCGGAGTAATAGCTTGGATGCACATTCGACGCCGAACCGGTCAGCATGATGCCGTCGCACAGCTCGAGCATGGTGTCGAGGTCGAGCGACGCGCCCAGCGAGGGCAGGATCATGGGGGCGCAGTCGGCCCCGAGGACGACGGCGTCGACATATTTATGCTGGGCCGCGTGGTAAGGATGTTCTCCGAAATCGCGGGTACAAGCCGGGACGATAACGATCGGGCGCATGGTCTCTACCTTTATCAGTGAGGCGCACACGAACCATCATACTGCAAACAGATCCGGATGCGGGTGGCCGTTGTTACAGATCAATAAAAGCACGTATACACCTGCGTGTACTTGCATATCTGTAATGGGAAAGGTTTCGTTGGCTAGAAACCGATAGCAAAAGTTTATCGTTAATACCCGAAGGGTGCCAACACGGTTAGCCCCGGCAACGGCAGCGCGCTCTGCCCAACCGGTTTTTCGCAGCGTGCTATCTTTGGCTTCCCATATGAACAAGGTGGCGTCCCGAACCGCCTGCCGACCATTGACGAGGATCCCATGCTGAACCTGAACGACCCTGATTGCCCGGGTGGCGTGCGATGAGCCGCGACCCGTTCGAGTTCGTCACCGACGCGCCGCTGTTCGTGATGCCGCGCATGCTGGACCGGTTGCGCACCTACCGCGACGGCGCCAAGCTGGCCGACCTGCCGGGGCCGAACCCGTCGCCGGAACGCGAGCGGCTGGCGGCGGAGCTGGACCGGCTGGCGGATCGCCTGCTCCTCGGCATCGAGGCGCATCCGACCAAGGCCTGGGTGCTGAAGCAGTTCCAGCGCTCGCTGGAGGCAGTGCAGGACGAGGATACCGAGGCCAGGGAACACTTCGGCGAGGAGCTGGAGCGGTTGATGGAGATTGCCGGGATCGAGAGTTCCGATGGGGTTCTCACCTGGTACCTCGGCGGCATATAACGGACTGCCACTTCCGTAGGGTGGGCTCTCCGAGCCCACGCGAACGTATGCGTGATGCCGGCTTTCGCGTGGGCACGGGGTGCCCACCCTACGCTTCAACGCTTGTATTCATAGTACTTGCGCGCATCGCCGCGCACCTGGTCGGCCGGGTACTTGGCCCGGTTGAGCACCATCTTTTCCTGCACCGCGCCGAACAGGTCGACATCCAGCTTGTCGGCCAGCCGCACCAGGTACACCAGCACGTCGGCCATCTCGTGCCTCACCTCGACCAGCTTGTCCGGCCCCAGCTCCTCGAGGCGGCCATGGTGCAGCCACTGGAAGTGTTCCAGCAGCTCGGCCGCTTCCACGCTCAAGGCCGACGCCAGGTTCTTCGGCGAATGGAACTGGTCCCAGTCGCGCTCGTCGACAAAGCGGCGTACGATGTCGCGCAGTTGTTGCAGTTCGCCAATTGCTGGATCATTTGCCATAATCGTGCTCCATACCAAGGTTCCGGACCATCCGGGAGCGCCATGATACAGCGGCCAAGGCTGCGGCATGGCTTGATAACGCTACCAGGCAGAGCTACCATTGACGACACGATGAACAAACCACAGACCACGCGCAACCGCGCCAGCGGCCGCGTTACGCTGGCCGAGGTCGCTGCCATGGCCGGCGTCGGGACCATGACGGCGTCGCGCGCGATCAACCAGCCGGAGCTGGTGTCGCAGGCGCTGCGTACACGCGTCGAACAGGCCGTGGCCGAGCTCGGTTACGTGCCCAACCGCGCCGCCCGCGCGCTCGCCACGGCACAGTCGAAAGTGATCGTGGTGCTGGTGCCCTCGCTGTCGAATGCCGTGTTCACCGCGGTGCTGGCCGGCATCCAGGATGCGCTGGAAGCCGACGGCTACCAGATCCTGATCGGCAATACCCGCTACTCGGATGCCGAGGAAGAAAAACTGCTCGGCATTTATCTGCAATCGAATCCGGACGGCATCCTGCTGTCCGGCCTCACGCACAGCAAGCGCGTGACGGACATCCTCGCGTCATCGAAATTGCCGGTGGTATCGATGATGGACCTGGCCAGTTCGCCCGACGCCATGTCGGTCGGCTTTTCCCAGCTCCAGGCCGGCTACACGATGACCCGCTACCTGCTCGACAAGGGCTACCAGCGCATCGGCTTCATGGGCGCCCAGCGCGACGAGCGCACGCTGAAGCGGGCCGAAGGCTATCGCCGCGCACTGCAGGAAGCCGGGCGCTACGAGCCCCGGCTCGAGACCATGGTCGCAGATCCGTCGACCATCGCGCTCGGTGCCGAACTGCTGGGCCGCATGCTGGCAGTGGCGCCCGACTGCGACGCGATCTTCTGCTGCAACGACGACCTTGCTCAGGGCGCCATCTTCCAGTGCCAGCGGCGCGGGATCGCGGTGCCCGGCCAGCTGGCGATCTGCGGCTTCAACGACCTGCCGGTGTCGGCCTGGATGAACCCGTCCGTCACCACCATCGCCACCCCGCGCTACCGGGTCGGCTACGAGGCCGCCCAGTTGCTGCGCGCTGTGGTGCGCGGCGACAAGCCCGCCGTCACCCGCATCGATCTCGGTTTCACGCTGATGGCGCGCGAGAGCGCCTGATCCCGCCTCGCGGCCCTTTTCCCGGGGCCGCAGTCTGCGCCATGCTGCAGAGCAGCATGGAATCTTCTTTACAAAGTTGTCGATCGGCGTAGACTCGCCACCGATCTGATAGCGCTACCAAATTTATCATCAATTACCAGAGTCCGACCATGCATACCAAGCTTTCATCTCCTCCCGCCGTGCCGGCCCGCTGGGTCGTCATGGGTGTATCCGGCTGCGGTAAGAGCGAAATCGGCCAACGGCTGGCGCAGGCGCTTGGCGCGCCTTTCCTCGAAGGCGATGCCTACCACAGCGCATCCAACGTGGCCAAGATGGCCGCCGGCATCCCGCTCGACGACGAGGACCGCGCCGGCTGGCTGCGCACGCTGCAGGCAGAGATCGCTGCAGCCCAGGCGCGCGGCGAAGGCCTGGTGCTGGCCTGTTCGGCGCTCAAGCGCCGTTACCGCGACCTGTTGCGCGCCGCCGATCCGAGCCTGCGTTTCATCCACCTGAGCGGGCCGCGCGACCTGATCGCCGAGCGCATGCTGGCGCGCACCGCCCATTACATGCCGGCTTCGCTGCTCGACAGCCAGCTGCGCGACCTCGAGCCCCTGCAAGAAGACGAAGCCGGCCTGCTGTTCGACATCGGCAAGCCGCTACCGGTACTCACCGAAGAAATCCTGCAAGCCGAGGGTCGCTAGAACCCATTCCCACAAACCACAGGAGACAAGACATGGCAATCACAAGCAAACAAGGCATTCCGCGGCGCCGCTGGGGCATCGGTGCGCTGCTCGGCGCAGGCGTCCTGATCAACTACATCGACCGCATCGGCCTGTCGGTCGCGGCACCCCAGATCAAGGAGATGTTCAACCTGAGCGCCGTCGAACTGGGCCTGCTGTTCTCGGCTTTCGCCTGGTCCTATTCACTGCTGCAGATCCCGGTCGGGATGGTGCTGGACCGCTTCGGTCCGACCCGGGTCGGGCGCTGGGGCGCTTTCCTGTGGGGTGTGGCATCGCTCATTACCGCGTTCTCGAGCGGCTTCGCCGGCATTCTGGTGGCGCGCATCATCCTTGGCGTGGCAGAGGCGCCGGCATTCCCGGTCAGCGCCAAGGCCACCGGCTACTGGTTCCCGCGCAACGAACGCGGCCTGGCCACGGCCATCTTCGACGCCGCCGCCAAGTTCTCCAACGTGATCGGCGTGCCGCTGGTGGCGATCACGGTGGTGAGTTTCGGCTGGCGCTGGGGCTTCGCGCTCACCGCCGCACTGAGCTTCGGCTACTTCATCGCGTTCACCCTGCTCTACCGCGACCCGAGCGCCGACAAGCGCCTGTCGAAAGCCGAATACGACTACATCCAGCGCGGCGGCGCCGCCCCGGAAGGCCCGGCCGACACCGGCGCCGTCAACATGCTGGGCTACCTGCTCACCAAATCGAAGGTCTGGGGCCTGACCATCGGCTTCGCCGCCTATGGCTACACCTTTTATCTGTTCCTGACCTGGCTGCCCGGCTACCTGGTCGAATCGATGCACATGAGCATCCTGCAATCGGCCGGCTTCGCCGCTATTCCCTGGGCCTTCGCCACCCTGACCGACCTGTTCGTCGGCGGCTGGCTGATCGACCACCTGATCTCGCGCGGCAAGGACGAATCGAAGGTGCGCAAGACCGTCCTGGTGGTCGGCATGACCTTCGGCCTGGCCGTATTCGGCGCCACCCAGACCACCGATCCGGTCTGGGCGATCTTCTGGATCTCGATCGCGCTGGGCGGCCTGGCCTCGGCGGCGCCGGTCAGCTGGTCGCTGCCTTCGCTGATCGCGCCGAAGGGCGGCGCCGGTACCATCGGCGGCATCATGAACCTGGCCAACAACCTGATGGGCGCCGCCGCACCGATCGTGACCGGCATGATCGTCGGCGCCACCTCCTCCTTCGTCAACGCGTTCTTCGTCGCCGGGGTCATCCTGGTCATCGGCATCGTCTGCTTCGTGTTCGTGCTCGGGAAAATCGAGCCGATCCCCGATCCGGAACCCGCCGCCGGCGCCGCACCGGTCACGATTGCCTGAAGGGACAGAGATGCGAGCATCGATTTCCCTGCTGCGCGGCGCGATGCTGTGCAGCGCGGCGTTGTGCAGCGGCCCCGCGCTGGCCGACGGTGCGGTCACGTTCTACGGCGTGGTGGATGTGGGCGTGTCGGTCGACGGCGGCGGCATCGCCGGCACCAGGACCCGCCTGACCAGCGGCATGGCGACCCAGAGCCGCTGGGGCTTGCGCGGGGTCGAAAACCTGGGCGGGGGCACGACCGCGTTCTTCGTGCTCGAAGGCGGCATCCACGCCGACAACGGCACCTCGACCCAGAACGACAGGCTGTTCGGCCGTACCTCGGTCGTCGGGCTGAACGGCAGCCTCGGCTCGATCAGCCTGGGCCTGCAGGATACGCCCCTGTTCACCACGCTCAACGTGGTGGTCGATCCGCTGCGCAACGGCGTGGTCCGCTCGAACAACCTGATGCCGCCGACCGGCTTCCGGGCCGCCAATTCGGTGCTGTACCGCAGCCCCAACCTCCATGGTTTCAGCGGCGACCTGATGCTGGCGGCCGGCGAGGTTGCCGGCGACCCTGCCGCCGGGCGCGCCATCGGCGGCTCGTTCGGCTACACCAGCGGCCCGCTCGCTGCCCGCATCGCCTACCACCGCAAGAACAACGACGGTCCCGGCCTGTCCGGCACGGAGCCCGCGCGCAACCTGCTGCTGGGGGCGAACTACGATGTCGGGATGGCGCGCGCCCACGTCGGGTATGAAGTCAGCAAGGGGCGCAACAGCGCGCCGCTGAACAATGGCGCGGCGGTGTACGGCGGCGTGGCGCCGGTTGCCTCGACCGACAGCCGCGCCCTGCTGCTGGGGGCCTCGGTGCCGCTCGGCGTCAGCACGGTGGTGCTGACCTATGTGCGGATGGACGACCGCGGCGTACTCGATCAGGATGCCCGGCAACTGGGCGCGGCCTATATGGTTGCGTTTTCCAAGCGCAGCGATGTCTATGCTTCCTACGGCGTGATCCGCAACCGCAACGGCGCCGCCTACACGGAAGGGAACAGCGAAGAGCCCGGCACGGGCAACCGCCAGTTCGCGGTGGGTCTGCGCCACCGCTTCTGAGGTCTTCGCCGTTCGCTGGAGGTTGCTTTACTGCGGGTTGCCGTTGAGGTAGCCCTGCAGCACCACCTGCAGCTTCGGCTCGATCTCCGCCTGGCTGCTGACCGTGATGCCGAGGTCGCGCAGCAGGCCGTCGTGCACGCCGTACACCCAGCTGTGGATGGTCAGCGGCTGGCCGCGTTCCCAGGCGTCGCGCACGACGGTGGTCTGGGCGATGTTGATGACCTGCTCAGCCACGTTCAGTTCGACCAGGCGGTCGGTGGCAGCCTTGCCGGCCACGTTGCCCAGGTATTTGCCGTGCTTGTCGCGCACGTCGCGCACATGACCCAGCCAGTTGTCGGCCAGGCCGACGCGGGTATTGTTCAGCGCAGCACCCACGCCCGAGCAGCCGTAGTGGCCGCACAGGATGATGTGCTTGACCTTCAGCACGTCGACAGCGAACTGCAGCACGGTCAGCGCGTTCAGGTCCGAGTGCGACACCACGTTGGCGATGTTACGGTGCACGAACAGTTCGCCCGGCGCCATGCCGAGCAGTTCGTTGGCGGGCACGCGGCTGTCCGAGCAGCCGATCCACAGGTATTCGGGCGCCTGCTGCGAGGCCAGGTCCGAGAAGAAACCCGGATCTTCCTTCACCATCGAGGCGGCCCATTGGCGGTTGCGTTCGAACAGGTCGGCGGCGGTGAGGCCGGTTGGGGTTTTTGCCATGTAGACTCCTATCGTTGATGCGAATACGACCACAACCGTCGTCCCCGCGAAAGCGGGGACCCATGCCGAGGCTCCGAAGACAGGCATGTACGCTGAAACGTTGCAGCTTCGGAAGCGGGTGATGGATCCCGCCTGCGCGGGGGACGACGCGGTAGCTAAAAAAAACCGCCGAAGGTTTTCACCATTCAGCGGTCTGCGGACCTCTTACTCGAAGAAGTCCTTCACTTTATCCATCCAGCCCTTGCTCTGCGGGCTGTGCTTCGCGCCGCCGTCGATGGTCAGGCGCTCGAACTCCTTGAGCAGGTCCTTCTGCTTGTCGGTCAGCTTGACCGGGGTCTCGACCACGACGTGGCAGAACAGGTCGCCCGAATAGCCGGAGCGCACGCCCTTGATGCCCTTGCCTTTCAGGCGGAAGGTCTTGCCGGTCTGGGTGCCTTCGGGGATGGTGAAGGACACCTTGCCGCCCAGGGTCGGCACTTCGATCTCGCCGCCCAGTGCCGCCTTGACGAAGGAGATCGGCATCTCGCAGTGCAGGTCGTCGCCTTCGCGCTGGAAGACTTCGTGCGGCTTGATGTGGATCTCGACGTACAGGTCGCCCGGCGGCCCGCCGTTGGTGCCCGGTTCGCCGTTGCCCGACGAGCGGATGCGCATGCCGTTGTCGATACCGGCCGGGATTTTCACTTCGAGCGTCTTGTTGCGCTTGATGCGTCCGGCGCCGCCGCAGGCCGCGCACGGTTCCGGGATGATCTTGCCGCTGCCGTGGCACTTCGGGCAGGTCTGCTGGATCGAGAAGAAGCCCTGCTGCATGCGTACCTGGCCGTGGCCGGCGCAGGTCGAGCAGGTGACCGGCTGGGTGCCCGGCTTGGCGCCGCTGCCGTGGCAGGTATCGCACTTGTCCCAGCTCGGCACGCGGATCGTGGTGTCGAAGCCGGCTGCCGCCTGCTCCAGCGTGATCTCGAGGTTGTAGCGCAGATCGGCGCCGCGGTAGACCTGCGGGCCCGCGCCGCGGCCGCGGCCGCCGCCGCCGAAGATGTCGCCGAAGATGTCGCCGAACGCATCGCCGAAACCGCCCGCGCCGAATCCGCCGCCGCCCATGCCGCTGTTCGGATCGACGCCGGCGTGACCGTAGCGGTCATAGGCCTCGCGTTTTTCCGGATTGCTCAGCATTTCGTAAGCTTCCTTGACCTCCTTGAACTTCTCTTCCGCTTCCTTGTTGTCCGGGTTGCGGTCAGGATGGTATTTCATCGCAAGCTTGCGATACGACTTCTTGATGTCTTCTTCCGAAGCACCTTTGGCGACCCCGAGGATCTCGTAAAAATCACGCTTTGCCATTTGTCGGCACCTTGCTATTTATCTACTAAACCAATATGCAAAAAAACCGAGCCGGAGCGGTTAAGTCGCATCGGCTCGGCGGGTTCCGCAACGGGGCAGCTTGTCGAGCTTGCCCCGCGTGTTACCTATAACGGCAATTACTTGGCGTCCTTGACTTCTTTGAAGTCGGCGTCGACCACGTCGTCGTCCTGCTTGGCGCCGGCATCAGCGCCCGGCTGGCCGCCAGCCTGTGCACCGGCTGCGCCGCCCTGCTGGGCTTGCATGTCGGCGTACATCTTCTCGCCCAGCTTCTGCGAAGCGGTCGACAGCGCCGCGACCTTGGCATCGATGTCCGCCTTGTCGCCCGACTTGATCGAGCCTTCCAGGTCGGCGATCGCCGCTTCGATCTTTTCCTTCTCGCCGGCTTCCAGCTTGTCGCCGTACTCGGTCAGGGACTTGCGGGTCGAGTGCACCAGCGCGTCGGCCTGGTTGCGCGACTCGGCCAGTTCCTTGACCTTCTTGTCTTCTTCCGCGTTCAGCTCGGCGTCCTTCACCATCTTCTGGATTTCGTCCTCGGTCAGGCCCGAGTTCGCCTTGATGGTGATCTTGTTTTCCTTGCCGGTGGCCTTGTCCTTCGCGCCGACGTGCAGGATGCCGTTGGCGTCGATGTCGAAGGTCACTTCGATCTGCGGGGTGCCGCGCGCTGCCGGCGGGATGCCTTCCAGGTTGAATTCGCCCAGGCCCTTGTTGCCGGCGGCGATTTCACGCTCGCCCTGGTACACCTTGATGGTCACGGCCGGCTGGTTGTCGTCGGCGGTCGAGAACACCTGCGAGAACTTGGTCGGGATCGTGGTGTTCTTCTGGATCATCTTGGTCATCACGCCACCCAGGGTTTCGATACCCAGCGACAGCGGGGTCACGTCCAGCAGCAGCAGGTCCTTGCGCTCGCCCGACAGGACCGAACCCTGGATCGCGGCGCCGACGGCGACGGCTTCATCCGGGTTGACGTCCTTGCGCGGATCCTTGCCGAAGAACTCCTTGACCTTTTCCTGCACCTTCGGCATACGGGTCATACCGCCGACCAGGATGATGTCGTCGATGTCCGAAACCTTGACGCCGGCATCCTTGATGGCGATGCGGCACGGCTCGATGGTCTTGGCGATCAGTTCCTCGACCAGCGATTCCAGCTTGGCGCGGGTCATCTTCAGGTTCAGGTGGACCGGCGCGCCGTTCGCCATGGCGATGTACGGCTCGTTGATTTCGGTCTGCTGCGACGACGACAGTTCGATCTTGGCGCGCTCGGCCGAAGCCTTGATGCGCTGCAGGGCGATCGGGTCCTTCGACAGGTCCAGGCCGTTGATCTTCTTGAATTCGTCGATGATGTAGTCGATGATGCGCTGGTCGAAGTCTTCGCCGCCCAGGAAGGTGTCGCCGTTGGTCGACAGCACTTCGAACTGCTTCTCGCCTTCGACGTCGGCGATTTCGATGATCGACACGTCGAAGGTGCCGCCGCCGAGGTCATACACGGCGATCTTGCGGTCGCCCTTGTCGGTCTTGTCCAGGCCGAATGCCAGCGCAGCCGCGGTCGGCTCGTTGATAATGCGCTTGACGTCCAGACCGGCGATGCGGCCGGCGTCCTTGGTTGCCTGGCGCTGCGAGTCGTTGAAGTAGGCCGGCACGGTGATCACGGCTTCGGTCACTTCTTCGCCGAGGTAGTCTTCGGCGGTCTTCTTCATCTTGCGCAGCACTTCCGCCGAGATTTGCGGCGGAGCCAGTTTCTTGTCGCGCACGCCGACCCACGCATCGCCGTTGTCGGCTTTGGTGATTGCGTACGGCATCAGGCTGATGTCCTTCTGGACTTCTTTTTCTTCGAATTTACGTCCGATCAGGCGCTTGACGGCGAACAGGGTGTTTTTCGGGTTGGTCACGGCCTGGCGTTTCGCCGGCGCGCCGACCAGGATCTCGCCATCTTCCTGATAAGCGATGATCGAAGGCGTAGTACGGGCGCCTTCCGCGTTCTCGATGACCTTCGGCTGGCCATTCTCCATGATTGCCACGCAGGAGTTGGTAGTGCCCAGGTCGATACCGATGATTCTGCCCATAATATTTTCCTTTTTAGTACTCAGTTTTCAGATGTGTCGAATATTGGGAAATAACGCATGCTTTCAAGAGCTTATTCAGCCCCAGTGCAACATTTATTTCGGTGCCGCAGCAGTCACGATGGCCGGACGCAGCAGGCGGTCGGCGATCATGTAACCCTTCTGCAGCACGGCCACCACGGTGTTGGCTTCCTGCTCGGACGGCACCACGGCAACGGCCTGGTGCTTATTCGGGTCGAGCTTGTCGCCGGCCTGCGGCAGCACTTCGACCAGACGGTTCTTCTCGAAAGCGGCGGTCAGCTGCTTGAGGGTCATTTCGACGCCTTCCTTGATCGACTCGACGGTCGGCGCTTCGACTTTCAGTGCCATTTCGAGGCTGTCGCGCACCGGCACCATGGCTTCGGCGAAGCTTTCGATCGCGAATTTGTGCGCCTTGCTCACGTCTTCCTGGGCACGGCGGCGGATGTTTTCACCATCGGCCTTGGCGCGCATGAAGGCATCGTGCATTTCGGCCAGCTTGGCTTCGGTTGCGCTCAGCTGTTCTTCGAGACTGGGCTCCGACGACGCGGCTTGGGCGGACTGGGGCGCCTGTGCTGCAGCGTCGCCTTCCGGTTGGTTGTTCACCTCTTGGTTTTCTTGGTCTTGCATCGAAAAAACTCCTGGGATCAAGGACTTGCTGATTGTTGGTTTGTCCTGCTTGTCACACTGGCACCCATATGGGGCAATCTCCTACATTTTCAAGGGGAATTGCGCACTATCCGTGCGGGGGCCGTGTCGTTATTTGTTACAAGATTTACCAGCAGGCAGAATCCTTCATTAGCATTCCGTTCTACCATCTTTCCTAAGATACATTAAATCCTGGGTCATGCATCCGCCAAGCGGCGTGGAACGATGGGGAACAATCATGAGATTGCATCTGATAAGTAGCGCCGTTGTGATTTACACCTTGCTGGCACTGGCAGCGATTTGCCTGGCCGAGCTCGGACCGACGCCACAAAACGTGCCATTCTAACAGCTTGGCAGTAATTCGTCGCCGAGGTGCAATAAATATAGGCAGCTGATGCGTAGCGGGTGGACGGCTCCGCGGTCCACCCTGCCCGTCACGCGCCCAGCGTGATGGCGTACTCGCGCCCGATCTGCGCGTCGCGGCGCTGGGTTGCCTGCTGCGCCGGCGTGAGGATGGTCGGCCAGCCGATCAGGTGCTGTTCGGCGATCTCGGCCATGCCCTCGATCCAGGCCGGGCTGTCGTTCAGGCAGGGAATGTAGTGGTAAGCCTCGCCGCCGTTCGATTCGAAATCGTGGCGCACTTCCATGTTGATTTCTTCCAGCGTCTCCAGGCAATCGCTGGTGAAGCCCGGGCACATCACGTCGAGGCGCTTGAGGCCATCGCGCGCCAGTTGCTGCACGGTCGGCGCCGTATAGGGCTGCAGCCACTCGGCGCGGCCGAAGCGCGACTGGAAGGTGACCATGTACTGGTCCGGGCCCAGGCCCAGGCGCGCCGCCAGCAGGCGTGCCGTCTTGTGGCATTCGCAGTGGTAGGGGTCGCCCAGCTGCAGGGTGCGCTTGGGCACGCCGTGGAAGCTCATCAGCAATTTCTCGCCGCGGCCGTGCGCGTCCCAGTAGGTCTCCACCGATTTCGCCAGCGCCTCGATGTAGGCTTCGTGGTCGTGGTAATTCCGGACCAGGCGCAGTTCCGGCACATTGCGCACATTTTTATAGTGAGCGAACACCGCGTCCCAGACCGAAGCCGTGGTCGTGCCCGAATACTGCGGGTAGGCAGGCAGCACCACGATGCGTTCGCAGCCGCGCGCCTTGAGTTCGTCCAGCACGTCGGGCAGCGCCGGCGAGCCGTAGCGCATCGCCATCGCCACCTCGACGTCCTGGTGGCCGCGCGTGGCCAGCATCTTTTGCAGCATGGTGGCCTGGCGCTCCGTGTACACCTTGAGCGGCGAACCTTCGCGCATCCAGATGCTCTCGTATTTCTTGGCCGACGCGCCCGAACGGAAGGGCAGGATCGCCAGGTTCAGGATCAGGCTCCACACGGCGCGCGGGATCTCGACCACGCGCGGGTCGGACAGGAACTGCTTCAGGTAGCGGCGGACGGCCTTGCGGGTAGGGGCATCGGGCGTGCCGAGGTTGACGAGCACGATGGCGTTCTTGGCGATGGTGCCGTGCTGGTGCGATGGTTCTTTACGAAAAGGCATGGACGGGCAATCAGGTGCGCGGGAATGCCATTATAAATTGCCATGCATATTGTTAGATTAGATATTTACGATCGGAGCGATAGCCGACGCATGCGCCGGCTTGCGTCGGCCCTGTGCAGGCTCTTATTCGCGTTCGACGACGCACGCAAAACTTGGGCCCCTGCCTGCGCAGGGGCGACGTTCATGGGCTAACGAAGGAACGAATAACGGTAACAACGAAGCAGCCAAGCAGGCAAGGAGCAAACTGTCAGGACGCCAGCAGTTCGCGCGCATGTTTGCGCGTCGTCTCGGTAATTTCGATCCCGCCCAGCATGCGCGCCACCTCTTCCACCCGTGCCTTGTTGTCGAGCACGTCGATGCGCGACACCGTCTTGCCGCCGTCGACCGTGCCCTTGGCCACCTGGAAATGCTGGTTGGCCTGGCTCGCCACCTGCGGCAGGTGGGTCACGCACAGCACTTGCCGGCTCTGGCCGAGGCGCTTGAGCAGGCGGCCCACGACTTCCGCCACCCCGCCGCCGATGCCGGTATCGACCTCGTCGAAGATCAGAGTCGGCACCGTGGTCGCGTGCGCCGTGATGACGGAGATCGCCAGCGAGATACGTGCCAGTTCGCCGCCCGAGGCGACCTTGGCCAGCGGACGCGGCACCACGCCGGCGTGGCCGGCCACCAGGAATTCGACCTGCTCCAGGCCGTACACCGCCGGCTCGCACGGGTTCAGGCCGACCACGAAGCGCCCGCCCGACATCGACAGTTCCTGCATCGCTTCCGACACCTGTGCCGACAGGCGCTGCGCGGCCGCGCTGCGCGTGGCCGACAGCTTGCGCGCCACTTCCATGTAGACGCCCTTGGCCTTTTCTTCCTGGCGGCGCAGGCCGTCGACGTCGGTGGCGTCGGCCAGCTGTTTCAGCTTGGCCTTCAGCGTGGCGTGCTCGTCCGGCAGATCCTCCGGCGTGACGCGGAACTTGCGCGCGGTGCTGTGGATCGCATCCATGCGCGCGTCGACCTGGGCCAGGCGCTCCGGATCGAGCTCGACCTTGTCGACGTAATTGTTCAATGCGTACACCGCTTCCTGCAGCTGGATGCGCGCCGGCTCCATGCAGTCGAGCACCGCCTGCAGCCCGGCGTCGACATCGACCAGCTTGGACAGCTTCTGGTTCAGCGACGACAGCTGCGACAGGATCGGCTGCTCGGATTCCGAGATCGCGACCAGCGCTTCCTGCGCGCCTTCGATCAGGCTGGCGGCGTGCGACAGGCGGCTGTGCTCGTTGACGATCTCGGTCCATTCGCCCGGCTTGGCCGCGAGTTTGTCCAGCTCGCCGACCTGCCATTCGAGCCGCTCGCGTTCCAGCAGCACGTTCTTGGCGTTGGTTTCGTATTCTTCGCGCTGGCGCGCCAGCGCCTTCCAGGCTTTATAGGTGGCGGCGACCTGCTGCACCTGCGCCGACGCGGCCGGGTCGCGCACGGCGACCTGGTTGTCGAGCAGCGCGCGCTGGGCGTCCTGCTTGAGCAGCGACTGGTGCGCGTGCTGGCCGTGGATGTCGACCAGCAGTTCGCCCAGTTCGCGCAGCTGGCCGGCGGTGGCGGCGCTGCCGTTGATGTAGGCCTTGGAGCGGCCGGCATTGTCGATCACGCGGCGCAGCAGCGCGCCGCCCTCCTCGGACCCGAACTCGTTCTGCTCGAGCCAGCTGGCGGCCGCCGGCGTCAGGGCGAAGTCGGCGCTGATGTCGGCCTTGGCCGCGCCTTCGCGCACCATGCTCGCGTCGCCGCGCCCGCCCAGCGCCAGCTGGAGCGCGTCGATCAGGATGGACTTGCCGGCGCCGGTCTCGCCGGTGAATACCGAGAAGCCATTCGAGAACTCGAGCTCGATCGTGTCGACGATGACGAAGTCGCGGATGGTCAGTGTGCGCAACATGAAAAAACGTGTCTCCAGAGGTCGGATTCGGATGAGTAATGCAATTACTTCAGCAGATTACTTCAGCTTGCCGTCGCTGGACGGGTATTCGTTCCAGTGCAGCTTTTCGCGCAGCGTGTGGTAGTAGCTCCACCCTTCCGGATGCAGGAAGGTGATGGTATCGGGCGAGCGCGAGATCATGATCTGGTCGCCGTGCTGCAGGCTCGTGAATGTCTGCATGTCGAAGTTCACGCTGATGTCGCGCCCGTTGACGATCTCGACCACGATGTCGCTGGTGTCCGGCACCACGATCGGACGGTTGGACAGCGCGTGCGGCGCAATCGGCACCAGCACGATGCCGGCCAGCGTCGGGTGCAGCAGCGGACCGCCGGCCGACAGCGCGTACGCAGTGGAACCGGTGGGCGTCGAGATGATCAGGCCGTCCGAGCGCTGGTTGTACATGAAGGCGCCGTCCACCGTGACCTTGAGCTCGGCCATGCCGGCACCGGTGCCGCGCGCCACGACCACGTCGTTGACCGCGACCGAGCAGTGGATCTCCTCGCCGCCGCGCACCACGCGCGCTTCCAGCAGGGTGCGCTCCTCGGCCTTGGCCTTGCCGCTGAGGATCTCGGCCAGCGCCGGCAGCATGCGCTCGATCGGGATGTCGGTGATGAAGCCGAGACGGCCCTGGTTGATGCCGATGAGCGGGATGTGGTAACGCGCCAGGCGGCGCGCAATGCCGAGCATGGTGCCGTCGCCGCCGATCACGATGGCGGCGCAGGCCTGCTCGCCGAACTCCTCGACCGTCATGGCGTCCACGCCCGCCACCTGCACATAGGTGGCGGTGTCCGCTTCGAGCACGGGACGGTAGCCGCCCTCGCGCAGGAAGTCGACGATGGCCTGTACCGGCTCGTCGATGCCGGCGGTATTTTGCCGTACGACCAGCGCGATGGTTTGTTGCGTTTCAGGCTGTACGGGCATGGGGGTTCTCGGCAGCAGGTGGTAGAGACACAGAAGATTAACCGATTCGTTCGGCTTCTGCTATATCGCAACTCAGCAAACACTGTACAAACGCACAGTATAGTTGGGTGAATGCGGTTCCTGCAAGGTGCCGGCACTGCCTCAATGCAGCACGCCGTAACCGGTTGCCGCCACGATCGCCACCAGCATGGTCAGCAGATGCAGCAGCATCAGCACGATCCAGCGCACGGCGGTCAGCACGCGCGAGCCGCCGTACACCTTCTGCATCGCCACCGGTAAATAAAACGTCAGCCACACCTGCAGCGCGAAGGCGACCAGGCCGAACCCTGCCGGCACCAGCGTGATCAAGGTCAGGGCCAGGAAGGCGAAGGCATTGGTGTGCAGCGCGAACAGCAGGTGTTCGCCGTAGCGGCGCCCGGTCCCCAGGTACAGGATTTTCAGATAGAACGCGAACACCGGCATCATGAAGAAGATCGCGTACGGGGCATAGGCATAGAACGCCGCCTTCACCGCCTGCTCTCTTCTGGCGGAATCCATCTCGACCAGTTCGCCCATCCGGTCGGCCGTGTGCGGGCTGTAGCCGCGCACCCAGTCGCGCACATCCTGCGTCCCTTCGCGGAACTCGCCCGGCTTGTCTTCGTGCACCACCTCGACCTTCTCGCGGGCCTTGGCCGGCTTGGCCGGCGCCTGGTCCGCTGCCGGCGTGGAGGCTGCAGCGGGGTGCGCCGGCTTGCCCACGTGCGTGTTGGCGTCGAAGCCGCCGAACTTGAGCACGGCGAAGAAAATCAGACTGAACGTCAGGTACATGCGCAAGGGTTGCACGTAGCGAACCCGCTTGCCTTTGATGTATTCGAGGCTCAGGCGTCCCGGGCGGAACAATAACAGGCCGAGCGACTTCCAAAGCTTGCCTTCGAGGGCGACGTAGTGGCCGATGAATTCGTGCATGAATTCGCGTGCGCTGGGCGGATGCAGGACGGTTTCCTGACCACACTGGTGACAGAAATGGCCGGACACGGTGGCGCTGCAATTCGCACAATGGGTGGCAACGGGATGGAGCTCGAGGTCATTATTCACGGCAATTTCCAACGATTAGCACACGACACTGCATGGTAAACATTTAATTGCAAAAAAGCATCATATAAGTCGGCCATATTTGTGGGCGCCGGCGAAGCGCCATTCAATTGCGCGACGGTCTTTAATGGCGGGCGTTAGGATTTAAGCAATTAAGTGATTCAAGGAGAGTGTCATGCCTCAGGAAGAAAAAGACCGTGTCGTGAACACGGACCGCAAGATCGAGGAACAAAGCTACAAGCGCGAGCCGCACGAGCGCGATGAATCGCCGGACGGCTCGAGCATCAAGCCGCGCGGCATCATCCAGCAGGCGGCGGAAGACCTGCGCCAGGGCCTGGTCGATACCGACCTGCGCCAGACGCCGGGCATCAGCGAAGCCGTGGAGCCCGCGCCCGACGCCACCGGCCAGGCCAACCCGCAGCCGGACCGCCACCGCGACATGCGCGACCACGATTCGGCGGTCCCGGTCGATAAAGGAGAAAACCGATGAACGCACGCATCCTGACTGCGGCATTGCTGGGCGCCCTGAGCCTGAATGCGGTCGCCCAGCAGTATGCGCCCGGCTTCGGTCCCAACCCCAAGCTGCCGGCGCCGGAAAAATCGCTGATTCCGACCATGAACATCGCGCCGGCCGAACCCTGGCCGCAAGGCACCCGGCCGACGCCGGCGGCCGGACTGGCGGTCACCGCCTACGCCAGCGGCCTGGATCACCCGCGCTGGCTGTACGTGCTGCCCAACGGTGATGTGCTGGTAGCCGAGAGCAACAAGCCGAAGAACGCGCCCAAGGAAAACGGCATCCGTGCCAAGGTGCAGGGCCTGGTGCAGAAGGAAGCCGGCGCCGGGGTCGAATCGCCCAACCGCATCGTCCTGCTGCGCGGCTTCAAGCCGAACGGCACTGCCGAAAGCAAGACCGTGTTCGCGCAGAACCTGAACTCGCCGTTCGGCATGACGCTGGTCGGCAGCAACCTGTACATCGCCAACGCCGACGCGCTGTGGCGCTACCCCTACAAGAATGGCGAGACCACCCTGTCGGGCACCGGCACCAAGGTGATGGACCTGCCGGCCGGCCTCAACCACCACTGGACCAAGAACGTCGTGGCCTCGCCCGACGGCAAGAAGCTGTTCGTCACGGTCGGCTCGAACAGCAACGTGGCCGACAAGGGCATGGAGATCGAGCAGGGCCGCGCCGCGATCTGGGAATACGACATCGCCAGCGGCAAGAGCCGCATCTACGCCAGCGGCCTGCGCAACCCCAACGGCATGGATTTCCAGCCGCAGACCAAGGTCCTCTGGACCGCCGTCAACGAGCGCGACGAGATCGGCAACGAACTGGTGCCGGACTACATGACCTCGGTGAAGGACGGCGGCTTCTACGGCTGGCCCTACAGCTACTACGGCCAGCACGTCGACGACCGTGTCAAGCCGCAGCGACCGGAACTGGTGGCCAAGGCCATCGTGCCCGACTACGCGCTGGGCGCCCACACGGCCTCGCTCGGCCTGGCCTTCTACACCGCCGACCTCCTGCCGCAATTCAAGAACGGCGCGCTGATCGGCCAGCACGGTTCCTGGAACCGCAAGCCGCATTCCGGCTACAAGCTGATCTTCGTGCCATTCGCCAACGGCAAGCCGAGCGGCCCGCCGCAAGACGTGCTGACCGGCTTCCTGAGCAAGGACGGCAAGGCCTATGGCCGTCCGGTCGGCGTCGTCACCGACAAGACCGGGGCCATCCTGCTCGCCGACGACGTCGGCAACGTCGTCTGGCGCATCACGCCGGCCGGCGCCACTGCCGGCACCAACACCACCGCCAACACCAAATAACGGACAAAGGACATCATCATGACCATCAAACGCAAGGGAAGCGCTGCCTGGAGCGGCGGCCTGAAGGACGGCAAGGGTTCGGTATCGACCCAGAGCGGCGTGCTGAACCAGCAGCAGTACGGCTTCAACACCCGCTTCGAGGACGGCCCGGGCACCAATCCGGAAGAACTGCTGGGCGCCGCGCACGCCGGCTGCTTCACCATGGCGCTGTCGGGCCAGCTGGGCCAGGCCGGCATGACCGCCACCAAGCTGGAAACCACCGCCACCGTGTCGCTGGACAAGGTCGGCGACAGCTTCGCGATCACCGCGGTGCACCTGGACCTGGTGGCCACGATCCCGGGCGCCGACGAAGCGGCGTTCCAGGAAGCCGCGCGCAAGGCCAAGGAAGGCTGCCCGGTGTCGAAGCTGTTCAACACCAACATCACGCTGGACGCGAAGCTGCAGTCGTAAGCGTTGGCCAAGGGTCAGAGCCCGGTTCGTCTTTTGGGGCTCTGACCCCGGTGTTCCGACGCGGCGCCACGGTCCGCCGCGACAACGGCGCGCGACACCAACGCCCGCCACAAGCGCAGGCGCCGCCAGCAAAAAATCGCACGAGCGCATAAAATCCCCCTTTTCCGTTACTTCCAACAAGGATCACAATGCGCCTCCTGCATACCATGTTACGCGTCGGCGACCTGCAGCGCTCCATCGACTTCTACACCAAGGTATTGGGCATGAAGCTGCTGCGCACCAGCGAAAACCCGGAATACAAGTACACCCTGGCCTTCGTCGGCTACGGCAACAACCCGGACCACGCGGAACTCGAACTGACCTACAACTGGGGTGTCGATTCCTACGAAATGGGCACGGCCTACGGCCACATCGCCCTGTCGACCGAAGACATCTATCAAACCTGCGACCAGGTGCGTGCGGCCGGCGGCAACATCTCGCGCGAACCGGGCCCGGTCAAGGGCGGCAGCACCGTGATCGCTTTCATCACCGATCCGGATGGCTACAAGGTCGAACTGATCGAGCGCGCCGACAATGCGGGCGGCGGCGGCCTGAGCAGCTAAGCTGGCGCTCTCCAGCTGAAAGAACGCGCGGCAGGTCCGCGCTTTTTTTTCGTGCCGCCGGAAAATCGGCCGGCCCCGGCAGCGATCGGCGAGCCCTGCTACAATCGCCGGGTCTGTTCAAGGACAGGCACTTTACATAAATACGTCTTCGGGGCGGGGTGCGATTCCCCACCGGCGGTATGGCCATCGAGGCCGAGCCCGCGAGCGCCTTCAGGGATTCACTGAAGGGTCAGCAGATCTGGTGAGAAGCCAGGGCCGACGGTATAGTCCGGATGAAAGAAGATGTGCGTCATTACGCGTTGGCCGTGCGTTCCATGCATGGCTGGCTGCGCCGTTTCGCTTTGCCCTGATGCGTTTTTCGCCAAGAACGCACGCTGCTGCGTGCGTCTATAGCCCATTGCGAGGAGCGTTTCACATGACCAGCAGCACCATCAATACCTTTACCCTCGAAAGCGACGATCTGGAAGGCCGCATTGCCGCCGCCATCGAAGCGACCCGCGCCGGCATCCCGGTCATCCTGCTCGACGATTTCGACCGCGAAAACGAGGCCGACCTGATCGTGGCCGCCGAAAAGCTGACCGTCGAAACCATGGCCGTGATGATCCGCGAATGCAGCGGCATCGTCTGCCTGTGCTTGAGCGCCGACACCGTGCGCGCGCTGGAGCTGCCGCCGATGGCCGCCGAAAACGGCAGCAGGTACGGCACCCCGTTCACGGTCTCGATCGAGGCGCGCGAAGGCGTCACCACCGGCGTCTCGGCGCTCGATCGCGTGACCACCATCCGCGCTGCGATCGCGCCGGATGCCAAGCCGCAGGACCTGGTGCGCCCCGGCCACGTATTCCCGCTGCGCGCCAACCCGGCCGGCGTGCTGGGCCGCAAGGGCCACACCGAAGGCTCGGTCGACCTGTCGATCCTGGCCGGCCTGCAGCCCTCGGCCGTGCTGTGCGAGCTGATGAACGAAGACGGCACCATGATGCGCGGCGCGGCGATCGAGCAGTTTGCGCGCGAGCGCGGGTATCCGATCCTGACCATTGCCGAGCTGATCGAGTGGCGCCAGCGCGAGGAGCGGGTGGCGGCGTAAGCAGTACCCGCTGCATGAGCACGTCGCCCCTGCGCAGGCAGGGGCCCAAGTTCGTGGCGCATCACAAAACTTGGGCCCCTGCCTTCGCAGGGGCGACGGTCTTCCAGCAAACAAAAACGGCGCACACGGCGCCGTTTTTCACATCAAACCAGGCTCAAGCATCCCAAACCAGGTCAGACCAGGCTCAAGCCTTCATCAAGGCTGCTGCAGCAACGCATTGATCGGCTGCAGATCCTCCTCGCGCAGCGAGCCCGCCGCCGCCTTCAGCTTCAGGCCGGACAGGATCGTGTTGTAGCGCGCCTTGGCCAGGTCGGTCTGGGTCTGGTACAGCTGGCGCTGCGCGTTCAGCACGTCGATGTTGATGCGCACGCCGACCTGGTAGCCCAGCTTGTTCGATTCGAGCGCCGAGTTGCTCGACACTTCGGCCGCTTCCAGCGCCTTCACCTGGGCCAGGCCGGTGTTCACGCCGAGGAAGGACTGGCGCGCCATCAGGGCGGCGTTGCGGCGGTTGGCTTCCAGGTCGTTGCGGGCCTTGTCTTCCAGCGCAATCGATTCGCGCACGCGGCTGGTCACGGCGTAGCCGTTGAAGATCGGGATGCTGTACTGGATGCCGATCGCGTTGTTGGTGGTCTTGCCGGACGAGACGGTCTGGCCGCTGAGGTCGCGGTGCAGCGAGGACGCCACCAGGTCCAGCGTCGGGTAGTGGCCGGCGCGGTTCTTGGCGATGTCGCGCTTGGCCGATTCCAGCGACAGCTGGGCCACGGCGACCGAGTAATTCTGGTTCTCGGCGGCCGACACCCACTGGTCGACGTTGATCGGCTCCGGCGCCTTCAGGGTCACGCCGGTGCGCAGGGTCGCCAGTGCGCTGGGCGGCGTGCCGATGATGGCTTGCAATGCGGTCTTCTTGTTTTCCAGATCGTTGACGGCAGCCAGTTCCTGCGACACCACCAGGTCATAGGCGGCCTGGGCTTCGTGGGTGTCGGTGATGGTCTGGGTGCCGACTTCGAAGTTGCGCTTGGCCGACGCCAGCTGCTCGGTGGTCGCGACCTTCTGGGCACGGGTCGATTCCAGCGTGTCCTGGGCCGCCAGCACGTCGAAATAAGCCTGGGCCACGCGCGTGATCAGGTCCTGCTGGGCCTGGGCGAACTGGGCCTCGGCGATCGCCTGCTGCAGCTTGCTCTGCTGGTAGTTCTGCCAGCGGTCCCAGCGGAACAGCGGCTGCGTCAACGCGATCTGGATCTCGTTGGTGCGCAGGTTGCTGCTGCCGCTGCCGAGGTTGTTCCAGGGCGTGAAGTCCTGGTCGTTCTTGGTGATGTCTCCGCTGACGGCGACAGTCGGCAGCAACCCCGCACGCCCCTGGGTGATGCGTTCGCGGCCCGCCGCGGCGGAGGCGCGGGCGCTGGCAAAGGTGGCGTCGTTCGCCAATGCCTGCTGGTATACCTGGACCAGATCGGCCGCTCCGGCATCCAGCGAAAGGAACGCGCCAGCCAGCAGCACGGCGATGAGGGGTTTCTGCATTCTATCTCTCCACAGGAGTCATCAAAGGTTTTGGACGCAGGCCGTCAATACTTCGGCATCGAAGGATCGACCTGCACGGCCCAGGCGTGTATCCCGCCCGTTAGATTCGTTACATTGCTGAAGCCGTTACGCTCCAGGAAGGCCGCCACCTGCATGCTGCGTGCGCCGTGGTGGCACACGCAGACGATCTCCCGGTCGTCATCCAGTTCGCCCACGCGAATCGGAATCAGGTGCATGGGAATCTGGGTCGAGCCCTCGATGTGGCAGGTCTCGTATTCCCAGTTTTCCCGCACGTCGAGCAGCAGCGGTTTCGGGCGCGACGGGTCGGCCAGCCAGGTGGCCAACTCGGGTGCGGTCAAGTGCTGCATCGTTGTCCTCGCTTCTCGATCAGAACTGGAAATGCGACGGCACCGGCGCGCCGGCCAGGTAGCGGATGTTGGTCTCGAAGATCTTGACCGCATTCCACGACGTTTCGCCGGTACGGGTGATGATGCTGAATTCCATGACCGGCGGCTGGCCGGTGATGGCGGCGATGCGGCCGCCGACCTTGACCTGCTTCAGGATGGCTTCCGGCAGCACTTCCAGCGCGCCCGAAATCACGATCACGTCGTACGGTGCGCCCTTGTCCCAACCGAGCGCGCCGTTGCCCTCTTCCACCGTCACGTTCTGGATGCCGGCCTTGGCCAGGTTCTTCTGGGCCAGCACGCGGTTTTCCGGGTTGATTTCCACCGAAGTCACCTTGGCACCGCGATGCGCCAGCAGGGCCGCCATGTAACCCGAGCCGGTGCCGATTTCCAGCACGCTCTCGTGTTTCTTCACATTGAGTTCCTGCAGCGTGCGCGCTTCGAACTTCGGCGCCAGCATCACGTCGCCGCCCGGCAGCGGGATCTCGACGTCGGCGAACGCCAGGTTCTGGTAGGCGGCGGGCACGAACTGTTCGCGCTTGACCACGTGCAGCAGTTCCAGAATCTCGGTGTCCAGCACGTTCCAGGGGCGGATCTGCTGTTCGATCATGTTGAAGCGGGCTTGTTCGATATTCATCTTGGTACTCGGTGGTAAAAGAAATAATCCGATATTTTATCGTTGAACGGCTTCAGCAAACATATCTTAACGACATGCCTGCCTGGACCAGCGGAAATTGCGACAGTCTGCAGTTTGGCGGGGTTGAAACGCGGGAAAAACGCCTTCCGGACGCTTGCTGTCGGCGGGGGATTCTCTCACGCGGCGCCTGTGCCGGCGCCTGTTTCCTGGGGAAGCAGGCCGTGCAGCGCCATGTCGAGGAAGGTGTCGAGGAAGGCCTGCGGGTCGAGTTCGGTGCGCGGGCAGGGACCGACCGAGTGCTTCCAGGTGATCAGCATCAGCATCGGCGCGGTCAGGACCTGGGTCATCAGGTTGATGTCGATGGGCCGGAACTCGCCGCGCGCCACGCCGCGCTCGAGCATGCCCGACATCGCCCTGGTGCCGCGGTTGATGACTTCTTCCTGGTAGAACTTGGCCAGTTCGGGGAAATTGCCGGCCTCGGCGGTGACCAGCTTGATGATGCCGGATGCCTTGGTCGCGCCCACGCGCTGCCACCACGAATGGATCAGGTGGCGCAGCAAGTCGGCGCTGTGGCCGTCGAATTCGGCGACCGACACTTCGGCCTCGCCGATCGCCGGCACGATGCTGCTGCGCACGACGGCCTTGAACAATTCTTCCTTGTTCTCGTAGTACAGATACAGGGTGCCCTTGGACACGCCGGCGCGGCGCGCGACGTCTTCCAGGCGTGTGGCGGCATAGCCACGTTCGACGAACAGGTCGATCGCTGCCTCCAGCAACTCCTGCGGACGCGCATCCTTGCGGCGCTCCCAGCGTGGCTTGGTGTCAAAAGGGCATGGCATGCTTCTGTCCGACAACTAACTGTTGAGTCAGCAAATATAGACCCGGGGATAGGGGGAGTCAAGAACATCGAGGGCCGACAGGTAGTATACTGGCACGCTGCCCAACGCCTGTACTGTAATGTCGTAACGACTTCGCCCCATGACTTCCCCACCCGACGCTTTCGGCTGCCGCCCCGGCTGCGGTGCCTGCTGCACCGCGCCTTCGATCAGCTCGCCGATTCCCGGCATGCCCGGCGGCAAGCCGGCCGGCGTGCGCTGCGTGCAGCTGGACGAGCGCAACGGCTGCCGCATCTTCGGCCAGCCCGGCCGGCCGCGCGTGTGCGCCAGTTTGCAGCCCTCGCCCGAGATGTGCGGCGCCTCGCGCGAGCAGGCGATGTTTTACTTGGCCGAGCTGGAGCGCCTGACCGCCTGACCGCCTGACCGCCAGATTTCAAGCGCCTGAGATAGCTCCCAGGGCAAGGCGCAGCGCCGCGGCGGCGGACCGCGAAGACAGTACGCTAGAACGGCGAGACGCTGCAACGCTGCCATGGGGGCTATCTCAGGCGCTTGCACTTGCTTCCAATAAAAAAGTCCCCACCTGAGCCGGGTTACTCGACGGCAGCGCCGTTGCTCATGGTAAGCTTGCGACCCGCGCAGCATCCCTTCCGCGTCCGACTTCCCAACCTTACCTGAACCTAGCAAAACTTCATGGACATCATTCTCGCCATCAAAGCGATCATCATGGGCCTCGTCGAGGGCTTTACCGAATTCCTGCCGATCTCGTCCACGGGTCACCTGATCCTGGCCGGTAGCCTGCTCGATTTCACCACCGAGAAGGCCAAGGTGTTCGACATCGCCATCCAGGCAGGCGCCATCCTGGCCGTGATGTGGGAATTCCGCGCGCGCATCGCCGCGGTGCTGAGCGGCATCGGGTCGGACCCGCGCCAGCAGAAGTTCATGGTCAACCTGATCGTCGCCTTCCTGCCGGCGGCGGCGCTGGGCTTCCTGTTCGCCAAGGCGATCAAGGCACACCTGTTCGCGCCGGTACCGGTGGCGCTGGCCTTCATCATCGGCGCGCTGGTGATCCTGTGGGCCGAACGCCGCCACAAGATGCTGCCGGGTTCGCACCGCATCGCCACCGTCGACGACATGACGATGATGGACGCGCTGAAGGTCGGCTGCGCCCAGTGCTTCGCGCTGATCCCGGGCACCAGCCGTTCCGGCGCCACCATCATCGGCGGCATGCTGTTCGGCCTGTCGCGCAAGGCAGCCACCGAATTCTCGTTCTTCCTGGCGATCCCGACCCTGATGGCCGCGACCGTGTACTCGGTGTTCAAGGCACGCCACGAGCTGTCGATGGCCGACCTGCCGCTGTTCGGCATCGGCGGCGTGGCCGCTTTCATTTCCGCCTTCCTGTGCGTGCGCTGGCTGTTGCGCTTCATCAGCTCGCACGACTTCACGGGCTTCGCCTGGTACCGTATCGTGTTCGGCATCGTGGTGCTGGTCACCTGGCATTACAACCTGGTGGTCTGGGCCGACTAATATAACTAATCACACATTGAGCAGGACGATTCGAACATCATGACGAGCGAGATCCAAGACCGCGCGCTGCACGTGCTGGAGACGGTATTCGGCTACCCCGCCTTCCGCGGGCAGCAGGCCGACATCGTCGAGCACGTGGCCAGCGGCGGCGATGCGCTGGTCCTGATGCCGACCGGCGGCGGCAAGTCGCTGTGCTACCAGATCCCGGCGCTGCTGCGCGACGGCGTCGGCGTGGTCGTCTCGCCGCTCATCGCGCTGATGCAGGACCAGGTCGACGCGCTGGCCGAGGTCGGCGTGCGCGCCGCCTTCCTGAACTCGACCCAGACCTTCGAAGAGACCATGCGCATCGAGCGCCTGGTGCGCACCGGCGAGATCGACCTGGTCTACGTGGCGCCCGAGCGCCTCATGACCCAGCGCTGCCTCGACCTGTTCGAGGCCTCGCACATCTCGCTGTTCGCGATCGACGAGGCGCACTGCGTCTCGCAATGGGGCCACGACTTCCGGCCCGAGTACATCCGCCTGTCGATCCTGCACGAGCGCTTCCCGCACGTGCCGCGCATCGCGCTGACGGCCACCGCCGACCAGCTCACGCGCGCCGAGATCGCGCAGCGCCTGCAACTGGAAGACGCGCGCCAGTTCGTGTCCTCGTTCGACCGGCCGAACATCCGTTACTCGATCGTCGAAAAGACCAACGGCCGCAAGCAGCTGCTCGACTTCATCACCACCGAGCACCCGGGCGATGCCGGCATCGTGTACTGCCTGTCGCGCAAGAAGGTCGAGGAGACCGCCGAGTTCCTCAACGAACATGGCATCCGCGCCCTGCCCTACCACGCAGGCATGGAATACACGCTGCGCGCCGCCAACCAGGCCCAGTTCCTGCGCGAGGAAAGCATCGTGATGGTCGCCACCATCGCCTTCGGCATGGGCATCGACAAGCCGGACGTGCGCTTCGTCTGCCACCTCGACCTGCCCAAGTCGCTGGAAGGCTATTACCAGGAAACCGGACGCGCCGGCCGCGACGGCCTGCCCTCGAATGCCTGGATGGCCTACGGCCTGCAGGACGTGGTGCTGCAGCGCCGGATGATCGACGAGTCCGACGCCGACGAGAATTTCAAGCGCGTGCTGTCGTCCAAGCTCGATGCCATGCTGGGCCTGTGCGAAACGCTCAGCTGCCGCCGCATGCGCATGCTGGAATATTTCGGCGAAAGCTCCGGCCCCTGCGGCAACTGCGACACCTGCCTGATCCCCCCGGTGTCGTTCGACGCCACGGTGCCGGTGCAGAAGCTGCTGTCGGCGATCTACCGCTGCGACCAGCGCTTCGCCGCCGGCCACATCATCGACGTGCTGCGCGGCGTCGAGACCGACCGCATCACCCAGTGGCACCACGACAAGCTGACGGTGTACGGCGTCGGCGCCGACCGCGGCGAGCAGGAGTGGCGCGCCATCGTGCGCCAGGCGATCTCGCTGGGCCTGATCACGGTGGACCACGACGCCTACAGCTCGCTCAAGCTGACCGAAGCCGCGCGCCCGGTGCTCAAGGGCGAACGCAAGGTGGAACTGCGCCAGTACCAGAAGCCGGTCAAGCAGAAGCGCGCCAGCACGCCCAGCCGCGGCTACGCCGAGATGGACCTGTCGTCGGCCGAACAGGCGATCTTCGAAAAGCTGCGCTGGTGGCGCATGGAAACCGCGCGCGCGCACAGCGTGGCGGCCTTCATCATCTTCGGCGACGCCACCCTGCGCGAGATCGCCAAGGTCAAGCCGACCTCGCTCGACGAATTGCGCGGGGTGTCCGGCGTGGGCGCCAAGAAGCTGGCGTCGTACGGCGACGAGATCGTCGCCATGATCGCCGAGATGGTCTGACACCGCCGTCGGGCCGCCGCGACGGCGCCGGCCCCCGGCAGGATTACTTCTTCTCGAACACCAGGTCCCACACCCCGTGGCCCAGCTTCAGGCCGCGGTTCTCGAACTTGGTCAGCGGACGGTAGGCCGGCTGCGGCGCATAGCCCTCGGCGGTGTTTTGCAACTGCGGTTCCGCGCTCAGCACTTCCAGCATCTGCACCGCGTAATCTTCCCAGTCGGTGGCCAGGTGGAGGTAGCCGCCGCTCTGCAGCTTGCTGCACAACAGCTTCACGAATTCCGGCTGGATCAGGCGACGCTTGTTGTGGCGCGCCTTGTGCCACGGGTCCGGGAAGAAGATGTGCACGCCTGCCAGGGTGCCGTCGGCGATCATGTTGTTCAGGACCTCGACCGCGTCGTGCTGGATCAGGCGCAGGTTGGGGATGCTCTCTTCGCCGATCAGCTTGAGCAGGCTGCCGACGCCCGGCGTGTGCACCTCGACCCCGATGAAATCCTTGTCCGGCATCACCTTGGCGATGTGGGCGGTGGTGCCGCCCATGCCGAAGCCGATTTCCAGGATCAGCGGCGCGCTGCGCCCGAACGGGGCGTGGAAGTCGAACTGCTCCTTGCGGTATTCGATCAGGAACTGCGGCCCGAACGCCTCGAGCGCGCGCGCCTGTCCGGTCGACAGGCGGCCGGCCCGCGTGACGAAACTGCGGATGCGGTGCTCGGTCGGGTCGTAGAGCATCGGACGGCCTTGGCTGTTGGTGGGCGTATCTGCGGACATGGGAATCAATAAAAGTGGAAGGAAAAACGGGCGCCATTATACCGCGCGCATACGGGGTAAACGCGGCGCTGTCCGGCCGGCTTCTCGGACATAATGCAGGATTGATACACAGGAGAGGCTTCCATGCAGCAGCAGAACCACCCGATCGCCACCGAAGAGAACGTCGCCAGCTTCCAGCTCACGTCCTTCCATTTCGGCCATCCCGGCAGCGGCAAGAAGGTCTACATCCAGGCCTCGCTGCACGCCGACGAGGTGCCGGCGATGCTGGTGGCGCACGTGCTCAAGCGCGAACTGCAGCGCCTGGACGCCGAGGGCCGGATCCGCGGCGAGATCATCCTGGTACCGGCGGCCAATCCGATCGGGCTGTCGCAAGTCATCCACAACACCCCGTTCGGCCGCTACGACCTGGCCAACGGCATCAACTTCAACCGCTCGTACAAGCACGTCGCAACCGACCTCAAGGCCTCCCTCGCCGGCAAGCTGGGGCAGGACGCCGCCGCCAACGTGGCCCTGGTCCGCGAGCACGCGCGCCGCTCGATCGCCGCCTGGGTGCCCGAGAACGCGACGCAGGAACTCAAGAAGATCCTGCTCGGCATGGCGATCGACGCCGACGTCATGCTCGACCTGCATTGCGATAACGAGGCGGTGCTGCACCTGTACACCGGCACCCCGCTGGCCGAGGATGTGAAACCGCTGGCGGCGCTGATGGGGGCGCATGCGACGCTGCTGGCGCGCGAGTCCGGCGGCGAACCCTTCGACGAAGCCTGCAGCCGCCTGTGGTGGGACCTGGCCGCCGAATTCCCCGACGCCGCCATCCCGATGGCCTGCACCGGCGTGACGGTGGAGCTGCGCGGCGAGATGGATGTGCGCTACGAACTGGCCGAGGGCGACGCGCGCGCCCTGCTGCAGTACCTGGCGCACCGGGGCGTGCTCGACATCCCGCTCGACCCGCTGCCGGCGCCGCTGTCCGAACCGACGCCGCTGGAAGGCGTGGAACCGCTGGTGGCGCCGCATTCGGGCGTGCTGGTGTTCCTCAAAAAGCTGGGCGACCGGGTGCAGGCGGGCGACGCGCTGGCCGACATCGTGAACCCGGTCAGCGGCCAGGTGAGCACGCTGCGCTGCACGCAGTCGGGGGTGCTGTTCGCGAGCACCGCGCATCGGCATCTGCTGCGCGGGATGCATGTGTGCAAAGTGGCGGGCGAGGTGGCGAACCGGACCGGGAATCTGCTGGGCCAGTGAGCGGCCAGTGAGCGGTATGCTCCACCGGAAAACGGCACACGGCGCCAGAACGTCGCCCCTGCGAAGGCAGGGGCCCAAGTTGGTCGCGTGCCACCAGCACATGCGAACGGGTATGCGCACGACTTGGGTCCCTGCCTTCGCAGGGACGACGTGCCGACAGCGCGGCCACAATGAAGCAAACCGCCTTTACGCCGCCAGTGCATCCTCGAACAGGAAGCGCCGCACCAGCAGCGGCGCCATCGCCGCCGCCGCCATCGGCCGCGCCACCAGGTAGCCCTGCACTTCGTTGCACCCCAGCGCCCGCAGGATCGCCAGCTGCTCGTGCGTCTCCACGCCCTCGGCCACCACTGCCATGCCCAGCGCATGCGCCATCGAGACGATCGCCTGGAAGAACACCTGCCCTTCCCTGGAGCGTCCCAGCTCGGCGGTGAAGGAGCGGTCGACCTTGAGTACGTCCATCTTCATGCGCTGCAGCTGCGACAGCGAGGAATAGCCGGTGCCGAAGTCGTCCACGTGGAGCTTGATGCCGAGCGCGCGGATCGCCGCCAGTTCGGCCAGGATCTCGTCCTGGTCGCCCATCATCGCCGACTCGGTGATCTCGACTTCCAGCAGGCTAGGGGCCACGCCGTGGCGCGCCAGCGCAGCCGCCAGTTCGCGCTGCACGCCGCCGCGCAGGAACTGCTTAGGCGAGACGTTGATCGACACCGGCACCAGCGCGGCGCCAAGACCCGCGTCGCGCCAGGCTGCCAGCTGGGCGCAGGCCTGGTCGATCACGATGGCGCCGATCGGCACGATCAGGCCGCTCGACTCGGCCAGCGGGATGAACTCGTCGGGACGGATCATGCCCAGCTGCGGGTGCTCCCAGCGCAGCAGCGCCTCCATGCTCAGCAAGGCGCCGCTGCCGGTGTCCACGCGCGGCTGGAAGTGCAGCACGAACTGGCGCTGCTCGATCGCTTCCATCAGGCGCTGGCGCAGCTGGGCGCGGGTCTTGACGGTGCTCGACTGCGACGGGTCGAAGAAGCGGACCTGGCCCTTGCCGTCGTTCTTCCCGGCGTACATCGCGATATCGCTGTGGCGGATCAGGGTAGCGGCATCCTTGCCGTCGCGCGGGAACACGCTGATGCCGACCGAGGCGCCGATCATGTGCTGTTCCCCGGCGATGCTGAAGGGCTTGCCGAAGGCCTGGGTGATGCGCGCGGCCACGCCGGCCACCTGGTGCTCGCTGTCGAAGGGGCTGAGCAGGACGATGAACTCGTCGCCGCCGAAGCGCGCCACCCGGTCGCCCGGGCGCAGCTGCGACAGCAGGCGGGTGGCGGCCGCCTTCAGCAGGCGGTCGCCGACCGCGTGGCCGTGCGAATCGTTGACCTGCTTGAACTCGTCGAGGTCGATGAACAGCAGCGCCGCTTCCCGGCCCGCGGCACCGGCATGCGCCAGGGCCGCCGGCACGAAGTTCAGGAACCAGTGGCGGTTCGGCAGGCCGGTCAGGCTGTCCTCGTTGGCCAGGCGCGCCAGCTGGGCTTCGTGCTCCTTGCGCTCGCTGATGTCCTGCAGCGTGACCGCCAGGCCGTCGCCGACCCGCACCAGGCGCCGGTGCCCCCAGCGGATGTTCAAGCGGTTGTCGTCGGGCATGCGCCGGTCTTCCTGGTGGAAGCCGGCCGCCATCGCCTGGCGGTAGTTGGCGATCAGTTCGTGAGTATCGACGCCGCGGTCGACTTGCGAGATCAGCCGGCCGACCAGGCCGTCGCGCGTCATGCCGTAGAAGAAGGCGCCGCGTTCGTTGCAGTCGACGATGCGGAAGTCGACCGCCTTGCCCTTGCGGTCGCGCACCGGCGCGACCATGTAGAAGCCGTCGTTGCCGCTCTCGGTGGCGGTGCGGTAGGCGCGCTGCACCGCGTCCTGCTCGCGCGCCCGGCCGGCGGCGCGCAGCGACAGCATGGTGGCCACTGCCGCCAGCCCCAGCAGCACCGCGGTCGCCACCAGCGTCTGGTTGCGGCTGTCGATCCAGTAGGCGCCGGCGCCGGCCAGCGCGGCCTCGTGCGACAGCGCCACCAGCGCCACCAGCGGATAGGCGCCGGAGTGGCGCCAGCCCAGCACGCGCGCGCGGCCGTCCGTGAAGCCGGTGCTGCCCTTCGCCCCGTCCACCAGCTGGACCCCGCGCGCCACCGGCCAGCGGTCGGCGTTCGCGGGCAGCAGCGAGCCGGCGGCGCCGGTACGCACGTTGCCGTCGCCGTCCTGCTCGACGCGCAGCCTGTTGTCGGTGCCGGCCAGGGCCAGCACGCTGTCCGGCCCCAGCGTGGACGAGCTGACGAAGGCGGTGAAATAGGCGGCGTCGACCGCCATCAGCAGCACGCCGTCGAACTCGTCGTCGTCGCTGTCGAGGCGGCGCGTGAACAGGATCGCGTGCCTGGCGCCTTCCAGTTCGGGCGGCGGGGTGCCGATGCGCAGCGCGGTCGAGTTGCTGTCGCGGTGCTGGACGAAGAAGCGCGCGCCGGACAGGTCGGCGTCGCGCCCGAGCAGGCGGCTGGACGAGCGGATGCGGCCGTCGCGCCCGACCACGCCGACGTTGACGAAGGCGGCGTCGGTGAACATGCCGTCGCGCCGCATGTCCTCGATCAGGGCCGGGCTGTGCGAGTGCTCCCAGCTGTGCTTGAGCTGCATCGTGATCTGGTCCATCTGGGCCACCGAGCGCGTGACGTACTGCTCGTAGGCCTCGGCATAGGCATCGGCTTCCTTGATCGCCTGGTCGTAGGCGCGGCGTTGCTCGGCATCGGCGCGCAGCAGGGCTGCGCTCCACAGGGCGAGACAGGCCAGCAGCGCGAGCGCGGGCCACAGCAGGGCGAGGTAGCGATGGGTACGCGGAGCGGTGTGCGCGCGGGACGGATGCATGCGGTCTTACACTGAGTTTCTAACTAGAAACTCAGTGTAAGACCGCAACATAACGCCTTAATGACGCCTTGATGACGCCTTGATGACGCGTCAACGACGCCGCGCCGCCGCCTGCGCCAGCACGTCGTTGACCTGATTCAGGTCGGCCGGCTTGACCAGGTAGTGGTCGAAACCTGCCAATTGCGCTTCTTCGCGGTCCTGGTGCTGGCCGTAGCCGGTCAGCGCCACCAGGGTCGCGCCGGCATTTTCGGGCTGGGCACGCAGGCGGCGCGCCAGCTCGTAGCCGTCCATGTCGGGCAGGCCGATGTCGAGCAGCATGACGTCCGGCCGTTCGCGCCGCGCCCGCGCCAGCGCGCCGCCGGCGTCGTACTCGACGCCCACCAGGTGCCCCTGCACCTCGAGCAGCGCGGCCAGCATCTGGGCGGCGTCGGCATTGTCGTCGACCACCATCACGCGCAGCTCCCCATGCAGGCCGTGGCCGGCAGCGGTGTCGTCGCCGGCACCGAAACGCGGTGCCGCCGGCGCCGCCAGGCAGGGCAGGCAGATCGAGAATTCGCTGCCCTGCCCCAGGCCGGCGCTGCTGGCGTGGACCGTGCCGCCATGCAGCACGATCAGGCTCTTCACCAGCGCCAGCCCGATCCCGAGCCCGCCCTGCGAACGGTCGGGCGTGCGTTCGGCCTGGGTGAACAGGTCGAAGATGTAGGGCAGCACTTCCGGCGCGATGCCGACCCCGTTGTCGCTCACCGCGACGTGGACCCGGCGCTGCACCTCGTCGACGCGCACCGCCAGCACCAGGCGTCCGCCCGGCGCGGTGTACTTGGCGGCGTTGTTGAGGATGTTCGAGATCACCTGCACCAGGCGCGTGCGGTCGCCGATGACATGCGCAGGCTGGCCCGAGAGCTGCAGGGTCAGCGCATGGCGGCGCGCATCGATCAGGGGCCGCACCTGTTCCACCGCCGCCGCCACGATCACGTTCAGGTCCAGCTCTTCCTTCTCCAGCGTGACCAGCCCGCGCGTGACGCGCGACACGTCCAGCAGGTCGTTCACCAGGTCGGTCATGTGGGCCGCCTGGCGCGCGATGATGTCGCTGGCACTGGCCACGCCGGCCGGATCGTGGCGCCCGAGCTTGAGCAGCTGGGCCGCGGTCATGATCGGCGCCAGCGGATTGCGCAACTCGTGCGCCAGCATCGCCAGGAACTGGTCCTTCTGGCGGTTGGCGGCGCGCAGCTCGTCCTCGATCAGCTTGCGCGAGGTGACGTCGCTGCCCTCGACGAAGATGCCGGAGACGGCGCCGTTGGCGTCGCGGATCGGCTGAAAGACGAAGTCGAGGTAGCGCTCTTCGAGCGGCCCGTCCGGCTCGCGCTGCACGCGCAGCGGCATGGCATGGCCGACGAAGGGTTCGCCGGTAGTGTACACGCGGTCGAGCAGCTCGAAAAAGCCCTGTCCCGCCACTTCCGGCAGCGCCTCGCGCGCGCTTTTTCCCACGATGTGGCGGTGTCCGACCAGCTGCAGGTAGGACTGGTTGCTCAGCTCGAACACATGGTCCGGCCCGCGCAGCACGGCCATGATGCCGGGCGCCTGCTCGAACAGGGCGCGGAAGCGCTCGTTCTCTTCCTCGCGGTACTTCTCGGCCAGCACCTGCTCGCTGACCTCGACGCAGGCGCAGTACATGCCGGCGATCTGGCCGCTTTCGTCGCGCACCGGGGAATACGAAAACGTGAACCAGGTCGGCTCGTCGTAGCCGTGGCGGTTCATCTCCAGGTACATGCGCTCGGCATAAGTCGCCTCGCCGGCCAGCGCGCGCTCGATCAGCGGGTGGATGTCGTCCCAGATCTCCGACCAGATGTCGTGGAAGCGCCGTCCCAGCGCGTTCGGATGCTTTTCGCCCAGCACGTCGCGGTAGGAGTCGTTATAGAGGAAAGCCAGCTCCGGCCCCCAGGCCACGAACATCGGGAATTTGGAGTTGAGCATCAGCCCGACCACGGTGCGCAGCGCCTGCGGCCAGCCACGCGGATGCCCGAGCGGCGAGGTGGACCAGTCGTGTGCGCGCATCATGGCGCCCACTTCGCCGCCGCCGCTCAGGAACATGAGTGAGCCGGAAACGCTATCGAGCTTGTCGCTCCGTCGGTCAGGTGGTTGGTCGTCTGGCATGGTCGATACGAAAGCAGATACAGCTTCAGTTTGCCATAAGGTCAAGATGGAGGGCGCGCGCTGCGCAAGGGGCGGGAATGGCAGTGCTGGGGAGATGGAGCGGGTGAAGGGGATCGAACCCTCGTCGTAGGCTTGGGAAGCCTCTGCTCTACCATTGAGCTACACCCGCGTCAGCAGCATTTTACGCGGCTTCCCCTGCCATTGCCAACCTGACAGTGCAGGCCTGCTGGCGGTGCCACCCGCTACCCGCGAGTACAAGCACGTGGAAACCATTTGTGCGAAAAAGCAACGTTTACGATTATTTCCACAATGAAATCGCAAGATTATCAGAATGCCTTGATATGTTGCGTTATGATAATTAACGTATCCTTGTAGAAATCAACCACTTCGGAGCCCGCATGAAACTCAACGATTTCCGCGTTCTTGCTTTTACCTTTGCCATCGCAGCGACCACCGGACTTGCCCATGCCGGACAGATTTCCTTCAACGACGCCAACTGCCAGGCGACCAGCAGTTCCAGCCCGGTCACGTGTTCGACCAGTGCCGCCGGCGTAAATTACAGCGCCACGGTGACGGGCTGGTCGGCTTCGGGCGGCGGCAAATTCGGCAGTGCAGCGCTCGACTACTATTCCGGTTACGGCGTCGGCATCACCTCCCCGTACGAACCGACCACCAGCCCCCAGCACGCGATCGACAACTATGGCGCCACCGAGGCGCTGCTGATCAGTTTCGGTTCGACCAACGTTGCACTGAACCAGCTGTCGTTCGGCTGGGTCTACAACGATGCCGACGTCAGCATCCTGCGTTATACCGGTACCCAGGCACCGACCCTCACGACCCGCACGGTCGCCGATCTGAAAAACGCAGCCGGCTGGGAATGGGTTGGTGACTATGCCTATACCAGCGACATCCTGAATTTCAATACCGGCACCGACGCCAAGACCGCCTCCTGGTGGCTGGTGAGTGCCTACGACTCGGCCTATTCGGGGCTGGCGCCTTCGCGCAACCTGGGCGACGACAACGATTTCTTCAAGCTGTCCGGATTCGCAGCCACCCCCGTCGCCAAGCCTACCACGCCGACGCCGACCCAGGGTAACCCGGTACCGGAACCTGGCACCTTTGCCCTGTTCGGCATTGCCCTGGCCGGTTTCGTTGCAGTGCGGCGCAAGTCGAAAGCCATGTAACACGCGTCTTGCTGTCCGGATGCGATGAAAGCGAAGTCACCACCGTGACTTCGCTTTTTTTCTGGCCGCATGACCTTGCTCTAATATCTTCGTTTGAATTAGCCGGTATGGACTCATATAGTAAGCACTCATCCATATCACTTTTTCAAGACCGTACCCATGGCGAATTTCGACATCTCCCGCATCGTGCAGGGCCTGCACGACGCCCGCCAGCAATGGCGCCAGGCCCACCGCCCCGCCGGTGACGAGCGCATCGAATTCCCCTCGCGCGACGCGCTGGCCGCCATCGTCGGGCAGCTGAAGGGCGTGCTGTTTCCGATGCGGCTGGGGCCGCCCGGCCTGCGCCAGGAAAGCGAAGAATTCCACGTGGCGCACGCGCTCGATTCGGCGCTGCACGCGCTGCTGCGCCAGGTCGAGATCGAACTGAAGTACAGCGCGGCGCTGCAGCAGCGCACCCATGCCGACGTCTCCGGGCAGGCGCGCGAGGTCACGCAAGCCTTCGGCGACGCCCTGCCCGGCATCCGCGTCATGCTCGACAGCGACGTGCTGGCCGCCTACCAGGGCGACCCGGCGGCGCGCAGCGTCGACGAAGTGCTGCTGTGCTATCCGGGCATCCTGGCGATGATCCACCACCGCCTGGCGCATTGCCTGTACCAGCTCGGCCTGCCGCTGCTGGCGCGCATCGTCGGCGAGCTGGCGCATGCGGAGACCGGCATCGACATCCATCCGGGCGCGACCATCGGCGCCGGCTTCTTCATGGACCACGGCACCGGCATCGTGATCGGCGAAACCGCGGTCATCGGCCGCCACGTGCGCCTGTACCAGGCCGTCACGCTGGGCGCCAAGCGCTTCACCACCCTCGCCGACGGCTCGCTGCAGAAAGGCTTGCCGCGCCACCCGGTGGTGGAAGACGACGTCGTCATCTATGCCGGCGCCACGGTGCTGGGCCGCATCACGATCGGCAAGGGCGCCGTCATCGGCGGCAACGTGTGGGTGACCCACGACGTGGCGCCGGGCGCGCGCGTGGCCCAGGCCGCGTCGCGCGAGGACGGGGCCGGCAACCACGCCGAGAACCCCTGACGGCGCAGGCTTACTTCGGGCTCTCAACCGTATAGCCCTTGGCCTGCAATGCCGCCAGGTAGCTCTTCGGCCCCAGGATCTCGCCCATCGACAGCATGGCGAAGGTACTCTTGTTCCTGTCCAGCGCGGCTTCGGCGGCATCCAGCCAGGCCGCCAGGCGGCGCGCGGGCAATCCCTGCATCTGCGGGTTGTTGCGCGCAAAGGAGCCGTTGAACACGGCACTGTTGCAGGCATCCTCGCGCTCTGCGTAGTCGAGGTTGCGGATCTGGCCAATGTCGCCGTTGGCCCAGGCATCGGCGCGCGTGCGGATCGCGCCGATGTCGTTTTCGAAGCGGTCCAGGGTCTTGATGAAGCAGGCCGTATCGTCCATCTGCGATTGCTTGAATTCGTTCAGGGCGCGGCGCGGATTGTCGATCGAGATGCTGATGCCGGTCTGGGTCAGTTTGACGCCGTTGGTTTTCGCGATTTTGTCGATCTGCTTGCGCACTTCCTGGGATTTGGACAGGCCGTTCTTTTTCAGCCCCGCTTCCATCAAGGCTTCCGACGCGAAGAACGGACGGTAGCGTTCGACGTCGTCGTCGTCGCCGATGTACCTGCCCTTCAGCGCCTGCCAGCGCGTGTAGACGTCGGCCGGCAGCATGTCGTGCAGGGTGGCGCCGTCCGGGTTCTTGCGCATGCCGATCATCGCCGGCAGGGCGGCCAGGGTGCCGAAGAAGCTGCTGGTGCCGACGCTGACGCCCGGCGGCGTCAGCACTTCCTGCGATTGCGCGACCAGGCGCTCCACGCGCCCGGCATCCCATTCCATCTTCTGCGGCAGCGGCGAATACAGGCCGAACACCCACATCACGTGCTCGCCTTTGCTCACCTTCCACACGCCGGGGCCGGGGCGCTTGCCGGATACCACGATCTGGGCCGGGGCTTCGGCGACCGGCGCCGCGGCGGCCGGCGCATCGGCGGCTTGTGCAACCGTGGCGGGGGAAGGATCGGCCGCGGTCTGGGCCAGCGCCGGCAGGGTCAGGCAACCCAGCGCCAGCGCGCAGGCAAGGCGAGTTTTCATCATGCATCCCTTTATGGTTTGGTGTCGTTGAAGATTACCGACATGCCAGCATAAGAGATATTGACGCTACAAAATATTACAAGTTTGACATGCATATGTGTTGCTCAGCAAGTACATACCGGCAACACCATCGCGCACCGTCAGCCCGGGTCCTGCACGTCGACCGGGCGGTCCAGCAGTTCGTGCGCCAGCTTCAGGCTGGACACCATGATCGAAAACGCTTCGTGCTTGGTCTCCTCGCTCGGCACGCGCAGCACGTACGAGGGGTGGTAAGTCGTGACCACCCAGCGCCCGTCGACCTGCATCGGCTTGCCCAGCGAATTCTTCAAGGTGACGTTGGCCGTGCGCAGCACCGATTTCAGCGCGGTCGCGCCCAGCGCCACGATCACGGTCGGCTGCACCTGCGCCAGTTCCTTGTCGAGCCAGTAGTGGCAAGCCTCGATCTCGCGCTGCGCCGGCGTCTTGTGCAGGCGGCGCTTGCCGCGCGGCTCCCACTTGAAATGCTTGACGGCGTTGGTGACGTAGATGGTGTCGCGGTCGACGCCGGCCGCTTCGCACACCTGGTCGAGCAGCTTGCCGGCCGGGCCGACGAAGGGCTGGCCGGCCAGGTCTTCCTGGTCGCCCGGCTGCTCGCCGACGAACATGATCTGCGCGCGTTTCGGCCCCGTTCCCGGCACTGCCTGGGTCGCGAACTGCCACAGCTCGCAGCGTCGGCATTCGTCCAGCTGCGAGGGCTGCTGGCGTTCCGGCTGCGCGGCGGCGGGGGCAATCGGAATGGTCGTGCCCTTGCGCTGGCCGACCGCCTGGAACTGGCCGATCTTGCGCGCGCCCATGGCGGCTTCGCTGATCATGTGCGGCACGATCTTCCCTTCCGGCAGGTTCTTCCAGCGGTCCGAGGTGATGTGCTGCTGCATGACGGCGGTGTTCAGGCGCGCCGGGTTGAAGATGCTGCGGTAATAGGTCAGCCACAGGGCTTCGCCGGTGTCTTCAAGCTCTTCGGCCTTGTTGACCAGCGGACCGGTGTTGTGCAGCGTGTGGCCGTCCCACAGCACGCTGGCCTCGGGCGTGGCGATCATCCAGCTGACCTTGCCCATGCGCGAGACGAAGTGCTCGGCCACCTGGGGCAGCACGTCGTGGCGCGGCTCGTACCAGGCGACGAAGCGCGGCGGGCCGGCGTCGACCGGACGTTCGCGGAAACGGATGTAGGCATGCATGTCGTGCTCCTCGCGGCGCACCGCCTTCACCATCGCGTGCAGGCGCGCGCCGTCTTCGTCGGCCGGCGACTGCACGTCATGCTCGCCCTGCTGCCAGCGCCACATGACGCGGTACAGGAAGGCCCAGCGATCCGGCACGCGGCAACAGGCGGCCGATTGCAGCATGTCCATGAGCGAGCGCGGCACATGGGGTGGCGCAGCGGCCGGCGCCGGTTGCGCAGGCAAATTATGCGGCGGCTCGGCAGCGGCCGGCGCACTCGAGAACAGGTCGCCGCCGGCATCCGGCATGCCCCAGGTGAGCGCTTCCGGCGGCACGCCCCACACCAGCAGGTCGCGCGCCGCCTCGCGCCACTCGGCGAAGGTGGCAGGCAGCAGCGGCTGGCCGGCCTGGACGCGCTGGACCGCTGCGGGGACCGGTGCCGGGTGCGCGCTCATGCCGTTTGGATCTCCGGAAACAGGTTCATCTGCTCGGGCGCGTCGGCCATGTTGCGCCGCAGGACGTCCGAGGACACTGCGCCCTGCGCCGGCTTGTAGTCGGCGGTGATGACGAAGGGCGCCAGCTTTTTGAGGCTGCAGCGCAGCCGCGACAGGTCTTCCCAGCGGATGCGGCGCAGCCGGCGCAGATCGATCAGGCGCTTGGCCGAGCGCAGCCCGATACCGGGAATGCGCGCGATCATGCTTTCGTCGGCACGGTTCAGGTCCATCGGAAAATGCTCGCGGTTGGTCAGCGCCCAGGCCAGCTTGGGATCGATGTCGAGTGCCAGGTTGCCGCTCTGCGGCATCAGCTCGCCGGCCGTGAAGCCGTAGCCGCGCAGCAGGAAGTCGGCCTGGTACAGGCGGTGCTCGCGCAGCAGCGGCGGCGGCGCCGACGGCACGCTCGACGGGCTCTGCGGAATCGGGCTGAAGGCCGAGTAGTACACGCGCTTGAGTTTATAGCTGCCGTACAGGGTCTGGGCCGTGTTCAGGATGGTGTGGTCGTCGCTGGCATCGGCGCCGACGATCATCTGGGTGCTCTGCCCGGCCGGCGCGAACACCGGCGCCTTGGGGTGGTCGTCCTTTTCGTCGAGCTTGGTGCGGATCGAGCCCATCGCCAGCTTGATCGTGTGCACGCTCTTTTCCGGCGCCAGCTTCTGCACGCTGTCCTGGGTCGGCAGTTCGATGTTCACCGACAGCCGGTCCGCGTACTTGCCGGCCAGTTCGATCAGGCGCGGGTCGGCGTCGGGAATCGTCTTGAGGTGGATGTAGCCGCGGAATTTATGGTCCACTCTCAGGCGCCGCGCCACCTCCACCAGCTGCTCCATCGTGTAGTCGCTGGACTGGATGATGCCGGAACTCAGGAACAGGCCGTCGATGTAGTTGCGCAGATAAAAATCCTGGGTCAGCTTGACCACTTCGTCGACGTTGAAGCGGGCGCGCGGCACGTTCGAGGTGCGGCGGTTGACGCAGTACTGGCAATCGTAGATGCAGAAATTGGTCAGCAGTATCTTGAGGAGCGAGACGCAGCGGCCGTCCGGCGTATAGCTGTGGCAGATGCCCATGCCGGTGGTGGCGCCCAGGCCATCCTTGTCGACCGAGTCGCGCTTGGGCGCGCCGCTGCTGGCGCAGGAGGCGTCGTATTTGGCGGCATCGGCCAGGATCTCCAGTTTGTCTTTGAGTTCCATCTTGGCAGAAATACTGTATGGATGTACAGTATACCGCAGTTCGCATCGGCACTGCCGTGCGCGAACGCACTGTTGTCGCAAACGCGTACGTCACGGACGCGCATGTCGTTAATCTGCACACCTGCCGGGGAATCATGAAATATCTGACAAAAAAGCGCTGGGCCAACACCCGCGCCGGTGAAGGCGGCGCCCAGGCCGCCGAGTGGGGCAAGGCCTTGCGCGCCTACCGCGAACAGCTCGAAACCCTGCGCGGGCGCTTCCCCGATCCGGTGTTCGCGTTTTTCGACCGTGCCGACATCCACGACGGCGAACTGCTGCACCTGAACATCCGCGACGGCAGCCGCCCGGCCGCGCTCGAGCAGCTGCCGCGCCCCTGGATCGTGCCGGGCGACCATCCGGTGCGCGCCGAGCTGGCCATCCTGGACACCTACGACCGCCAGATCTGGGGCCTGCGCTACGGCGCGATCCGGCGCATCCTGGTCGATTTCCCCTCGAATAAACCGCTGTTCTACCAGGACGGCGAGGGTTTCGGCGACGTCGCCTGCCACGAACTGAGCGATTGCGGCGAGGGCTTCTTCCGGCACGAGATTTTATTTGCGACCGGGGCGACGCTGCTGGTCGAGTTCAAGGATATCGAGGTGCACAGCCGGCTGCGGCGGGCGGATGGGGTGGCAAGTTAACTTCAGCACGTCGCCCCTGCGCAGGCAGGGGCGACGGTTTTACGGCCAGGTACCGCTTATGACGGGAGGCGCCGCGGTCATGCGATCACGCCGCCACGCAGTCGGATCCGGCCTGCCCTCAGCGGCACCCGTCAGCCAGTACCCGTCTGCGCGGCCACCTGCTCCAGTAATGCCGGTCCCATGCGCGCCGCGACGCGCTGGAGGTAGGCATTGGCCGGCGCAACCCCGGCGCTGCCGGCGCGCTGCAGCCAGGCATAGGCTTCGGCCAGGTCGGCCGGCACGCCCTGCCCGGCCGCGTACATCACGCCGAGGTTGAACTGGGCGCGCGCATGGCCCTGGCGCGCGGCGCACAGGTACCAGAAATGGGCGGCCTGGTAATCGCGTGCGACGCCGTGGCCGCTGTCGTAACGCAGGCCAAGCGCGAACTGGGCCAGCGTGTGGCCCTGCTCGGCCGCCTTGCGGTACCAGTCGCCGGCCTGGCGCGGATCGACCGTGCCGCTGTCGTCGCGGTCGATCAGCTGGCCGAGCATGTACTGGGCCGGCGCGTAATCCTGCTCGGCCGCCTTGCGGCACCAGTGCATGGCCTGCTGGGCGTCGGCCGCCGCGTCGTTGCCGCGCAGTTGCCCGCTTTCGTAGCGCAGCGCCAGGTCGAACTGGGCGCGCAGGTGGCCCTGTTCGGCCGCCAGGCGGAAGCACTCGGCCGCGACGGCGCTGTCCTGCGGCAGGCCGAGGCCGGCATCGATCAGCTGGCCGAGGTGGTACTGGGCGCCGGCAAAACCTTGTTCCGCGGCCTGGCGGTACCAGTGTGCCGCCTGCGCATGATCCTGCGCCACGCCCTGGCCGTGCTCGTAGCGCAGGCCGAGATTGTCCTGGGCGCCGGCGTGGCCCTGCTCGGCCGCCTTGCGGAACCAGTGCAGCGCCAGTTCCGGATCGCGCTCGACGCCGTGCCCGCTGTCGTAGATCAGCGCCAGGTTGAACTGCGAACTGGCGTGGCCCTGCTCGCCGGCGCGGCCGTACCACAGGATCGCCTTGGTGCTGTCCTGCGGCAGGTCCTGCCCTTTGTCGTAGCGCAGCCCGAGGTTGAACTGGGCCGGCGCGTACCCCTGCTCGGCCGCCTTGCGGAACCAGTGGATGGCCTGCTGCACGTCGCGCTGCGTGCCTTGTCCGCCGTCGTAGCGCAGCGCCAGGTTGAACTGCGAGCGCGCGTAATTCTGCTCGGCGGCGCGGCGGTACCACGCCATCGCCTGCGCCAGGTCCTGCGGCACGCCCTTGCCACCTTCGTACATCATGCCGAGGTTGTGCTGGGCGCCGGCGTCGCCCTGGGCGGCCGCCTGGCTGAACCAGTGCAGCGCCTGCTGCACGTCGCTGGCCACGCCCTGGCCCTTGGCGTACAGCCAGCCGAGGTTGTACTGGGCCGGCGCGTAACCCTGCTCGGCAGCCTGGCGGTACCAGTACACGGCCTGGGCCGAATCCGGCGCCACCCCCTGTCCCTTCTGGTACATCACGCCGAGGTTGTACTGGGCCTGTTCCAGCCCGCTGCTGGCGGCCATGCGGTACCAGGCCACCGCCAGCTCGTCGTTGCGCGGCACGCCCTGGCCGTTCACGTACATGAAGCCCAGGCTGTGCTGGGCGGTGGCGATGCCGCGCTCGGCCAGCGCTTTTACGCGCAGGAATTCAGCCGTGTGACGCGCATCGTCTGGCATGGCCGCCGCGGGTCAGGCCTGGGCGAGCATGGCGGGCGCGCCTGCCGGAGCGCCCTGCGCGCGCAGCACGTCGCCGAAGCGGCCCAGCGGCATCGGACGGTAATACAGGTAGCCCTGCATCGTCAGGCAGCCGTTGGCGCGCAGGTAGCGTGCCTGGGCGTCGGTCTCGACGCCTTCCGCGATCAGGTTCAGGCCCAGTCCGCGCGCGATCGAGATGATCGCCAGCACCACCGGATAGTGGCCGTGCTCGTCGTGGATCTCCTTGACGAAGGACTGGTCGATCTTGATCGTGTGGACCGGGAAGCGGTGCAGGTAGGCCAGCGAGGAATAGCCGGTGCCGAAGTCGTCGATCGCCACCGACACGCCCAGCTGGCCCAGCTTGTTCAGCTGCTCGATCGCGTGCTGCGGGTTGCGGATCGCGATGTTCTCGGTGATCTCGACCTCGATCTGGCCGGGCGCGATCCCGTGGCGCAGCAGCGCGCCGCGCATCTTCTCGAAGAACTCGCCGCGGTCCAGGTATTGCGGCGACAGGTTCAGCGACAGCTTGACCTGGTTGCCGCCGATGCTGTTCCACTGCAGCATGTCGCGGCACAGCGCGCCGATCATCCAGTCCGAGATCGGCAGCATCAGGCCGTTCTCTTCGGCGAAAGGCAGAAATTCGCCGGGCGACACCACGCCGCGCACCGGATGGTTCCAGCGCATCAGCGCCTCGGCGCCGACGATGCGGCCGCTGATGGCGTCGATCTGCGGCTGGTAGTACATCTCCAGTTCGTGGTTCTCGAGCGCCTTGCGCAGGCTCTGCTCGAGCGCGATCTTCTGGTGCGACACGTCCTGCATCGACGGGTCGTAGAACGCATGGCCGTTCTTGCCCTGGCCCTTGACCTGGTACATCGCGATATCGGCGTGGCGCAGCAGCTCGTCGATCGACTCGCCGTGGCCCGGATAGATAGCGATACCAATCGAGGCCGAGATGTGGACTTCGTGGCCGTCCAGGTCGAACGGCAGGTGCAGGCATTCGAGGAACTTGTCGGCGACGCCGCGCGCGTCGTCGCGGTCGCGCAGCTCGGGCAGCACGATGGTGAATTCGTCGCCGCCCTGGCGCGCCAGCGTATCGCCCTTGCGCAGGCATTCCTTGAGGCGGCCGGCCACCTGCTGCAGCAGTTCGTCGCCCTTGACGTGGCCGAGGGTGTCGTTGACCAGCTTGAAGCGGTCCAGGTCGATGAACATCACCGCCAGTTCGGTCTGCTTGCGCTTGGCCTGGATCACGGCCAGGCCGAGGCGGTCCTTGAACAGGATGCGGTTCGGCAGGTCGGTCAGGATGTCGTGGTAGGCCTGGTAGGAGATCACCTCTTCCGCGCGCTTGCGGTCGGTGATGTCGCGCGCCACGCCGTAGGTGCCGAAGAACTCGAGCTTGCGCACTTCCTGGTCGGGCACGTGCATGCCGATCGCGTTCAGCGAGATCGTCATCAGGGTGTTGTTGAAGGTGCGCTCGTGCGCGGCCGTCGAGTGGCACTTCAGGCGCAGCTCGACGTTGCGCGAGGCGCGCTCGTCGACGCGGCGCTCGTTGAACACGTAGCGCGCGCGTTCCAGGTCCTCGTCGTGCACCAGGATCGAGTAATGCTGGCCGATCAGCTCGTCGCGCTTGTAGCCGAGCAGCTGGTAGGCGCGGTCGTTGATGAAGGTGAAGCGGCCTTCGTGGTTCAGCGTATAGATGATGTCGGGCGAAGAGTCCACCAGGTAGCGGTACATCTTCTCCGAGTTTTCCAGCTGGTTCGCCATCTGCGCGTTGGCCTGCGCCAGGCGGCGCTGCTTGAGCGCGTTGGCGACCGTCTTGAGCAGCTCCTCGCGGCTGTAGGGCTTGCGCAGGTAATCGTAGGCGCCGCGCTTCAGGGCGCCGATCGCGGCATCGATCCCGACTTCACCGCTCATCACGATCACGTCGGCGTCGATGCCGCGCTCGTTGATGAAATCCATGATCTGGTGGCCGCCGATGTCGGGCAGGCGCAGGTCCAGCAGCACCAGGTCGAAACGCAGCCTGGACAGATGGGCCAGGGCCTCGCCGCCGGTGGAAGCGGTGGTCAGATGGTAGCCGCGGCCCTGCAGCAGCTCGTACAGCGATGCGAGCAGGCGCGGTTCGTCGTCGACCAGCAGGAGTCTGGGCTGGTCGCTGGTCCCGGTGGCAGCCATCCCCTCGGCCGATACCGAGGATGAGAGAACTGCGGGCAGGCCTACGGGGACGCTGGCGGAAAATGGATTCATTGTTACCTTATACGGATCCGAGCGCGCGCGCCGGCAATGTGGCCGGAACGCCGGCGCCGGCAGGCGCCGGCAGCAGGATTTCGAAACTGGTGCCGGTCGCGCCGCTGCGGCAGGCGATATGCCCGTTCAGCTGCTTGACCAGGCCGTGCACGATCGACAGGCCGAGGCCGTGGTGCGGTCCCTCCTTCGTGCTCTTCACGGCGGAGAACAGATTGGCCAGCACCTCGCGCGACAGGCCCGGCCCGGTGTCGGAGACCACCAGTTCCAGGTACACGCTGCGCTCGCGGTTGACCTGGCCGCGGTTGGCGATCCCGATGCGGCCGCCGGACGTGCTCAAGGCCTCGACCGCGTTCTTGACCAGGTTGACCAGGATCTGCTTGAGCGTGTCCGCGTCGCCCTGGATGCGGTTGTCCTGACCGGCCAGGTCGACCACGATCTCGACGTTGGCGGGCACGAAGCCGGTGGTGCGGAACAGGCGCAGCACGTCGTCCACCACCTGCGCGACGTCGGCACCCTGCCCGCCGCCCATGCCCACGCCGGCGCCCGCGCCTGCTCCCGAAGCTGCGCCGGCGCCCGGCCCGATCTCGGTGAGGCTGTTGATCAGCTGGCCGACGCGGTCGATCTCGTCGTGCAGCACCGACAGCTCGCCCTTGACCTGTTCCTGGCGTTCCAGCTTGCTGTCCAGGACCGACAGGTAGTTCTTGATGATCGCCAGCGGGTTGTTGACCTCGTGGACCACGCGCCGCGACGCTTCCTTGTATTCGGCAGCGGCGTGGGCCAGCTGGCGGCGCGCCTGGCTGCGCTCGAGCATCGCCTTTTCCAGAGCGGCGGCGGCCTGGGCGCCGAAGGATTGCAGGAAGCGCTCGCGCTTCTGGCAGGACGGCAGCTGCCAGCTGGCGACGCCGCCGATCAGCACGCCGAGGCAGCGCGGCCCGGCCACCAGCGGCACGCACACCATCGACTCGGCGCCGAGGATGCGCAGCAGCTGCTCTTCCGGCAGGCCGAGCGGGCGGTCGCGCCGCACGAAGGCCGGCTTGCGTTCCAGCGCGGCCTGGGCCACGGCGCCGCCCCTGGACAGCGGCACCGTGAATTCGGCGATGCGCTGCTGGGTGCCGGTGGCGGTGCCGACCAGGGCCTGGCCGGCCTGGTTCTCCAGCAGCACCACCGCGTTCTCGAAATCGAACAGGATGCGCGCCGAACGCGTCATCGATTCCAGCAGCCCGCGCTCGCCGCCCTGCTCGTCGCCGTTCTGGCCCTGGCGCGCGAACACCTGGCCGACCTCCGAGACCAGCACCAGGTTGCGCATTTCCTCGTTCAGGCGCTGCTGCACCGGATCGACCGGCGGCGGCGCGTAGGCCGGCGGCGCCGGCAGCGCGTCGGCGCCGTCCAGCTCGATGCCGAGGTGGATCGCCGATTTCTCGACCTGGCGCGTGGCGCCGGCCAGCATCTCCTCGGCCTCGTCCGGGTCCAGCCCGGACAGCCGGCAAGCCTCGATCACCAGCCCGATCTCGTCGGCGTGGTAGGCCAGCACGTGGGCCGTGCGCAGGATGCGGATCAGGGGATGCGCCGCTTCCAGGCGCGTGCTCGGCTCGTGGTGGTACAGCACCGCGTCGGCCAGGAAGGAGTCGAGCTGCCAGCGCTCGATCAGCCAGGCGCCGGCTTCGGTGTGGGTGATCTGCAGCGTGCGCTGCTCGACCGCGCACAGGTCTTCGTCGTCGCGCGCGGTGAAGTTGTAGGCGTATTCCTTGGGCGCGGTGGCCAGCAGCGCCAGGCGGCCGACGTTGTGCAGCAGGCCGGCCAGGTAGGCTTCCTCTGCCTGGCCATAACCGGTGCGGCGTGCGATCTCGCGCGCCAGCACGGCGGTGGTCAGCGAATTCTTCCAGAAGCTGCGCAGGTCGGTGGCGCCGGAATTCGGGAAGCTGTTGAAGGTCTGGAAGACGGAATCGCCGATGACCAGCAGCTTGATCATGTCGGTGCCGAGCGCCATCATCGACTGCTCGAGGCTGACCTGGCGTCCGCCGCGGTGGTAGGCCGAACTGTTGGCGACGCTCAGGATCTTGCCGGTCATGCCGGCATCCTTCGCGACCAGTGCTGCCAGTTCCGCCATACCCAGGTCATCGGCCTGCAGATGTGCAAGCAGCTTGATGAGAATCTGGGGCATGGCCGGCAACCGCGCGATCAGCAAACGATTGCGTATGTCCTGGTCTGTTTGTATGGATTCAAGCACGGCCGCCACTGTTTTTTGGAATGAGTGGCAGCTATTCCGGAAAAAACCGCCACAAAGTTTCTTCTGATCTTAAGAAAAGAGCAATTTTATAAGCTCTATTCCAAATTTGAAAACGCATCTTAGCATATAGACATTTCTGAACGGGAACAACAATTTCTAAATAAAGTGACGTGTTTTAGAGTCACAATTCGGTCGATCCCATCTTGATATCGCACAAATACAGCGTAAAAAAATCCGCATACCTGGGGTGCAGGCATGCGGATTTTTCCGGATTGCCCCTTATCCGAGGGCTTTCATGCGCCGGTAGTGGCGCGATACCAGCCAGCACGCCAGCGACGCCAGCGCAAAACCGGCCTGGCCGAGCGCCATCGCCAGCACCGAGTGGGTCAGCGCCGGCGCGATGATGCCGGCCACGATCGCGCCCATCAGCGTGGTCAGGAACGCCTGGCAGGACGCCACCGTGCCGCGGATGTGCGGGAACAGGTCGAGCGCCAGCAGCGTTGCGCTCGGGTTGATGATCGAACTGCCGAAGTTATAGAAGAACATCGGCAGCACGGTCCACGGCAGCGCCGGCGGCAGGAAGCTATGATAGGTCACGCTGAAGGTCACCGCGGCCAGCATGAAGGCGTAGCCGAGCCCGATCTGGCGCGAGAAGCTCATCTTGCCGGCCAGGCGGTTGGCGGCCAGCGCGCCCAGGAAGATGCCGCCCACCGCCGGCACGAACAGCCAGGCGAAATCCGACGGCCCCAGGTGCAGGTGCACCGGCAGCAGCACCGGCGCGCCGGCGATGAACAGGAACATGCCGCCGAAGTTGAAGGCGACCACGCCCGACTTCATCTGGAACAGGACCGAGCTGAAGATGTCCCGGTAGCTGCGCGCCAGGAAGCGCGGGTTGAAGGGCTGGCGCCGTTCGGGCGGCATCGTCTCGGGCAGGTGCTGGTAGCAGACCCACCACAGCGCCAGGCTGAACACCAGCAGGCCGAGGAAGATGGTACGCCAGTCGAACAGGGCCACGACCCAGCCGCCCAGCACCGGTGCGATCGCCGGGGCGATCGAGAAGATCATCGTCACCATCGACAGCAGGCGCGCGGCCGCCGCGTCCGAATACAGGTCGCGGATGATGGCGCGGCCGACCACCACCCCGGCGCCGGCCGAGACGCCCTGCAGGATGCGGAAGACCCACAGGTAGTGCACCGAATGCGCGGACGCGCAGCCGAGGGTGCCGACCGCGAACACCACCAGGCCGACCAGCACCACGTTGCGGCGCCCGAAGGCGTCCGACAGCGCGCCGTGCCACAGCGACATGACGGCGAAGGCCAGCATGTAGGCGGTCAGGGTCTGCTGCACCTCGATCGGGGTGGCGCGCAGCGTTTCCTGGATCTGCGGGAAGGCCGGCAGGTAGGCGTCCACCGAGAACGGTCCCAGCATCGAGAGCGCGGCCAGCAGCGCGGCCAGGCCGCCGGCCGACAGCATGGTGACCTTGTGCGGTTCCGGCAGCGGAACCGGGATCACCGGGTCCTTGGGCAGGTTGTCTGGTTCTGGTTCGGGCAGCATGTTATTCCTGGGCCGGCTTGGCGTCGGGCTTGGCGCCTTCGCGGCGGTTGAAGCCGGCCACCATGTCGAAGCGGAACAGGCGGCATTCGAGCGCGCCGTTGAAGAACGGGGTCTTGCGCGACTCCTTCAGGCGCAGCATCTTCGGCAGGCCGAGGTCGGCGGTGAACAGGTACACGGTCCAGCCGGCGAAGCGCTGCTTCAGCGTGGTCGAGAGCTGCTGGTAAAAGCCGACCGCCATTTCGTCCTGCGGGATGGTGGAATCGCCGCGCACGCCGATCCGCTCGCCGTACGGCGGGTTGGTGACCAGCAGGCCCGGGGTGCTGGTCGGCGGCTGCACCTGCTGCGCCTCGATCTGCTTGAGCGGCACCTCGAACATCACGCCGGCCGAACGCAGGTTATGGCGCGTCATCGCCACCATGTCGCCCGAAATGTCGGAACCGAAGATGGTCGGCTCGCTCGGCAGCGGGTTCGGCTTGATCGACGTCTTCATCTCCTGCCAGGCCCTGGCATCGAAGTCGGCGAATTTTTCGAAGGCGAAGCGGCGGCGCGCGCCCGGCGGAATGCCCTGCACCATCTGGGCGGCCTCGATCAGGATCGTGCCGGAGCCGCACATCGGGTCGAACAGCGGCACGCCCGGCTTCCAGCCGGCCACGCGCAGCAGGCCGGCGGCCAGGTTCTCGCGCAGCGGCGCATCGCCGGTCTCTTCACGCCAGCCGCGCTTGAACAGCGCTTCGCCCGAGGTATCGAGGTAGATCGTGAAGTTGCGCTGGTCGAGGAAGCCGACGATGCGCATGTCCGGCTCGCGCGTGTCGACCGACGGACGCTTGCCGAACTGGTCGCGGAAGCGGTCGCACACGGCGTCCTTGATCTTCAGGGTCGTGAATTCGAGGCTCTTCAGCGGCGATTTCACGGCCGTGATGTCGACGCGGATCGTGTGGTCGACGGTGAACCAGTCTTCCCAAGGCTGCTCGAGCACCAGGTCGTAGATGTCGTTTTCGTTGCTGTAGGTGCGGTTGGCCATGCGCATCAGCACGCGCGAGGCGATGCGCGAATGCAGGTTGATGCGGTAGGCGTCCAGCATGTCGCCCGAGGCGTGCACGCCGCCCGGCACCTGATTGTGCACCTTCAGCGTGCGGCTGTCGGTGGTCTGGGCGATCTCGGCGAGTTCTTCGGCGAGGGCTTGTTCCATGCCGCGCGGGCAGGGGCAGAAATAGGAGGTCATCAGGGGTACCTTTTATCCGTTAATTACAAAATAGAAGCGGCCGGATCTGGCCGGCCGCCGAAAAATCCCGTCGCCCCTGCGTAGGCAGGGGCCCAAGTTCTGCACGCGCTAACGAAACGCCTGCAACTTGGGCCCCTGCCTTCGCAGGGGCGACGTTTTGGTGCTAGCGCTCAGAACGGCTTGACCACCACCAGAATGACGATCGCAATCAGCAGCAGCACCGGCACTTCATTGAACACCCGGAACCACTTGTGGCTGCGCACATTCGCGCCGCGCTCGAACTTTTTCAGCAGCGATCCGCACGCGTGATGGTAGCCGATCACCAGGATCACCAGCGCCAGTTTCGCGTGCAGCCAGCCGCCGCGAACGCCATAGCCGAGCCACAGCCAGAGGCCCAGCAGCAGCGCCGGCACGGCCAGTATCGTGGTGAAGCGGAACAGGCGGCGCGCCATGCCGAGCAGGCGCTCCGTGGCGGCGGCATTGGTTTCCTGGGCCAGGTTCACGAAGATGCGCGGCAAATAAAACAGGCCGGCGAACCAGGACGCGATGAAGACGATGTGGAAGGCTTTGATCCAGAGGTAGGCCATGTAATCTTTCTTATTAGAGTGAAATTGTCGTTTTCGGCATTGCCGGAAACGACTTCCCGCGCAGGCGGGAACCCAAGTTCGTGGCTCAGCCGAAAACTTGGGCCCCTGCCTTCGCAGGGGCGACGCTATTGGCGGACCTCACCGTGGCCGAACACCACGTATTTCAACGAGGTCAAGCCCTCCAGCCCCACCGGCCCCCGCGCATGCAGCTTGTCGTTCGAGATCCCGATCTCGGCGCCCAGGCCGTATTCGAAGCCGTCGGCGAAGCGGGTCGAGGCGTTCACCATCACCGAGGCCGAGTCGACTTCGCGCAGGAAGCGCATGGCGTCGCTGTAGTCTTCGGTGACGATGGCGTCGGTGTGCTTCGACGAGTACGTGTTGATGTGATCGATCGCGGCGTCGATGCCGTCGACGATCCTCACCGCCAGGATCGGCGCCAGGTATTCGGTGCGCCAGTCTTCCTCAAGCGCGGCCACCAGGTGCGGGTAGCCCTGCAGGAGCGCCAGCGCTTCCGGATCGGCGCGCAGTTCGACTTCCTTGGTCGCGTACAGGTCGGCCAGGCGCGGCAGGATGGTCGGCGCGATGGCGCGTGCCACCAGCAGCGTTTCCATCGTGTTGCAGGTGCCGTAGCGGTGGGTCTTGGCGTTCATCGCGATGCGCGCCGCCTTGTCCGGGTCGGCCTTGGCGTCGATGTAGACGTGGCAGATGCCGTCCAGGTGCTTGATCATCGGGACCGTCGCTTCTTTCATGAGGCGCTCGATCAGGCCCTTGCCGCCGCGCGGGACGATCACGTCCACGTATTCCGGCATGGTGATCAGGACCCCGACGGCGGCGCGGTCGACCGTATCGACCACCTGCACGCCGTGCTCGGGCAGGCCGGCGCCCCGCAGGCCTTCGGCCACCAGCGCGGCCAGGGCGCGGTTGCAGTGGATCGCTTCCGAGCCGCCACGCAGGATGGCCGCGTTGCCGCTCTTGATGCACAGGCCGGCCGCATCGACCGTCACGTTCGGGCGCGCTTCGTAGATGATGCCGATCGAGCCCAGCGGCACGCGCATCTGGCCGACCTGGATGCCGCTCGGACGGAATTTCATGTTGGAGATTTCGCCGATCGGGTCCGGCAGCGCAACGATCTGGCGCAGGCCCTCGACCATGGTGGCGATCGCTTTATCGGACAGCGCCAGGCGGTCGAGCAGCGCCGGCGCCAGGCCGTTCGCGCGCGCCGCATCGAGGTCGCGCGCGTTGGCGGCAACCAGGGCCGGGGCTTCGCGTTCGATGGCGGCGGCGATCAGGAGCAGCGCCTGGTTGCGCGTGGCGCTGTCGGCGCGGGCCATGGCGCGCGAGGCGGCGCGGGCCTGGCGGCCGATGGTGTGCATGTATTCCGTGATGTTCATTTCGTCATCCAGCGTTGTTGTAGGGTGGGCACTCCGTGCCCACCCGTTACGTTCGCGTTACGCCGGCTTTCGCGTGGGCACGGCGTGCCCACCCTACGGCGCTATCGCATCGTCGGTTATGAAGCGACCCGCAGCGCCAGCTGCAGCATCGCATCCCAGGCATCCCCCGCGAACTGCTTCGCGCGCAGGCCCTTCACCATCTTGTCGACCTGGGCCGCCTGCTGCAGCGCCGCTTCCAGCGTCGGCAGCGGGATGCGGCGCAGCGCCGGCTCCATCATGCGCTCGCGCGGGCCCCAGATGCGGTATTCCTTCAGCAGCGCGCCCAGCGGCCTGCCCTGCGCCATCCCTGCCTTTAATTTTAGCAGTGTGCGGATTTCCTCGGACACTGCCCACAGCACCAGCGGCAGCGCCTCCCCTTCCCCTTTCAGGCCTTCGAGCATGCGCACCAGGCGCGCCGGATCGCCGGCCAGCATCGCTTCGGACAGCTTGAACACGTCGTAGCGCGCCACGTTGAGCACGGCGTCGTGTACCTGCTCGTAAGTCAGCTTGCCGGGCTCGTGCAACAGGCCCAGCTTCTGGATTTCCTGGTGCGCCGCCAGCAGGTTGCCTTCCACGCGGTCGGCGATGAAGTCCAGGCTGTGGCGGTCGACGCTCTGGCCCTGCGCGCTCAGGCGCATGCCGATCCAGCCCGGCAACTGAGCCCGTTCCACGTTCGGGATCTCGATGTAGACCGCGGCCTGCTGCAGCTGCGTCACCCACGCCGATTTCGCCGTCTGCCAGTCGAGCTTCGGCAGGGTGATCAGGGTCAGGTTGTCCGGGTTCAGGTCTTTCGCGTAGTTCTGCAGGGCCGCGCTGCCGTCCTTGCCCGGCTTGCCGCCGGGGATGCGCAGTTCGATCAGTTTCTTGTCGCCGAACAGAGACAGCGCCTGGTTGGCGGCCAGCAGTTCGCCCCACTTGAAGCTGCGCTCGACGCTCAGGACGTCGCGCTCGGAGTAGCCGCTGGCGCGCGCCTTGCTGCGGATCTTGTCCGCCGCTTCCAGCGCCAGCAGATGCTCGTCGCTGGTGATCACGTACAGGGGCGCGAGCCCCTTGGCGAGGTGCCCGTCGAGCGCCTCGAGCCGGAGTTGCATGGGTCGTTCCTATTCAATAAACCCTTGTAAAACCGTAGCGAGCGGCGGCAGTTTTGGAGGAGAAGCGCAGCTGTACGGATGTACAGCGAGCATCGCAGTCCAAAAATGCAACGCGCAGTAGGTTTTTCAAGGGTTTGGTTTCATGGCCGCCAAACGGCGCATGATCTGTTGGACCAGGTCGGCCTGCATGTCGCGGTACAGCAGCGCTTCCTCGGATTCCTTGGCCAGCACCTGGGTTTCGTCGAAGGCCATGTTCCGGCGCAGCGAGATCTCGGTGACCGGCAGCAGCTCGACGCCTTTCGGGTCGCGCACCGTGAACGACAGCGTGTAGGTCAGCAGGTATTCGCGCACGCGGCCCAGGCTGTTCAGCGACAGGATCTGCTTGCCGCGGTTCTCGCCCAGCACCACCAGCTGGGCTTCGGCAGCGCTTGCCGCGTCGGCGATGGTCACGCCGCCGGCGCGCAGGTTGCGCCGCAGCTCCGTGCCCAGCGCCGAGTTGTCCGGGAAGCCGACGTAAATGCTGCGGAACGGCATCGTGTAGCTGCCGTTCGAGCCGCGCAGCTGGAAGCCGCACGCCGGCAGCGTTGCGACCACCGCCAGCGCCAGGCCCGCGCGCAGGACCGTCCTTCTCTTCATGGAGGAGACGGTCATCGTTACACCACGATGTTGATCAGTTTGCCGGGCACGACGATGACCTTCTTCGGCGTGCCTTCGACGAACTTCTGCACCGCTTCCGAGGCCAGCGCGGCGGCTTCGATGGCGGCCTTGTCGGCATCCTTCGGCACTTTCACCGAGCCGCGCAGCTTGCCGTTCACCTGGATCATCAGTTCGATCTCCGACTGCTCCAGCGCCGCCGGGTCGACCGCCGGCCACTGCACGTCGAGGATGTCGCCGTACTTGGCGGCGTAGCCGAGTTCCGTCCACAGCGCGTGCGTGATGTGCGGCGCGACCGGGTTCAGCATGCGCAGGAAGATCGACAGGCCTTCGGCGATGACGGCGTCGCTGGCGGCGCCTTCCGCCAGCTTGGCCGACTCCAGGGTATTGAGCATCTTCATGCAGGCCGAGACCACGGTGTTGTACTGGATGCGCTTGAAGTCGTAGTCGGCTTGCTGCAGCACTTTATGGACTTCACGGCGCAGCGTTTTCTGGGCGTCGTCCAGGGTGCCTTGCTGCTGGGCCGCCAGGGCCGCCGCAACGCGCTCGCGCTGGGCATGACCGAAGGCCCACACGCGGCGCAGGAAGCGGCTCGCGCCTTCCACACCCGATTCCGACCACTCCAGGGTCTGCTCCGGCGGCGCCGCAAACATGGTGAACAGGCGCGCGGTGTCGGCGCCGTACTGCTCGATCTGGGCTGCCGGGTCGATGCCGTTGTTCTTCGACTTCGACATCTTTTCGGTGCCGCCGATGATGACCGGCGCGCCGTCGGATTTCAGCGCGGCGGCCTGCGGGCGGCCGCGGTCGTCGAACACCAGGTCGACGTCGGCCGGGTTGAACCAGGTCTTCTTGCCCGACTCTTCCTCGCGGTAGTAGGTCTCGTTCAGCACCATGCCCTGGGTGAGCAGGTTGACGAAGGGCTCGTCGAACTTCACCAGGCCGAAGTCGCGCATCACCTTGGTCCAGAAGCGCGCGTACAGCAGGTGCAGCACGGCGTGCTCGATGCCGCCGATGTACTGGTCCATCGGCATCCAGTAGTCGTTGCGGGCCGGGTCGACCATGGCGTCGTTCGAGCCCGGCGAGGTGTAGCGCATGTAGTACCAGGACGAGTCGATGAAGGTGTCCATCGTGTCCGTCTCGCGGCGCGCCGGCTTGCCGCAGCACGGGCAGTCGACCTTCAGGAAGGCTTCGTGCTTCTTGAGCGGGTTGCCGCTGCCGTCCGGGACGCAGTCTTCCGGCAGCACCACCGGCAGGTCCTTTTCCGGGACCGGCACGGTGCCGCAGGATTCGCAGTGGATCATCGGAATCGGCGTGCCCCAGTAGCGCTGGCGCGAGATGCCCCAGTCGCGCAGGCGGAAGGTGACCTTCTTGTCGCCCAGGCCCTTCTCGGCCAGGTCGCCCGACACCGCGTTGACGGCGGCGATGTAGTCCAGGCCGTCGTAGTGGCCCGAGTTGATGACGACGCCGCGCTCCTTGTCGCCGTACCACTCCTGCCAGCCGTCCAGCGAGAAGGTCTCGCCTTCGACCGCGACCACCTGCTTGATCGGCAGGTTGTATTTTTTCGCGAACGCGAAATCGCGCTCGTCGTGGGCCGGCACGCCCATCACGGCGCCGTCGCCGTAGGTCATCAGGACATAGTTGCCGACCCAGACCGGCACTTCTTCGCCGGTGATCGGGTGGATGACGGTCAGGCCGGTCGGCATGCCCTTCTTTTCCATGGTCGCCATGTCGGCTTCGATCACGGAGCCCTGCTTGCACTCGGCGATGAAGGCCTGCAGTTCCGGATTGTCCTTGGCGGCCTGGGTCGCCAGCGGGTGCTCGGCGGCGACCGCGCAGAAGGTCACGCCCATGATGGTGTCGGCGCGGGTGGTGAAGACGTACAGCTTGCCGTCGTTGATGGGCTCACCGGCATCGTCGGTGATCACGTGCGGGAAGGCGAAGCGCACGCCGGTCGACTTGCCGATCCAGTTGGCCTGCATGATGCGCACGCGCTCCGGCCAGCCCGGCAGCTTGTTGTCGACGTAGTCCAGCAGTTCCTCGGCGTAGTCCGTGATGCGCACGTAGTACATCGGAATCTCGCGCTTCTCGACCGGCGCGCCCGAACGCCAGCCTTTGCCGTCGACCACCTGCTCGTTGGCGAGCACGGTCTGGTCGACCGGGTCCCAGTTCACGGTGCCGGTCTTCTGGTAGATGATGCCCTTCTCGAGCATCTTGAGGAACATCCACTGGTTCCACTTGTAATATTCCGGCTTGCAGGCGGTCATCTCGCGCGACCAGTCGATGGCCAGGCCCATCGACTCCATCTGGCCGCGCATGTGGGCGATGTTCGAATAGGTCCACTCGGCCGGCGGCACGTTGTTGGCCATCGCCGCGTTCTCGGCGGGCATGCCGAAGGCATCCCAGCCCATCGGCATCAGCACGTTGTAGCCGTTCATCCGCAGGTAGCGGTACATCACGTCGTTGATCGTATAGTTGCGCACGTGACCCATGTGCAGCTTGCCCGACGGGTAAGGCAGCATCGAGCAGGCGTAATACTTGCCTTTTGGGAAACGCGGGTCGTGTTCGACCGCCTTATAGGCGTCGATCGACTTCCAGTAGGCCTGGGCGGCCTGTTCGACTTCGGCGGGACTATATTTATCTTGCATGATGTTCTGCGGACTAATAGGAGGTGAGCAGAACATTATACTGGTTCATTCGTCCACTGGCGTTGCTCCGCTGCCCGCAAAATAAGCGTTACGGGTAGGGTGGACGGGTTCCCCGCCCACGCGGAGACGGGTCAAGCTGCCGGTTTTCGTGCGCAATGGCGGCGCCGTCGCCCCATCCGCAACGCGGGCGCGTGCTATTTGAGTTCGAGTTCCAGCGCCGGCTTCTCGCCGTAGTCCTCGTAGCGCTCGTTGATGCCGATGATGCAGAAGGCCATCTCTTCCAGCACGTCGGGCGCGCGTTCGCGCAGGGCTTCGGAATGCGTGACCACGATGTGCAGGGTCTCGTCTGCCTTCAGGCGGACGCTGCTCATGCCGTCTTCGTCGCGCAGGTAGCTGAGGCAGTCGACCCAGGAATCCATGGTGTGCGGATACGAGTCCGGGAAGCCGAAGGCGCGGGCGCTCTCGGCGTGGAAGCTTTCTGCGTCGGTGATGGCGGCGCCGTTCAGTTCGACGGTGGGCATGTGATTTCCTCTTGAAGCAATGTAGAGATCACGTCGTCCCTGCGCAGGCAGGGACCCAAGTTCGCGGCGCTGCCCAAAACTTGGGCCCCTGCCTGCGCAGGGGCGACGGTGGTATGCGGGCGATAATGAAAATAAAACGCCCGCCGTCCCGGTCAGTATGCCAGCAGATTGCCGGTCAAGCCGTCCAGTTCGGCGGGCGTGCGCAGGGGGAAAGGGTCAGCCCTTCAGCCCCAGCACGTCCTGCATGTCGTAGTAGCCGATCGGCTTGTCGGCCAGGAAGCGCGCGGCGCGCAGCGAGCCCTGGGCGTAGCTGACGCGGCTGCTCGACTTGTGGCTGATCTCGATGCGCTCGCCGGTGCCGGCGAACAGGACCGTGTGGTCGCCCACGATGTCGCCGCCGCGCACGGTGGCGAAGCCGATGGTGGACGGGTCGCGCTCGCCGGTGACGCCTTCGCGGCCGTAGACGGCGCATTCCTTCAGGTCGCGGCCCAGCGCGTCGGCGATCACTTCGCCCATCTTGAGCGCGGTGCCGGACGGGGCGTCGACCTTGTGGCGGTGGTGGGCTTCGATGATCTCGATGTCGTAGCCTTCCGAGAAGTTCTTGGCAGCCATTTCCAGCAGCTTCAGCGTGACGTTCACGCCGATGCTCATGTTGGGGGCGAACACGACCGAGGTCTTTTCGGCGGCGGCGCGGATCGCGGCCTTGCCTTCGTCATCGAAACCGGTGGTGCCGATGATGACCTTGATACCCTTTTCGGCGCAGTATGCCAAGTGGCGCAGCGTGCCTTCCGGACGGGTGAAGTCGATCAGGTAATCGGCCCCGGCCAGGCCCTTGTCCAGGTCCGACTGGATGACCACGCCGGTCAGCTGGCCCGAAAAGGCGCCTGCATCGGCGCCGATGAAGGGCGAGCCTTCGCGGTCGAGCGCGCCGGACAGGGTGGCGTCGGGGGCGGCGGCGATGGCTTCGATCAGCATGCGGCCCATGCGGCCGCTGGCGCCGGCAACGGCGATCTTCAACTGGGTCATGCTCATTCGCCTCCTTTTGCCGCCTTTTCCTGTTTGCGTTTGAGTTCGTCGAGATCCTCTTCCGCGCTCTTCTGCTCCCACTTCGAAATGCCGCTCAGGCGGTTGATGTAGTCGCGCTCGGTCGGCAGGTTGCCGCCGTCGAAATGGTCGACCTTGTCGTCCTTGAAGTACACGGTCACGCGGCTGGTGGTGAGTTCGCCGTTGCCGCGCGCCAGATAGAACGGATAGTCCCAGCGGTCGCGGTGGAAGGCGTCGGTCAGCAGCGGGGTACCGAGCACGAACTTGACCTGGTCGCGGGTCTGGCCGGGCTTCAGCTGGTTCAGCATTTCCTGGGACACGAAGTTACCCTGCTGGATGTCCGGACGGTAGGGCGAGAAAACCCACAGGAACTTCTGCAGCTTGGTGACACGGGTGGTCTGGGCGCCGGAATTCGCGATTGCCGCAGTCTTGTCGGCGTCGGCGGCGACCGCGGTCGGTGCGGTGCTCACCGGGGCTGCCGGCTTGGTCTGGTTGCGCCACGCGGCGCAGCCCGACACCAGCAGCGCCGTGCAGGCGACGCCGGCCACGAGCGCCGTGCGCGCGTGGAAACGATGGAAAACGGCATTCTTGATGCGCATATCTAACCTCAAAACGGTGAGCAAGTGCTCATAAACCAGGCCTGAATGATCGAGCGGGAGCTCGTAAAACGCTATATCATAAAGCACTCCGCCCATATCCGAGTAACAAAACATGAGCAACAACCCAACCGACCTGAAGGCCAGCGGCCTGAAAGCGACTTTGCCGCGCCTGAAAATCCTCGAAATTTTCCAGAACAGCGCGGTGCGGCACCTGACGGCGGAAGACGTCTATAAAACGCTGTTGAACGAAAACATGGACGTCGGCCTGGCCACCGTCTACCGCGTCCTGACCCAGTTCGAACAGGCCGGCCTCCTGAACCGCAACCACTTCGAGACCGGCAAGGCCATCTACGAGCTGAACGCGGGTTCGCACCACGATCACCTGGTCTGCCTCGACTGCGGCCACGTCGAAGAGTTCTACGACGAAGAAATCGAGATGCGCCAGCAGAACATCGCCATCGAACGCGGTTTCAAGATCGCCGAGCACGCACTCGCCATCTACGGCAACTGCGTCAAGACCGATTGCCCGCGCCGTACCTGACAACCTGTCATATCCGGTTACAAAAAAACCGCCCGGCTGATCCGGGCGGTTTTTTTTCGCCTGCGGCTTGCCGGCAACCGTCAGGAATGGCTGAGCGCGTTCGACAGCAGCTTGGCCGTGATGTCGACGATCGGGATCACGCGCTCGTAGGCCATGCGGGTCGGCCCGATCACGCCGAGGGTGCCGACGATCTTGCCGTTGACCTCGTAGGGCGCGGTGACCACGCTCATCTCGTCCATCGGCACCAACTTGGATTCGCCGCCGATGAAGATCTGCACGCCGCCGGCCTTGCTGGACACGTCCAGCAACTGCATCAGGCCGGTCTTCTGCTCGAACATCTCGAACATCTGGCGCAGCGAGCTCATGTTGGACGACAAATCGGCCACCGACAGCAGGTTGCGCTCGCCGGCGATGACCATGTCGTCGCCCTCCTGCATCGCCTCGCTGCCGGCCTCGACCGCCGCCTGCATCAGGCGCCCCATGTCGTCGCGCAGCTGGCGCAGTTCGCCGGTCAGGCGGCCGCGCACCTGGTCGAACGACAGGCCGGCGAAATTCTGGTTCAGGTAATTCGCCGACTGGGTCAGCTGGGACGGCGAGTAATCGACGTCGGTCAGCAGCAGGCGGTTCTGGACGTCGCCGCGCGGGTCGACGATGACCAGCAGGATGCGCTTTTCGGACAGGCGCAGGAATTCGATCTGCTGGAACACCGATTGGCGCCGCGGGCTCTGCACCACGCCGGCGAACTGCGACAGCGACGACAGCATCTGCGCCGCGGTGGCGAGCACTTTCTGCGGCTGGTGGGCCGGCAGCCGCATGCCGGCTTCGACCGCGTTCTCGTCGATCTGGCGCACGGTCAGCAGCGTGTCGACGAACAGGCGGTAGCCGCGCGGCGTCGGCACCCGGCCCGCCGAGGTGTGCGGGCTGGCGACGTAGCCCATCTCCTCGAGGTCGGCCATGATGTTGCGGATCGTGGCCGGCGACAGGTCCAGTCCCGAAATCTTCGACAGCGCGCGCGAACCGACCGGCTGGCCGTCGGCGATGTAGCGCTCGACCAGGGCCTTCAGCAGGGTTTGTGCACGGTTATCGAGTTGCATAAGCCAAAAAATACGTCAAGAAACGATGCGGACGATGCCGCTCAGGGTGCCATCTTATATAAGAACCTATCCCAGTAGGAGGGAGTTGCGCCTGGCGCGCCTGACAAGCGTGGGCGGCGTTGCTCGTCGTCGCATGGGGAAACCATGCTTCCTCCTCGCGCCTTGCCCACGCTTGCCATGCATCGCCATTCGCTTCCCCCGTCCTGCTGGGATAGGTTCTGAATACCATTATGCCCGTTCGCATGGCGGGCGTGCAGTCATCCGTTTACCGGATTCCGGTCCGCCGGATTTTCGCCCGCCAGACCATGCTCGCGCCCGAGCCAGTCGAGCAGTTCGCCGACATCACGCACGATCGCGTCCGGCACCACCGCGTGCTCCAGGTGGCGCCTGGAACCGGTGCGGTTCATCCACACCGCGCGCATGCCGGCGCGTTGGGCGCCCTGCACGTCGAGCAGCACGTCGTCGCCGACGTACACCGCCTCTTCGGGCGCCACCCCGAGCTGGCGGCAGGCTTCCAGGAAGATCGCCGCGTCCGGCTTGGCCACGCCCAGCTCGTGCGCCGCCACCGACACCTTGAAATGGTGCGACAGGCCGATCGATTGCAGGTCGGCATTGCCGTTCGTGATCGAACCGACCAGCAGCCCGCCCGGCAGGCGCCGCAGTTGCTCCAGGCCGGGCAGCACGTCGTCGTAGGGCGTGACGGCATTGCGCGCGGCAAAGAAGTGCAGCATCGCCAGTTCCACCTTCTCGGCATCCTCGCCGGCTTCCTGGAAGGCCGCATGCAGGCCGGCGCGGCGCAGCTTGCCCAGGTCGAGGTGGAATTCCGGCTGGCGCGCCAGCAGCGCCAGGCGCGCCTCGCGCAAGCCCTCGATGGTGAAGCGTTCGGCCACGCGCGGCGCGTGCTCGCGCAGCCAGTTGAACAGGCTGTCTTCGGCTTGCACGATCACGGGGGCGATCGGCCACAAGGTGTCGTCCAGGTCGAACAGGATGGCCTTGGGCCAGGCGCGGCGGCTGGTCATGATGGAAATGCGTCGGAAACGATGCGTGGAGAATGGGAAAGGCTGCCCAGCCAGCATAGCGAGGCCGGCCGCGAAATGCAATGGCGCACCCGTATGTCAAGTGTTGGTTACACCGTGATACAAAGCCAATGCAAGGCAAATGGCGACCGGGCTTGGCAAATGCACTAAAATGATGGGCATTTTTCTACTCAGCGGTGCCGGCAGTCTTTCTAGCGCGCCACATCCTGTCCACATTGGAGAAGTTATGAAGAGTTCGATCCTGCGTGCCGGCGTTGCGTTGGCATGCGCACTGGGCCTGGCCGCTTGCGGCGGCGGGGATGGCGACCTGTACCTGACCGGCAGCATCACGCAAGGCGTTACCAAGGACGGCCTGGTATTGCAGAACAATGGCGGCGACGACCTGGCCATTCCGGCCAATGCCACCAGCTTCCAGTTCGCCAACCGCGTCTCGACCGACGACCAGTTCGACATCAAAGTAAAGTCGATGCCGTCGAACGTGTCGAACTGCTATATCTCGAACGGATCGGCGCGCGCCAATTACTACACCATCGCCCAGATCAGCATGTATTGCGTCATCAAGACCCATAAGCTGTCCGTCAAGGTCAATGGCCTGACCACCAGCGGCCTGGTCATCGTCAACGGCACCGACCGCAAGGAAGTGCCGGCAAACGCGACCACCCAGGCCATGGCCGACGTGTACGAGGACGGTCCGTACGGCGTCACCATCCTGACGCAGCCGACCGGCCAGACTTGCACGGTCAGCGGCGGCAGCAGCGGCAACGGTTCCGGCACCATGGGTTCGACCGACCTGATCGACAACGTCGTCGTCACCTGCGCCTGATGCGCGTGCTTAATCAATCTGGAGAGAACACATGAAGTTTTCGTTCGCGCGCGGCGCCCTGGCCCTGATCGCGGCACTGTCGCTCGCATCCTGCGGCGGCGGCAAAGCCACCTTCCCTATCAACGTCAACGTGTCCAACGTGCTGTATCCGGGCCTGATCCTGAGCACCGGCGGCCAGGAAGTCGCCGTCGCGCCGCCGGCCGACCCGACCAAGTCGGTCGACGTGGTGTTCCCGCAGGAGCTGGAATACGGCCAGACCTATGACGTGGTCCCGAAAGGCCAGGCCGTCAACAGCGACGGCAGCATCAACTACGGCGCCAATCCGAAGCACCAGACCTGCTCGGTCTCCACCATCTATCCGTACAACCTGCCGACCTCCGGCACGGCCGGCCAGTTGGCGAAGATCCAGATGTATTACGTCTGCGCCATCAACGCCTATCCGCTGACCGGCAAGATCGTGGGGCTGACCGGCAAAGGCCTGGTCCTGGCCAACGGCAGTACGGCGTCCGCGGTATCGGTGACACCGGCTACCGACACCGCCGGTGCCGCCACCGGCGCCGATATCGCGCTGACGATGGGATCGGTTGCCTACGGCACCACCTACGGCGTCACCGTGCTGACCCAGCCGGAAAAGCAGACCTGCACCGTCGCCGGCGGCGCCAACGGCAAGGGTGCCGGCACCATGGACGATGCGGCGGAAGCGGCAAAGGGCGTGAATGACCTGCTGGTCACCTGCGTCAACAACCCGAGCTGAAGCTGGCTGAAGAGATATAGGAACAGGTGATATCGATTATTCCAAACAAAAATTGGACTGATATGCTGTGATGCAGCATACTGCACCTGTCTCCTCCAACTCTCCTCAAAAAGAATTGGATTTAAGCCCGCCTCAACAGCGGGCTTTTTTTTCGCCTTTTTTCGGCGCGGCGCACTGCCGGCATCAGAGTGCGGCTTTCTCGGCAGCGCTCAGGCGTTTGGCGCTGACGTGCACCACGGCCATCGGCGCTTGCTGCACTTCGGCTGCAACCTGGCCATGCTGGCGGACCTGCACTGCCGGGGTATTGCCCGGAGCGGCGCTGGCGTAGCTGGCGACACAGGCCAGAACGGCTGCTGCCAGGAAGATCGCTTCCATGTTCTTGAGGACGTTCATGATGTTCTCCTTCGCGTATCGGTTCGGTGTGGGAACTGCGTTTTGTCTTGCGATGGATTCACTGTAGGCGCCCGCCTCACCGCCTGCCATCGGACTGCGACAGACGGTCGAAAACGCAGGCTGAATGCGCAAAAAGCACGCCGCAACGGCGCCCTCGTACCGATGCTGCGGCGCCGCAGAAGCTCAGCACGCCTGAGCACGCTCAACAGCCGCAGACCGGGCGCTGGCGATACTCGACGCCGACACAATGCGGAGGGGACAATGAGAGAACGGCATTTCCTGGCACTCAATACGGACGGGATGATCGGTGCTGCGCTGGCGGCCGGCCCGGCCATCGGCGGCGACGCGCAGGGCCCGGCGACCGTCGTGGCCGGCTGGAACCGGCTGGCGCTGGCATCGATGCGCGTGGCCCGTCCCGGCACGCCGACCGCGGCGCGCTTGCTCGCCCTGCTCCACACCGCCATGTACAACGCCTGGGCCGCCTACGACGACCAGGCGCGCCAGACCGCGCACGGGATGGCGGTGCGGCTGCCGCGTGCCGAACGCGATGCCGCCAGCAAGGCCGCCGCCATCAGCCACGCCGCCCATCTGGCGCTGACGCAGACCCTGCCAACGCGGCGCGCTGCCTTCGACGCCCATCTGGCCAGCCTCGGCCTGGACCCGGCCTCATTGCCGATGCCGCTCACCCCGGCGGGCATCGGCCGCTCGCAGGCCGCGGCCGTGCTCGGCTGGTGGCGCAAGGATGGCGCGGCGATACCCTTCGCAGCCCGCGCCGGCGCGGCATCCCTGCTCCTGCCCGCCCCGCATCCGGCGACCGCGGCGCCGGCCGGCGACTGGTGCCGGGTGGCGGCCGAGGTGGTGCAGCGCGAGCGCTACGGCGACGACGAGGCGGTGCGGCTGTTCTTCGCGCTGGCGCATGCGCTGGCCGATGCCGAACTGGCGGGCGTGGGAGGCAGGCATGGCTGCAGCGCGGCAGCCGCCGAAGTGCTGCGGCGCTTTACCGGCAGCGACCGGGCAGGCTTGCGGGAAATGGCGCGGGCCGGAAAGCCGCAGGAAGCGGTGCCGGGACGGGAAATCGGGGGGATGGTGTTCGACAAGGCGCGCAGGTATTGGCGCGGGGTGTTATGAGACTGCGCCTCTGTCGATTGCTGTCGTGGTCGGGTAGCGATACGGATGCTGTGGCCCGGTATGGGTTCCCGCTTTCGCGGGAACGACGAATCAGAGGCTGACCCATTACGTTCGTTAGCTCGTCGTTCCCGCGAAAGCGGGAATCCATGCTGAACATCCGGAGTCGCCGCGGTCAGCTAAGCCGCAGCGTCGACGACTCACCCCACGGGCTTCAGCAGGTTCGCCAGCGCCACATACGCCGCCAGGCCCACCGCTTCCGGCCGCGCACCCGGGTCGATGCCAACCTCGACCAGCTGCTGCTCGGTGAACATCCCCGCCAAGCAATTGCGGATCACCTTGCGCCGCTGCGAGAAGGCCTTGGTCACCACCGCTTCCAGCGTGGCGGCGTCGGCCGGCAGCTGGTGCCGGGTCGGCACCATGCGCACGATCGCGGACTCGACCTGCGGCGGCGGGTCGAAGGCGGTCGGCGGGACCACGAACAGCATCGCCATGTCGTAGCGCCACTGCAGCATCACCGATAAACGGCTGTAGGCCTTGGTGCCGGGTTCGGCCACCATGCGCTCCACCACTTCCTTTTGCAGCATGAAGTGCTGGTCCTCGATCGCGGCGGCAAACTCGGCCAGGTGGAACAGCAGCGGGCTGGAGATGTTGTACGGCAGGTTGCCGACCACGCGCAGCTTCTTGCCTTCCGGGACCGGGATCGCGCCGAAATCGAATTTCAGGGCGTCGCCGGAGTGCACCGTCAGGCGTTCGCGCGGATAGGCCTTTTCCAGGCGCGCCACCAGGTCGCGGTCCAGTTCGACCACGTGCATGTGGTCGAGCTCCTTCAGCAGCAGCGAGGTCATCGCGGCCAGGCCGGGGCCGATCTCGACCATGGTGTCGCCCTGGCGCGGGCCGATCTCGTCGATGATGTTGTGGAGGACGTGGTCGTCGGTCAGGAAGTTCTGGCCGAAGCGCTTGCGGGCTACGTGTTTCATGAATCTCTTAAAGTGATGGGGCGGCTTGTTGCGCAGCCACCATGGACAGGGCAACGCGGATCGCCTCTTCCATGCTGCCGCAGTCGGCCAGGCCGAGGCCTTGCGCGGCCAGGTCGAGCGCGGTGCCGTGGTCGACCGAGGTGCGGATCAGCGGCAGGCCGAGGGTGATGTTGACGCCGTGCCCGAAGGTCGCGTGCTTGAGCACCGGCAGGCCCTGGTCGTGGTACATGGCCAGCACGGCGTCGGCGTCGCGCAGGTACTTGGGCTGGAACAGGGTATCGGCCGGATACGGACCGCGCGCATCGATGCCGCGCGCCCGTGCCGCTTCCAGCACCGGTTCGATGGTGTCGATCTCTTCGCGGCCCAGGTAGCCGTTTTCGCCGGCATGCGGATTCAGGCCGGTGACCAGGATGCGCGGCGCCGGCAGGCCGAACTTGCCCACCAGGTCGGCGTGCAGGATGTCGAGCACCTGCGTCAGGCTGTCGCGGGTGATCGCGGCGGACACGTCCTTCAACGGCAGGTGGGTGGTGGCCAGCGCCACCCGCAGGTAGGGTTCGTCCGCGCCCGGCGAGCCGGCCAGCATCATGACCACTTTCGGGGTGCCGGTCTTGTCGGCCAGGTATTCGGTGTGGCCGGAAAACGCGATGCCGGCATCGTTGATGGTGCTTTTCTGCAGCGGCGCGGTGACGATGGCGTCGAACCAGCCGGCGCCCACGCCTTCGATCGCGAGATCGAGCGTGGCCAGCACCGCGCGGCCGTTGCTCGCGTCCAGCTGGCCCGGCACCACATGGGCGTCGAGCGGCACGTCGATCACCGGGATCACGTCCGGGCCGAAATGCGGCAGGCCGCTGTGGCGCAGTGCCAGCGTCGAGATTGCCGACAGGCGGATCGTTGGGTCGATCAGGCTGGCCGTGAGCGAGAGAAAGGCCGCGTCGCCGACCAGCACGCAGCGCGCCTCCCGGCGCAGCGCCCAGGCGGCGCGGATCGAGATTTCCGGGCCGATGCCGGCCGGTTCGCCGACCGTGATCGCCAGCGAAGGACGCGCGCCGAGGGTCGCCATGCGCTTACTTGTCCTCGCGGAACTCGACGTAGGCGCGGTCGCGCACCTGGCGTGCCCAGTCTTCCAGCGCTTCGCCGCGCTTGCGCTCGGTCAGCACCTGGCGTGCCACCGCGCGCTCCTTGTCCTTCGAGGCATCCTGGGTCTTGCGCTCGATGACCTGGAAGATGTGCAGGCCGAACGGCGACTTGACCACGTCCGACACCTGGCCCGGCTGCAGCTTGTCGAGCACCGAGGCGATTTCCGGCACGGTGTCTTCCGGCTCCAGCCAGCCCATGTCGCCGCCCTTGGAGGCCGAGCTGTCCTGCGAGAACTGGCGCGCCAGGTCTTCCATGGTCGCCTGCTTGCTGTCGATCTTGGCCTTGTAGTCGGCCAGGCGCTTGCGGGCCTCGTCTTCGCTCAGGGCCGGGGTGACCTTCAGCATGATGTGGCGCGCATGGGTCTGCTGCACCGGCGCCGCGGCGGCCTGCTCGGTCGGGGTGGCCTGCTTGCGGATGTCGCCGACCTTCAGGATCAGGAAGCCGAAGTTGGCGCGGATGACCGGCGTGACCTGACCCGGCTTGAGCTTGCGCAGTTCGTTGGCGATCGGGGTCGGCAGGCGGTCCGGGTCGCGCCAGCCGATCGCGCCGCCCTTCAGCGCGTCCGGCGAGTCGGAATAGGTGGTGGCCATCTTGCCGAAGTCGGCGCCGGTGCGCAGCTGGCGCACCACTTCGTCGGCGCGCGCCTTGCGGGCGGCGATCTGCTCGGGCGACGCGTTTTCCGGGATGCGCACCAGGATCTGGGCGATGTCCATCTCGACGCGGTCGGCGGCGGCGGCCTTCTCGGCGGCCAGATAGGTGTCGATCTCGGCTTCCGAGACCTGCAGCTTGCTGTCGACTTCGTGGTCGACCAGGCGCTGGGTCATGATCTCGTTGCGGATCTGCTCGCGGAAATGCGGGAAGGTCATGCCTTCCTTTTCCAGCTGGTTGCGCATGTCCTGCACGCTCATCTTCTGGCTTTCGGCGATGCGGCCGATGGCGCGGTCGAGCTCGACGTCGGAGACGCGCACGCCCATTTCCTTGGCCAGCTGGATCTGGGCGCGTTCGCTGATCATCGCCTCGACCACCTGGCGGCGCAGGTCGTCGACGGCCGGCAGCTGGGCATTGGTGGCGCGTGCGCGCTGCACGATGTCGTTCACGCGCAGGTCGACTTCGCGCTTGGTGATGACTTCGTCGTTGACGATCACGTAGACCGAGTCGATCACGTTGGCGTTGCTGGCGGCCGGCGGCAGGAAGCCGGTTGTCTTCGGTGCGGCGGCTTTGGCGGCCGGGGCGGCGGGTGCGGCGGCGGCCGGCTTGGCGGCGGGCGCGCCGGCTGCCGGAGCGGCCGGGGCGGCCTGGGCCAGGACATCGTTGGCCGCGATGGCGCACAGCAGGGCTGCCGCCAGCTTGATGTGGGTGGTACGCATATTCAGGGAAGCACTCATTTCAGGGTTCTAGTTGTCCATGGCCCAATCAAGGGCGGCCTACGTTGGTGTTCAGCCGGGTATAGCCCGGAATGCTCTTGTTAAAGGTCTCCAGCGGATTGCCGAAGCCGAGGCGCGACAGGCCGTTCAGCTCGAGCTGGAAGAAGATCGGCGTCGAGATCGTCTGCGAGGCGGTCACGAAGCGCTGGGCGCCCATGCGGAACACCCAGCAATCGGCCTTGTACTCGAGGCCGATGAGGCCCTCGAGCAGCTTGCGGTCGCGCATCGAGTAGCTGACCCGGCTGACGCCGTACCAGCGGTCGCTCAGCGGCCACTGGCCGGAAAGGTCGACGTTGCGGAAGCCGCTGGCAGTGCCGAGGGTGTCGCGCTGATAACGGTACTCCGCATTGACCACTTTCATCGGGGCCGGGTTCCACTGGGCGCCGTAGTTCATGCTGTACAGGCTGCGCGCCTGCGCGTCGTATTGTACGCCGCTGTCGAAGCTCCAGGACTCGGAAATGCGACCCGAGGCCGCCAGCAGCGCGTCCGAACGGGTCACGTTCGGCTTTTCGCTGGCGTCCAGGCGCACGCGCGGGTCGCTGAAATAGTAGCGGCTGCCGACCACCAGGCGCAGGCGCTCGATGCCGCTCGCCTCGATGAAGCGCGAGGTGATGGCGGCGGTCAGCTGGTTCGCGTCCGACACCTTGTCGGCGCCGACGAAGCGGTTCTCGGTGAACAGCTGGGCGTAGTTGAAGCCGGCGACCGCGGTGTCGAAGTTCGGGATGTCGCTCTGGTCCTTGTACGGCGTGCGCACGTAGAACAGGCGCGGCTCCAGGGTCTGGGTGGCGCCGCGGCCGAAGAACGAGGTGTCGCGTTCGAATACCATGCCGCTGTCCAGCGATACCGTGGGCAGCACGCGCGAGATGTTGTTCTGGTACGCCAGGCTGCCGTTCGACGCCGTCACGACGTTGTTCTCCAGGTTGTACTGGGTCGCGTGCAGCATCATCTTGGGCGTGACGAACCAGCCCGGACGCACGATCGGATAGCTGACCTGGCCGACCATGTTGGCGCGGTTGCCCTGCACCAGGGTGTCGGTCGGGTGCGAGAAGCGCACCGCCTCGGCATCCAGCGACCAGTCGAAGCCGCCCAGCACGTCGTAGCGGCCGGCGTGGAAGTTAATCTGCGGCAGGCGGTCGTACGGGCGCGGCACGGTCAGCGCCGGATTGGTGACGGACGCCGGATCCTGCAGCACCTGGTAGCTCTGCACGCGCGCGGTCAGGCTCCAGTAGCGGGCGGCGTAGTCGGTGCGCAGTTCGCGCAGCAGCTGGCGCTCGGCGCTGGCGGCCACGGTGCGCGAGAAGTCGGACGGGTATTCGTCGTCGGAGGCGGCGTGCGCGTTCCAGCCGAAGGTCCAGCCCGGCGCCAGCGTCTGGCTGTGCAGGGTGTCGATCCACCAGCGGTCGCGGTGCGCCACGCGGTCGTTCGGCAGCACCTCGATGTGGGTCTCGCCGTTGTACGGGCCGCGCGCGGTCTCGCCGATATAGCGTCCGGTCGCGCCCAGCTGCAGGCCGCGGTCGAACATGTAGCGCGGGTAGACGGTCAGGTCGCGGTTGGGGGCGATGTTGAAGTAATACGGGACCATCACCTCGGCCGCGCCCTTGGAGCCGGCGCCGATGGTCGGCGGCAGCCAGCCCGAGCGGCGCGCGCCGGACAGCGAGAACGACAGCGCCGGAGTACCGATGATCGGCACGTCCTTGAAATAGATGACGGTCTTGCCGGCGGTGCCGACGTCGCGCCCCTGGTCCAGGCGCAGGGTGCTCGATTTCAGGTACCAGGCCGGGTTCGGCCCTTCGCAGGTGCTGTAGGTGCCCTCCACCACCACCGCCTGGTCTTCGCCCAGGAAGTCGATGCGCTGGGCGGTGCCCTGGGCATTGTTCAGGTGCAGGTGGTAGGCCGGGTTCCTGACCCAGCCCTTGCCGGTTTCCAGGTTCAGCTGCAGGGCGTCGCCCTTGTAGCGGTCGCCGAAGCGCCACATGTTGATGTTGCCTTCGGCCGAGACCTCGTCCTCGACGCGCCGGTAGCAGGCGGTGTCGGCGGTGATGCCGGTGGCGCCGCGCGTGATTTCCACGTTGCGGTACAGGTTCATCTCGCGGTCCGGGCGGCCGGTGAATTCCTCGGCCTGCATGACGACCGGCAGCGCCTGCTCATCGGCACGCGCGCTCGGCGTGACGGCCTGGGCGGCGGTGGGACCGGGCGCAGCGGGTGCGGGCATGCCTGCCGTGGCGGGCGGGAAGGCGGACGCGACGGCGGGCGCCGTTTGCGCGTGCAGCGGCCCCGTGGCCACGGAGACGAGGGCGGACAAGGCGACGGCGCGCCGCGGCGGGAAAGGTAGGGCCGAAATCCAGCTCATGAAAGGTCGCGTTGCACCATAGAGGGCGATTTTGCTAATGAATTCCTTATTATATGGGAATATCCGCGGCTCGGTCGCAAAAACGCCGCGTTGCAGGACTGGCCGCGTCCGCCATGGCTGCGCGTAAGTCCTTGATTCATAAAGCAGCTGCCGGCGCTGGCGGATACAACTGTTACAACCGGTACGGATGGGCGCGCATCCGCCCGACGATTGCGCCATGCGGATTGCGCGCGCGCAAAGGTGCGCCATGCGGGCCCGCTGTCGCACACGCCGGGCCGGGCGCGCGCGCCGCGATTGCCATGCTCTGGAGCATGCTCTAAACTCCGACGTTAAACTGGGGCACCGTGCCGCCGCAATGCGCCGGGATGCCTTCCTGCCAATCATCACCAACCGGATCACCGGGACGCTTCATGTCTTCTCTGTCTCAACACACTCCCTCCGCCGCGGATAAAGACGCGCGCCTGGCCCAGCTGACCGCATGGCTGGGCACCCTGGACCTGGTCGAGGTCGGGAGCCTGCGCCCGGCTTCGACCGACGCCAGCTTCCGCCGCTACTTCCGGCTCGACGTCGTGCCGGCGCTGCGCGACAAGCTCGGCGCCACCCTGGTCGCCATGGATGCCCCGCCCGAGCGCGAGAACGTGCCGGCCTTCATCCACGTCGCCGGCCTGCTGTTCGAAGCCGGCGTGACCGTGCCGGCGATCGTCGCGCGCGACGTCGACAACGGCTTCCTGCTGCTGTCCGACCTCGGCACCACGACCTATCTGCAGCGCCTGGATGTCGACAACGCCAGTTTCATGTACTCGGACGCGGTCGACGCCCTGATCAAGTTCCAGCTGACCAGCCAGCCCGGCGTGCTGCCGGAATTCGACCGCGCCTTCGTGCTGCGCGAAATGAATCTGTTCCCGGAGTGGTTCATCAACCGCCACCTGGGCGCGACGCTGGACGACCTCCAGCAAAAGCAGCTGGACAAGGTGTTCGAAGCGATCACCGCCAACGTGCTGGCCCAGCAGCAGGTGTTCATGCACCGCGATTTCCATTCGCGCAACCTGATGTTCCTCGACCAGGGCAACCCGGGCGTGCTCGACTTCCAAGATGCCGTGTACGGCCCGGTTTCCTACGACCTGGCCTCGCTGCTGCGCGACGCCTACATCCAGTGGGACGAAGAGTTCGTGCTGGACTGGGTGGTGCGCTACTGGCAGAGCGCGAAGCAGGAAGGCCTGCCGGTCAATCCGGACATCGACGCCTTCTACCGCGATTTCGAATACATGGCCCTGCAGCGCCACCTGAAGATCCTGGGGCTGTTCTGCCGCCTGAACTACCGCGACGGCAAGGACGTCTACCTGGGCGACCTGCCGACCGTGATCGACTACGTGCGCAAGACCGCCAACCGCTACACCGAACTGAAACCGCTGGCCCGCCTGCTCGACACGCTCGAGGACAAGGGTCCGCAGGTCGGCTACACGTTCTGAGGGCGCCCACATGAAAGCCATGATCTTCGCCGCCGGCCGCGGCGAGCGCATGCGGCCGCTGACCGACACCATCCCGAAGCCCCTGGTCAAGGTGCGCGGCAAGCCCCTGATCGTCTACCACCTGCAGAACTTGGTGCGCGCCGGGATCACCGACATCGTCATCAACCACTCGCACCTCGGCCACATGATCGAGCAGGAACTGGGCGACGGCAGCCGCTACGGCGCGCGCATCGTGTACTCGCACGAGCCGGCGCCGCTGGAAACCGCCGGTGGCATCGCCAACGCCCTGCACCTGCTGGGCGACGAGCCGTTCGTGGCGCTGTCGGGCGACATCTACGCGCCCTACTTCGACTTCGAGCAGTGCAAGGACGCTCTCAAGGACGAGGACGCGGTGGGCCAGCCCTACCCGCTCGACAAGCGCGACATCGCCTGGCTGTACCTGACGCCGAACCCGTGGCACAACCCGGGAGGCGACTTCGGCATGACCATGTATACGCTGTCCAACGAAGGCACGCCGAAGTGGAACTTCGCCAACATCGGCGTCTACCGTCCCGAGATGTTCGACGGGATCGAGCCGGGCGAGTTCGCCAAGCTCGGCCCGCTGATGCGCAAGTTCATCGACCTGGGCCGCATCGGCGGCGAGCTGTATGACGGCCCGTGGGTCAACGTCGGCACCATGCAGCAGCTGGAAGAACTGAACGCGCCGCTGTCTTCGAGGACAAAAAAATGACCGACTACGCAGCACGGCGTGCGCGCCTGGCCGCGCAGATGCAGCCGGGTGCGGTGGCCGTGCTGCCGACCGCACCGGAAGTCGCGCGCAACAGCGACAGCGACTACCCCTACCGCCACGACAGCTATTTCTATTACCTGACCGGCTTCACCGAACCGGAAAGCGTGCTGGTGCTGGTCGCGCCGTCCGGCGACGCGCCTGCGCGTTCGATCCTGTTCTGCCGCGAGAAGAACCTCGAGCGCGAGATCTGGGACGGCTACCGCTACGGTCCGGAAGCGGCGCGCACGCAGTTCGGCTTCGACGAGGCCTATCCGGTCGGCGAGCTCGATGCGCAGATGGGCAAGCTGCTGGCCGACGTGCCGTCCCTGTACTACGCGCTGGGCACCAGTGCGGCGCTCGACGCGCAGGTGACCGGCTGGATCAAGGCCGTGCGCGCGCAGGCGCGCAGCGGCGTGACCGCGCCCTCCGCCTTCCACCACCTGCTGCCGCTGCTGGACGAGATGCGCCTGGTAAAAGACGAGGCCGAGCAGGCGATCATGCTGCGCGCCGGGACGATCTCGGGCCAGGCGCATGCGCGCGCGATGCGCGCCGCCCGCCCCGGCATGTTCGAGTACGAACTGGAAGCCGAACTGCTGTACGAATTCCGCCGCAACGGCGCCCAGTTCCCGGCCTACACCTCGATCGTCGCCTCCGGCCCGAACGCCTGCGTGCTGCACTACAACCAGAACGACCGGCGCATGGAAGACGGCGAGCTGGTGCTGATCGACGCCGGCTGCGAACTGGACGGCTACGCCTCGGACATCACGCGCACCTTCCCGGTGAACGGCCGCTTCAGCGCGCCGCAGCGCACGCTGTACGAACTGGTGCTGGCGGCCCAGGACGCGGCCTTTGCGGCGATCGGTCCCGGCCGCCCCTACAGCGGCTTCCACGAAGCGGCGCTGCGCGTGCTGGTCGAGGGCATGCTGGACCTGGGCCTGGTCGACCGCGCGCGCTACGCCAATGCCGACGACGCCATCGCCGACAAGGCCCACGTTCCCTTCTACATGCACGGCACCGGCCACTGGCTCGGCATGGACGTGCACGACGTCGGCAGCTACCGCGACCTGGCGGCGCCCGGCAAGCCCTCGCGGCCGCTGGCGCCCGGCATGACGCTGACGGTGGAACCGGGCATCTACGTGCGCCCCGGCGCGGGCGTTCCCGAACAATTCTGGCACATCGGCATCCGCATCGAGGACGACGTGGTCGTCACCGACAACGGCTACCGGATCCTGACCGGCAGCGCGCCGAAGTCGGTGGCCGAGATCGAAGCACTGGTCGGCAAAGGACATGCATGACGGAGCACGTGAAGTTGGACTCGCAAGTGGACGTCGACGTGGCGATCTGCGGCGCTGGCCCGGTGGGCATGGCGCTGGCGGCGCTGCTGGCGCAACGCGGCATCCCGGGCGAGCGCATCGCCCTCATCGACGGCAAGTCGCTGGGCCAGGCGATCTCGGACCCGCGCTCGATCGCGCTGGCCTGGGGCAGCCGCCTGCTGCTGGAAGACGTCGGCGCCTGGCCCTTGCCTGCTACCGCCATCCACGAAATTCACGTCTCGCGCCGCGGCCACCTGGGCCGCAGCGTGATGGAGCGCGGCGAACACGGCCTGGAAGCGCTTGGCTACGTGGCGCGCTACGGCGACGTGGTCGATGCGCTGGCGCGCGCCTGCGAACGCAACCGGGTGCAGGTGCTGCGCCCGGTGCGCGTGGTGTCGCTCGACGAGCGCACCGACGACGTGATCCTGCACCTGGACGACGGCCGCGCGCTGCATGCCAGAGTGGCGGTGCAGGCCGAAGGCGGGGTGTTCGGCGAACAGGCGCAGGCGGCCCGCACACGCGACTATGCGCAGACGGCGGTGATCGCGCGCGTGTCGACCGGCGCACCGATCGCGCACCGCGCCTTCGAACGTTTTACCGACGAAGGCCCGCTGGCGCTGCTGCCGCAGGACGGCGCCGACGGCCATCACTATGCGCTGGTGTGGTGCGTGCAGCCGGAACGCGCGCAGCAGTTGCTGGACCTGGGCGCCGACGACTTCCTGCGCCAGCTGGGCGAGGCCTTCGGCGAACGCCTCGGCACCTTTACGGGCGTGTCGGAACGCGCGGCCTTCCCGCTCGGCTTGAACGCCGATCCGCGCATGACCGGGCGCACCGTGGCGATCGGGAATGCGGCGCAGACGCTGCATCCGGTGGCGGGCCAGGGTCTGAACCTGGGCCTGCGCGATGCGGCGGTGCTGGCGAGATTGCTGGCGCGCGCATCGACCGACGATGCCTGGCCGGCGGCGATCGACCGCTTCGGCGCCGAGCGCGAACGGGATCGCGGGATGGTGATCCGGGCGACCGACACGATGGCGCGCGTGTTTGCAGACAAGGGGCCGCTGCAGGCCCTGTTCGGGCTGGGGCTGGCGGCGCTGGATACCGTCAAGCCGGCGCGCATGCTGCTGGCCGAGTTCATGATGTTCGGGCGGCGCTGAACACGTTCAGTCGTAGCATGCGTAGGGTGGGCGCGGCCGGCGTAGGCACGCCGTGCCCACGCGGAAGCCGGCATGGCGCATGGGTTCGCGTGGGCACGGGGTGCCCACCCTACGTCCTATCGCGTTATTCGACGGCCTTGACCATCGATTCGATCACCTTCTTCGCATCCCCGAACACCATCATCGTGTTCGGTTGATAGAACAGGTCGTTGTCCAGCCCCGCATACCCGGACGCCATCGAACGCTTGTTGACGATGATGCTCTTGGCTTTATAGGCTTCCAGGATCGGCATCCCGGCGATCGGCGATTTCGGGTCCTTGGCGGCCGGGTTCACCACGTCGTTCGCGCCCAGCACCAGCACCACGTCGGTCTGGCCGAACTCGCCGTTGATGTCTTCCATCTCGGCCACCTGGTCGTAGGGCACCTCGGCTTCGGCCAGCAGCACGTTCATGTGGCCCGGCATGCGGCCCGCCACCGGGTGGATCGCGTAGCGCACCGTGACGCCGTGCGCAGTCAGCTTGTCGACCAGTTCCTTCACCGTGTGCTGGGCACGCGCCACCGCCAGGCCGTAGCCGGGCACGATGATCACGGATTCCGCGTTCTGCAGGATGAAGGCTGCGTCTTCGGCCGAGCCGGATTTCACGGGACGCTGTTCCTTCGTCCCGCCGCCGCCCGCGTCCGACGCCTCGCCGCCGAAGCCGCCCAGGATCACGTTGAAGAAGGAGCGGTTCATCGCCTTGCACATGATGTACGACAGGATCGCGCCCGACGAGCCGACCAGCGAGCCGGCGATGATCAGCATCGAGTTGTTGAGCGAGAAGCCGATGCCGGCCGCCGCCCAGCCGGAGTAGGAGTTCAGCATCGACACCACCACCGGCATGTCGGCGCCGCCGATCGGGATGATGATCAACACGCCCAGCACGAACGACAGCACCGCCATGATGATGAACGGCGTCCAGGCCGGCGCCGTGCCGTCCGAAAAACAGAACACCAGCCCCAGCGCGACGATGGCGATGGCGACGAGCAGGTTGATCAGGTGCTGGCCCGGATAGCGCACCGGCGCGCCCTGGAACAGGCGGAATTTGTATTTGCCGGCCAGCTTGCCGAAGGCGATCACCGAGCCGGAAAAGGTCACGGCGCCCACGAACGTCCCGATGAACAGTTCCAGCCGATTGCCGAACGGCAGTGCTTCTCCGCGGGCGGCGATGTTGAAAGCCCAGGGTTCGGACACGGCGGCGATCGCGATGCACACCGCGGCCAGGCCGATCAGCGAGTGCATGGCGGCCACCAGTTCCGGCATCTTGGTCATTTCGACCCGGCGCGCGGCCACTGCGCCGATACTGCCGCCGACCACCACGCCCACCAGCACCAGTCCGAAACCCATGCCGCCGCTGCCGATCTGTTCGCGCAGCTTGAACATCAGCGCGATCGTGGTCAGCACCGCGATCGCCATCCCGCTCATGCCGAACACGTTGCCGACGCGCGCCGTCGACGGCGAGGACAGCCCCTTCAAAGCCTGGATGAAGCACACCGAGGCCACCAGGTACAGCAGCGTGACCATGTTCATGCTGATCGCACTCATGCTGCCTCCCTGGCCTTGGCGGCTTCGGGGGCGCTGCCGCTTGCCGCGACCTTGGCCGCCTTCGGCTCCTTCTTCTTGAACATCTCCAGCATGCGCTGGGTGACCAGGAAGCCGCCGAACACGTTGACGGCGGCCAGCGCCACCGCCAGCGTGCCGGCGACCTGGCCGGTGAGGCCTTCGGTCAGGCCGGCGGCCAACATCGCCCCGACGATGATGATGGCCGACACCGCGTTGGTGACCGCCATCAGCGGCGTGTGCAGCGCGGGCGTGACGGTCCAGACCACGTGGTAGCCGACGTAGATCGCCAGCACGAAGATGATCAGGTTGATGATCGTGTGACTGATTTCCATGCGCGTCTCCTCATCTTGTTTATGTGACCACTGATGCAATCGTTGCGCGCTCAGTGACGCAATACCTGGCCATCCAGGCAGACCAGCACCGCATTCACGATCTCGTCGGCGCGGTCGATGACCAGCTTGCCCTCCTTGTCGATGACCAGCTTCAGGAAATCGAGCACGTTGCGCGCATACAGCGCCGAGGCGTCGGCCGCCACCAGCGCCGGCAGGTTCGGCTCGCCGATCAGGGTCACGCCGTGCTTGACCACGGTCTTGCCCAGTTCCGTGAGCGGACAGTTGCCGCCCTGCTCGATCGCCATGTCGACGATCACCGAACCCGGCTTCATGGCGCGCACCGTCTCTTCCGAGATCAGGACCGGCGCCTTGCGGCCCGGGATCAGCGCGGTGGTGATGACGATGTCGGCCAGCCTGGCGCGCTCGTGCACCAGCTCGGCCTGGCGCCGCATCCAGTCGGCCGGCATCGGGCGCGCATAGCCGCCGGACCCTTGCGCGATCTCGCGCTCTTCGTCGGTGAGGAAAGGCACGTCGATGAACTTGGCGCCGAGCGATTCCACCTGCTCCTTGACCGGCGGGCGCACGTCGGACGCCTCGATCACGGCGCCCAGGCGTTTTGCCGTGGCGATCGCCTGCAGGCCGGCCACGCCGACGCCCATGATCAAGACCCGCGCCGCCTTCACGGTGCCCGCGGCGGTCATGAGCATGGGCATGAAACGCTGGTACGCATTCGCTGCCATCATGACCGCCTTGTAGCCGGCGATGTTGGCCTGCGACGACAGCACGTCCATCGACTGGGCGCGTGTGATGCGCGGCGCGGCTTCCAGCGCGAAGGCGGTCAGGCGGCGCTCGGCCATGGCGGCCAGGTTGTCGGTATCGAAGGGATTGAGCATGCCGACCAGGGCCGTGCCGGGGCGCATGAGGGCGCGCTCCTCGGCCACCGGGGCCCGCACCTTGAGCACCAGGTCGGCTTGCAGCGCGTCGGCAGCGGTGCCGATGCGTGCGCCGGCGGCGACGTAGGCATCGTCGGTCACGGAGGCATGCAGGCCGGCGCCCGATTCCACGATGATCTCGTGGCTGGTGGCCAGCTTCTTGATGGTTTCAGGCGTCGCTGCGACGCGTGTTTCGCCTGGTCTCGATTCTGCTGGTACACCAATCTTCACGATACCCCCGTAAAATTGATAAACTGTCTACAATCTAGCACGATCCCATGCAGAGATTCACAGTAAATACCGTTTAGTGGTTTTTCGTAGACAGACCGGCCATTTTGCTATTCGACCTGATACAACCCCAGTCATATCCCTTGTTTTTTTGTATCAAATCAACACTTGAAACCGACAGAATGTGTTGCAGCGCAGCGTGCGGCCGAGCAACCCCTGTTCCATCAAGGTAGAATGTCGGCTCATTTCCAAGGACGCGCATGACCCATACCTTCAGACCGTCAGTCACCGTCGCCGCGATCATCGAACGCGATGGCCGCTTCCTGCTGATCGAAGAAGAGACCAGCGATGGCATCCGCCTGAACCAGCCGGCCGGCCATCTCGACCCTTACGAATCGCTGGAACAGGCGGTGGTGCGCGAGGCGCTGGAGGAAACCGCGCACGAGTTTTTCCCGGAAGCGCTGGTCGGCATGTACATGTCGCGCTACTACTCGAAGTCGCGCAACACCGACGTGACCTACCTGCGCTTCACCTTCTGCGGCAAGGCGGGCAAGGAATTCGACCAGCCGCTCGACCACGGCATCCTGCGCACCCTGTGGATGACGCGCGATGAACTGGCGGCGTGCCAGGAGCGCCACCGCAGCCCGACCGTGCTGAAATGCGTGGACGACTACCTGGCGGGCAAGCGCACTTCCCTGGACCTGCTGTATACCGACCACTCGGTCTTCGAGGGCGGACTCTCCATTCAACCGGATGTAACGTAACAAGCTGGACCTATCAAAATGAGCAAGAAAAAAGTCGTGATCGGGATGTCGGGCGGCGTCGACTCCTCGGTCGCGGCCTGGATGCTGAAAGAACAGGGCTATGAAGTCATCGGCCTGTTCATGAAGAACTGGGAAGACGACGACGATTCCGAATACTGTTCGACGCGCCAGGACTGGATCGACGCGGCCAGCGTGGCCGACGTGGTCGGCGTCGACATCGAAGCGGTGAATTTCGCCGCCGAGTACAAGGACCGCGTGTTCGCCGAATTCCTGCGCGAGTACCAGGCCGGCCGCACGCCCAACCCGGACGTGCTGTGCAATGCCGAAATCAAGTTCAAGGCCTTCCTCGACCATGCGATGAAGCTGGGCGCCGACCTGATCGCGACCGGCCACTATGCACGTGTGCGTCACAACCCCGGCAGCGACAGGTTCGAATTGCTGAAGGCGCTGGATGCGACCAAGGACCAGAGCTACTTCCTGCACCGCCTGAACCAGGCGCAGCTGTCGAAGTCGCTGTTCCCGCTGGGCGAGATCGCCAAGACCGAGGTGCGCAAGATCGCCGACAAGCTGCAGCTGCCGAACGCGGCCAAGAAGGACTCGACCGGCATCTGCTTCATCGGCGAGCGCCCGTTCCGCGAATTCCTGGGCCGCTACCTGTCGCACAAGCCGGGTCCGATCAAGCTGGACAACGGCCAGACAGTCGGCGAGCACGTCGGCCTGTCGTTCTATACGCTGGGCCAGCGCAAGGGCATCGGCATCGGCGGCCTGAAGTCGCACAAGAACGCGGACGGCACGGGCGAGCCGTGGTTCGTGGCGCGAAAAGACATTGCCAACAACACGCTGTACATCGTGCAGGGCCACGACCATCCGTGGCTGCTCTCCGGCGAACTGGGTGCCGGCCAGGCCAGCTGGATCGCCGGCGAGCCGCCTGCCCCAAGTGCGCTGTCCGCCAAGACCCGCTACCGCCAGGCCGACGTGGCCTGCACGGTCATGCCGGAAGGGCCGGACCGTTTTGCGCTGACCTTCACCGACCCGCAATGGGCGGTCACGCCGGGCCAGTCGGCCGTGCTGTACGACGGCGACGTCTGCCTGGGCGGCGGCATCATCGACTCGGCCTCGGCTGCCTGAGCCGTTTTGGCGCGCGGCCGCTGCGGCCGCGCGACAACTTCTCATCTTTTTACGCGTTTTTGTCATTTCTCCATCGAACCCGGCGTGAAAATGCCGTAATCTTCGGTATATTGCCGTACGGCAAATCCATCCAAGATCAACAACACGCTACGTCGCAGGAGTTCCCATGGCTGAAGATATCGTCAACAACGCAAATGAAGTGCTGTCGTTCCGCCTGGGCGGCGAAGAGTACGCCATCAGCATCCTGAAGGTGCAGGAGATCCGCGGCTACGACGCAGTGACCCGCATCGCCAGCGCGCCCGAATACCTGAAGGGCGTGATCAACCTGCGCGGCATCATCGTGCCGATCGTCGACATGCGCATCAAGTTCCGGGTCGGCGAAGCCACCTATGACGCGTTCACCGTCGTGATCGTCCTGAACATCAACGGCCACACGATCGGCATGGTGGTCGACAGCGTGTCCGACGTCGTGACCCTGACGCCCGACCAGATCAAGCCGGCGCCGGACCTGGGCACCAGCGTGGCGACCGAGTACCTGCAGGGACTGGGCACGGTGGGCGAGCGCATGCTGATCCTGCTGGATATCGATCGGCTGCTGGGCTCGGAAGAGATGGGCTTGCTGGCTGCGGCGCGCAATGCCGCCTGATCAGCGTTGAATAGCGCCGGGCTTCGCCGAAGCCCGCTGCCTATAAACGTCGCCCCTGCGGAGGCAGGGGCCCAAGTCTTATGCACTGCCGTGGAGCGTGCACCTTGGGCCCCTGCCTTCGCAGGGGCGACGTTTTCACGTTATCGCTTGAAAAGCCTCTGGCGAGAACTCACACCGCCGGCACCAGCTCCCGCTCCTTCGCGGCAAACCACTGCACGAACGCCTGCGGCGCCAGCGGCCGCGCATACAGGTAGCCTTGCGCCTCGTCGCAATCGGCTTCGCGCAGCACGTCCACCACGTCCGCCGTCTCCACGCCCTCGGCCACCACGCGGTGCCCGAGGTCGTGCGACAGCTTGATCATGGCCGACACCAGGGAACGCTTGCGCTCGTCGTGCTCGACGCCACGGATGAAGGACTGGTCGATCTTGACCACCTGGGCCGGCAGGCTCTGCAGGTAGGCCAGGCTGCTGTAGCCAGTGCCGAAGTCGTCGATCGCCAGGCGCACGCCGGCGCCGTGCAGCGCGCGCAGCGTCGCTTCGGCCACCTTCGGGTTCTTCATCAGCGCGCTCTCGGTGATTTCCAGCGCCAGGCTCGACGCCGGCAGGCCGCGTTCGCGCAGGCTGCCGACGATGCGCTCGCAGAAGTCCGGCTCCAGCAGGTTCACCGCCGAGACGTTCACCGCCAGTTCCAGTTCGATGCCGTCGGCGCGCCATTGCGCCAGCTGGCGCATCGCGCTGCGCAGCACCCAGTCGGTGGTGGCGCGCACCATCGAGGTCCGCTCGATGATCGGAATGAATTCGCCGGGAGACACCTCGCCGAATTCCGGATGGGTCCAGCGCAGCAGCGCCTCGGCGCCGATGCAGGCGCCGCTCACCAGGTCCACCTTGGGCTGGAACACCAGGCGCAGCTGGCCGCCGTCGGTGCCGGCCGCGCCGTCCAGGGCTGCGCCGAATTCGTTGATCAGCCAGAAGCTGCGCCGGTACACCGCATCCTGCTCCTGCGAGAACACCGACACGCCGCGGTCCTGGTCGAAGGCATGCTGGGCCGCCGAATGCAGGTTGCGCAGCAGGTCGGCCGAGCCGGTCACGCCGATCGTGAACGGGGCCACGCCGATGCGTGCGGTGGTCACGAAGCGCGAGGTGACCGACGACGCGCGCTGCGCCAGCCAGGCTTCCATCGCGGCGCAGAAGGCATCGATGCCGGTGCCCGGCGGCGCGACGAAGGCGAATTCGGTCGGGGTGACGTGGTAGACAGTGCTGCCGGCGCCGATGCTGTCGCCCAGCATGCGCACCGCCTCGCCGACGATCTCGTCGAGCCAGATGGTGCCCATCGCGCGCAGCGCGCTGCTGAGCTGTTCGGGGCTGGCCAGGTTCAGCAGGCCGGCCACGCGCTGCTCGCCGTCCGGGCGGTCCTGGGCCATGTCGTTGAAGTCGTCGATGAACTGGGTGCGGTTGGGCAGCCCGCTGGCCGGATCGACCCGGCCCAGCGCGTGCTGCAGCTCGATCTGCGCCATCACCATGTCCGCCATGTCGCGCAGGGCCGCGCATTCGTCTTCGGTAACGTCGCGCGGCTCGGTGCCGAGCACGCACATCGAACCCAGGCAATAGCCGTCGTTGGTGATCAGCGGCGCGCCCGCATAGAAGCGCACGCCGGCGCCGACCAGCGGACTGTCGGCATAAAAGCTGTCGCTCTGCAGGTCGTTCACGACCAGCATCCGGCCGCTCTCGGATATCTGCGCGCACGGCGCCTTCAGGCGCGGAATCGATTCCTGCACGATGCCGACACGCGACTTGAACCACTGGCGGTTGATGTCGGTCAGCGACACCGCTGCCAGCGGCAGATCGAACAGGCGCGAGGCCATGCGTGTGATGCGGTCGAACGAGGCGTTGGGCGGGGTATCCAGCAGGTTCAGGCGGCGCAGGGCATCGAGCCGGCTGGCTTCGCCGGTGGGGCGGGAGAGGGATAGGCTCATGGTCGCATGCTTACTGTCGGGGAAGCGGGTTTGGAAAGGTCGAGCCGATTGTGATGCGACAATTTCCAAACGTCAACTAACAGTTCCGACAAAGCATGTCCTGCCTCAGATGCAGGCTTGCGCCAGGGTCTCTTCGCGGCGCGCCCTGAACCACTCTGCGAACGCCGCCGCCGGCATCGGCCGCGCATACAGGTAGCCCTGGGCTTCGTCGCAGTCGGCCAGCGCCAGCGAGCATGCCACCACCGGCGTTTCGACGCCCTCGGCCACCACGCGGTGCCCCAGGTCGTGGGCCAGCTTGATCATGCCGCTCACCAGCGCGCGCTTGCGCGCATCGCGCTCGACGCCGCGGATGAAGGACTGGTCGATCTTGACCACCTGGACCGGCAGGCTTTGCAGGTAGGCCAGGCTGCTGTAGCCGGTGCCGAAATCGTCGATCGCCAGGCGCACGCCGGCGGCGTGCAGCGCCTGCAGCGTGGCTTCGGCCACCTTCGGATTCTGCATCAGCGCGCTCTCGGTGATTTCCAGCGCCAGGCTGGATGGCGGCAGGCCGTGGCGGCGCAGGCCGTCGACCACGCGGATGCAGAAGTCCGGCTCCAGCAGGTTCACCGCCGAGACGTTCACCGCCAGCTCCAGTTCCAGCCCTTCCATATGCCATTCGGCCAGCTGGTACATGGCCGTTTCCAGCACCCAGTTGGTGACGCCGCGCACCATCGAGGTCTGCTCGATGATCGGGATGAATTCGCCCGGCGAGACCTCGCCGGATTCCGGATGGGTCCAGCGCAGCAGCGCCTCGGCGCCGGTGCAGGCGCCGCTGGCCAGGTCGACCTTGGGCTGGAACGCCAGGCGCAACTGGCCTTCGCGGCCGGGCACGGCGGCATCGAGGGTGGCGCCGAATTCGTTGACCAGCCAGAAGCGGCGCTGGTACAGCGCATCCAGCTCGGGCGAGAACATCGACACGCCGCAATCCTGCTCCAGGCCGTGCTGCACCGCCGAGTGCAGGTTGCGCAGCAGGTCGGCATACGCGGTGTGGCCGACCGTGAACGGCGCCACGCCGATGCGCGCGCTGGTCACGAAGCGCGAGGTGAGCGCGGCCGCACGCCGGCGCAGCCAGTTCTCGAGCTCGACGCACAGCTCGACCGCGTCGGTACCTGGCTGCGCCACGAACGCGAATTCGGTCGGCGAGATGTGATACACGGTGCTGCGCAGGCCGATGGTGGCGCTCAACATGCGCACCGCCTCGCCGACGATCTCGTCGAGGTAGCCCGGCCCCATCGCGCGCAGGGCGTTGCTGAGCTGTTCCGGGCTGGCCAGGTTGACCAGCGCCGCCAGCCGCTCTTCGCCGTGGCGGCGGTCGGCGGCCATGTCCTGGAAATCCTCGACGAACTGGTTACGGTTCGGCAGCCCGCTGAACGGGTCGGTGCGGCCGAGCGCGTGGCGCAGTTCGATCTGCGCCATCACCATCGCCGCCAGGTCGCGCAGCGCGGTGCGTTCGGTGTCGCTGATGGAGCGCGGTTCGGTGCCGAGCACGCACATCGCACCCAGGCAATAGCCGTCCTGGGTGATCAGCGGTGCGCCCGCATAGAAGCGCACACCGGATTCGGCCAGCGGGCTGTCGCTGTAGCCGCAGTCTTGCAGCAGGTCCGGAATGACAAGCATCTTCCCTTCGTCCGCCACCTGTCCGCACGGCGCCTTCATGCGCGGGATCGAATCGTGCTCGACGCCGACGCGCGACTTGAACCATTGGCGGTTGCTGTCGGTGAGCGAGACCGCCGCGATCGGCAGACGGAACATCTGCGCGGCCATGCGCGTGATGCGGTCGAAGGCCTCGCTCGGCGGCGTGTCCAGCAGGTTCAGCTTGTGCAGCGCCTCGAGGCGGCGGTCCTCATAGTGAGGCTGTTGTAGGAAAGGATTCATGCGACCGCTCAAATTTTTTGACGGAATTGATTAAATAATTGAATTTGAGTGGATTTTGCCTTTATAATTGCTACTCGTCAACTACATTCGAATCGTGCACTCCCCTATTTCTCACTGCTTTACGAAAATCCGACAAATCGTGTTTCTTTGAAAACACAATCAGTTTCATCAGTTTTATTGATAATAGATATTGAGTGGAAGTAGAATGCTCCCACTTTTCTCACTGGCTCACATATGCATACCCCCGCGCAAGACAACACCGACGACCCCGTGTTGACGACGGCCGCTGCAGCGCGCCTGTTGGGTGTTGCAGTCAGCACCACCCAGCTCTGGCTGGAAAGCGGCGCGCTCCCGTCCTGGAAGACGCCGGGAGGCCACCGCCGTGTCCGGCTCAGCGCCGTCCTGAAGCTCCTCGAAGAACGCGCCCGCCAGCCCGGCGCGCGCGGCCACGTGCCGTCTTCCGCTCCTGCCGCGGCCACACCCGCACAGTCCGAGGCGCCGCGCGCCCATCCGCAGCCCTCCGACGAGACCGCGCGCCTGGCCGCGGTCGAGGCCAGCAAGCTGCTCGATTCACCCCCGGAAGACGTGTTCGACCGGCTGACCTGGCTCGCGACCCAGGTGACCGAGTGTCCGATCGCCCTGATCACCGTGCTGGGTTCCGAGCGCCAGTGGTTCAAGTCGCGCATCGGCGTGGATTTCACGGAAACCCCGCGCGACTGGGCCTTCTGCAACCGCACCATCCTTCAGGACGAGGTTTTCACGGTGGATGATGCGGCCACCGATCCACGCTACGTGGACAACCCGCTGGTGACCGGCGACGCCCACATCCGCTATTACGGCGGCATCGCGCTGCGCGACGCCGGCGGCCAGCCGCTCGGCACCCTGTGCGTGCTGGACCGCGAGCCGCGGCGGCTGCGCGACCGCGAATTGCGTGCGCTGGAAGAGCTGGCGGCGATTGCTGCGGAGGAGTTGGCGCGTAGGACGTGAGGTGGCTTGGCTCGTGACGCAAACAAACCACCGTCGCCCCCGCGAAGGCAGGGGCCCAATTTTTACAAGCTGCCGCAACGCCAGCAACTTGGGCCCCTGCCTTCGCAGGGGCGACGTGCATCAGCTAACGGAACAACCAGCCGACCGGTCTCAGCCCGCCTGATGCTTCTTGACGATCGAAATGATCGTATTGCGGATCGTCCGCAGCACCGTCTCCGCCTTGAACGGCTTGACGATGAACCCGTGCACCCCGCGTGCCAGCGCGCCCTGGATCGCGGGTGCGTCCAGCGTGCCCGAAACCATGAACACCAGCGTCTTGGGCAGGTTGGCGCGCAGCTGCTCGACCACGTCGCTGCCGTCTTCGACCTGCTCACGCGCGATGCAGATGAAATGGGGATGGTGCTTGAGCGCCAGCGCATAGGCGAGCGTGCTGGTGTGGCCCTGTGCGGCTACCTGATAGCCGCCGTCGGTCAGCACGGTGTTGAGCAGGCCGCGCGAGACCGCGCTGGCGTCGATGATGATGGCCTTCAGCATGTCGGATCCTTTCAATACATCTCGTAGGCCAGCATCTTCCAGGTCACGCCCAGCCGTACGTCGGTCTTGAGCTGCACCAGCTGGCGCGACACGGCCAGGATCTCGCGCCCAGCGCGCAGGCGCTCGCCGAGCGGGGTCTTGAGGATGCCGGCTCCGGCCATCACGGCCTCCAGGTCGCCGTAGGCGTTCAGCAGGCGCGCCGCGGTCTTCATGCCGACCTTGTCGACGCCGGGCACGCCGTCGGTCGGGTCGCCCATCAGCGCCAGCAGATCGAGCAGGCGCTCGGGCGCGACGCCGAAGCGGTTGCGGACCCAGGCGTCGTCATGCCACTCGCCCTTGAAATGATCCCATATCAGCGCGCCGTCGGCTATCAGGCAATGCAAGTCCTTGTCGGTGGTGGCCACCACCGCGTCTCCCCTTCCTTCGGACAGCCAGCGCAGCACGCCGGTGGCAATCACGTCGTCGGCTTCGACTTCCGGAATGGCCAGCACGTGCAGGCCGACTTCGCGCAGGCGCTCGTGGAAGGCCGGCAGCGCGTCGCGCAAAAAGGACGGCATCGGCGCCCTGCCCTCGCGGTAGCGCGGGTACAGCGCATGGCGCCAGTTGTGGCCGCCGTAGTCGAAGGCGGCCAGCACGTGGGTCGGCGCGTGCGCTTCCAGCAGGTTGCGGAACGAGGACAGCGCATGGCGCAGCGCGATGCTGGCCTTCAGGTCCGAATCCGGTTCCGGGCTGGCCTCGTACACGCGGCGTACGATGTTCAGGCCATCGATGGCGAGCAGCTTGGCCATGTCAGGTAGCGAATCTCCAGTGCGGTCGGTGGCGGTCAGTCGGCGTAGTCGTACTTGCCGCCGCGCTCGAGCGCGCGCCGGTAGGCCGGACGCGCATGGATGCGCGCCAGCCAGGCGACCAGGTTCGGATAGCGGCCATCGAGGCCGCCGCGCGAGGCCGCGGCTTCCAGCGGAAAGCTCATCTGGATATCGGCGCCCGAGAACTGGTCCCCGGCGAACCAGGTGCGCTTGCCCAGCTCCGCCTCGAGGAAGCCGAGGTGGGTGTCGAGTTGCGGCTGCACGAAGGTGCCGACGACCTTGTCGGCGATGCCGCGCGCGATCGGGCGCACGAAGAACGGCGCCGGCGTCTTGGCCACGCGGTCGAACACCAGCTTGAGCAGCAGCGGCGGCATCATCGAGCCTTCGGCGTAGTGCAGGAAGTAGCTGTACAGCAGGCGCTCGGGGGTGCCGGGCGCCGGGGCCAGCGCCGCGCCTTCCGCGCTCACGCCGTGACGTTCGATCAGGTAGTCGACGATGGCGCCCGATTCGGCCACCACGGTCTCGCCGTCGCTGATGACCGGCGATTTGCCGAGCGGGTGCACGGCGCGCAGCGCAGGCGGCGCCAGCATCGTCTTCGGGTCGCGCTGGTATTTTTTGATCTCGTAGGCCAGGCCGAGTTCCTCCAGCAGCCACAGGATGCGCTGGGAGCGGGAGTTGTTCAGGTGATGGACGATGATCATGAGGGATGGGTTGGGATCGGGAAATGGCGCTAGCTTAGCACTGTTGTACAAATACCCAAAGCCGCCGGTAATTTTGATAAATAACAATTTCTGTTCAGAAACTTATTGGTATACTCATCATTACTTCCGTCATTTTCACCCTTCCCCCATGAAACTCACCAGCCTGACGATCGCCAGGAAACTCGGCCTGCTCACCCTCATCACGGGCCTCGGCATTCTCGCCGTCACCGCCGCTTTCCTGCTGTCGGAACGCCGCCTCATCGAAGAAGAACGCGGCCGCACCGTGCGCCAGAGCGTCGAAGTCGCCAGCGGCGTGGTCGCGCGCTACCAGGAACTGGCCGCCAGCGGCAAACTGCCCGAAGCGCAGGCCAGGCGCGAGGCGCTGGAAGCGCTGCGCAGCCTGCGCTACGACGGCCAGGAATATTTCTTCGTGATCGACACCGGGCTGCACATGCTGATGCACCCGACCTCGCCCAAGCTGGAGGGCCAGGACGTCGGCAGCAAGACCGACCCCAACGGCCTGCGCCTGTTCGTCGCGATGGCGGACACGGTGCGTACCAGCGGCGCCGGCTTCCTCTCGTACATGTGGCCCAAGCCCGGCAGCGAGGCGCCGGTGCCCAAGCTGTCCTATGTCCAGGGCATGCCGGCCTGGGGCTGGATCGTCGGCTCCGGCGTCTACCTGGATGCGCTGGACGCCGTGTTCTGGCCGCGCGTGTGGATGTTCTCGGGCGCCGCGCTGCTGCTGGCCGGGGTGCTGATGCTGGCCGGGCACCTGATCTCGCGCAGCATCCGGGCTCCGCTGTCGAGCGCCGTCGACCTGGCCGGCAGGGTCGCGGCGGGCGACCTCACCAGCGCCATCGACGCCCGCGGCAACGACGAAACCGCCAAGCTGCTGCGCGCACTGCGCGCCATGAACGACAGCCTGTCCGGCATCGTCGGCGAAGTCGACAACGGCATCCGCACCATCGCCAGCGCCTCCAGCCAGATCGCCAGCGGCAACCAGGACCTGTCCAGCCGCACCGAACAGCAGGCCGGCTCGCTCGAGGAAACCGCGGCCACGATGGAAGAGCTGACCGGCGCGGTGCAGCAGAACGCCGACAACGCCCGCCACGCCAGCGGCCTGGCGGCGCAGGCGACCCAGGTGGCGCAGCGCGGCGGCGCGGTGGTCGACCAGGTGGTGAGCACGATGGAAGCGATCGACGCGTCGGCGCGCCGCATCGCCGACATCATCGGCGTGATCGACGGGATCGCCTTCCAGACCAACATCCTGGCCCTGAATGCCGCCGTCGAGGCGGCGCGCGCGGGCGAACAGGGGCGCGGCTTCGCGGTGGTGGCGGGCGAAGTGCGCAGCCTGGCGCAGCGCTCGGCATCCGCCGCCAAGGAAGTGCGCGCGCTGATCGACGACTCGGTGAGCAAGGTCGGCACCGGATCGAAGCTGGTGCACCAGGCCGGCGGCACCATGCGCGAGATCGTCGCCAGCGTCACGCGCGTCAACGACATCATCGGCGAGATCGCCAGCGCCGGCGAGCAGCAGCAGGCCGGCATCGCCCAGGTCAACCGCGCCATCGCCGAGATGGACAGCGCCACCCAGCAGAATGCAGCACTGGTCGAGGAAGCGGCGGCGGCGGCGGCTTCGATGAACGAGCAGGCGCGCCATCTGGGCGAGGTGTTCAGCGTGTTCAAGGTCGACGCCGGCCACGGCGCCCGGGACGCAGCCAGGGATGCCGCCAAAACGCGGCGCGCATTGCTCGCCGTCTGACCCGCCCGCACGGCGGCGATTTGCAGCGGGTCTCCAGCTTCGGTAGTATGCTTCGTTGCAACTTTTTACATGTTGCAGCCTGCCCAACCGTTCTGGAGACCCCTCGATGCCGCCGCGTTCCCGCCTGCCGTCCCTGTCCGCCCTTTCCCTGCTGCTGTCCGCCCTCTGCGGCGGCGCCCTGGCCCAGACCGCGCCGATGGCGCCCGACATCCCCAGCGCCAAATTCGCCACCACGGTCCCGAACGCGGACTACGTGAAGCAGGAAGTCATGATCCCGATGCGCGACGGCGTCAAGCTGTACACCGTGATCGTGATCCCGAAAAGCGTGGCCGCCGGCGCCAAAGCGCCGATCATGCTGACCCGCACCCCGTACAACGCCGCGCGCCGCGCCGGCCGCATGAAAAGCCCGCACATCACCTCGGTCCTGGGCGACGGCGACGACGCCTTCATCGACAACGGCTACATCCGCGTGTTCCAGGACGTGCGCGGCAAGTACGGCTCGGAGGGCGACTACGTGATGACGCGCCCGGTGCGCGGCCCGCTCAACAACACCAAGGTCGACCACAGCACCGATGCGTACGACACCATCGCATGGCTGATCAAGAACGTCCCGCAATCGAACGGCAAGGTCGGCATGGTCGGCTCCTCGTACGAAGGATTCACCGTGCTGATGGCGCTGGTCGAACCGCACCCAGCGCTGAAGGCGGCCGTGCCGATGAGCCCGATGGTCGACGGCTGGCGCGGCGACGACTGGTTCCACAACGGCGCCTTCCGCAACACCAATCTCACCTACATCGCCAGCCAGAACTCGGCGCGCGGCGAGGGCGAGCAGATCGTCACCGGCGTGATGGACGACTACGACGCCTATCTGCGTGCCGGCTCGACCGCCGATTTTGCCCATGCCTACGGGGTCGACCAGCTGAACTTCACCAAGAAGCTGTTCGAGCATCCGGCCTACGACAGCTACTGGCAGGAGCAGGCGCTGGACCGCATCCTGGCCAAGCGCCCATTGACGGTGCCGACCATGACCGTGGTCGGCCGCTGGGACCAGGAAGACATCTACGGCGCCTACGCGACCTATGCCGCGGTGGAGCCGAAGGACAGGAACAACAAGCTCAATTCGCTGGTGGTGGGACCGTGGCGCCACAGCGGCGTGAACTACGAGGGCGCGTCGCTGGGCGCCTTGAAATTCACCGGCGACACCGCGCAGCAGTTCCGCCGCGACGTCATGCTGCCCTTCTTCAACCAGTACCTGAAGGATGGCGCGCCTGCCTTCGACACGCCGCCGGTATGGTCCTACCAGACCGGCGTCAACCGCTGGCGCCGTCTGGAACAGTGGCCGCTGGCGCCGGCGTCGACGCCGATGTACCTGAAGCCGGGCTTCGGGCTCGGTTTTGAGAAGACCGCCGGCACCACGGCGGCCTTCGACGAATACGTGTCCGATCCCGCGAAACCGGTGCCTTTCGTGCCGCGCCCGGTGCGCATGAACGAAGGCACGGTATGGAAGCCGTGGCTGGTGAACGACCAGCGTTCGTACTCGGACCGCCCGGACGTGCTGACCTACGTGAGCGCGCCCCTGAACGCCCCGCTGCAACTGGCTGGCGCGCCGATGGTCAACCTGTTCGCCTCGACCAGCGGCACCGACAGCGACTGGGTCGTCAAGCTGATCGATGTGTATCCGGACGAAGTCGCGGCCCAGCCGGAGCTTGGCGGCTACCAGTTGCCGATCGCGATGGACATCTTCCGCGGCCGCTACCGCCAGGGCCTGGACAAGCCGGCGGCGATCCCTGCTAACGAGGCCGAGCGCTACCGCTTCGCGTTGCCCAACGTCGATCACGTGTTCCTGCCGGGCCACCGCATCATGGTGCAGATCCAGTCCAGCTGGTTCCCGCTGTACGACCGCAACCCGCAGACGTACGTAGCGAACATCTTCCACGCCAAGCCGGGCGACTACCGCAAGGCGACCCAGCGCGTGTACCACGCGCCGGGCATGGAGAGCGCGATCGAACTGCCGGTCGTGGCGCCGGCCGCCGCTACGGCCGGGAACACAAGCCGTTGATTCCACTGTAGAAATCGAACATGCCGGTATGCTTTTGAATTGTGGCATACCGGCGACAATCATTTTACACAGACCGGACTTTCCCGAAAGACAAGCGTAGGCTGGCCCATGCCGTATCCGGCCCAGCTTACTCAAGTCACCACGAGGTCCCTCATGAAGTTCCTGTTTTCCGCCGGCGTCCTGCTGCTCGGCAGCGCCCTCGCCCACGCCCAGCCCGTCCAGTTGACCTTCAGCTATACCGGCTTCTACGACCAGGAGGCCGGCGCCTTCCGGCCCGACATGGCACTATCCGGCGCGTTTGCCGGGGACGATGCCGACGGCGACGGCGTGCTCGACCGCGCGGAACTGCAGTCGCTGACGGTCGACGGCACCGATTACGTCGCCTGTGCCGGCGCCAGCAACACCTATTATCGCTGCGGAATCGACAGCTTCCTGTATTCGGCGGCGAACGGGCTGTCGTTCAGCCTCGGCGCCTGGGGCAGCGATCCGGAAGGCTGGGTCGGTGGCGGTCACCTGATCGAGCCGGGCAACATGCGCTACGACTACGCCTTCAATCCGGCCGGGCTCACCGAGCACCATCTGATGTGGACCGCGGACACGCTGCTGCAGATGGTGCCGGTGACGCCAGCGGGGACGGCCGGCGAGGTGCGCGCCGACGTGGCGGCGGTGCCGGAACCGGCCACCTGGACGATGCTGGCGCTGGGCCTTGCCGGTATCGGGCTGTGGCGGCGCCGGCGCCGCCCCGCGCCATGAACCGGACACGGTTCGTCAGCGCACCGAGCCGTGACTGCCCTCCCCCTAAGATCGGGGGATGGCAATCCACATCGGCATCTCGGGCTGGCGCTACGAACCGTGGCGCGGCGTGTTCTATCCAGCGGGCCTGGTCCAGGCGCGCGAGCTGGAGTACGCCTCGCACTTCCTCCCCACCATCGAGATCAACGGTTCCTTTTATGCGCTGCAGCGGCCGTCGAGTTACGCAGCCTGGTACGCGGCCACGCCGCCCGGCTTCGTGTTCGCGGTCAAGGGCAACCGTTTCATCACCCACATGCTCAAGCTGCGCGGCATCGAAACGCCGCTGGCCAACGTGCTGGCCTCGGGCATGTTCGCGCTGCGCGAAAAACTCGGCCCGATCCTGTGGCAGTTTCCGCCGCAGTTGCGCTTCGAAGCGGACAAGGTCGAATCGTTCCTGCGCCTGCTCCCGCGCGATACCGGCGAAGCGCTGGCGCTCGCGCGCAGGCACGACGACAAGATGAGCGGCCGCGAATGGCTCGAGATCGACGCCGTGCGCCCGCTGCGCCACGCGATCGAGATCCGCCACGACAGCTTCCGCGACGAAGCCTTCATCGCCCTGCTGCGCAAGTACAACGTGGCGCTGGTGGTGGCCGACACCGCCGGCCAGTTCCCGAACGACGAGGACGTGACCGCAGACTTCATGTACATCCGGCTGCACGGCGAGCACGAACTGTATGCGAGCGGCTACGAGGACGATTCGCTGTCGCGCTGGGCCGAGAAGATCCGCTTGTGGAGCGAGGGGAAGCAGCCGCAGGATGCGCGGCTGGTGTCACGGGTGGCGCCGCCGCCGGCAACGAGGCGGGATGTGTACTGCTACTTCGACAACGACATCAAGGTGCGGGCGCCGTTCGATGCGCGGCGCCTGATGGCCCTGCTGGGACTGACGTGGCTGGAACAGCCTCCAGCGCCTTGAACGTGACGGTGAACACACTGCCGTTGCCGAGGCCGCCGCTTTGTACGCTCACCTTGCCGTCATGCAGGTCAATGATGGTTTTTACCAGGGCCAGGCCGATCCCCAGGCCGCCCTGCGCACGGTCAGGCGATCGCTGGGCTTGCGTGAACAGCTCGAATACGCGAGGCAGGAGCTGGGCGTCGATACCGACACCATTGTCCCGTACACTGATCGTCACCTCCGAAGCCTGGTGCGCAACCACCAGCGCGATGCTGCCGCCATTCGGCGTGTACTTCGCGGCATTGTTGAGCAGATTGACCACCACCTGCACCAGCCGGTTCGGATCGCCCAGCATGCGCGCCCCGCCGGCGTCGCCTTCGACCGCAAGCACATGGCCGCGCGCTTCGATCATCGGCCGCGACTGCTCGACGGCATTGGCCACGATCGTCATCGGATCGATCACGAACATATCGAGCTGGACCAGGCCCCGGGTCACGCGCGAGACGTCCAGCAAGTCGTCGACCAGCGACGTCATGTGGCGTACCTGGCGGCTGATGACGTCGCTCGCCCTGCGCACCCGTTCTTCGTTGGCGGTGCCGATCCTGAGCATGTCGGCGGCGGCGGAAATCGGCGCCAGCGGATTGCGCAGTTCATGGGCCAGCATGGCCAGGAACTCGTCCTTGCGCCGGTCCTGCTCCTGCAGGGAACCGTACAGCCGTGCATTCTCGAATCCGTTCGACGCGACTGAGGCGAGCTGGACGAGGATGGCCTCGTCTTCTTCGGTGAACTCGCCTTCGACCTTGTCCGAGGCCTGGATCAAACCGATGTTGCGGCCGGCACGGTCGATCAGGGGTACGGCAAGCCAGCCGCGCATCGGCGGATGGGCGTGGGCATGGCTGCCGAACCCCTTCCACGCCGGATGCGCTTCCAGCTGCGCCTGGGTCAGGCGCATGACCTGGTTGGTGCGGCAGACCTCGGCATAGATGCCGCTACCGTCGGTTTTGACCGCATAGGCGCGAAAGGCGGCGTATTTGTCTGACAGCGAAACCGCGGTGATGCCTTGCGCATAGCTGTCGATTTCGGTCAGCGACACCACTGCCTGGTGCACGCCGAGGATATCGCGCACCTCTTCCACCAGCGCATTGGCGATGCCGTCGCTGGCCAGTGCCGTATGCAGGGTGCGCGAGGCCTGCGCCACCTTGGAAAGCAGCGCGGCATTGCGTTTTTCGCGGTCCAGCCGCTGGACGACCTCGGCCTGCGCCATCACCTTCTCGTGGATATCGGTATTCGCGCCGATCCATTCGCGGATCGCGCCATCGGCACCGAAGATGGGCACGCCTTTCACGGCCATCCAGCGGTAGCCGCCATCGGGCCGGCGCACCCGGTACTCGGTCTCGAACACGGAGCGCGAAGCCACGCAGGCCGTCCACAGCGCCCGGGTGCCGGCGCGGTCGTCCGGATGGATGGCATCCAGCCAGCCCAGTTCCTTCCATTCCTCGTAAGTCTGACCGGTAAATGCACGCCATGATGGCGAATCTTCCTCGACCCGGCCATCCGGCGTATTCGTCCAGACGATCTGCGAGGTTGCCATCACCAGGGAGCGGAAACGCTCTTCACGGATGCGCAAGGCCGCTTCCGCCTCGACGCGCTCCGTGATGTCTTCATGCATCAGCATGACTTCGAGAATCTGTCCTGCAGGGTCCTTGATCGCATGCGCCTGTGCGGTGACCCAGCGTGCCGGTCCGGTCCCGCCAAGCGCCGCCACATCGTAGCGCATGGCGGGAAGCTGCACCGATTCGCCGCCACACGCGCGCCGCAGCAACGCCGCAATGCCGTTGTCCACCAGCTGGGGGTCCTCGAGTACGTTGTAACCGCTGAAGATGTAGTGCCTCAGCGCGGAACTTTCGTGGATCTGCCAGAGATCGCCCCACGCCTTGTTGACCCGCAGCGTGCGCCCATCGGGAGACAGTATCTGGATGCTGACCGGCGCCTGTTCGAACAGTTCGCGAAACCGGATTTCGGGATTGGTCTGGGGTTCGATGCTGGGCAACTGAGCGGGGGCGGACGGCATGGATTCAGCGGTGGGCAGCGACGGGCGAGCATGATGTCACAGTTTTACGAAACCCGCTCGCCGACGTCACGCCGGCAGCCGCCGTTCAGCGCTTGACGTGCAGCTGAATCACCTTGCGCCCCCGCGCATCCTTCTCCGGCAGCGGCTCGGTCTCGCAGCTCCCGCAGGTATCGCAGCCGCTGCCGCAACTGCCGTCCTTGTCCAACCACTTCGCCAGCCGGCCATCGGCCCGGCCACGGTCGCGCAGCTTGTAGACCAGCTTGCGCCGCCAGGCGACCGGCAGATACTTGCCGCCCGCGTAGAGCGCGGCGAGCAGCACGATGAGGGCGACGACGAGGTACTGGGCCATATGATCACCTCATCGATCAGGCCACGAACGCGCGCGCGACGTGGAAGGTGATGAAGGACGCCACGTAGGCCAGCGCGAACATGTAGCCGGCCATCAGGAAGGCGTAGCGCACGCTGCCGGTTTCGCGGCGCACCACCGACAGGGTCGACAGGCACTGCGGCGCGAACACGTACCAGGCCAGCAGCGACAGCGCGGTCGGCAGGCCCCAGGAAGCGGCGATCAGCGGCTGCAGCGAGGTCGCGATGTCGTCGCCGCTGGCGGACAGTGCGTACACCGTGCCCAGCGCGCCGACCGCGACTTCGCGTGCTGCCATGCCCGGCACCAGCGCGATGCAGATCTGCCAGCCGAAGCCGATCGGTTCGAAGATCACCGACAACGCGCGGCCCAGCATGCCGGCCACGCTGTAGTAGATCGGCGGATGGGTCGCGCCTTCCGGCGCCCCGGGGAAGCTGGACAGGAACCAGACCAGGATCATCAGCGTCAGGATGATGGTACCGACGCGCATCAGGAAGATCTTGGCGCGCTCCCACAGGCCCAGCGCCAGGTTCTGCAGGTGCGGCCAGTGGTAGGCCGGCAGTTCCATCATCAGGGGATGCTGGCCCTTGGCTTTCAAACTGCGCTTGAAGAACCAGGCCACGCCCATGGCGCTGACGATGCCGGCCGCGTACAGGATGAACAGCACCAGGCCCTGCAGGTTGATGCCGGCGCCCAGCTTGCGGTCGGGGATGAAGGCGGCGATCACCAGCGCGTACACCGGCAGGCGTGCCGAGCACGTCATCAAGGGCGCGATCATGATCGTCACCAGGCGGTCGCGCGGGTTCTGGATGGTGCGCGCCGCCATCACGCCGGGAATCGCGCAGGCGAACGAGGACAGCAGCGGAATGAAGGCGCGCCCGGACAGCCCGACGCCGCCCATCAGGCGGTCGAGCAGGAAGGCGGCGCGCGGCAGGTAGCCGCAATCCTCGAGGATCAGGATGAAGAAGAACAGGATCAGGATCTGCGGCAGGAACACCAGCACGCTGCCGACGCCGCCGAAGATGCCCTCGACGATCAGGCTGCGCAGCGGGCCCTCGGCCATGCTGGCGCCGACCCAGGCTCCCAGGCCTTCGACGCCGCTCTTGATCAGGTCCATCGGCGTGGCGGCCCAGCTGAACACGGCCTGGAACACCAGGAACATCAGCGCCGCCAGGATCACCGGGCCGGCCAGCGGATGCAGCACCACCTGGTCGATCTGCTCGCTCAGGTTGCCGGTGTCCTTGTCGAAGCTCACGCAGGCATCGATGATGCGACGCACTTCGCGCTGGGTCTGTTCGACCGGGACCGCGTCGATGGCGGTCAGCGGCTGCGGCTTGACCGGGTGGTCGAACGGCATCGCCTCGAGCGCCGCCAGCAGCGCCTTTTCGCCGCCGGCCTGCACCGCCACGGTTTCCACCACCGGCATGCCGAGTTCCTTCGACAGGCGCGCGCTGTCGATCTCGATGCCGCGCTTCTTGGCGACGTCGACCATGTTCAGCGCCAGCACCATCGGCAGGCCGAGACGCTGGATCTCCAGCACCAGGCGCAGGTTGAGGCGCAGGTTGGTGGCGTTGACGACGCATACCACGGCGTCGGGTGCGCGCTCCCCGGCGCGCAGGCCGGCGACGACGTCGCGCGTGATCGCTTCGTCCGGGGTGTGGGCCGACAGGCTGTAGGCGCCCGGCAGGTCGAGCAGGCGCAGGGCCTTCCCGCCCGGCAGCGTGAAGCTGCCTTCCTTGCGCTCGATGGTCACGCCGGCGTAGTTCGCGACCTTCTGGCGGGACCCGGTGAGACGGTTGAACAACGCGGTCTTGCCGCAGTTCGGATTACCCAGCAGGGCGACGAGAGGCGTCCTGGCGGCCGCCTGGACCTGCTGTTCTACTGCTCCCATTATGTATGTTCCGTTATTCCGTTATTCCGGCTGAATCGAGATCAACGCCGCCTCGAAACGGCGCAGGGCGAAAGTGGATTGACCGACCTTGACCGCCAGCGGGCCGCCCGGCAGGCCGCCCTTCAGCATGCGGATGCGCTCCCCGGGGACGAAACCGAGTTCCATCAGGCGGCGCGAGACGTCGGCACCGGACGCGTCGGCAAGCGAACTCGGCGCCAGCGTGATGACGGTGGCGCTCTGGCCGGCTTTGAGGGCGTCGAGGGTGGTCAAGGTAGGTGCAAGAGTCATGGTGTCGCTTTCCGATCGGATGGGATGTAGCGCTGATGAGACAGATATGTGCATCATAAACCTAAATGCGAATTATTTCTATTTGCAGCTTATCTACTTCTGCTCACTTCTTGCGGAATCTGCGCGTGGGCACAACAAAAACGCTTGCGTTCACCCGTCAACTTCAGCAGAATACAAAACCGAATGAGAATGATTCGCATTATAGGCCAGACAACCTTGGCCTGTGCGACACGCCCGAAACGGAACCGAAACCATGATCGTCTGCGTCTGCAACAACATCTCCGACCGTGAAATCCGCCAGGCCGTCGAGCTCGGCCTCACCTCGATGGCCGACCTGTACAAGGAACTCGGCGTCGGCACCTGCTGCGGCAAGTGCGTCAGCTATGCCCGCGAAGTGATGAACGAACACCTCGACAGCAAAACCACCGTCACCGAATTGCGCCGTACGCCGGCCGACGGGATGGTGGCTTGAGATCGTCGCTCAAAGAAAAATCAGCGCCTTGTCAACGTCGCTCCTGCGAAGGCAGGAGCCCGAGTTGTTTGCGCCGCTGGCACGCTGGCAAATCAGGCGCCTGCCTTCGCAGGAGCGACGCTTGGGCGGTAACACTTGCCTCGTACGCCCCATATTTTTCCCGCCCGAACAGACTCTAAATAGTCTGCAATATTGCGTTGCACATATCGATGCACGCTTCCCGCCGGGTGGCGCCGGTCTTGGTACTATGTGATTTCCATAGCAGCCAAGCCGCCCGTCTTATGCCTGTTATCCCGTTCCGCTCACCAAGAACGCCTTTCAAGGTCGAGCCGCCGCCGGCACCGTCGCGCCGCGCCATTCTGCTGAAATGGCTGCGCAAGATGCATGGCTGGATCGGCTTGTGGGGCGCCGTGCTCGGGCTGCTGTTCGGCAGCACCGGCATTCTCCTCAACCACCGCGCCGTGCTCAGGATTCCCGCCGCCCAGGTCCAGGAAAGCACGGTCCAGGTGCCCCTGCCCAGTCCGGCGCCCGCCAGTCCGCAGGCCCTGGCGGCCTGGCTGAAGACCTCGCTCAAGCTCGAACCCGATCCGCGCAAGGTGCTGCTGGAGCCGGCCCGGCCGGTGGCCTGGGGCGACCAGTCGATGGTGCAGCCGGCGCGCTGGAGCGCCAGCTTCACCTCCCCGTCCGGCGGCGTGCAGGCCGAGTACTGGGTCGGCAACGGCTACGTCACCCTGAAGCGCAGCGACAACAACCTGTTCGCCACCCTAGGCAACCTGCACAAGGGCGTGGGCATGGGCGTGGGCTGGATACTGCTGGTCGACACGCTGGCCGGCTCGATCATCCTGCTGTCGCTGTCGGGCGTGGTCCTGTGGGCGCTCACCAACCGCAAGCGCACGATCGGGGTGGCGATCGGCGCGCTGTCGCTGCTGGCGGCCGGCAGCCTGGCGCTGGCCTCGATCTAGGCGCCGCGGGCGTGGCCGGCGGCCAACGCCCGCCCGCAAGGCCCGCCCTGTTTGCTATCATGCTGCCACCACAACCGTAAAGGCACTCCATGAAGGGCGATCCCAACATCATCCGGCTGCTGAACGCGCAGCTGACCAACGAGCTGACCGCAGTCAACCAGTACTTCCTGCATGCGCGCATGTACAAGCACTGGGGCTTCACCAAGCTCGGCAAGAAGGAATACGACGAATCGATCGGCGAAATGAAGCACGCCGACCGCCTGATCGACCGCATCCTGATGCTGGACGGCCTGCCCAACCTGCAGGCGCTGCACAAGCTCCTGATCGGTGAATCGGCCCAGGAAATGCTGGAATGCGACCTCAAGCTCGAGCGCGCGGCCCAGCTCACGGTCAAGGAAGGCATCGCCGCCGCCGAAGTGGCGCACGACTACGTGTCGCGCGATCTGCTGCTGGATATTCTGACCGATACCGAAGAGCATATCGAGTGGCTGGAGACGCAGCTGGACCTGATCGTGAAGGTGGGGATCCAGAACTATCTGCAGAGCCAGATGGGCGAAGAGTAAGATTTTCAGGTAGCCGAAAGACCGTCGCCCCTGCGCAGGCAGGGGCCCAAGTTCGCAATGACACGCAAAACTTGGGCCCCTGCCTTCGCAGGGGCGACGTTCATGCGCTGACGAAGCAAACGCGCGGCGGGGTCATACGGCGCTCACGCCTCACGCCTCCCGCCAGCGCCGCTCCCACTTGTCGTAGAAATTCATATCCTGCGGCACCGCCCCGGTCACCGCGCAGATCGCCCCGGCAAATTCGTTCGCCCGCGCCAGCGTCAGTTCCAACGACCAGCCGCGCGCCCGCCCCAGCAGGAAAATCGCCGCAAAGGCATCGCCCGCCCCCACCGTATCGATGACGAAGGGCGGCACCGGGTTGTCGCGGTTGACGACCAGGCCGCCGTCGCGGCCGAAGTAGACCGAACCGCGGTGGCCCAGGGTCACGATCAGGCCTTCCAGCGAGAACCGGTCCATCAGGGCGCGGCAGACCGCGTGCACCTCCTCGGTGGACATCGGGGCATCGTCCGGCGCAATCTGGAAATACCACTGGAACAGGACCTGCAGCTCTTCCTCGTTGACCTTGACGATGTCGGCCGCCTGCAGCGCGCCGGTGACGAGCGCTTCGTCGGCCTGGCCCTGGTAGAGGATGAGGTCGAGGAAGCGCTTGGCCTGCGGCGCGGCCGCCAGCACGGCCGCCAGCGCCTGGCGCGAGCGCGCCCCGCGCTGGGCCAGGGTACCGAAGTACACGATGTCCGTGTTCATGCCGGCCACGGCGGCGGCGGCCGCCTCGGGATCGATGAAGTCGTAGGCCTGGCCCGGCAGCATCACGGGGCGTTGCGACGCGGTGCCGCGCGCGACGGCGACCCGTCCGGTCTCTTCCATCGCATCGACCTGCAGCCCGGTTTCCGGCATCACGAAGCGTTCGAACTCGGCGCGCACGGCCGCACCGTTGCGGTCGTCGCCGATGCGCGTGATCAGCAGGGGCGGCGCCATGAAGGCCGCCAGGTGGCGCGCCAGGTTGAACGGGGCGCCACCCACCTTGGCGGCGCCGGTGCCGTCTTCAACCAGCACCTCGCCGAACACTACCGCCATCCCGCTCCATGTCTGCATACGCCTCGTCCGTTCGCTCGATTGCACCGCCGGCATTGTAGCGCACCAGCCGGACCGCCAAGGCGGCGCAGACCATCAGCACGCCCGCCAGGCGGATCACGTTTTCGGGATTCCCGCCCAGCCAGCTGTGATAGTACAGCGGCAGCGTGAAGATCTGGATGATCATCGGGATCACGATGAACATGTTGAAGATGCCCATGTAGACGCCGGTGCGCTCCGGCGGCAGGCTGGACGCCAGGATCACGTAGGGATTGCCCATGATGCTGGCCCACGCCAGGCCGATGCCGACCATCGGCACCAGGAGCAGCACCGGCGTGTGGATGTGCGGGATGGCCAGCATGCCGGCGCCGGCCAGCGCCAGGCACACGCTGTGCACCACGTGCGGGCCATGGCGGCGCGCGAACGGCACCAGGGCAAACGCGGCCAGGAAGGCGACGAAATTGTAGAACGCGCCGATCTGGCCGTTCAGCAGGCCGGCGTCGCGAAAGCCCGGGGACGCGGCGTCGCTGGTGCCGAACAGCGTGCGCGCCAGCGACAGCGTGATGAACTGCCAGTAGCAGAACATCGCGTACCACTGGAACAGCTTGACGAGCGCCAGCTGCTTCATGGTGGACGGCATGTCGCGGATCGCCGCGCCGATCTCGGCCAGCGTGTGGCGCCAGCCGGCCGGCGCAGCGCGCAGCGCGGCCAGCTTCTCGGCCGGCAGCGGGTCCTCGGGCGTGGTGCGCACCGACCACAGCACCGATGCGAGCGAGCAGACGGCGCCGATCAGGAAGGCGGCCACCACGACCTGCGGGATGTGGCTGCCGTTGACGGCATCCTTGTCCATGCCGATCCACACCAGCAGCGAGGGAGTCAGGTAGGCCAGCGTCTGGCCCAGTCCCGTGAAAGCGCTCTGCGTCAGGAAGCCGAGCGAATACTGGCTCCTGGGCAGCTTGTCGCTGACGAAGGCGCGGTAGGGTTCCATCGTGACGTTGTTGGCGGCGTCGAGGATCCACAGCAGGCTGGCCGCCATCCACAGCGTCGGGCTGTACGGCATCAGGAGCAGGCCGATGCTGCACAGGATGGCGCCGATGAGGAAATACGGCGTGCGGCGCCCCCAGCGGCTGACGGTCCGGTCGCTCATCGCGCCGATCAGCGGCTGCACCAGCAGGCCGGTGACGGGGCCGGCCAGCCACAGGTAGGGCAGGCTCGCCTCGTCGGCGCCGAGATACTTGTAGATCGGGCTCATGCTGCTCTGCTGCAGCCCGAAGCTGAACTGGATACCGAAGAATCCGATGTTCATGTTGACGATCTGCCAGAACGTCATGCGCGGTTTGAGCGGGGACATCGCTTCTCCTCAGGCGTGGGACCAGCGTTCGATGAAAGGCCGGTAGAAAGCCAGGTCGGCCGGTACCGCGCCGACGATGCCGCAGACGGCGCCGGCGAATTCGTTGGCGCGTGCCAGCGTGACGTCGAGCGGCCAGCCGCGTTCCCGGCCGAGCAGGAACACGGCGGAGAAGGCGTCGCCCGCTCCTACCGTGTCCGCCAGCTGCAGCGGCCGGGATGGCGAGGGCGTGGCGTGATGGGCGCCGTCGGCGCCGAAATAGACCGCGCCGCGCGGACCCAGGGTCACGATCAGGCCGGCCAGGTTGAACACGCGCAGCAGGTTCCCGCAGGTGCGGCGCACCTCGGCGCTGCCCATGTCCTCGGTACTCAGGCGCACATGCGTGTACCAGCCGAACAGGTCCAGCAGTTCTTCCTCGTTGACCTTGAGGATGTCGGCCGCGTGCAGCGACGCGAACACGCAGCGTTCGGTCACCTGCCCCGCCCGCACGTTGAGGTCCAGGTAGCGGCAGGCCGACGTCGCCGCCAGCAGCGCGGTCAGCGCGTCGCACGACTGCTGCTCGCGCTGGGCCAGGGTGCCGAAATACAGGGTCGAGGGTGCGGTCCCGGCCAGGGCATCCAGGGCCGGCGCCGCGTCGATCGCATCGTACGCCTGGTGCGGCAGGATCGTGAAACGGTGGCCGCCGCCTTCGCCGTCCGCGCAGCGCTCGACCCGCACGGTGCCGGTCGGCAGCGCCGCATCCACCTGCAGCCCGGCCGTCGACATGCCGAAGCGCCCGAACTCGGCGCGCATGCGGGCACCGTTGTCGTCCCGACCGATCCGGGTCAGCATCAAGGCTTCCTGGCCCAGCGCCGCCAGGTGGCGTGCCACGTTGAAGGGGGCGCCGCCTATTACCTGGCGATCGCCGAAATCGTCGACCAGCGCCTCGCCGAACACGGCGATCGCGGCCTGCTTCCGATGTGTCATCTCGTTCCTCGTAGGGTGTCGCCCAGGTGATCGCCGCCGCGTTTGTCCAGCCAGGCCTGGTCCCAGGGTGCCAGCGCCAGCGTACCGGTACCGCCGAACGGATGCAGGTCGACCACGAGCGTGCGTCCCGAAAAATTGAACAGGCCCAGGAAATGCGCGCCGCGCGCCAGCGCCAGCAGGGCCGGGTCGGCAGTGTCCAGGGCCGTGCACGGCACGCCCGCATCCAGCGCCGGCAGCTGGCCGCGCAGGCGGATCAGGCGGCGCAGGCCGGCATAGGCGCGCCCGGTCGGGCTGGCGCCATCGCCGCGCTGCGCATGGCGCGCTTCGTCGAACGGCGCGCGCTGGATCCAGCGGCTGTCGTGCGCGCGTGTCGGGTCGTCGCGGTAAGCAGGGTCGTTGGGCATGGCCAGTTCGTCGCCCATGTACAGCACCGGCAGCCCGCCGAAGCACAGCGCCAGGCCATGCACCAGCAGCAGGCGGCGCAGCGCGAGTTCGACCGCCTGCTCCGACGCCGCCGATTCCAGGCCGCACAGCGCGGCGGCGGTGCCGTTGGTGGCAAGACCGCCCTGGAACCCGACGCCGTCGGCATAGCTCGCGCCGTCGTTGTAGAAGTGCGCGACCGCGGCCAGGCGCCCCAGCTTGCCCGCCTCGGCCAGCAGGTGTTTCCAGCCGATGTCGTCGTGGCAGCGCACATAGGTCAGCCAGCTGGCGCCCGGCGGCAGCGGCGGCGTGGCGGCGGCCACCGCGCGCACCAGGCCGGCGTCCTGCTCGGCCAGCGCGGCCCAGCCGGCGGTCATCAGGGTACTGTGGTAGGCCAGGTGGCATTCGGGCGCGTCGGCGCTGCCGAAATAGCCCGGCAGCTCGCGCGTCGGCACGATCGCCTCGGCCTTCAGCAACACGCCGGGCGCCGCGATGTCGACCAGGGCGCGCAGCGCCTGCAGCAGCAGGTGGGCCTCGGGCTGGTTCATGCAGTCGGTGCCGAGGCGCTTCCACAAGAAGGCCGTGGAATCGAGGCGGAACACTTCGATGCCGCGGTTGGCCAGGCGCAGCAGGGCGGTCGCCACCGCCGCGAACACCGCCGGGTTGGCGTAGTTCAGGTCCCACTGGAACGGATAGAAGGTGCTCCACACCCAGCCGCCCATGGCCGGCACGTGGGTGAAGTTGCCGGGGGCCGCTTCGGGGAACACCTGGCCCAGCGTGCGCTCGTAGGCATCGGCCGCGTCGCGCTCCAGCACATGGAAGAAGGCGCGCAGGCCGGCGTCGCCGGCGGCCGCGCCCTGGGCCCATGGGTGGTCGTCCGCCACGTGGTTCAGGATCATGTCGGCGCACAGGCTGATGCCCGCCTCGCGCAGCCCCGCCGTCAGGTCTTCCAGGTCGGCCATGCTGCCCAGGCGCGGGTCGACTTCATCGAAGCTGGCGACGGCGAAGCCGCCGTCGCTCTCGCCGGCGCGCGGGCGCAGGAAGGGCAGCAGGTGCAGATAGGTCACGCCCAGTTGGCGCAGGTGCGGAATACGCGCCGCCACGCCGCGCAGGCTGCCGCCGAAGCGGTCGGCGTAGGCACTGTAGCCGAGCATGCCCGACGCGCAGAACCAGTCCGGGTCGTCTTCGCGGGCGGCGTCGAGCGCCTGCAGCGCCGCCGGACGCGCCGCCATCAGTTGCCCGACCTCGGCCATCAGACCGTCGAACCAGGCGGCGTGCCCCGGCAGATGGCCGTAGAGGCGGTGCAGGCGCTCGCCGAGCACGGCCTCGCGGCGCGCGAAACGCTGCTCTGCACCGGCGTGCCGGTGTGCGGGTAATGCGTCGAGCAGTCGACGCAGGGAAGTGGACATGGTTGTCATGGGTCTTGAAAAAAACGGGATGGACGGGCCGCACCGGCGCCGCGCGCCGGCAGCGCCCGCCACATCAGAACGCGTACTTGACGCTGGCCTTCACGGCACGCCCCGTGATCGAACGGGCGGCGTGGCCGTCGCTCTCGATCTCGGTGTAGCCGATCCGGTCGAACAGGTTGTTGGCGCTCACGGACAGCTGCACCTTCGGCGTCAGCTGGTAGTTGAGGTAGGCGTGCACGACAGTGTAGCCGGGCAGGACCAGGGTATTGGCGTCGTCGCCCCAGCTCTTGCCGGTGCCGACCAGGGTCAGGCCGAAGCTGGCCGCACCGAGATCGTAGCCCGGCGCCAGCTGATACACGGCGCGCGCCTGGCGGCGCGGGGGGCGGCCGATGTTGGCTTCGCCGCCCGGGGCCGTGCCGGTGATCTCGGCGTCGGTCAGGGTCAGGCCGCCGGTGACGTGGAAATCGCCGGTGCGCCATGCGGCTTCCAGTTCCGCGCCCTTGGCGTCGTAGCTGTTGGCCGTCGACAGCCGGGTGGTGGCTTCGTAGTTGGTCTCGCTGGTACGGGCGCGGAACAGGGTCAGGAAGGTGCTCAGGCCGCCGCTGCGCCACTTCACGCCGCCTTCCAGCTGCTTGACGGTGTTGATGCTGACCGGTGCGCTGCCGTCCAGCGGCGTGCCGAACAGGATGCGGTCGGCGTTGAAGGCGACGCCTTCGCTGGTGCGCGCGAACAGGGCCAGCGCGGGCGTGACGCGCCAGTTGCCGCCCACCGAATACGAGGTGTGGCCGATGTCGTAGTCGACGCGCTGCGCGGTGCGGGCCTGGTAGGCCACGGCGCCGGTGGCGATGTTCGCGCTGCCGTCGGCGTGCTGGCGGTCGCGGCGCACGCTGGCGTCGACATTCACATTGCCCTGCTCCCAGCCGATGTTCGCGTACGGCGAATTGGTGCGGTATTCGACATCGACGGCGCGCGAGCAGCAGGCGCCGAAGGCCGGGCCGACGTAGCCGGGCGTCGCGCTCGCGGTGCGCAGCAGGGACGGCTGGTCGCCGCTGGCCTGCATCAGGTACTGGTTGAAGTTCCAGGTCAGGCCCACCTGTTGCAGCGAGCTGTACCAGCCGGCGGTCAGGTTCAGCTTGGCGCCGTCGAGGCGGAAGGTCTTGGTCAGGCGGGCGTCGTTGAGCGTGTTGCCGGCGTCGTCGATCGAGGTGTTGAAGACCACGGCATTGAATGCCCGGCCGTTGTAGGCCTGGCCGGCGCGCGGCCCGGTGGCGAAGGTGTAGCTGCCCACCGTACCGCTGTCGGCCGGGAACACGCCGATGAAGCGGCCGCTGTTGTTCGCCTTGCGGAAGCGGTCGGTCACGGTCCAGCCGTTGCCCAGGTCGAACGACCCCTCCAGGCCGAGCGTATCGCTCTTGACCGACAACCCTTCATTGACGTCGTTCGAGACCCGGCCGTTGCCCTTGGTCAGGGACAGGTCCCTGACCAAGTACGGCGAGTAGAACGAGGCATTGCGCGGATCGATGCCGGCGATCTCGGCGATATGGCCGTTGCTGACCGTGACCGGCACCGGCAGCGCGGTCGGGCTGCGGTCGTCGAGGTGCTTGAGCGAGACGCGCAGGTAGCCGCCATCGAACTCGCGCGTGTAATTCGCACGCAGCTGCCCGCCGCGCTCCTGCTTCACGCCGGCGTTGCGGATGCCCTCGCCATAGCGGTAGAAGCCGCCGACGAAGAAGCGGTCGCGGTTCGACAGCGGCGCGCCGTAGTCGAAGTCGACACGGGTGCTGTCGTAGTCCAGGCCGCGCGACAGGCCGATGCTGCCGCCGGCTTCCTTGCCGTCCTTGGCGATGAAATTGATGATGCCGCCCGGCGAGTTGGTCGCCAGGGTCGAGGCCGAGCCGCCGCGCACCACTTCGACGTGGTCGACGCTGCCGTCGATCTTGACGAAGCTGTCGGGGGTGGTGAAGTTGATGTCGCCGAACTGCAGCACCGGCAGCCCGTCTTCCTGGATCTGCACGTAGCGCGCACCGCCGGCGGAGATCGGCACGCCGCGCACGGTGATGTTGGCGTTGCCTTCGCCGCCCGACGATTCCGACCGCACGCCGGGGATCGCGCGCAGCAGTTCCGCGGCGCTGGTCGGCGCCAGCTTCTGGATCGCATCGGCTTCCAGGGTGCTGACCGAAACGCTCGACTTCATCTTGCTGGCGCCGGTCGGGGTGCCGGTCACGACGATGCGCTCCATCTTCAAGCCATCGGTCGCCTGCGCATCGGCTGGAACGGTTTCCTGGGCGTGCGCTGCACTCAGGTGCAGCAGGGCCAGCGCCACGGCTCGTGCCGTGTGCTTCATACGAACTTCCATGTCTCCTCCGTGTTTTTGTTCGCCATTCGGCGTTATCGGCGCCTTGTTGGCACGCAGCCATTATTTCCTGAAATTTCTGCAATTGCAATCGATTGCAATGGTGTTGTAAAAAACCATCACACGGGCATCAGGCGGCATAAACGACAGAAAATCGGCTTTACCGCCTTCGCTTTGCAAACGTTTTCAGTAGAAGTTGCTAAAAAGCATTTGCGCGAGCGGCGATGGCCGCTCAGGCGCTGGTGCGCACGACCAGTTCGGTGGGCAGCAGGATCGAAGGGGCGGGTGTGCCGTCGAGGCAGGAAAGCAGCGCGTCCACCAGGGCGCGTGCGGCGGCGTCGCGCGGCTGGCGCACGGTGGTCAGGGGAGGATGGAAATAGCTGGCGAGTTCGATATCGTCGTAGCCGACCACGGCCACGTCGGACGGCACGTCCCTGCCCTGCGCGCGCAGGCCGTGGATGGCCCGCATCGCCAGCAGGTCGCTGCAGGCGAACAGGCCGTCGTAGACGGCGCCGCGGCGCGCCAGTTCCTCGACGGCCTGGCCGCCGCTCTCGGGCAGGAAGGACGCGGACACGTGCAGTTGCGGGTCCGGCGCGAGGCCGTAGGCGGCCAGGGCGGCCGCATAGCCGCGGTGGCGCAGTTCCACCTCGGGCAGCGTGGTGTCGCCCAGGAAGGCGATACGGCGCCGGCCCTGCGCCAGCAGGCGTTCCGTCGCCAGGCGGCCGCCGGCGAGGTTGTCGCCGCCGACCGTGGTGTACAGCTGCTGCGGCAACTGGGCACCCCAGACCGCGAACGGGACGCCGCGCGCGGCGATCCGGTTGAGCTCTTCATGGTGGCGGCCCTGGCCGATCAGGATCACGCCGATGGCGCGGCCGGCGTCGAACGGCGCGGCGGCCGCATCGACCTGGTCTGCGTCGACGCGCGAGACCAGGATGTCGAAGCCCTGCTCGCTGAACGCATCGGCCAGGCTGCCCAGCATCGACAGGAAGAACGGATCGGACAGTTGCTGGCGGGTCGACTGTTCGATCGGAATGACGACGGCGACGGTGCGGTTCTGCTGCAGCCGCAGGTTCTGCGCGCCGATGTTGATCACGTAGTTCAGCGAGCGCGCCAGGTCGAGGATGCGGTCGCGGGTTTCCTGGTTGACCAGGGGGCTGTGATTGAGCGCGCGTGAGACCGTCGACGTCGACACGCCGGCCAGGCGCGCGATGTCGGCCATTTGCAGCCGCCGGGACGTCGACATGTCGGGACTCAGTGCGGAACGGTATCCTTGAACGAAGCGCGTTCGGACAGTTTCTGGAACAGGCGCGCCAAGTTCGGATAGTCGGCGCGCCAGTCGATCTCGGGGAAGCGCAGCGACAGCCAGCCCAGCACGCAGCCGACGGCGACGTCGGCCAGGGTGTAGTGGATGCCCATGCAGAAGGACTGCTCGCCCAGGTTCTCGGACATCACGCGCAGGCCGTTGCGCACCTTGCCGAGCTGGCGGTCGACCCAGGCCTGGCTCTGCAGCTCGGCCGGACGCTGGGTGCGTTCCAGATAGGCCAGCACGGCGGCGTCGCCGACACCGTCGGCCAGCGCTTCCCAGACCTTGACGTTGGCGCGGTCGCGGCTGTTGGCCGGCAGCAGCTTGCAAACCGGGGTCAGGGTGTCGAGGTATTCGACGATCACGCGCGAGTCGTACATCGCGCTGCCGTCTTCCATGACCAGGCAGGGCACCTTGCCGAGCGGGTTGGCGGCCGAGATGTTCGTGTCCTGCGACCAGACGTTCTCGAGCTCGAACACGTAGTCGAGCTTCTTCTCTGCCAACACGACGCGCACCTTGCGCACATAGGGACTGGTGACAGAACCGATGAGTTTCATAAATGCTCAGATTAGGGGATTGGCAGACAGTATAGAGCATCGGGCTTCCCCCGGTCGAGCGGCCGCCATCCCCTTGCAACGCCTGCCAAAATGCGACTTGACAAACCCGGGCCGGTGGTAAAATCGCGGTCTTTGCCAACATAGCCCGCGCTGCCATGACCTCTACCGCTCCCTACTCCACCCTGTCGGCCCTGTCCCCGCTGGACGGCCGCTACGCCGCCAAGACCGACAAGCTGCGTCCGATCCTGTCGGAAGCCGGTTTCATGCACCACCGCGTGAAGGTGGAGATCGCCTGGCTGCAGGCGCTGGCCCAGGCCGGCTTCGCCGAACTGAAACCGTTCTCCGCCGAAGCCTCGGCGCTGCTGGACAAGCTGGCCGCCGACTTCTCGGAAAGCGACGCCGCCCGCATCAAGGAAATCGAAGCGGTCACCAACCACGACGTCAAGGCCGTCGAGTACTGGCTGAAGGAGCAGGTCAAGGATGTGCCGGAACTGGTCGCGGCGTCGGAATTCATCCACTTCGCCTGCACCTCGGAAGACATCAACAACACCTCGCACGGCATGATGCTGAAAGCCGCGCGCGACGGCGTGATCCTGCCGTCGCTGCAGGCGGTCATCGCCAAGCTGACCGAGATCGCGCACGCCAACGCCGACCTGCCGATGCTGTCGCGCACCCACGGCCAGACCGCCAGCCCGACCACGCTCGGCAAGGAATTCGCCAACGTGGTCGCGCGCCTGCAGCGCGCCGTCAAGCGCATCGCCGACGTCGAGATCCTCGGCAAGATGAACGGCGCGGTCGGCAACTACAACGCGCACCTGTCGGCGTATCCGGGCTTCGACTGGCCGGCGTTCTCGAAGAACGTGATCGAGCAGCGCCTCGGCCTGACCTTCAACCCGTACACCATCCAGATCGAGCCGCACGACTACATGGCCGAGATGTTCGACGCGATCTCGCGCACCAACACCATCCTGCTCGACCTGAACCGCGACATCTGGACCTACGTCTCGCTGGGCTACTTCAAGCAGAAGCTGAAGGCCGGCGAGATCGGTTCGTCGACCATGCCGCACAAGGTCAACCCGATCGATTTCGAGAACTCGGAAGGCAACCTGGGCCTGGCCAATGCGGTGCTGCGCCACATGGCCGACAAGCTGCCGGTGTCGCGCATGCAGCGCGACCTGACCGACTCCACGGTCCTGCGCAACATCGGCGTCGGCTTCGGCTATGCCCTGCTGGCCTACGACAGCTGCCTGCGCGGCCTGAACAAGCTGGAAGTGAACCCGCAGCGCCTGGCGGCCGACCTCGACGCCAACTGGGAAGTGCTGGCCGAGCCGGTGCAGACCGTGATGCGCCGCTACGGCATCGAGAACCCGTACGAACAGCTGAAGGAACTCACGCGCGGCAAGGGCATCACCCGCGAAGCGCTGCAGGAGTTCATTAACGGACTGGCGCTGCCGCAGGAAGCCAAGGACCTGATGCTGGGCATGACGCCGGCGAACTACATCGGCCTGGCGGCGCAGTTGGCAAAAGCGATCTGACCGGATTGCCGATGACAAGAAAAAACCGGGGCATGCCCCGGTTTTTTTATTGTAATAGATAGCGTATGAACGTCGCCCCTGCGAAGGCAGGGGCCCAAGTTCGTGGCTTAGCCGAAAACTTGGGCCCCTGCCTGCGCAGGGGCGACGGTTTTGCGGGCAACGGTCAACGACACGCTGCCTGCGCGCCAACGCTGTGCTCTGCTTACCTCTGCCACACCACCTTCACCCCCACCGTCCGAGGCACCTCCGTCCGCACCGACGCCGACCCATACTCGGCATGTCCGCCATTCAGGTTGGTCCCGATCACCGACACCTCCACCCCGGGCGCCACGCGCCAGCCGAAGCGTGCGTCCAGCGCGGTATAGGCCGCCACCGGCGGCGTCGACGCCGCGCCGACGCGGCGCAGCGCCACTTCCAGTTCGCGTACCGCGTCGATCGTCCAGCTGGAACGCAGCTGGGCGGTATAGGCCGGGTCGCGGCCGGTGGTCGCCAGGCTGGCCAGGTCGATGCTGCCCGGCTTCAGGCGGAAGGTTTCGCGCAGCGCGGTGCCGCCGGCCGACAGGCGCCAGTCGTCGCTCAGCTGCAGGCTGCCCCAGGCTTCGATGCCGTGCGCGCTGCCCGTCATGCCGTTGCCGAACACGATGCGGCCGGCGTCGGCCGACACCTCCTGGGTACGCAGGTCGTCGTACAGGTTGCGGAAGGCGGTCACCGACCACGACAGGCCCTGCCCGGCCTGGCCGCGGTAGCCGAGTTCGAACACGCGCGCCACCTCGGCGCGGATCGCGGGAGAGCCCGCCAGCAGGTAGGGCGGCACGCCCGGGATATAGGTGTCGACGTCCAGGCGCGACGGCGCGCGCACCGTGCGCGAGGCCGCGGCCCAGAGCGAATGCAGCGGCGTCACGCGCCAGGCCAGGCGCAGGTTGGGCAGGAACTCGGCCCCGGTGTAGGGATTGCGCTCCCAGCGCGTTCCGAAGGTCAGGTGCACGCTGTCGCGCAGCGCGATCTCGTCCTGCACGAACAGGCTGGCCCAGGTCTGGCGGTCGCCGGCCGGCAGGAAGGCGACGAAGCTGCTGTTGTCGACGTGGTCCCAGCTGTAGCGGTACTCGCCGCCCCAGACCACGGCATGCCGCATGGCGAACAGTTCGAGCGGGCGCAGCGCATGCTGCAGCTGGATGTCGGCGATGTCGACCGAATCGGTGAAGGTCGGCGGCACCTTGCGGTAGCGGGTGTCGTAATACGCCTGCACGGCGATGCTGGCACCGTCTTCCAGCGCGCGTTCCCAGCGGCCGCTGAGATTGCCGCCGTGGGTGTCGATGTCCTGCAGGCCGACGCCGGCACCCGGTGCCGCGATCACGCCGGGCGCCGGCTGGCCCTGGCGCCCGCGCCACGCATTGGCGGTCAGGTTCCAGCGGTCGCTGCCGCGCGTCCAGTCGGCGCGCAGGCCGACCTGGCCCTGGGTCCAGTCGTCGTCGAGCGGCGCGCCGGAGGCCTGTTCGCCGTGGCCGATGCCGAACAATTTACCGTAGACGCGCCAGCTGGCCGTTTCCGTGCCGGCGCCGTGGCGGAAGGCCACCTGTGCACCGTCTTCGTCGGCGCGCAGCACGGCCGTGTCGCCGCGGGTGCCGTTCGCATGGCGCGTCGTGATGTTGATCACGCCGTTGACCGCGTTCACGCCCCACAGCGTGCCGCCGGGACCGCTGATCACCTCGATGCGCTCGACGTTTTCCAGCATCACGTCCGGCTCGTCCCAGAACACGCCCGAGAACAGCGGCGAATACACCGAACGGCCGTCGATCATCACCAGCAGCTTGTTGGCCGGGCTGTTGCTGGTGCCATTCATGCCGCGCGCGCTGATGAAGTAGTTGGCATTGGTGCCGCGCGCCACCTGCAGGTTGGGCGCCAGGCGCAGCGCTTCCGGCAGGCTGCGGCTGCCGGCGCGGCGGATGTCCTCGGCCGTGATCACGAACACCGATGCAGGGGCCTCCTGCAGGCGCTCGGGGCGCCGCGACACCGATGTGACGTCGATGTTGGCCAGCTCTTCGATCGACAGGTCGGCGAAGTCGGCCGCCTGGCGCCGGCCGCTGCTCTCCTCCTCGTCGCCGCCGGCATGGGCGAGCGCCGGCAACAGCGTCAGCGCCGCCAGTGCCGCAGCCAGCGAAGGAAGGCGCCTGCTCATGCGTAATCAAAAGAAACTGTCATGTCTTACAATTATCTTTTATAAATTTGTTGCGTCAATATTTTACCTTCCTCCCTCTGCGCTCTTTAGTAAGAAAGCAACAGGATGCAAGGCTACGGGAAGATCAGCGCACGACCCACTATGATTGTACCGCTGGCTGAACAATGTTATCCGTCCTATTGGCTTCCAAGCCAAAGATGGAACGGTTACAGTCACGTCATTCGCAATAAGTCAGCTAAGCAATATTGTTTGATAAGATAGCTTGCTGGCTTGTATTGATAACCCTTCTTGCCAAGGCCCACCATGCAGCGCTACACCACCACGGCGATCCTGCTCCACTGGCTGATTGCCGCGCTGATCATCGGCGCGTTCACGCTGGGCCTGGTCATGACCGACATTCCCGGTTTTTCGCCCACCAAGCTGCGCTACTATTCCTGGCACAAATGGGCCGGCGTTACCGTGATGCTGCTGGCCGTGCTGCGCCTGCTGTGGCGCCTGCGGCACCGCCCGCCGGCGCTGCCGGACGCGATGCCGGCCTGGCAGCGCGGCGCCGCCCACGGCCTGCACCACCTGCTGTACGTGTTCATCTTTGCGGTGCCGATCTCGGGCTACCTGTACACGCTGGCGGCCGGCGTGCCGGTCGTGTATTTCGGCCTGTTCAAGCTGCCGGTGTTCATGGCCAAGGACCCGGTGCTGGCCGCCACGCTGAAGGGCGTGCACTACTGGCTCAACATGAGCATGGCCGCGCTGGTCGGCCTGCACGTGCTGGCCGCGCTGAAGCACACGATCATCGACCGCGACGGCACCCTGCGCCGCATGCTGCCCGGCCGCTCACACTGAAGGAGTCACCATGAAATCCATGCGCACCACGCTGGCCGCCGCCCTTGCCGGCATCGCCCTCGCGGCCCACGCCGTTCCGCTGAAGACCGACGTCGCGCACAGCAGCGTCTCGGCCGTGTTCAAGCAGATGGACGTGCCGGTCGAATCGAACTTCAAGCGCTTCGACGCGCAGATCGACTACGACCCGGCCCACCCGGAAAAGGCGACTGCGCGGGTCGACATCGACACCGCCAGCTTCGACATCGGCACGCCCGAGTACAACAAGGAAATCGCCAAGAAGGAGTGGTTCAATTCGGCCCAGTTCCCGAAGGCGAGCTTCGTGTCGACGGCGATCAAGCCGGCCGGCGCGGGCAAGCTGAGCGTGGCCGGCAAGCTGACCATCAAGGGCCGGACCCAGGACGTGAACTTCGCGCTCAACGTCAAGCCGCAAGCCGGCAAGCAGGTCTTCGAAGGCCAGTTGCCGATCAAGCGCCTGGCCTTCAACATCGGCGAAGGCGAATGGAAAGACACCAGCATGGTCGCCGATGAAGTCGTCATCAAGTTCCGCGTCGCCGCGGGACAGTAATTGCAGCAATGAGCGTAACAAATAAGTGCAACAACCCAACCACCAAGAGAGAATCCCATGAAATCGAAACTGACCCTGGCCCTGCTGGCCGCCGCCTTTGCCACCAGCGCGTTCGCTGCCGACACCTATAAAATCGACCCGAACCACACCTACCCGAGCTTCGAAGCCGACCACTTCGGCGGCCTGTCGACCTGGCGCGGCAAGTTCAACCACACCGAAGGCACCATCGTGCTGGACCGCGCTGCCAAGACCGGCAACGTCGACATCACCATCGACGCCACCACCCTGGACTTCGGCCACGACAAGATGAACGAGCACGCCAAGGGCAAGGACATGTTCGACGTCGCCCAGTTCCCGACCGCGACCTACAAGGGCAAGCTGGTGTTCAAGGGCGACACCCCGACTTCGGTCGACGGCCAGCTGACCCTGCACGGCGTGACCAAGCCGGTGACCCTGACCATCAACAAGTTCAAGTGCATGATCAACCCGATGACCAAGAAGGAAGTCTGCGGCGCCGACGCCTCGGCCACCTTCAACCGCAGCGACTTCGGCGTGAGCTACGGCACCCAGATGGGCTTCAATCCGGAAGTCAAGCTGGCGATCCAGGTCGAAGGCCAGAAGCAGTAATCCGTCGAGCTTGACGTAAACGTAGGGTGGGCACCCCGTGCCCACGCGTAACGTCAGCACAAAGCTGGCATTCGCGTGGGCACAGGGTGCCCACCCTACGTGCGTTAACGGCCACCGTCACCGATGGCCATCATGCATGATTAACGGCCGTCGCGGTCCGAATCGCCCGGAATCGCGCGCTCGACGCGGTCCCACGCCGAGCGGCTGGCCGACTTGGCCTGCTCCCACGACAGGCGCGAATGGCCCTTCACGCGATCCCATTCGTCGGCGAAGTGCGGCTCGGCCGTGTCGTAGTTCGGGAAGCGGCGCGCATTGTTGTAGCCCAGCGCGTAGGCCGGTGCGTAGTCGTCGTAGGTGTAGCCCGGGGTGTAGCCGGTCTGGGTCTGGTAGTTGTTGCGCCAGTAGTTGTCTTCCTCGGCCGGGTTGACCAGGTGACCGGCACCCTTGCCGACCATGCCGCCAGCGATGCCGCCGATGGCTGCGCCGGCCGCCATGCCGATCGGGCCGCCGACCGCGCCCACTGCCGCACCCGCGGCAGCGCCGCCGCCCGCGCCGACACCGCCGGCCAGGTTGTGCTCATGCAGTTCGTCGCCCGACTTCGGGTTCACGACTTCGCCCGCGCCCTTGCCGGCCATGCTGCCGGCAATGCCGCCAGCGACCGCACCGGCCACGGCGCCGATCGGGCCGCCGGCTGCGCCCAGCGAAGCACCCGCGATGGCGCCCGCGCCGGCACCGGTGCCCTGGGCCAGGTTGTGTTCATTCAGACGGTCTTCCGACTTCGGGTTCACGACTTCGCCCGCACCGCGGCCTGCCGCGCCGCCGGCCAGGCCGCCGATCGCTGCGCCGGCTGCCATGCCGATCGGGCCGCCGATCGCACCGGCTGCCGCGCCCATTGCCGCGCCGGTACCCGCGCCGACGCCTTTGGCCAGGTGGTGTTCGCCCAGGTCGTCGCCCGCTTTCGGGTTCACGACTTCACCGGCGCCCTTGCCGGCGATACCGCCGGCGATGCCGCCGATGGCTGCACCGGCCACGGTGCCGATCGGACCGGCGGCCGAGCCGATGGCCGCGCCGGTGGCGGCGCCTGCCAGGGCACCGACGCCGGTGCCGATCACGTGCGAACCGCCGTTATCGGTGAACGAACGCTGGATGTGCTCGACGTCGTCGTCCGAGCGCGGGGTCACGCCCATCAGGATGCCGCCCTGGTTGATGCCTTCTTCATAGTGCTTGACGCGTTCTTCCGGAATGCCGGCGCCGATCAGCGCGCCGATCAGGCCACCGGTGATGCCGCCGGCGCCCGCGCCGGCCAGGGCCGCCGCCAGCGGACCGGCAACCACCAGGCCCGCGCCCGGGATCACCAGGCTGGTGCCGATCGCGGCCACGCCGGCCAGCACGGCGCCGATGGTGCCGCCGATACCGGCACCGGCAGCGGCGCCTTCGGCGGCCTTGCTGCCCAGTTCGGTTTCGGTATCGTTGAAGTGGGTGTTACGGGTGGTGTCGGACATCATCAGGTTGACGTCGTCCTTGCCGTAGCCGCGGCTCGAGAGCGAGCTGTAGGCGCGTTCTGCGCTGGCGCGGTCCGGGAACAGGCCGGTGACCATGCGATTCTGTTTGGTTTGATCGTTGCTGTCGAAGATACTCATGATGGTTCCTTTCGAAGGTCGTTGTCCCAACGTTTTGACGTTGTGTCTGTGCCGCGGTAGGTGCTGCAAAGTGATGTCACGATATGCCCGCACAGCAGTAGCGTTCTGTTCGTTCACGCACCCATTCGCTACATTCCGCACCACGGATGTCCATCTCGTCGGACTTGAAGAACGCACATCCGGTTTGCGCGTCTAACGTTCGTTGCCGCACCGACCTCGTGGTGTTCCCATCATTAGACTTTGCTCCATGGCCTCGGCAATCAATTGGCCTCGGGTATGTTTTCCACTTTGAGGAGGAATCGACATGTTGTTCATTATCTGGATCGTCGTGGGTGGTATTCTGGGCTGGCTCGCCAGCATGGTCATGAAAACGGACGCTGAACAAGGCATGATTCTTAATGTCGTGGTCGGTATCGTCGGCGCCTTCCTGGGCGGCTGGCTGCTCTCGCCGCTGTTCGGCTCGGGCACCATCAATTCCGACGACTTCAGCGTTTCGTCGCTGCTGGTCTCGTTCCTGGGCGCCGTCATCCTGCTCGCTATCGTGAATCTGCTGCGTCGCGGTCGCGTTCGCTAAGCAGTGGTGCTGTCCAACTAAAAACCAACGCTCAACCGGCGTTGGTTTTTTTACGTTCAAAAACTTTATGCGCGTCAAGAGACCTATCGTATCTTTAATTTCTGTCATCGCGACCCTGGTGGTGGGCCTGCTCGTCCTGAATTTCATGCCGAGCGAAAAAAAGATCGACACCCAGCTCACGCGCCAGTACGACACCAACGACGCCCAGTTCCGCCGTTCGCTCGGCGTGCTGCTGGGGCCGCCCATCATCGAGGGCAACAAGGTCGAGGTGCTGCTCAACGGCGACCAGATCTTCCCCGCCATGCTGAAGGCGATCCGCGAAGCGAAGCACTCGATCAACTTCGAAACCTATATCTACTGGTCGGGCTCGATCGGCAAGGAATTTACCGACGCGCTGGCCGAACGCGCGCGCGCCGGCGTCAAGGTCCATGTGCTGCTCGACTGGGTCGGCAGCATGAAGGTCTCAGACGAAGAGATGGACCAGATGCGCAAGGCCGGCGTCGAACTGCACCGCTACCACAAGCCGGTGTGGTGGAAGCTGGCGCGCCTGAACAACCGCACCCACCGCAAGCTGCTGGTCACCGACGGCCGCATCGGCTTCACCGGTGGCGTCGGCATCGCCGACAAGTGGCGCGGCAACGGCCAGGACGAAGACCACTGGCGCGACACCCACTTCCGCGTCGAGGGCCCGGTGGTCGGCCAGATGCAGGCCGTGTTCAACGACAACTGGACCAAGGCCACCGGCGTGGTCCTGGACGGCCCCGATTATTTCCCGCCCCTCACGCCGCAAGGCACGATGCCGGCCCAGATGTTCTCCAGCTCGCCCACCGGCGGCAGCGAGAGCATGCATCTGATGTACCTGATGGCGATTACCGCCGCACGCCACACGATCCACCTGTCGAACGCCTATTTCGTGCCGGACGAGCTGACGGTGAAGGCGCTGATCGCGGCCGCCAAGCGCGGCGTCGAAGTGCGCATCATCACGCCCGGCAAGATCATCGATTCCGACGTGGTACGCGCCGCCTCGCGCGAACAATGGGGCGAGCTGCTCGAGGCCGGCATCAAGATGGCCGAGTACCAGCCCACCATGTACCACGTGAAGTCGCTGGTGGTCGATTCGCTCCTGGTCTCGGTCGGCTCGACCAACTTCGACAACCGCTCGTTCAGCCTGAACGACGAGGCCAACCTGAACGTGCTCGACCCCGCATTCGCCAAGCAGCAGGAAGCCGTGTTCGACGCCGACTGGCAGCGTGCCCGTCCGATCACCCTGCAGCAATGGCAGCAGCGTCCCTGGACCGACAAGCTGGCCGGCGAAGTGGCGGCGCTGATCGGCGCGCAACTGTAGGGCGGGCGCCGCCGACACAGGCACACCGTGCCCGCGCTTGACGCTGGGCCGCCAACTGCGTACAGATGCCGCGCGTGGGCACGGGGTGCCCACCCTACGATGCTTCTGGGGGCAGAGCTTGGTGTTGGTTTTCAAAGGGCTCCGACCCCGGTGTTCAGCCAATCGCGTCGGTTGGATTTAGTGGTTGACGGTGAGCGTTCCCTTTATGGATACTGTGGCCGCTCTTTCCGAGCCAAGAGACCACTGACCATAAAGACGGACGAGATGAAAAAAACTGTACTCGCGCTTGCCATCTTCACCAGCTTCGCCGCACAAGCGGACGAAGGCATGTGGATGCCGCAGCAGCTGCCACAAGTAGCCAAGCAACTGAAAGCCGCCGGCCTGAAACTCGATCCGGCCACCCTGACCAAACTGACCGAATTCCCGATGGGCGCGGTGGTGAGCCTGGGAGGCTGCTCGGCGTCCTTCGTCTCGCCCCAGGGCCTGGTAATCACCAACCACCACTGCGTGTACAACAGCGTCGCCGTCAACTCGACCCCGCAGAACGACCTGCTGGCCAACGGCTTCCTGGCCAAGACCCTGGCCGAGGAACTGCCGGCCGCGCCGGGCAGCCGCGTGTTCGTGACCGAGGCCGTCGAAAACGTCAGCGCCCGCGTCGTCACCCCGGAAGTCGCCAGGATGACCGGCCGCGCGCGCGTGGAAGCGATGGAAAAGAACCAGAAGGCGCTGGTGGCCGAATGCGAAAAGGATGCCGGCTACCGCTGCACCGTGGCCAGCTTCTACGGCGGCCTCGAGTTCTACCGCATCAAGCAGCTGGAAATCCGCGACGTGCGCCTGGTGCACGCGCCGCCGTCGGGCGTCGGTAAATTCGGCGGCGACACCGACAACTGGATGTGGCCGCGCCACACCGGCGACTACGGTTTCTACCGCGCCTACGTCAGCAAGGATGGCAAGGCCGCCGACTACGCGAAGGACAACGTCCCCTACCAGCCGAAGCACGTCCTCAAGATCGCCAAGGAAGGCGTCAAGGAAGGCGACTTCATCATGGCACTGGGCTACCCGGGCCGCACCAACCGCCACCGCCTGCCGTCGGAAGTGGCGTTCACCTTCGACTGGAACTACCCGGCCTTCGTGAAGGCATCGGGCGAGACCCTGGCCGTGATCGACCGCGAAACCAAAAACGATGCCGCCGCCCGGCTGAAATACGCGGGCCAGATCGCCAGCGTCAACAATTACTATAAAAACCGCAAGGGCATGATCGCCAGCTACGAAGGCAGCGATATCCTGGCGCGCAAGACCGCCGAGCACAATGCCCTGAAAGCCTGGGTCAACGGCAACGCCGCGCGCAAGGCCGAATTCGGCGCCGACATCGAGGCCGTCGAGAAGCTGATCGCCGAGCGCGACGCCGGTACCAAGCGCGACTTCTTCCTGAGCTATTCGACGCCGCGCTTCCTGAACTCGGCACGCACCCTGTACCGCCTGGCCAACGAGCGCGCCAAGCCGGACGCCGAGCGCAAGTCGGGCTACCAGGAACGCGACCTGCCGCGCCTGAACGCCGCCATCACCGGCCAGGACCGCACCTACGTCGAAGCCGTCGATAAAGCGCTGGTGCTGAACTTCCTGAAACAGTACAACGCGCAACCCGCCAACGAGCACAACGCCGCCTTCGACAACGCCCTCGGCATCAAGCCGGGCATGATTGAGCCCGCGCTGAAGGCCGCGCTGGACAAGCTCTACGCCGGTTCGCAGCTGCAGAACAAGGACGTCCGTACCGCGTGGCTGACCAAGTCGCCGGCCGACTTCAAGGCCAGCAATGACGCCTTCATCAAGGCCGCCGTCGCCCTGTACGACGCCGACCGCAAGGAAGAAGCGCAGGAGGAAGAACTGGGCGGCAACATCCAGAAAGCCTACGCCAGCTACATGAAGGCCAAGATCGCCTACATGAACAGCAAGGGCCAGGCCGTCTACCCGGACGCCAACTCGACCCTGCGCGTGACCTTCGGCAACATCAAGGGCCGCGAATACGGCGCCGACGGCACCGGTTCCTGGACCGCGTTCACCACCGTCAAGGGCGTGGTCGCCAAGCACACCGGCGAAGGCGAGTTCAACGCCCCGGAAAAACAGCTGGCCGCGATCCGTGCCAAGGACTTCGGCCGCTATGCCGATCCGAAGCTGAAGACCGTGCCGGTCGACTACCTGGCGACGCTGGACATCACCGGCGGCAACTCGGGTTCGGCCGCGCTGAACGCCAAGGGCGAGCTGATCGGCCTGGCCTTCGACGGCACCCTGGATTCGATCATCTCGGACTGGGACTTCAACAAGGCCGCGACGCGCGACATCCAGGTCGACATCCGCTACATCCTGTGGAACATGGAGAAAGTGGATCACGCCGACAACCTGCTGAAGGAAATGGGCGCGCTGTAACACCGCCGCAACGCCCCGGCCGCTTCGCGGTATGATGAAAAAGCCGCGTTCCGCAAGGAGCGCGGCTTTTTTCCATTGCGCGGCAACATGAACATACTAAAAGCAGCCGCAAGGCATGCCGGCCATGCCGGCGCCACGATGATCGCTTTTCTTTGCCTGAACTGGCTCAACGAACTTCTCTTCATCCGGTTCGAGCAGAGCAACGGCATCAACTGGGTCTTCATCCCGGCCGGGATCCGGCTGCTGGCCACCCTGCTGTTCGGACTGGCCGGCTTCGAGGGCCTGCTGTTGGCGGGCATGTACCTGAATTTCCACCATTTCGCCTTCGACAGCGATTTCCGTGCGTGGAGCGGCGCCGTGGCCGGCGCGCTCGGCCCCTATCTCGCTGCGCTGTTTGCCAGGCACTGGTTCGACTTGCGGGCGCGCCTGCAGGGGCTCACCGTGCGGCGGCTGCTGGTTACCGCGATGCTGTGCGGCGTGATGAGTCCCGTCCTGCACCACGCCTTCATGTGGGTGCTGACCGGGCGGGTGGACTGGACCGCGCTCGCGGCGATGATTGCCGGGGATACGCTGGGCATCATGCTGGTCCTGTACGCCGCCAAAGGCGTGTTCGCGCTGGCCGATCGCTACGAGCCGATTGCGCACGCCATCCGTCGCTGGATTTCTTGAAAACACTGTTTTTCTTGGTCAAACAGCGGCAGTGACTTCGCGTGCGGCAGTAAATCGCAACTCAGCGCTACCATTGCCATTCTTGTACGAAATACGTAAACAGCCGCTTCTTCAACCGACCAGGGTTTATATGGGAAATGACGGACCGTTTTTGACTTACTGGCAGTCGGGCTACGAAGGCGCCGACCATATCAACCATGGCGGCGCCCGGCTGGACATGAACAGTGCCAACGGCCACCAGCAGCGCGCCCTGGCCGATTATCGCCTCCTGAAACAGTTCGGCATTCGTACGGTGCGCGAGTCGATCGGATGGCGGCTGGTCGAGAAAGACGGCCGCTTCGATTTTTCCATCATCGAAGCCCGCGTGCATGCGGCCAGGGAACTGGGCATCCAGATCTGCTGGACCCTGCTGCACTATGGCTGGCCCGAAGACCTGGATGTCTATGGCGACCAGTTCGTGCCGCGCTTCGTCCGCTATTGCCGCGCCGTCGCCGAATTCCTGAAGCCGTTCGGCGGCCCGGCGCCGGTGTTCTCGCCGGTGAACGAGATCTCGTTCACCAGCTGGGGCATGTCGGTGCGCATGTTCCGCTGCCTGAACATGGATTACGAGCACGCCGGGCGCGACGCCAAGCGGCAACTGGTGAGGGCGGCCATCGCCGGCTGCGACGCCATCTGGGACGTCATCCCCGGCGCGCGCATGCTGCACTGCGACCCGCTGGTCCACATCATCGCCCACGACAACGATCCCGCCTCCCATGCGCATGCGGAAGCCATGCACGAAGCGCAGTTCGAAGCCTTCGACATGCTGGCCGGCCGCCGCGATCCGGACCTCGGCGGCGCGCCGCGCTACCTGGACCTGATGGGCGTGAATTACTACGATACGAATCAATGGGAAGCCGCCACCGGCCACCGGTTGTGGTGGCACCTCGACGATGCGCGCCGCCGCCCGCTGCACCAGATGCTGGTGGACGTCCACGCGCGCTACGGCCGGCCGCTGCTGCTGGCCGAGACCGGGCACGTCGGCAGCGGCCGCGGCATCTGGATCCGCGAAGTGGCCGAACAGGCCGTGATGGCGCGCCAGCGCGGCGCGGACATCGCCGGGATCTGCGTCTATCCCGGCATCGACCGGCCCGACTGGGAAAATCCGGACTACTGGCATCACAGCGGCATCTGGGATGTGGTGCCCCAAGGCGACGACCCGCAGGCGCGCGTGCTGGCGCCGGCCTACGCGCAAGGCTTGCGGCAGGCGCAGGCCCTGACCGAGCACTTCGGCCGGCGCCTCGCATCTTCCGCGCAGGCTGCCGCGCAGGGTGCCACGCAGGCTGCCGCGCAGGTTACGACTCAGCTCGTCGATCAAGCGGCGCTGCCGACCATCCTCGTGTTTTCCGATATCCGCTGGCATTGCGCGAACACGCGTCCGAAGCACATCCTCGGCAATCTCGCGCGCCATTACAACATCGTGTATGTGGAAGAGCCGATGGCCGGCGCCGCCATCGACTATGCGGAAACCAGCCATCCGGCGCCGAACGTCACCGTGTACCGGCACCATGTGTCCGCCCCGTTGCCCGGCGCCGGCAAGGCGCCATGGGAACTGGTGCGGCCGTTCCTGCCCGGCCTGGTCGAGGCGGACCCGCATCCCATCGTCTGGTTGTACACGCCGATGGCGCTGCCCCTGCTGGCATCGCTGGATCCGGGCCTGGTGGTGGCCGATTGCGTGGCCGATTGCATCACCGATGCGGCTGCGCCGGCCGGCACGCCGCAGCAGCGTTCGAATGCGGAAGCGGATGGCGAAGCGGCCTTGTTCGCCGCCGCCGACCTGGTGTTCACCAGCAGCCCGAGCCTGCGCGACGCCAAGCGCAAGGCGCACCAGCGCGTCCACTATTTCCCGAGCAGCGTCGATACCGTGCATTTCGAACCGGCGCTGGACCGCAGCAACGGCCATCCGCTGCAGGCGCCCATCGGCGGCCCGCGCCTGGGTTACTACGGCGTGATCGACGAGCATATCGACCGTGACCTCCTGGCCGCCGTCGCGGATGCGCATCCGGCATGGCAGATCGTGCTGGTCGGGCCGCTGGTGAACATCGCCGCAAGCGCCCTGCCGCAGCGGCCCAACATCCATTACCTGGGGGCGCACAGCTATCAGGCCTGGCCGCAGTTCCTGGTCGGGTGGGACGTGTGCCTGATGCCGTATGTGGCCGATACGTCCACGCTGCGCTTCCATCCGACCAACGTGCTCGAATACATGGCGGGAGAGCGGCCCATCGTCAGCACGGCGATCCGCGACGTGGAAGCGCTGTACGAGGGCGTGATCGCCATCGGCCGCGACCACGACGCCTTCATCGCCGCCTGCGAACGTGCGCTGCAGTTGCCGCAAGCGGAACGCGAGCGCCTGGTGCAAGGCATGCGCGCCATCGTCGCCGGAACCTCGTGGATCGCGATGACCGACGACATGCATGCCTTGATGACTTTTACGCAAAAGCAGCTATCGAATGGCCACATCGCTGCGTATGGCTGATGCGGCCGCGCAGCGGCGGGACCGATCGGGCAAGCAGCCGGCATTCAGGCAAGCTCGACGACTGTCGTTGCTGCAAAGATACATTTGATGTAAAGCCGATAGTTTCGGCAAATTTTTAGAGCCGTTATTGATAGAATCCGTGTGATGCGACAAGGCCATACTAGAGCTTTGGTATTGCGCGCCAATCCATTCGCTCCTGAATAATCGCCAAACTTGACTATGCTTGAGGCGTCCCCTCCTAACGGCAAGGCACATCGTCCGGATGTGCCGACCTCGCCGCTTCTCCTGGAAAAATTTGCCGAAGAACGCTTCGACCGGATCGTCCGGATCGCGGCGCAGTCGCTCGACATGCCGATGGCGCTGTTCGCGCTGGCCGACGGCGCGCACTGGTGGTGCAAGTCCCGGGTCGGCCTGACGCCGGAACTGGCTGCCGGCCTGGCCGGGATGTACGGCGATGCGCTGTCGCAGCCCGGCTTGTCGCCCGTGAACGATGCGCTGACGGAGGCGCGCCTTGCCGCAATGCTCGCGTCGGCCGGTGCGCCGCACGTACGCTTCTGCGCCGGCGTCCCGGTGCGCGGTCCGGATGGCGCAATCGTCGGCGCCTTGTGCCTGTTCGACCATCGTCCTCGCGACATCGATGCCGGCAAGCGCGCGATGCTGGCCGACCTTGCCGGTCTGCTCGAGCGCGAACTTGCCGCCGGTCAGCCGGAGCCCAAGTCATTGCAGCAGGCAGACCATGACACGGCGACGCGTGGGCTGCTCGACGACTTGCCGGAAGGCGTGGTGATGCTCGATGCCAACGGCGTCATCGTGTCCTGCAACGCGGTGGCCGAAACCATGTACGGCGCCGCGACGAATGGACTGATCGGGCGTCCGGCCAGCGAGTTGACGGGCGAAGATCCGGCACGCCTGCGCGAGGCGCTGCGCGCCGGCAATACGAACCAGTTGCAGGCGGTTGCGCGGCGCATCGACGGCAGCGAGTTCATCGCGGAGTTTTCGGTCAAATTGCTGGATACCGCCGGTTCGGGCCGCTATGCCCTGGCGGTGCGCGACATCTCGACGCGCAAGGAACAGGAACTGGCGCTCCGGAACGCCGATGCGCGGCGCCGCAAGTACTTTGTCACGGCAACGCACGAATTGCGCACCCCGATGGCAAGCGTGCTGGGGTTCTCGGAACTGCTGCTCAAGCGCAAGTTCAGCGCCGCCGAGCAAAACGAAATGACCGGGATCATCCACCACCAGGCCACCCGCCTGGTCAACCTGATCAACGAAATGCTCGACCTGGCACGCGTCGAATCGGGCGGCAAGGATGCCCTCGACCTGCGCGCCCAGGATGCCGGCGCCATGCTCGCGCAAACCCTGTCCGGACTGGAAGGTCTCGGCGCGGCGCAGCGTATCCGCTGTGTCCTGGCCCCGAACCTGCCGCCGGTGCTGGCCGACGCCATGAAGCTGCAGCAAGCGCTCACCAATATCCTCAGCAACGCCATCAAGTATTCCCCGGCGTCCAGCGAGATCCGCGTCGACGTGGCGGCAGCGCAGCTGCGCGGCGGCTCCGCGGTGGAATTTCGCATCGTCGACCACGGCATCGGCATGACGGCCGCGCAGAAGGCTCAGGTGTTCGATCCCTTCTACCGCGCGCACAGCGAACCCGACACCATCGGCACCGGCCTGGGCATGACGATCTGCAGGGAGATCGTCGATCTGCACGGTGGCCGTATCCAGATCGAATCGGCGCCCGGGGTCGGCACCGAGATTCGGCTCCTGCTGCCCGCCGCGGTGACGCCAGCCTGACGGTCGCTCCGGCGTCAGGCGCTCTTCGCCATGCCGCACGCTTGCCGGATATGCGCCACCACCCGCTGGGCGCGCGCCGACAAGGGCCATTCGGACCGATGAATCAGCCACAACTGGTCGACGACGGCCGCGCCGCCCTCGATCACGCGGATGGCATCCTGGTGCGCGAAGGCCAGCCTGGCGTGACGCGGCAACACCGTGAACCCGAGCCCGCGCGCCACCGGCGCCAGGATCAGGCCGATCTGGTTGATGAACCCGTGCACCGGCAGCGTGCCCACGCCCGGGTTGCCGGGAAACCGGCGGCTGAGCAGGCGCATGGCCATCGCCTGGCCGTCCGGGTGGCCAATGAAGCCCAGGCGCACCAGATCGTCCCAGCCGGCGACCGCGGCGCCGGCCGGGACGATCAGTTCCAGCGGTTCTTCGACGAAGGGTTCGTAGGCCAGGCGCGGGTCCTCGGGTTTCAAGGTCACCAGTCCCAGCTCATAGGTGTTCTGCAGCACGGCGTCGCGCGCTTCCGGATCGGGCGCGAAACGGTGGCGGATGACCAGGCCGGGATGGGCCTGCTGCAGGTCGAGCAGCAGCGGATACAGCGCCAGGCCGATGCTGCCCGGCGTGATCAGGCTGACTTCGCCGCTGTCCGCCTGGGCATCGCTCAGGCGTGAATGCAACTCCCGCCCGGCCTGCTCCAGCTGCCGGCAATAGTCGAGCAGCGCCCGCCCCGCCGGCGTCAGCTCGATCCGGCGCGGGCGGCGGATCAGCAGCGGTTCGAGCGCCGCTTCCAGGTGGTGGATGTGCTGGCTGACCGCGGCCTGCGTCAGGCCCAGCTGCTCGGCCGCGCGCGTAAAACTGCCGGTGTCGACCAGGGCGGTGAAGCTGCGCAGCCATTGGGGATTCAGCATAAGCAGATCTTATCGATGTCATTACCTGGCATTAGTGTACATTATCGATGCACAGGCGTAGCCTTCATGGATCGCTTATTCCAGGAGTCCGGGCAATGGCAGCCAGTTACCGGCGCAGCTTTTCCCACACCGGCCCGTCGGTCACCGACCTCGACGCCGTCGGGTTCCACACCACGGTCCCGGGCCTCCCATCGTAAACGCGGCCGTCGCCAGCAAGCTCGGCGCAATCCTTTTATACTGACCGGCCCGTCGCGGCGTAGACCGCGGCTTGATCTGTCATCTCAATACGAAACGAAAATCCATGTCAGCCTTATTTACCCCTTTTGAACTCAAGGATGTCACCCTGCGCAACCGCATTGCGGTGCCGCCGATGTGCCAGTACTCCGCCAACGACGGCTTCGTCAACGAATGGCACCAGGTCCACTACGCCACCATCGCGCGCGGCGGCGCCGGCCTGGTGATCGTCGAGGCGACCGCCGTGTCGCCGGAAGGCCGCATCACCCCGGGTTGCACCGGCCTGTGGAACGACAAGCAAGTCGAAGGCATGGCCCACATCGCCACTGCTATCCGCGCCGCCGGCGCCGTCCCCGGCATCCAGATCGGCCACGCCGGCCGCAAGGCCAGCGCCAACCGTCCGTGGGAAGGCGACGACCACATTCCGTCGGACGCGCCCTACGGCTGGGACACCATCGCCCCGTCGGCGATCGCCTACGGCCACGGCCTGCCGAAAGTCCCGAAAGAGATGACGCTGGACGACATCGCCCGCGTGAAAGCCGACTTCGTGGCTGCTGCCAAGCGTGCGCTGGACGCCGGCTTCGAATGGCTGGAACTGCACTTCGCCCACGGCTACCTGGGCCAGAGCTTCTTCTCGAAGCACTCGAACAAGCGTACCGACCAGTACGGCGGCGACTTTGCCGGCCGCAGCCGTTTCCTGCTCGAGACCCTGGAAGCCGTGCGTGAAGTGTGGCCGAAGAACCTGCCGCTGACCGCCCGCTTCGGCGTCCTCGAATACGACGGCCAGGATGAAGAAACCCTGGCCGAATCGATCGAGCTGGTGCGCCAGATGCGCGAACGCGGCCTGGACATGCTGAGCGTCAGCGTCGGCTTCACCATCGCCGAAACCAACATCCCATGGGGCCCGGCCTTCCTGGGCGACATCGCCAAGCGCGTGCGCGACGAAGCCGGCCTGCCGGTGGCCTCGGCCTGGGGCTTCGACGGCCCGCACCTGGCCGAAGGCGCCGTCGCCAAGGAACAGCTGGACCTGGTGATGGTGGGCCGCGCCCACCTGGCCGATCCGCACTACCCGCTGCAGGCCGCCAAGGAACTGGGCGTGGAGAAGCCGACCTGGGTGCTGCCGGCGCCGTATGCGCACTGGCTCGAGCGTTATCGCATGGCGAAGTAATTAACACGTCGTCCCCGCCACACGTCGTCCCCGCGAAGGCGGGGACCCATGCCGGGCCTCCGAAGCCGGCAAAACAAAAAGCCGCGTACTTTGATAAGTACGCGGCTTTTTGTTTGTCCTTCGATTTCTGATGCTCGGTATGGGTTCCCGCTGAGGGGGCCGCTCAGGCCGGGAACGACGCATTCATTAGTGCGTCAATTCCTTCGACTGCTCACCCACCCTGTTCATCCGGCTATGCCGCAGCCCATACCCGAAGTAGGTCAGCACGGCCACCGTCATCCAGATCCCGAACACGGTATAGGTCACGCCCGACAGGCCATGCACCAGGTACAGGCAGGCCGCGATCGACAGGCCCGGCACCAGGTAGGGGCCGAACGGCACGCGGAACCCCTTGCGCCCGGTCTCGCCCTGCTTGCGGCGGATCACCGGCACCGCGATCGAGACCACCATGAAGGCGACCAGGGTGCCCATGCTCACCATGTCCCACAGGAAGGTGGCGTCGACCAGGCCGGCGACGATGCCGACCACCAGGCTGACGATCAGGGTATTGGACACCGGCGACTGGGTACGCGGGTTCACTTTCTGGAAGGTGGCCGGGATCAGGCCGTCCTTGGCGATCGCGTACAGGATGCGCGTCTGGCCGTAGATGGTCACCAGGGTCACCGAGAACACCGAGATCACGGCGCCGCCCGACAGCACCAGCGCCGGCCAGGCCTTGCCCGTCACGTTCTGCAGGATCACGGCGAGGCCGGCTTCCTGGCCTTCGAACATGTGAGCCGGCTGGGCGCCCATCGCGGCAATCGCCACCAGCATGTAGAACACGGTGACGATGACCAGCGCGGCCAGGATGCCGAGCGGGACGTCGCGCGTCGGGTTGCGGGTTTCCTCGCCGGCGGTGGCGATGGTGTCGATGCCGATGAAGGAAAAGAACACGGTGCCTGCGGCCGCCGTCACGCCGGCCATGCCGCCCAGGCTGTGGCTGTCGGCCGAGGCGAAGAACGGGTGGAAGTTGTTGATGTCGAAGCCGGTCAGCGCGATCGCGGCAAAGAACACCAGGATCGCCAGCTTGATCACGACCATGACGGCATTCGTGGTCGCCGATTCCTTGGTGCCGCGCACCAGCAGCACGCAGCACAGGATCACCAGCAGGATCGGCGGCAGGTTGATGTTGCCGGCATGGAGTTCGATGCCGTGCTTGCCCGACACGATCATCGGCGAGCGCAGCGCATCCGGGATCTGCCAGCCGATCGCATTCTGCAGGAAGTTGTTCAGGTAGTCCGACCAGCCGATCGCGGTCGCGCTGGCCGCCAGCCCGTATTCCAGCAGCAGGCAGGCCGCCACCACGAAGGCGGCGAACTCGCCGACGGTCGCGTAGGCGAAGGAATACGAGGAGCCCGAGGCCGGCACGCGGTCGGCCAGTTCGGCGTAGCACAGCGCGGTCAGGCCGGCGGTGATCGCCGCGAACAGGAAAGACAGCACGACCGCCGGGCCGGCTTTCGGCACCGCCTCGACCATCGTGAAGAAGATGCCGGTGCCGATGGTGGCGCCGACGCCGATCATGGTCAGCGGGAACAGCCCCAGGCTGCGTCCCAGTCCGCCGCTGTGGGCCTGGGCCTCGGCATGCCTGTGCTCGGCCGATTTGGTTCGTAACAGCTTCTGGGCCAGTGTCTGCTTCACGGCGTGTCCTCTGATCGCGACATATATAGACAGGTTGACGTATCCGTCAACGTAAAGTCGCGATTATATGGCTATCTGCCGTGCAAGAAAAAAATAGTTTCGGCAAACATGTGCGGTGCATGCCGGGCAGCGCGCCGATGGTGTCCGGCCACCGGCGCGGCGCCTTAATTCACGATCTGCACCGACTTGCCGCTCACCGAGCGCTGCGCCGGGTTGCCGTAGACGCGGATCCCGCCCGAGCCGCTGTTCTGCGCGACCAGCGACTGCTTCACGCTGGCCGTCAAGCCGCCCGATCCGGTCGAGGTCAGGTCGGCCTGCTCGCTGACCAGGTTGACCAGGTCCAGGTGGCCCGAGCCGGTCGAGCGCGCGGTCAGGGTGCGCACGCTGCCGGCCATGCGCAGCTGGCCCGAGCCCTGCAGCGTGGCGCTCGCGCGCTCGCCGCTGACCTGGCCCAGGTTCACGCGGCCGGAGCCGCTCTGCATCAGGGTGACGTCGGTGCTCTGCAGGGTCGCGGCGTCGATGCTGCCCGAGCCGTTGTTGCTCGCGTCCAGGCTGGCCACGCGGCCGGTCAGCAGCGTCGAACCCGAACCCTGCTGTGCGATCCGCAGCGGCGCGCCGTTCAGGCCCTGCAGCGACAGCTGGCCGGAGCCGCTGTGGCGCACCTCGGCGATGCGCGGCGCGGTGTAGGTCACGCGGATCGGGTTGCGGCTGCGGTAGGCGCGGGTCATTTCGATCACCAGCGTGTCGCCGCGCACGTCGGTGCGCACCAGCGGCAGCAGGTTGCCGTCGGCTTCCACGGTCAGCGCGGCCGCCGGGCCGACGCGCGCGTCGACCAGCACCGACCCGTTCACCTCCAGGCCGGACACGTTGCCGATCGTGCGCTGCTCGCGCGCGAGCAGGCCGTCGCCCTGCACGCTGTCGCTGGAGAACGGGGTCCGGACCGAGACGTCGCCGTCCGGACCGGAGGCGACGATGATGGCGCAGCCGCCGAGTGCGGCCGCGATGGTGAGGGCGAGAAGAGTGCGCATGATGGACCCGGATCGATGTTGTTGTGATGAATGCACTCTAACAAGATCGTTCCGGTCCCTCTTCGCTCATGCGACAGACTGCGGGAATCGCGGTTCCAATGGTCGCAATGCGGTATCAGCGCTGGCCCAGGCGCGTGTCGCCGAACAGGTTCTTGAACTCGTGCGGCTGCGAACGCCAGTACTGCGGCGGCGCCGCCACCGAGGCGCCCAGCTCGGCCGCCGCATGCCATGGCCAGCGCGGGTCGTACAGCATGGTGCGCGCCAGCGCCACCATGTCGGCCTGGCCGGTCTGGATGATGGTCTCGGCCTGCTTGGCTTCGGTGATCAGGCCCACGCCGATGGTCGGCATGCTGGTGACCTGCTTGATGCGCGCCGCGAACTCGATCTGGTAGCCGGGGCCGACCGGGATCTTCTGCAGCGGCGACAGGCCGCCGCTCGACACGTGGATGAACTGGCAGCCCAGCTTTTCCAGCTCCTTGGCAAAGACGACGCTCTGCTCGATGTCCCAGCCGCCTTCGACCCAGTCGCTGGCCGAGATGCGCATGCCGACCACCATCTCCGGCGAGACTTCGGCGCGGATCGCCTGGTATACCTCGATCGGGAAGCGCATGCGGTTTTCCAGCGAGCCGCCGTATTCGTCGGTCCGCTGGTTCGACAGCGGCGACAGGAACTGGTGCAGCAGGTAGCCGTGGGCGCCGTGGATCTCGATCGCGTCCAGGCCGAGCGCATCGGCGCGGCGCGCGGCGGCGACAAAACCGTCCTTGATGCGCTGCAGGCCGGCGGCATCGAGCGCCACCGGCACGGTCTCGCCGTCCGCATGAGGCAGCGCCGACGGCGCCACGGTCTGCCAGCCGTTGGGGTGGTCGGCCGGGATGTTGGCGCCGCCCTTCCACGGCACTTCGCTCGATGCCTTGCGGCCGGCGTGGGCCAGCTGGACCGCGATCTTGATCGGCGAATGCCGGCGGATCGCGTTGATGACCGGCTCCAGCGCGGCCGCATGCTCGTCCGACCACAGCCCCAGGTCGGCGTAGGTGATGCGCCCTTCCTCGGTGACCGAGGTGGCTTCCAGGATCAGGATCGCGGCGCCGGACAGCGCCAGGTGGCCGAGGTGGATCATGTGCCAGTCGGTCGGCAGGCCGCCTTCGGCGGAGTATTGGCACATCGGCGCGATGGCGATGCGGTTGGGCAGCTCAAGCGGGCCCAGCTTGATTGGAGAAAACAGTTTGCTCATGGGTAGACCCTCCCCTTCGGTTGCAAAAGGACTAGTCTAGCGCGCACGATTGAATCGTGCTTTTCGTGGGGCGGTTGCTCCGTGCCGGCTTTCGCGTGGGCACGGGGTGCCCACCCTACGGTGCGGCGGTTATTTCACCCGTACCACCATGATCCCGGCGCGCAGGCCCACGCGCACGTCGGGATTCGGGAACACGACATACTCCTCGTCGTGCTGCACGGTGTACACGGTGTCGCCGTCGGTGGCGATCACCTCGCCCTTTTTCAAGGGCGTGAAATTCTCGGTCTCGCGCCCGAAGCCCATCGTGAAGCTGTCGGACAGCTTAGTGATCGACTGCGCCGTGTCGAACACCAGGGGCGCCGTGCCGCCTGCCTGCGGAAGGCCGCGCAGCAGGCCGGCCAGCGCGCTCGACGCCTCGCTGAACTGCGACAGGTCGTTCTGCCCCAGCGTGCCGATCCGCCCCAGTTCCACCGTGCTGGCGGCGGCGCCGTGCCGCTCGGCGGTCCAGTAGCTGTAGGTGCCGGCGGACGCCGGGTTCATGATGACCGCCTCGATGCCGGCCAGTCCCAGCCAGGCAATCAGCGCGTCGCGGGCATCAATCGCGATCAGCTGCGGCACGATCGCGAACTTCGGATAGCGCGAGCCGCGGATCGCGGTGTGCAGGTCGAGGTGCCAGCGGCGCGGACCGGCGCCGTCGAAGAAATCGCGGGTGGCGGCGATGATGGTGTCGGCGCGCCCGGCCTCGAAGGTGCCGGCCAGGTCGCCGCGCTGGTCGCGGAACATGCGGTTCAGGTCGGCGTCGATGAAACGCTTGCCGACCGCGATGGCGTCGATGCTGCCGACGCACAGCATCAGGTCCACCGCCAGTTCGGCCGGGGTACGCGACAGGGCTTCGAGCGCATGCGCGACCATTTCGATCGGCCCGGTCTCGTCGCCATGCACGCCCACCGACAGCAGCACGGCAGGACGGGTTGCCTCTGCCTGTGCGGCCTTCACGGTCAGGATGCCCTTGGCCGGCAGCCCGACCGTGAAGCCGGCCGCGCGGAAGCGTGCGGCCACCTCGCCGAAGTCGGCACGGGCCAGGGCCCGCACCGCTTCAGGCAGCGCATCGAATGCCTTGCGGCTGCTCTCTGCGCTCATGGCTTACGCCGCCAGCCGTTCCGGGCTGGCGCCTTCCGACAGCGCCCAGACGTCCAGCATCGCCTGTTCCAGGTCGGTCGGCTGGGCCTGGCCGCCCAGGCCCATGGCCCCGGTCAGCTCGTGCACCGCGGCCTGCATGTCGCCGCCCTGCTTTGCGCGTTCCAGCACCTGCAGCAGCATGCGCTGCTGGGTGCGGCGCAGGGCCTGCAGCGCGTAGTTGCGCAGCTGTTCCTGCGACTTGCTGGTGGCCGGCAGCTTCAGGCCGCGCTCCAGCACGTCGATGCCGGCGGCGCTGCGCAGCAGCAGGCCGACGTGCAGGAAGTCGGCCAGCGACAGGCCTTCCGGACGCTGTACCGAGACCGCGGCGAACAGGAAGGCAGCCAGCGCCTCCACCGTGTCGACCGCCTTCCAGGCTTGGGCGAACGAGGACGGCAGGCCCGCGTGGCTGTCGGCGTCCAGCTTGGCCGGCACCAGCTGGCGCAGCTGCTCCGGGGTGGCGAACAGCTTGGACAGCTCGTCCATGCCGCCGGCGCCGGCCTGTTCAAGCGGCAGCGACAGCACGCCTTCGATCACGGTGCGCAGCATCACGCGGGTCCGGGCATCGACCGCCTGCGAGACGTCGCGCGGCACGTTCAGGGCGTCGTTGTCGAGCGCCTCGAACACCGGCGCCAGGTGCAGCGCGGCCCAGGCCTGGGCCCAGGCTTTCACCACTTCGGTGTCGTCGACGCGGTGCTCCAGGGCCAGGTCGCGCAGCATCAGCGGACCGCAGCGGTTGACCGCTTCGTTGGCCAGCACAGTCGCCAGGATGGCGTTGGCCAGCGGGTGCGCCAGCGGATCGCGGGTGGCGACCAGCTGTTTCGGGAAGTACGGACGCAGGATGGTCTCGGCCCACGGCTGCTCCGTCAGCGGCAGCGCCGCCAGGGTGCGCTTGAAGCGGTTCTTGACGTTGGCGATCACCACCGCCAGTTCAGGCGTGGTCAAGCCCTGGCCGAGCGCCTTGCGGCGGGCCAGCTCGGTCTCGCTCGGCAGCTGCTCCAGCTCGCGCGACACGGCACCTTCGAGCTCCAGGCTGGCGATCAGGGCGGCGTAGCCGTCCACCACCGCGGCACCGGTCTGCGCCTGGGCTTCGCGCACCAGCAGGTGGGTCTGCAGCGTGTTGTCGCGCAGGACCAGGTGCTCGATGTCGCCGGTCATCTCGTTCAGGATGCGGTTGCGGTCCGCTTCCGGCAGCTGGCCGGCGTTGACTTCGGTGTCCAGCCAGATCTTGACGTTGACTTCATGGTCCGAGCAGTCTACGCCGGCCGAGTTGTCGATCGCATCTGTGAAGATGCGGCCGCCGCTGAGTGCGAACTCGATACGGCCGGCCTGGGTCGCGCCCAGGTTGCCGCCTTCGGCCACCACCTTGCAGCGCAGTTCGTTGCCGTTGACGCGGATGTTGTCGTTGGCGCGGTCCTTCACCTGGGCGTGGGTCTCGCTCGAGGCCTTGATGTAGGTGCCGATGCCGCCGTTGTAGAACAGGTCGACCGGCGCCAGCAGGATGCGGTGCATCAGCTCTTCCGGCGTGAGCGAGGTTTCGGCGATGTCGAGGGCTTCGCGCACCTGCGGCGACAGTTCGATGTGACGGCTCGAGCGCGGGTACACGCCGCCGCCTTCCGAGATCAGGTCCTTGTTGTAGTCTTCCCAGGAAGAACGCGGCAGCGCGAACATGCGCTGGCGCTCGTTGAAGGAGACGATGACGTCCGGGTTCGGGTCCAGGAAGATGTGGCGGTGGTCGAACGCGGCCAGCACGTTCAGCTGGCGCGACAGCAGCACGCCGTTGCCGAACACGTCGCCCGACATGTCGCCCACGCCGACCATGGTCACCGGGGTGGTGTTCATGTCGTGGCCCATCTCGTAGAAGTGGCGCTTGACCGCTTCGAACGCGCCCTTGGCGGTGATGCCCATCTTCTTGTGGTCGTAGCCGTTCGAGCCGCCCGACGCGAATGCGTCGCCCAGCCAGAAGCCGCGCGAGACCGCGATGCTGTTGGCGATGTCGGAGAAGGTCGCGGTGCCCTTGTCGGCGGCCACCACCAGGTACGGATCGTCCTGGTCGTAGCGCACGGTGTCGCTAGGGGGCACGATGTTGCCGTGCACGCGGTTGTCGGTCACTTCCAGCAGGCTGGCGATGAACAGGCGGTACACGGCTTCGCCTTCCGCCGCGACCACCTCACGCGCCGCATCCTTCGGCATCTGCTTGCAGACAAAGCCGCCCTTGGAGCCGGCCGGCACGATGACGGCATTCTTGACCATCTGCGCCTTCACCAGGCCCAGCACCTCGGTGCGGTAGTCTTCCATGCGGTCCGACCAGCGCAGGCCGCCGCGCGCGACCGGGCCGCCGCGCAGGTGCACGCCTTCGAAGCGGCGCGAGAACACGTAGATTTCGCGGAACGGACGCGGTTCCGGCACCAGCGCCAGGTTGCTGGTGTCGAACTTGAAGATGATCTTCTCGCCATCGTTCTGGAAGTAATTGGTGCGCACCGTCGCCATCACCAGGTCGACCAGCGCCGCCATGATTTCCTCGGTGTCGGCGTGGTTGACCTTGGCCAGGCCGGCCTTCAGCTCGGCCAGCTTGCCGGCCGCGGCATCGCGCTCTTCGTCGCTCAGGGCCGGGTTGAAGCGCTGGGTGAAACCATCGACCAGCTGCTTGACCAGGCCGGCGCGCAGGCGCAGGGTCTCGGCCATGTAGCGGGTCGAGAACTTGCTGCCGGCCTGGCGCCAGTAGCTGATGTAGGCACGCACCAGCTGCACTTCGCGGGTCGACAGGCCGCCTTCGATGGCCAGGCCGTTCAGGCGGCCGTCTTCGGCTTCATCGTTGAACAGGGCCGCGAACAGTTCCTCGGCGACATCGGCGATGCCCGGCTGCGCCAGCTTGACGGCGCTCTCGGTATCCACGGTCAGACCGGTCACGTAGTGGCGGGCGCCGTCGGCGGTGGCGATCCAGAAGGTCTGCTCGCGGTCGATCGCGATGCCGGCATTCTGTAAGGCCGGCAGGATGCGCGACAGCGACGGCACGCTGCCGGTCGAATACAGCCGGATGGATGCCGTGCCGGCATCGTCGGTTTCGATACGCACCGAGACGTGGCCCTGCTTGCCGTTGTGGAGGATGGCATTCACGTCGCGGAAGGCGACTTCCGGCGCGGTGGCGGCGACGTAATTCACCGGCAGCGTCGGCAGCATCTTGCGCAGCGCGTTGCGGGTCGGGACGTCTTCGACGTCTTCGGTCAGCACGGTGTAGCGGTCGTGCCAGCCGTCCAGCACCGACAGCAGCGGCTTCTGGATGTCGGTTTCCAGGTCGAGCGGGTTGCGCGCGGCTTGGGCGATCAGGTAGACGCGGGCCAGCGGGCCGTCGGCGACCAGGGTCTGAGAACGCACCTCGACGGCGCCCGAGCTGTCCTTCAGGGCCTGGGACAGCGCGCTGACCACGGCGCCGCTGAAGCGCTCGCGCGGCAGGTAGACCAGCACGTTCAGGTGGCGCCCGTACACGTCGCGGCGCGCGAACACCTTGGCGCGCGGCTGCTTGTACAGCGAGACCACCGAGCTGCACACCTGCGCCAGCCATTCCGGATCGGCTTCCAGCGCTTCGGTGCGCGGCAGCGATTCCAGGATCTCGATGAATTTCTCGGCGCGGAAGCCTTCCTGGCGCACGCCGGCGATGCCCAGCACCTTGGCCACGCGGCCGCGCGCGAACGGCAGGCGCGCCAGCGGGGTCGAGGTGGCGGCGCGGGTGAACAGGCCGACGAAGCAGTGCTCGCCGACGGTGTTGCCCTGGGTGTCGGTGGCGCGCACGCCGATGAAGTCGAGCGGCTGGTCGCGGTGCAGCGTGCCGGCCACGTCGGCCTTGACGATCGACAGGGTCTCGGCGCGGCGCGACAGGATCTCGAAGTCGCCCGGGATGTTCTTCAGGCAGGTGCCGTAGACCGGGTGCGCGGTGTCCTGCAGCACGCCGATGCGGCTCGGGATGTCGCGTTCCAGCTCGCGCACGCCCGGCTTGACGAAGTAATAGGCGTAGCCGAAGGGCTCGAAGCCTTCGTTCTTGGCCCACTCGAGGAAGGCGGCCACTTCCTGGCCGCCGGGGGTGCCCTGGTCGCTGGCAGCGGCGACGGCGGTCATGCGGTCGCGCATGGCGACGGCATCGCGGTGCACCACGGCAGCGTCGCGCGCCACCATCTGCAGGTGCCCGACCAGCGCGTCCAGTTCGTCCGCCGGCAGGTCTTCGGCCAGCAGGCACAGCACATAGGATTCCAGCGGCGCGCCGGCTTCGCCGACCGCGGCGACGCCGCCGTTCGCATCGCGCTGCACCGGCAGCACGGCATTCATGACGCCCGCGGCGACCACGCGCTGGCGGCGCAGCGCCATCACGAAGGAGTCGACCAGGTAGGGCATGTCCTCGTTCAGGATCAGCAGGGCGGTCGACATGCCGCAGCGCCCGTCGGTGTAGCGCATCCGGGCGATCTGGCAGCCCGGCCCGGTACGCTGCGCCACCTGGGTGAAGCCGTCCTGCAGGATGGCGGCCAGGCTTTCCGGCGCCACGCCGGCCAGATCCTCGTCGTCGAGGGCGCCGAGCCAGGCGCCGATCAGGGCGGCAACCGGCTCGGTCACGCCGGCGGTTTTTTGTTCGTTGACCAGGGCCAGCGTACGGGTCCGCAGGTCCTGCGGCATGTCTTTGTTCATTTACATCTCCATTGCGTTGGTGTGCGCCCGGGCCGCGGCGGCTTGTGGCTGCGCGGCGCTGGACTTTTATGCGGACGGGGTTGTCCCGTCCAGATCCTGTAAATCCTCTTGCCGGAATCTGCTCCGGTATTAAAACATGCCGCCCGCATACGAGGGCGGCTGTGCCGAATCTGTTTCTGCTTGTGCTGCGGCCTCCTTACGACAGGTCGTACAGGCCCGGCAGGCCGAGGATGCGCTCCAGCTCTTCCAGCGCCTGCGCGCACTCGCGCGCCAGCTGCGGGTCGGCCAGGTCCTGCGGTTCGAGCCGGTCGCGGTAGTGGCGCTCGACCCAGGGCACCAGCCGCGCATACAGGTCCTCGGTCATGATCGCGCCCTGGTGCATCGCGGCCGCTTCCGCGTCGGTCAGGCTGACGCGCAGGCGCAGGCAGGCCGGGCCGCCGCCGTTGCGCATGCTCTGGCGCAGGTCGAACTCGATCAGTTCGTCGATGGCGCCCTGGCCCGACATGCCGGCGCCGACCAGGCCCTCCAGGTAGCGCGCCACGCTGGCGTTCTCGCGGCATTCGTGCGGCACCACCAGCGCCATGCGGCCGTCCGGCTTGGACAGCAGCTGGCTGTTGAACAGGTAGCTGGCGACGGCGTCGGCCAGCGGCACCGCCGCCGTCGGCACGCGCACCGCCTGCAGCTCGGTGTCGACGTTGGCCAGCGCGCGGCGCAGCTGTTCCAGCGTCGCGCTCTCGTCGAGGAAGGCCTGCTCGTGGTAGAACAGCACGTTGCCGTTGCCGACCGCGATCACGTCGTTGTGGAACACGCCCTGGTCGATCACGTCCGGGTTCTGCGAGGCGAACACGGTGCGCGCCGGGTCCAGGCCGTGCAGGCGCGCGATCGCCTGCGAGGCTTCCAGCGTCTGGCGCGCCGGGTATTTTTTCGGGCTCGGCGCAGACGGGTCGAACTCGACGCGGCCGTAGACGAAGAACTCGACACCGGCGGCGCCGTGGGCGCTGGCAAAGCGGGTGTGGTTCGCTGCGCCCTCGTCGCCGAAGGCCGGCGTCGACGGCAGCGGCTCGTGCACCATGAAACGCTCCGGGTCGGCGAACAGCGCGCGCAGCGTGCGGGTCGACTGCACGTGCTCCTCGGCGCGGTGCAGCTTGTTGTTCAGGTTGGCGGCGGTGAAGTGCACGCGGCCGTCCGCAGTGTCGCTCGACGGGCTGACGGTGGCGGCGTTGGCGGTCCACATCGGCGAGGCCGAGTACGCGCAGGCCAGGATCACCGGCGCTTCGCGCCAGGCATGCGCCAGCACGTCGGCGTCCGTCCCGGAAAAGCCGATGCGGCGCAGCAGGCGGAAGTTCGGGCGCGACTGCGGCGGCAGCACGCCCTGGGCGAAGCCGCGCGCGGCCAGCGCCCGCATCTTGGCCAGGCCCTGCAGCGCGGCCTGGCGCGGGTTGGACGCGCTCTTGACATTGTTGAAGGAAGCGACGTTGCCGAACGAGAGGCCGGCATAGTTGTGCGATGGGCCGACCAGGCCATCGAAGTTGAATTCGCGGGCGTTATACATTAGAAGCTGAGTCCCGGGGAGAGTTTGGCCGGCATTTCCAGCGCGGCGTTTTCGATGGAAGCGACCGGGTAGGCGCAGTAATCGGCGGCGTAGTAGGCGCTCGGGCGGTGGTTGCCCGACTTGCCGACGCCGCCGAAGGGCGCCGAGCTGGCCGCGCCGGTGGTCGGGCGGTTCCAGTTGACCACGCCGGCGCGCGCCTTGACGGCGAAGCGCTTCCACAGCGCTTCCGACGGCGACAGCAGCGCCGCGGCCAGGCCGAACTGGGTGGCGTTGGCGGCGCGGATCGCTGCATCGAAATCGCTTGCGCGGATCACCTGCAGCAGCGGGCCGAACCACTCTTCGTCGGGGATGCCCTGCGCATCGGTGACGTCGACGATGCCGGCGGTGACGAAGCCGGCTTGCGGGTCCGGCTGGCGCATCTGCAACAGCACCTTGCCGCCCTTCTGTTCCATCATCGCCTGCGCCTCGACCAGGCGCGCGGCCACGGCGCTCGACACCACCGGTCCCATGAAGGGCTGCGGGTCGGCATTCGACGGGCCGACGGCCAGCTTGCCCGCCACCTGCACCAGGCGCTCGATGAAGGCCTGGCCTTGCGGCGTGTCCTGCACCACCAGGCGGCGCGCGCAGGTGCAGCGCTGGCCGGCCGAGATGAAGGCGGACATGACGGTGTGGTGGACGGCGGCGTCGATATCCTTGTCGTTGTCACCGAGATCCCACACCACCAGCGGGTTGTTGCCGCCCATTTCCAGCGCCAGCATCTTGCCCGGCTGGCCGCCGAACTGTTTATGCAGCGCGGCGCCGGTCTGGCTGCTGCCGGTGAACAGCACGCCGTCGACGTCGGCCTGGCCGAGGGCGATGCCGGTGTCGCGGCCGCCGTTGACCAGGTTCAGCACGCCCTTCGGCAGGCCCGCCTCTTCCCACAGCTGGACCGTGCGCACTGCCGTGCGCGGCGCGTATTCGCTGGGTTTGAAGACCAGCGTGTTCCCGGCGATCAGGGCCGGCACGATGTGGCCGTTGGGCAGGTGGCCGGGGAAGTTGTAGGGGCCGAACACGGCGAACACGCCGTGCGGACGGTGGCGCAGCACGGCATCGCCGTCCGCCACCTTGGCGCTGCTTTCGCCGGTGCGGGCGGCGTGCGACTGGACCGAGATGTCGACCTTGTTGGCCATGGTCGTCACTTCCGTGCGCGCTTCCCACAGGGGCTTGCCGACTTCCTCGGCGATGATGGCGGCCAGGTCTTCGTTGTGTTCCTTGAGCAGGTCGCGGAACCGTTGGCAGACGGCGATGCGTTCTTCCAGCGGGCGCAGCGCCCAGTCTTCGAAGGCATCGCGGGCGGCTACTACCGCGCGGGCGATGTCTTCGGGCGTGGAGGCATTGCTGGTCCAGGTGCGGGCACCGGTGGACGGATCGACGGTGGCCAGTTCTTCGCCGCTGCCGGCGAGCCACTCGCCATTGATGTAGTTCGACAGATTAGCCATGCGTGTTCTTCCTTACATTGAGGGACAGCGTGCGCACCGGGTCGCCCGCCTGGCAATGCAGCAGCTGCAGTTCGCGCACCGACAGCGGCACCCGGGTGCCGCCGATAGGGGCGGCAACGGCGGCCTGCGTGAGGATCATGCGGAAGTCTTCCATGCGGGTGTTCGACACCAGCGTGAAATCGCATTCGCGGTCGGGCTGAACCCGCGGCTGGCCTTCGTCGGCCACGGTCAGCACGCTGTCGCGCACCGCGCGCAGTTCGGCCACGCGCCCCTGCAGCACGGGGCCGGCGTCGAAGATGTCGACGTAGCCCTCGTAGTGCATGCCTTCCTGCTCCAGCAGCTTGCGCGCCGGCAGCGTGGAGCGGTGCACCTGGCCGATCACGGCCTGGGCATCGTCCGGCAGGTAGGCCACGTACAGCGGCTGGCGCGGCATCAGCTCGGCGATGAAGGATTTCTTGCCGATCGCGGTCAGGCCGTCGACGTGGTTGAAATCCATCTTGAAGAAGTGGCGGCCCAGGCCTTCGTAGAACGGCGAGGTGCCGTCCTCGGCCTGGTAGCCGCGCATCTCGGCGATGATCTTTTCGGTGAACAGGTGCTGGAACTGGGCGATGAACAGGAAGCGGCTCTTCGAGAGCCACTTGCCGTTCGCGCCCGTGCGGTATTCCGGCATCAGGAACAGCGAGCACAGTTCGGTCGAGCCGGTGAGGTCGTTCGACAGGTACAGCGTGTCCATGCGGGTGAACACGTTCAGCTCGCGGCTGTGGTGCACCAGGGTGCCGATGCGGTAGTTATAAAACGGCTCGGTCAGGCCGACCGCGGCCTTGATGGCGCACACGCCGGCCAGCCGTCCGGCCGCCGTGTCTTCCATCACGAACATGTAGTCGCGTTCTTCCGGCAGGATGGTCTGGGCGAACGAGGCCACCGCAATGTTGACGCGTTCGCCCAGCATGGCGCGGTCGGGTTTCAGGGTCGTCATGCCGCTGCCGACCTGGCGGGCCATCTCGATCAGCGGGTCGATGTCGTCCAGTGTGATTGCGCGTATTACGAGCATGGAATCCTCGGTGGTCATATGCGGACGCAGGTGACGTTCTCGCCCGGCGCCACGCCCAGCGCCTGCTGGGCCCAGGCCGGCAGGCACAGCACGTCGCTGCTTTCGGTCGGCGCGCACGGCAGCACGATGGCGCGGAAGTTGCGCTCGCCGCTGGCCACGGCGTAGCTGACCATCGTGTCCAGCTGGGCCGGCGCCGCGGGCCCGCGTGCCGGTGCCACCACGCGCCGCACCATGGCGCCGGAAAACGAGCGCAGCGCGTTCTTGTGGGCCTGCAGGATCGGGCCGCCGTCGAAGATGTCGATGTATTCGTCGGCCTCGAAGCCTTCTTCGGCGAGCAGGTCGAAGGCCAGCTGGCCATCCGGATGGATCTGGCCCATGACCGCCTGCGCCGGTCCCGGCAGCAGCGGCACGTAGACCGGATAGTGCGGCATCAGCTCGACGATCAGGGTGCGGTTGCGGGCGCCGCCGATGGTGCGCTCGGCATCCAGGAAATCCATCTTGAAGAACTTGCGTCCCAGCGCGTCCCAGAACGGCGACTGGCCGGCATCGTCGGTGACGCCGGCCAGCGGCACGAAGAAGCGGTCGCCGAAGCGGTGCGGCGCCAATACCGCGTACAGCAGGCGCGCGCGCGACAGCAGGCCCGCCTCCAGGGTGGCGCGCTCGGGCTGGCGCACGGTGAAGCCGGACAGCTGCGAGTAGGCGGTGAGTTCCGAGCACAGGGTCAGCGCGTGCACGCTGTGGCTGATGTTCAGGTCGCGCGAGACCTGCTGGATCACGTCGTTGCGGAACGCGAAATAGGTGCCGTTGGAACCGGCCGAGGCGTGGATCGCGGCGGTACCGGCCAGCGTGTGCGTCTCGATGTGCTCGAGCACGAACAGGTAGGTTTCTTCGCTGGGAATGTCGACGTGGGCAGCGAACGAGGCAACCGAGCGTTCGACCAGCGCTGCGATCTTTTCGCGCGTGCGCGGCAGGGTGTGCACTCCCGGCATGGACGCGGCGAGCAGCGTCTCGAGGGCGCCGACATCCGCGGGTTCGACCGGACGGACAACGTACATGGGGGCTCCCGGAAAGGCGTGAGATAAAACGTGCAGCACGAGCGGCCGGATCGTCTCCGGCCGCTCGCCGGTTGGTCGATCAGCCGGCCAGGAAGGCGTCGGCGGCGGCGCGCATGATGCGGTCGGCTTCGTCGATCTGGGCGTCGGACACCACCAGCGCCGGCGCCAGGCGCACCACGTCCGGGCCGGCGATCAGCAGCATCAGCCCGAGCTTTTCGGCAGCCTTGGTGTAGTCCTTGGAACGGCCCTTGTACTCGTCGGCCATCGGCAGGCCGATCAGCAGGCCCTTGCCGCGCGGCTTGGCGAACAGCTGCGGGTAGTCGGCGACCAGCTGTTCCAGCTTGGCGAAGATCTTGCCGCTGGCTTCGCGCACGCGCTCGAGGAAGGCCGGCTGGTTGATCTGCTCGACCACGGCCAGGGCCACGGTGGTGGCCAGCGGGTTGCCGCCGTAGGTGGTGCCGTGCGAGCCGACCGCCAGGTACTGGGCGATCTCTTCGGTGGTCAGCATGGCGCCGATCGGGTAGCCGTTGCCCAGCGCCTTGGCCGTGGTCAGCACGTCCGGGGTGACGCCGGTGTTCATGTAATCGTAGAAGGTGCCGGTGCGGCCGACGCCGGACTGGACTTCGTCGAAGATCAGCAGCGCGCCGGTCTGGTCGCACAGTTCGCGCAGGGCCTTCAGGAAGGCCAGGTCGCCCGGGATCACGCCGCCTTCGCCCTGGATCGGTTCGACGATCACGGCCGCCACGTCATTGGTGATGGCGGCGCGGGCCGACGCGATGTCGTTGTAGTTGATGTGGTTGATTTCCGGCGGCAGCGGCTCGAAGCCTTCGGTGTACTTCGACTGGCCGCCGACCGACACGGTGAACAGGGTGCGGCCGTGGAACGACGAGTAGCACGACACGATGCGCGACTTGTGCGGGCCGAACTTGCCATGCGCGTACTTGCGCGCCAGTTTCAGGGCGGCTTCGTTGGCTTCGGCGCCCGAGTTGGCGAAGAAGGCGCGGTCGGCGAAGGTGGCTTCGGTCAGGGCCAGGCCGAGGCGCAGCACCGGCTCGTTGGTGTAGCCGTTACCGACGTGCCACAGGGTGTTGGCCTGGCGGGTCAGCGCTTCGACCACGACCGGGTTGCAATGACCCAGGCTGGAGACGGCGATGCCGGAGGTGAAGTCGAGGTAATGCTTGCCTTCCTGGTCCCACACGTCCAGGCCCGAGGCGCGCACCGGCACCATGGCCGCCGGGGCGTAGGTCGGGACGAGGACCTCGTCATAAGTCTGGCGGGTGACAGGGCGCGTGGTGACACCGGAATCGAGCTTGGCATTCATGACGTTGATCCTCATCCAAAAAGTAATCTCGCGCGAACTCCAGCAGCCGCGCCGAGCGCCCCATTATAAAAAGCCCATCCTTGCAGTTCTTTCCAATCTGCGACAGGCATTTTCATTTTTGGACGGGCAACAAAAAACATGATCTGCCTCAAACCGGGGTCAGAGCCCGATTTGAGGCAACGTCCACAGAGAATCAAATTCGGGGTCAGAGCACAATGGTTTGCAAACTTCGCCGAAATTGCCGGGATCGTCGGGCTGTATCGCGCAAGCTCTGCCAACCCGCCAACACATTCTGCTCTGACCCCGAATTGGCGCGTTCGTGCAGGAAATTGCCAAAAATCGGGCTCTGACCCCGGTTTGAGGGGGATCGTTATTCGCTCAGTTTGCGCTGGCGTTCTTCGCGCGGGGTGTTGCCGAACAGGGCGCCGAAGGCGGTCGAGAAGTGGGAGCCGGAGGAGAAGCCGCACATCAGGCCGACCTGCACGATCGAGTAGTTGGTGTCGCGCAGCAGCTGGCGCGCGCGCTTCAGGCGCAGTTCGAGGTAGTAGCGCGACGGCAGGCTGCCCAGGTATTGCTTGAACAGGCGTTCCAGCTGACGGCGCGAGATGCCGGCCAGCTGCGCGATCTCGTCGGTCGACAGCGGTTCCTCGATATTCGCTTCCATCAGGGTCACGGCTTCGGTCAGCTTGGGCTGCAGCACGCCGAAACGCGCCTGCAGCGCCACCCGCTGGCGCTCTTCCGGGCCGCGCACGCGGTCCACGCACAGGATTTCCTTGACCTGGGCCTGGACCGTGGCGCCGAACAGCAGGTCGACCAGGGTCAGCGCGAAGTCGATGCTGGCTGCGCCGCCGCAGCAGGTCAGGCGGGCGCCGTCGATCTCGAACAGATGCGGGCTGAGCAGCGACTGGTCGGCGAGGGCGTCGACGTCCGGGTACAGCGACCACGGCAGCGCCTTGCGCACGCCGCCCAGCACGCCGGCCTCGGCCAGCCACAGCACGCCGGCGCCGACCCCGCCCCAGCAGGGCGCGCCGCGGCAGCGTTCGGCCAGCGCATGCAGGTTGGCCGGACGCAGCCCGGCCTCGGCCTCGTCGGCCACCAGCAGCACCAGGTGCCAGGGGCGCAGCGCTTCGCCGGCGAATTTGTCCGGACTGCGCACGTCGACGTGCAGGCGCTGCGGCCCGAGCAGCCGGGCGGCCAGGCGCAGCGGCTGGATCAGGCCGGACCAGGTCAGGGAATCCGGTTCGCCGGCATTCACCAGCAGCACGCGCAGCGGCGTTTCCTGCGCCAGGCGGGACAATTCAGCGTGCTGCATTGACGGGGTCGTTCTCCATTTACTCGGGCGCGAGCGCGGCGGCGGGCCGGCTCTCGGCATTCCATTGACTGACAATCATACCGGAGATCAACAGCGCCGCGCCCAGCCAGCCGCGCCCGGTCATCGCCTCGCCCAGCCAGAAGAAACCGAAAAAGGCGGCGGCGCCCGGCTCGAAGGCATAGATCACGGCGGCTTCGTTGGCGCTGGTGCGCGCCTGCCCCCAGGCCTGCATCGAGATGATGGCGGCGGTGCACACCACGCCCAGGTAGGCAAAGTTCGGCCAGTACTGCGCGAGGTGGCCGCCGATGGCGCGCCAGTAGCCGTTTGCCGCCGCACCGGCCGGCACCTCGCGCGCCAGCAGCCAGGCCGCGGCGCACACGGCCACGGTGGCGATCTGGGCCGCCGTCACGCTCATCAGGCGCAGCGCGGTGCGGGTGCGGATTTCCATGATCTTGACGTAGGCGCCGAAGCAGAGCGCGCCCAGCAGCGCCAGCGTGTCGCCGGTGCCCCAGGCGCCGCCGTCCCAGCACAGCGCGGCCAGGCCGGCCAGGGCCAGCACCAGCGCGATCACGATGCGGCGCTCGGGCAGGCGCCCGCCCAGCACGCCCAGCAGCGGCACCACCAGCACGTTCAGGCCGGTGATGAAGGCATTGCGGTTGGAGCTGGTCAGCGCCAGCCCCTCGACCTGGAACAGGTAGCAGAAGAACAGCACCAGCCCGAGCAGCAGGCCGGACGCCAGGTCGCTGCGGCGCGCCCGCCACAGGAAGGGCGACAGGATCAGCATCGCCAGCGCGAAGCGCACCAGGATGATCCACACCGGCGAAAAGGTCGCGGTGAGGTCTTTCATGGCCGGGAAGGTCGTGCCCCACACAAGGACGACGATGACGAGGGCGAGGATGCCGCGCAGCTGCTGGGTCATGGATGAACGGGCGGATGGCGAAACCGGCTATGTTACCTGTCCCGGCCGTAAAACAAGCGGATACCGTGGCCAAAATGTGGCCGTGCCAGCAAGATTGCCCCGTGCGGCTATAATCCCGCCATGCAGCCAGTGACGGCGGCAGCCATTTTGAACAACCGGACCATGCGTCCACAAGGCGCGCTACAAAGGATACCCCCCGTGAAAACTGCCCTGCTCGAAGGTAAAAAGCCGGCCCATTTTGACAAGCACATCATCGGCAACCTGCTGCTCGACGTCGCCACGCCTGACGAAGTGCGCGAAGAACAGATGCTGATCGGCGTGCGCAACGAAGCAGGCGAAATCTACCGCCTGATCGGCGCCACCAAGCTGAACAGCTTCATGAATGCCGTCGAAGAATTGTTCGACCTGGGCCTGGTCGACGAACTGCAGGATACCGAAGAGCCGAAAGACGGCTGCGACGCCATCTTCAGCGAGCCTTGACCGGCCTGCGATGACGCGCCGGAGGGCAAGCCGCCCTCCGCGCCGATGTTCCCGCAAATTCCCCTGTTCATTGGCGGTATAATTTTCCAATGGACAGAACCGACGCCCTCAAAAGCATTGCCGCACAAGCCGGACGTGGCGATCTCAGCTTTCCAACGAACGTGACCGCGACGCTCAAGCTGCAGCGTGCGCTCCTCGACCCCGACTGCCACATCGACGAAGCCGCGCGCCTGGTGCAGACCGAGCCGCTGCTGGCCGCGCGCACCGTGGCGATCGCCAACGCGGCCGCCTACAACCGCGCCGGCCACGACGTGACCAACGTGCGCGCCGCGGTCCAGCGCGTCGGCTTCCGTACCCTCGGCGCCCTGGCGGCGTCGGTGATCGTGCGCCAGCTGGCAAGCGGCATCACCGATCCCGGCCTGCGCGCCAAGGCCGACCAGCTGTGGCAGCACTCGGCCCACGTGGCCGCGCTGTCGCAGGTGATCGCCAGGCGCGTCTCCAACGTCGATCCGGAAACCGCGATGTTCGCCGGCATCGTGCACGAGGTCGGCGGCTTTTACCTGCTGTCGCGCGCGGCCGAGTTCCCCGGCCTGCTGGAAGGCGGCGCCGACGAATGGATCGAGCATGGCGAAGTCGCGGTCGGCCGCGGCGTGCTGCTCAAGCTGGGCGTGCCGGCACCGGTGATGGGGGCGATCGAGGCGCTGTGGAACGGCATGCGCGCGCTGCCGCCGGAAACCCTGGGCGACACCCTGCTGCTGGCCAACGACCTGTGCCCGGTGCCGTCGCCGCTGCTGGAGCGCCCGGGCGCGGCCGGCCTGCACAGCGCCGCCACCATCGATTTCGCGGTGGGCGACGGCACCCTGGCGCTGGTGCTGCAGGAGTCGGCGGCCGAAGTGGCCGGCCTGACCGCCGCGCTGGCCTGAGCTTGCTGCATGCCCGTGCGCCGGCTGCCGGGTCAGGCAGCACGGGCAAAAAAAAACCCGCTACGTGAGCGGGTAAAGTCCAAAACTAGGGATGTCCTGAAAGAGACGAGTCCATCTTAGTTCCCCCAATAGGCACGTTCTGTGCGCTGCCTCACACTTGTTAAATTTTTTGACGTTTGTTTGATTTAGCGCGTATAGATTTAGCGCAAACATCGCTGGGCGGCAAAAAAAAACCCACTCCGGATAAGGGAGCGGGCTGAAGTCCAAAACTAGGGATGTCCTGAAAGAGACGAGTCCATGGTAAGAGACGCTCGAACACGTCTCTGTGCGTTGCCTCACACAAAAAAAAATTATCAAAAAAAAGCCGCCTCGGCGTACCGGGCGGCCTTTTTTTTACAAACGGCAGCGTTACACGACGGCGCCGTCGGTCTCGTCGCGCTCCTTGACCGGCTTGATCAGGTCTTCGCGCTTCACGCCCAGCCACATGGCGATCGCCGCCGCCACGAACACCGACGAGTAGATACCGAACAGGATACCGATGGTCAGCGCGATGGCGAAGAAGTGCAGCGCCTGGCCGCCGAAGAACAGCATCGACAGCACCATCATCTCGGTACAGCCGTGGGTGATGATGGTACGCGAGATGGTGCTGGTGATCGCGTGGTCGATGACCTCGGTCACGCTCATCTTGCGCTGCTTGCGGAAGGTTTCGCGGATCCGGTCGAAGATCACGACCGATTCGTTGACCGAGTAGCCCAGCACCGCCAGGATCGCGGCCAGCACCGTCAGCGAGAATTCCCACTGGAAGAAGGCGAAGAAGCCCAGGATGATCACCACGTCGTGCAGGTTGGCGATGATTGCCGCCACCGCGAACTTCCATTCGAAGCGCACGGCCAGGTAGATCATCACACCCACCACCACCATGATCAGGGCGTTCAGGCCGTTCTGGGCCAGCTCGTCGCCGACCTGGGAACCGACCGAGTCGACGCGCTGCAGTTTGACGACTTCGGCGCCGGCCGCGTTGACGCAGCTGGTGCGGGTGATGTTCTCACCCTTGTCGGTGGTTTCCTGGATCTGCTTCGGGGTGCCGCTTTCCGAAGCACACAGCGCGTTGAACACGGTCGCCGACGGCGCCACGCTGGTGGTGTTCTTGGCCGGCGGCAGGCGCAGCATGATGTCGCTGGCGGTGCCGAAGCTGGTCACCACCGGCTCATAGCCCAGCTTTTCCAGGCTGTGGCGGACCTTGTCCTGGTCGGCCGCGTGGTTGTAGCGCAGCTCCATCGTGGTGCCGCCGGTAAATTCCACCGAGTAGTTCAGGCCCCGGTGCAGCAGGAAGAACACCGCCGCGACGAAGGTCAGCGCCGAGATCACGTTGAAAATCAACGCGTGGCGCATGAACGGGATGTCCCGTTTGATCTTGAAAAATTCCATGTTGTTCTCGCTTGAGCCTTATTTCTTCACGACCGGCTTGGTGCCGGTGCCAGCGGGGGTAGTAGCCGGCGTGCCGGCGGTCCACACGGTGCCGATGGCCAGCTTGTTCAGCTTCCTGCCGCGGCGGCCGTACCACAGGTTGACCACGCCGCGCGACAGGAACACCGCCGAGAACATCGAGGTCAGGATGCCCAGGCAGTGCACGACCGCGAAGCCGCGCACCGCGCCCGAACCGAACACCAGCAGCGCCAGACCGACGATCAGGGTGGTCACGTTGGAGTCCAGGATGGTTGCCCAGGCGTGCTCGAAGCCGGCCGAGATGGCCGCCTGCGGGGTACTGCCCGCCCGCAGCTCTTCACGGATACGCTCGTTGATCAGCACGTTGGCGTCGATCGCCATGCCCAGCGCCAGCGCGATTGCCGCGATACCCGGCAGGGTCAGCGTGGCTTGCAGCGTGGATAGCAGGGCCAGCAGGAACAGCAGGTTGCAGGCCAGCGCGATCACGCTGAAGAAGCCGAACAGCTGGTAGTAGATGACCATGAAGATCGCGATCGCCACGAAGCCCCACAGGGTCGAATGCAGGCCCTTGGAGATGTTCTCGGCGCCCAGCTGCGGGCCGACCACGCGTTCCTCGACGAAGTCCATCTGCGCCGACAGCGCGCCGGAGCGCAGCAGCAGGGCCAGCTCGGCGGCCGCCTGCGGCGACGCCATGCCGGTGGTGCGGAAGTTGGCGCCGAATTCGCCCTGGACGGTCGCTACCTGCAGCACGTTGTACTTGCCCTTTTCCTTCAGCAGCGTGGCCATGCGCTTGCCGACCCGTTCACGGGTCATCGCGCGCATCTTGCGGCCGCCTTCGGCGTTCAGCTCGATGTTCACGGCCGGACGCTGGTTCTCGTCGAAACCGGCGGTGGCGCTGATGATCGACTCACCGCCCACGACCACGTCCTTCGACACCACCACCGGCGCGCCCTGGCCCTGGGTGAACAGTTCCGAGTTCAGCGGGATCGCCGCCGACAGTTCGGTACCCGGGGTGATGGTGTCGTCGGTCACGCGGAATTCCAGGGTCGCGGTGCGGCCGATGATGTCCTTCGCATGCGCCACGTCCTGCACGCCCGGCAACTGCACGATGATGCGGTCACGGCCCTGCTGCTGGATCACCGGCTCGGACACGCCCAGTGCGTTGATACGCTTGCCCAGGGTCGAGATGTTCTGCTTGACGCCCTCTTCCACCGCGCGGTCCAGCGCCGCCTGCTTGATGGTCACGTCCAGTTTCAGGTCGGTGCCGTCGGCGCTTTCGGCGAAGGCCAGGTCGGCGTTCTGGCTGGCCAGCACGTTGCGCGCCTGGCTGCGGGTGTCGGCGTCGCGGAACTTGATCTCGATGCGGTTGCCGACGCGCTCGATGCCGGCGTGGCGCACGTTCTTGTCGCGCAGCTGGGCACGGGTAGCGGCCAGGACACTCTTGATGCGGGTGTCCTGGACCGACTTGGCATCCACCTGCAGCAGGAAGTGCACGCCGCCGCGCAGGTCCAGGCCGAGGTTCATCGGCAGGGCGTGCAGCTTCTGCATCCACATCGGGGTGTTCTTGACCAGGTCGACGCTGACGGTGTAGTCGGCGTCGGTCGGATCGCGGTTCAGGTCGCGCTCGAGCGCCAGCTTGGCCTTGAACTGGGCGTCGGTGGAGGCGAAGCGCGCACGCACCGCGCTGGTATCGCCCGACCCTTCCAGGGTGACCTGTTCGGCGGGTACGCCGTCGCGCTTGAGGGCGTCGGCAACCAGGGTGACGGTGTCGCTGTTGACCCGGACGGTGGCCTTGTCGGTGGTGATGTGCAGGGCCGGCGAATCAACGAAATAGTTGGGCGCCGTGTACAACAGGCCGAGCAGGACTGTCACCAGGATCAGTATGTATTTCCAGAGGGGATAGCGATTCATGATGTTCCAGCGTTCAAGAATGGGCAGGTGCGCAGAGCGAGGAGCGGCGCCGCGGCGCGCCCGGCTGCCGCAGCAGCCCGGCGCATGGCCGGATTACAGGGTCTTCAGGGTGCCCTTCGGCAGCAGCGCGGTGACGGCGCTCTTCTGTACCATGATTTCGGTACCGGCCGCCACTTCGATGCCGACGTAGGTGTCGGTGACGCGGGTCACGCGGCCCAGCACGCCGCCGACGGTGATCACTTCGTCGTTCTTGGCCAGCGCATCCATCATGGTGCGCAGTTCTTTCTGGCGCTTCTGCTGCGGACGGATCATGAGGAAATACATGACCACGAACATCAGGATCAGCGGAGCGAACGTCGTGAGGCTGCCCATCAGACCCGGGTCGGCGGCGGCACCCGCGGTTTGCGCGTAAGCGTTGGAAATGAACACAAGGACTCCGATTCTAAGTATAAAAGGTGAAAATTAAGCGCTGTATTCTAGCACCCGTGCATCGGCGGCGGCCAATTCCCAGCATGTGGTATTGGCATGCCTGATTGCAATACGTTAGTGAAAAATTAATCAGACGCCCCGTGCCCGATCCGCATTGAACTGCAGGCGGAACTCATGGAAACGATCCGCATCAATCGCGTCGCGCATTTCCTGCATCAGGTTCAGGTAGTAATGCAGGTTGTGGATGGTGTTCAGGCGCGCGCCCAGGATTTCCTTCGAGCGGTGCAGGTGGTGCAGGTAAGCGCGCGAGAAATTCTTGCAGCAATAGCAAGTGCAAGACGCATCCAGCGGTTCCTGGTCATCTTTATAGCGTGCGTTCTTGATCTTGAGGTCGCCGAAGCGGGTGAACAGCCAGCCGTTGCGCGCATTGCGCGTCGGCATCACGCAGTCGAACATGTCGACGCCGTTGGCCACGCCAGCCACCAGGTCTTCCGGGGTGCCGACGCCCATCAGGTAGTGCGGCTTGTTTTCCGGCAGGCGCGGGCCGACGTGTTCCAGCACGCGCATCATGTCTTCCTTCGGCTCGCCCACCGACAGGCCGCCGATCGCCAGGCCCGGGAAGTTGATTTCCTCGAGGCCGGCCAGCGATTCGTCGCGCAGGCGCTCGTACATGCCGCCCTGCACGATGCCGAACAGCGCGTTCGGGTTCTCGCCGGCCTTGAACTCGTTCATCGAGCGCTGGGCCCAGCGCAGCGACATGCGCATCGACTTGGCCGCTTCCTCGCTGGTGGCCGGTCGGCCGTCGATCTCGTACGGCGTGCATTCGTCGAACTGCATCACGATGTCCGAGTTCAGCGAGCGCTGGATCTGCATCGAGATTTCCGGCGACAGGAACTGGCGCGAACCGTCGATCGGCGAAGCGAACTTGACGCCCTCTTCCGTGATCTTGCGCATCGCGCCCAGCGAAAACACCTGGAAGCCGCCGGAGTCGGTCAGGATCGGCTTGTCCCAGCCCATGAAGCCGTGCAGGCCGCCGAATTTGTCGAGCACCTGGGTACCCGGGCGCAGCCACAGGTGGAAGGTGTTGCCGAGGATGATCTGCGAGCCGACTTCCTTCAGTTCAAGCGGGTCCATCGCTTTCACCGAACCGTAGGTACCGACCGGCATGAAGATCGGGGTCTCGATGGTGCCGTGGTTCAGCTTGAGGCGGCCGCGGCGGGCGTGCGATTTGCCGCTGGTGTCTTTTTTAAGGAGGGTAAATTCCAGCATGTGGTTTGATCAGTTCGTTGCCGCCTGGCGGGCGTGCGTGGTTAGCAGCATGGCATCGCCATAGCTGAAGAAGCGGTATTCGCTGGCAATCGCGTGCGCGTAGGCCTTGCGGATGGCGTCGTAGCCGGCAAACGCCGAGACCAGCATCATCAGCGTCGACTTCGGCAGGTGGAAATTGGTGATCAGGCGGGTGACCGTCTTGAACAGGTAGCCCGGCGTGATGAACAGGCGGGTGTCGCCGCTGCCGGCGGCCAGGGCGCCACTCTGCGACGCCGACTCCAGCGCGCGCAGCGAGGTCGTGCCGACCGCCACCACGTCACGGCCACGCGCCTGGGCGGTGCGCACCGCATCCACCGTCTCCTGGGGAATCGTGTACCACTCGCTGTGCATGTTGTGCTCGGCCAGGTTTTCCACGCGCACCGGCTGGAAGGTGCCGGCACCCACGTGCAGGGTGACGTAGGCGATGGTGACGCCCTTGGCAGCAACCTGGTCCAGCAGCGGCTGGTCGAAGTGCAGGCCGGCGGTCGGCGCGGCGACCGCGCCCGGCTCTTTCGAATACACGGTCTGGTAGCGCTGCTCGTCGAAGTCGTCGGCGTCGTGCTCGATGTAGGGCGGCAGCGGCAGGCGGCCGTGCGCCTCGATCAGCTCGAACACGTCGCCACGCTCCTCCTCCGGAATGTGCAAGGTGAAGAATTCGCCGGCGCGCTCGCCGACGCCGACCTCGAAGGCGTCGGCCAGGCGGATGCGGGTGCCCGGCTTGGGCGACTTGGAAGCCCTTACCTGGGCCAGCACCGTGCGCGGATCGAGCACGCGCTCGACCAGCACCTCGACCTGGCCGCCGGTGTCCTTCTGGCCGAAGAAGCGCGCCTTCAGCACGCGGGTATTGTTCATGACCAGTACGTCGCCCGGCTGCAGCTGGTCGACGATGTCCGAAAAGTGGCGGTCGGTGATGCGGTCGCCGTCCAGCTGGAGCAGGCGCGACGCGCTGCGGTCCGGCAGCGGCACCTGGGCGATGCGCTCGGGCGGCAGGTCAAAATCGAAATCGGATAGGGAATACATTCTGCTCATCTTGGGAATCGTGGCCCGGCCCTTTACAATAGGGGCTCAAGCGTGTACGGCGAACCTTCTATTTTACCCGCGATTTACGGCCGAAGGGGTCGCCGGAACACATCAACAAGCCTTTTATGCCCGCCACCAAAGCCAAAGCCGCACCGACACCGGCCGCGAAAAACATCGAAGCCAAGCTCGCCAAGCTCGGCCTGCGCACCGACATGGACCTGGTCCTGCACCTGCCCATGCGCTATGAGGACGAGACCGAAATCGTGCCGATCCGCGAGGCCTGCCTGCGCGGCGGCCACGTGTCGCAGGTCGAAGGCGTCGTGGTCAAGAATGAAATCAGCTACAAGCCGAGGAAGCAGCTCCTGGTGTCGATCGCCGACGAGAGTTCGGACATCCAGCTGCGCTTCATGAACTTCTACGGCAGCCAGGTCAAGCAGCTGGCCGAAGGCACGCGCGTGCGCGCCCGCGGCGAAGTGCGCCACGGCTTCTTCGGCGCCGAGATGGTCCACCCGGTGTATAAGATCGTCAACGAAGGCGCGCCGCTGCCGACCTCGCTGACCCCGGTGTACCCGTCCGGCGAAGGCCTGTCGCAGACGATCCTGCGGCGCGCCATCAACGACGCCATGAAGCGGGTCGACTGGCAGGACACGGTGCCGCAACCGGTACGCGCGCGCCTCAACCTGGCCGAATTCCAGCCGGCGGTGCGCCTGCTGCACTACCCGCCGGCCGAGGTCGACGAGCACGCGCTGATCGAGCGCAGCCATCCGGCCTGGACCCGGGTGAAATTCGACGAGCTGCTGGCCCAGCAGCTGTCGCTGAAGCGCGCCCAGCAGGCCCGGCGCGAAAAAGGCGCGCCGCATTTGCGGACAGTGGGCGCGCTCTCGACCGCGTTCCTGGAGACGCTGCCGTTCAAACTCACCAATGCGCAGGCGCGCGTGGTCAAGGAAATCAGTGCCGACCTGCGCGAGGGCTACCCGATGCAGCGCCTGCTGCAGGGCGACGTCGGCAGCGGCAAGACCGTGGTGGCCGCGCTGGCGGCCGCGCAAGCCATCGACAGCGGCTACCAGGCCGCGCTAATGGCGCCGACCGAGATCCTGGCCGAACAGCACTTCCGCAAGATCGCCGCCTGGATGGAACCGCTGGGCGTGAAGGTGGCCTGGCTGACCGGCAGCCTCAAGAAGAAGGAAAAGCAGGCGGCCAGCGAGATGGCGGAAAACGGCGCGGCCAACCTGGTGATCGGCACCCACGCGCTGATCCAGGATTCGGTGCAGTTCGCGAAGCTCGGCCTGGTGCTGGTCGACGAGCAGCACCGCTTCGGCGTCGGCCAGCGCCTCACGCTGAGGAACAAGGGCAGCGACGGCCTGGTGCCGCACCAGCTGATGATGTCGGCCACGCCGATCCCGCGCACGCTGGCGATGACCTATTACGCCGACCTGGAAGTCTCGGTCATCGACGAGCTGCCGCCCGGCCGCACGCCGATCGTCACGCGCGCGATCGACCAGAACCGGCGGGATGAGGTCATCGAACGGGTGCATGCGGCCGCGCTCGAGGGGCGCCAGGTGTACTGGGTCTGCCCATTGATCGAAGAGTCGGAAGCGCTGCAGCTGCAGACCGCCACCGATACCTTTGAGACCCTGGCTGGGTCCCTGCCGGATCTGGTCGTCGGCCTGGTGCACGGGCGCATGAAGCCGGCCGAGAAGCAGGTGATCATGGATGCGTTTTCCGCCGGCGAAGTACACGTGCTGGTGGCGACCACGGTGATCGAGGTCGGCGTCGACGTGCCGAACGCCTCGCTGATGGTGATCGAGCACGCCGAGCGCTTCGGCCTGTCGCAGCTGCACCAGCTGCGCGGGCGCGTCGGGCGCGGCTCGGCGGCCAGCGTGTGCCTGCTGCTGTATCAGAGTCCGCTCGGCCCGGTGGCCAAGCAGCGCCTGATGACGATGCGCGAAACCACCGACGGCTTCGAGATCGCGCGCCGCGACCTGGAAATCCGCGGTCCCGGCGAATTCCTGGGCGCGCGCCAGTCGGGCGAGGCGATGCTGCGCTTTGCCGACCTGGAGACCGACCAGTGGATCGTGGAACAGGCGCGCGACGTGGCGCAGTGGCTGCTGGATGCGGGCACGCCGGAGGCGGAGGCGATCGTGGATGCGCACCTGCAGAGGTGGCTGGGCGGGCGCGAGGAGTTCCTCAAGGTCTGAGGAAACCCGCGGCCCCAAAACGTCGCCCCTGCGGAGGCAGGGGCCCAAGTTGCTGGCGCTTCGTTAGCGCGTAAAACTTGGACCCCTGCCTTCGCAGGGGCGACGTGCTTGATCTGACGAATCGTGCTTGGCTTACTTGGCAGCAGCGACCGTGGTATCGGTATGCGCTTCAGCCTTGTGCTCGGCCTTCGCTGCCTTGTGCTCGGCCTTGGCTTCCTTCACGTCGGCTTTCGCTTCGGCCTTGGTCTGCTTGGCATCGGCCTTGGCTTCCTTCACTTCCGCCTTGGCGGTCTGCTTGGCTTCCTTCACGTCGGCCTTGGCGGCAGCCTTGGTCTCTTTCACTTCCGCCTTCGCTGCCTGCTTTTCATGCTTGGCTTCGGCCTTCGCTGCCGCCGGGGTGGTGGTGGCGGCCGGTGCCGGGGTCTGGGCGAATGCTGCGGTAGCGAACAGGCCGGCGATCAGGGTAGCGATGGTCTTTTTCATGATGATGGGTCCTTGGTGTCGTTTTGGGTTGCAGCGCACGTTCATCGTGTCGCTTGTCCATAAAACGGGGCACCCCATCGCCCTGTTGACGGGCTTTACAAACGCTTACCGTGCTGACAGATGCTTACAACTCGGCTATTGCGGCCAACCGCGGCAGCTTCGCTTCCACCCGCGCGATCCGTTCGCCCTGCAGCGCACGCAGGCGCGCCACCCGTTCCGGTCCCGCCGTCTCTGGCGAGCCGCAATCGAAGGGTGGTTGCGGATCGTATTCGAAGGCCAGTTGCAGCGTCTTCGCGGTCTCTTCGCCAGCCAGTTCGGCGGCCAGCGCCAGGCCGAAGTCGATGCCCGCCGTGACGCCGCCGCCCGACATCCGGTTGCGGTCGCGCACGATGCGTTCTGCCACCGGGATCGCGCCGAAGCGCGGCAGGTAGTCGCGCCACAGCCAGTGGCATGCCGAGCGGTAGCCGCGCAGCAGGCCGGCCGGGCCCAGCACCAGCGCGCCGTTACAGACGGAGGTCACGTACCGCGCACCGTCTCCCTGGCGGCGCAGGAAGCCGAGCGTCGTTGTATCGTCCAGCAGGAATTCGATGCCGAAGCCGCCCGGCACGCACAGCACGTCGAGCTGCGGGCAATCGGCGAAGGTGGTGGTGGGGTTGATGCTGAAGCCGACGTCGGTCACCACCGGATCGAGCGTCTTCCACAGCAAGTGGGTGCTTGCGCCAGGCACCCGGCTCAGGATTTGCGCCGGACCTGTCAGGTCGAGCTGGGTCACGTGGGGAAAAAGCAGGAAACCGATGTGGCAGGGTGCGTTCATGGTCGACTCCAGTGGCGGTGAGAAAGCGCCATTCTGGAACGGCCACCTGTTGGCAGCAATGACAATGTCTGGTTAAATCCTGCCAATGCAATCCCTTGACACTGCACCCCGGCGCGTTCTCCGTCACGTCGCTCTGCTGGTCTTCGACGGCATCCAGATTCTGGACGTCACGGGCCCGGCCGCGGTGTTCGGCGCCGCCAACGACGCCGCGCCCGGCCCTTTCTATTGCGTCCACATCCTGTCCGCGCAGGGCGGCCTCGTCACCAGCAACAGCGGCGTGGTGCTGCAGACGGCGGCGCTGTCCTCACTGGCCGCCGGCGCGGTCGATACGGTGCTGGTGGTGGGCGGCAGCAAGGCCGGCCTGCAGGCGATGGCACGCGACGAGCACGTGCGCGCGTGGATGCTGCGGGCCTGCGCCGGGGCACGGCGCTACGGCTCGATCTGCACCGGCGCCTTCGTATTGGCCGCGTTCGGGCTGGCACAGGGCAAGCGCGTGGCAACCCACTGGGAAGCGACGGCGCTGCTGGGCGAGCGTCATCCGGACCTGGAGGTCGACGCGAATGCGCTGTACGTCGAAGATGGCCGTGTATGGAGCTCGGCCGGCGTCACCACCGGCATCGACATGTGCCTGGCGCTGGTGGCGCGCGACCTCGGCGACGGTATCGCGAATGCGGTCGCCCGGCGCCTGGTGCTGTATGCGCGGCGGCCCGGTTACCAGTCGCAGTTCAGTCCCGTGCTGGCGGCCCAGGCCAGGAGCGATACCTCGTTTTCCGGTTTGCTGGACTGATCCGCGAGCACCTCGGGGAGCCGCTGGACGTCGCCCGGCTGGCCGAGCGCGCCGGGATGTCGCCACGGAATTTTCATCGGCGCTTCACCGACGCCGTCGGCGAGACGCCGGCGCGCTGCGTCGAGACGCTGCGGCTCGAGCATGCAAGGCAGTTATTGGCGGCGCAGATGTCCTTGAAGGAGATCGCCGGCCGGACGGGCTATGCGAACCAGGGGCAGTTATCGAAGGCGTTCGTGCGCCGGTTCGGCGTCAGTCCCGGCTTGTTCCGGGAGATGCATGGCGGTGCCTGAAAAAATCCGCAGGACGTACACGCCGCGCCCGCCTTCGCAGGGCGACGTGTCGAGTGCATAACCCGGGGTGACGCGCGGCTTACCCGGCGCGCGCCGGCACCGTGCCGGCATCGCCCGCACCGGCGGTCGTCTCCGCCCCTTCCGTCGGCACCTTCTGGATAGCTTTATCCTTGGCCGGCGCCGCCTTCTTCGCCTTCTTGCCGGCCTTGTCCCCGGCCTTTTTGCTGTCCTTGGCGCCGGACTTGGCGGCTTCCTTCTCGTGCGAGGCCTGGGCCTTGGCGACTTCCGGCGGCACGGCCGATTGCGGCGCAGTGCTGGCCGGCGTGGCCGGTGCCGGGGTCGATTGGGCGGATGCGGCGCCGGCGAGCAGGCCGGCGATCAAAACAAGGGTGGTCTTATTCATGATGCGCGTCTCCGGTGGTGAATGGGGTCTGCTTCCAACGCACCATACCACGCGCCTGTTGACCGGAACGACAAGTATTTACAATGCTGCCCGCTCACGCAGCCCGGGATTCGTAGCCGTACCAGGCGTCGAACAGGTGGCTGGCCTTGGCATCCTTGACTTCCGGACGCGCGCGCAGCCAGGTCACCACGGCTTCGATATCCGCTTCGCTGGCCGATCCGCGTTCGGCCCTGGCCACGATGCCGCCGGTTTCCAGCAGCGGCATGCGGCCGCCGAAGCCGCCGGCCAGCAGGCCGTGGGTGTCGAGGAAGCTGGAAAACGCGGCGAGGAAGTCGTCGTACGGTTCGCCATCCATCGGGCTGCTGAACACCAGGTCGACTTCGAAGCTCAGCTCCTGGAATTCGGCGACGCGCTGCTTCTTGCGCTGGCGCGGGGTCAGGCGGCGTACGCGGCAATTGGCGCAGGGGTTCTTCTTCATGGGGTTCCTTGTTTGTCTGCGGAATATGCGACGCCGATCTGGCGCCGGATTTCGTCCATCACGCCCATCAGGGCCAGGGTGTCGTCGTGGGTCATGCCCGGGCTTTCGATCAGGCCCGCCTGCCAGCAGCGCTGGGCTTCGATCGCTTCGTGCACGTAGCCGTTGCCCAGGTAGGGCGTGGCCACGGTGCGGGCGACGCCATCCAGGCGCGTCACGGTCACGGTCTGGGCGTGGTGGAACTTGGTGTTCATGCGGATGCGTCCCAGGTCGCCGGCGATCGTCAGTTCGCTCGGCAGGTGCGCGCGCAGCGAGCAGTTGCAGCTCGACAGGCCGCCGCCGCGGTGCTTCAGTACGAAGCTGGTCTGCTCGTCGACGCCGGTGGCGCCGATGTCGGCCTGGGCCACCACCGATTCGACCGGACCGAGCAGCGCCACCGCGATCGACAGCGGATAGATGCCGATGTCGAGCAGCGCGCCGCCGCCCAGTTCCGGGTTGAACAGGCGGTGCTCGGGACCGGCCGGCGAAGCGAAGCCGAGGTCGGCAATGATCTGCACCGCCTTGCCGATTTCCCCGGCATCGACGATGCGGCGCACCTCGGCCAGGCCTGGCAGGTAGCGCGACCACATCGCCTCCATCAGGAACAGGTTTTTCGCACGCGCCAGCGCCACCAGTTCCTCGGCTTCCCGGCGGTTCACGGTGAACGCCTTTTCGCACAGCACGCCCTTGCCGGCGTCGAGCGCCATGCGCACGTTCTCGTAGTGCATCGGGTGCGGCGTGCCGACGTAGATCAGGTCGATGTCGTCCGCCTGCGCCAGCGCTTCATACGAGCCGTACGGCGTGCCGCCGAATTCCTGCGTGAATGCCTGCGCGCTCGCCTGGGTGCGCGAGCCGACACCGGCCAGCAGCGCATCCGGCGTGTCCTTCAACGCATTGGCAAAGGCCTTGGCGATCCTGCCGGTGCCGAGAATGCCCCATCGTACGCTTGCGCTCATGTCTTCTCCTTTTTGGGTCTGAATACGGTCTCGTCGAGATAAAAGGCGTCGTCCTGGCCGGGCCACCAGCCCGGCACGCCGAGCACCTGCAGCGGCGTGAAGGCGGCGGTGCTCAAGCCCTCGTGTGCCAGGCTGGCGGCGAGCGTGAGGTCGATCCAGTCGCGCCGCTCCTGCCACGGCAGCCCGAACCAGGCGTCGCCGGCGAACAGCACGCGCGTGTGGGCGGTAATCGCCTTGCGCGGCGCCACCAGCTTTTCCATCAGCGCGTGGCCGAACAGCCAGACCTGGGCGTCGCGCGCGAAATCCTCGCGCCGGGCGTACAGCACCTCGTGCCAGCGGTGCGCGCGCAGGCCGTCGACCAGCGCGCGGCCGTCATCGCCGTCGCGCACCACCAGCAGCGCGGCGTTTTCGTCGAACAGGGTGGCGGCGTCGCGCGCCGGTCCGCGCGACTTGCCGACGCCGCTGGCCGCGATCTGCGCCGCCTGCAGCGCGTTCAACTCGCGCTTGATGAGCGGGAAGGTCTGCCACACCAGGCCGTTGAAGAAGTCGTGCAGGTTGTCGCGCGTCGGCACGCCGCCGGTGGCGCCGATGAAGGCTTCGTAGGCGGTGCCGGGCGGCAGCGCGTCCTGGGGAACGAAGCGCACCGGCAGGCCGCGATGGTTGTGCAGGCCGAGGCGCGCGGCGTTGGCGTTGAAGGCGCCGATGAAGCCGGCGTCCGCAGCGCTATCCACGGCCCGGCAGGCGCGCACGCTGTCCCAGGCGGGACGCACCGTGTCATACCACGGGCGATCCCAGTCGATCTCCTGGCTATCCGGGACCATGCGCCGGCTTACACCATCTTCCAGCCGATCTGCTCGCCGCCGTTCAGCGGCACCAGTTCATGCTCGCCCATCGGCACGGTGGCCGGCACGGTCCAGGCTTCGCGCTTCAGGGTGACGGTGCCGGTATTGACCGGCAGGTCGTAGAAGTTGGGGCCGTTCAGGCTGGCGAAGGCTTCCAGCTTGTCCAGCGCGCCGGCTTCGTCGAAGGCGGTGGCGTACAGTTCCAGTGCGTGCAGCGCGGTGTAGCAGCCGGCGCAGCCGCAGCTGGCTTCCTTGGCGTGGATGGCGTGCGGGGCCGAGTCGGTGCCGAGGAAGAAGCGCTCGTCGCCGCTGGTCGCCGCGGTCACCAGCGCCAGGCGGTGTTCTTCGCGCTTGAGCACCGGCAGGCAGTAGTAATGCGGGCGGATGCCGCCGCGGAAGATCTCGTTGCGGTTGTACAGCAGGTGGTGCGCGGTGATGGTGGCGGCGATCGGGCCTTCGGCTTCGGCCACGTACTGGGCGGCGTCGCGCGTGGTGATGTGCTCGAACACGATTTTCAGTTCCGGGAAGTCGCGGCGCAGCGGGCGCATCACGCGCTCGATGAACACGGCTTCGCGGTCGAACAGGTCGATCTCGTGGTCGGTGACTTCGCCGTGCACCAGCAGCGGCATGTCGAGTTCCTGCATCACTTCCAGGGTTTTATAGCACTTGCGCAGGTCGGTCACACCGGCCGCCGAGTTGGTGGTGGCACCGGCCGGGTACAGTTTCACGGCGTGGATGAAGCCGGTGTCGACGGCGCGGCGGATTTCGTCCGGGTCGGTATTGTCGGTCAGGTACAGCGTCATCAGCGGCTCGAACGCCATATCCTGCGGCAGCGCGGCCAGGATGCGCTGGCGGTATTCGGCGGCGGCGGCGGCGGTGGTGACCGGCGGCTTCAGGTTCGGCATCACGATCGCGCGGGCAAACTGGCGCGCGCTGTGCGGCAGGACGCTGGCCATGTGCGCGCCGTCGCGCAGGTGCAGGTGCCAGTCGTCGGGGCGGATGATCGTGATGCTGTCGGGGGATTCGATGGTGGACATGGCGGCTTTCGGATTACGGACCCCGGTATTTTACCCGCAGCCAAAGCGGCAGGCACGCACAGGCAGGGTGCGTGTTGTAGTTTCTTGTTAGAACGCTCTCATGGTCTAATGCCGGCTCGTCAAGCGACAGGAATCCGCCATGCCCACCCTCAGCATCCCCGCCCTCGCCACCCTCGCCACCGACGCCCTGATGCGCGCCGGCGCCAGCCGCGCCATGGCCGCATCTACTGCCCGTGCCCTGGTCGCGGCCGAAGCCCAGGGCCTCGGCTCGCACGGCCTGGCGCGCGTGCCGCAATATTGTTCGCATCTGAAAAGCGGCCGGGTCGACGGCCAGGCAGTGCCGCGCGTGCAGCGCACCCGCCCCGCCGCCCTGCTGGTCGACGCCGCCGACGGCCTGGCCTTCCCGGCCTGCGACCTGGCGGTGCAGGAGGCGATCGGCGCCGCGCGTGAATGCGGCGCGGCTTTCGTGGGCGTCACCAACAGCCACCATGCTGGCGCCGCCGCGCGCCACCTGGAGCCGGTGGCGGCCGCCGGCATGGTCGGGCTGGCGTTCAGCAACTCGCCGGGCGCGATGCCGGCCTGGGGCGGCAAGCGCCCGCTGTTCGGCACCAACCCGGTCGCCGCCGTGTTCCCGCGGCGTGACGCCGAACCGCTGGTGATCGATCTGTCGCTGTCGGAAGTCGCGCGCGGCAAACTGATGGTGGCGGCGCGCGAAGGCCGCAGCATTCCCGAAGGCTGGGCGCTGGACAAGGACGGCAACCCGACCACCGACCCGAAAGCCGGCATGGAAGGCATGATGCTGCCGGCCGGCGGCGTGAAAGGCGCGATGCTGGCGCTGGTGGTCGAGCTGCTGTGCTGCGCGCTGACCGGCGCCGCCTTCGGCTTCGAGGCCGATTCCTTCTTCCCGGCCGAGGGCAACCGCCCGCGCATCGGCCAGGCCTTCATGGTGGTCGATCCGGGCGCGCTGGCCGGCGGCGACGTGTTCCACGAACGCATCGAGACCCTGGTGGCGGCCATGCTGGTCGACGAGGACGTGCGCCTGCCGGGTGCGCGCCGCGACGCTCTGGCACGCCGTGCCGAAGCGGAAGGCATCGCCGTGGATGCCGCCCTGCTCGGCCAGATGGAGGCACTGGCCGCGGCGTCCTGACCCGCGTCCGGGAGGCGCGCGTCCCTGCCGGCCGATGTTCTACACTCGGGGCCTGACCTGAATAAGGAGAGGAACCATGCTGACCTTGCGACAGAAGGACAATGCGCTGGCCGACCGGCTCGGCGCGCTGGCGGCCCACGTGGTGGAACATGCGCTGGCGTCCGGCCTGACCTGGGAACAGGCCATCGTGGCCTTCGGCGTCGCCAGCAAGGCGATTGCCGTGAAGGCGGCGAGCCAGTCCAACGGCGCGCCGGAACAGTACGCGAAACTGGCCGAAAAACGCCTCAAATACGGGATGGACCAGAGTGCCGACGTGCTCAGGGCATATCTGAGCTGATCCGCGACGTATTGCGGCTAGTGGATGATCCGCGCCAGGAACTCGCGCGCCCGCTCCGACTTCGGGGCCGTGAAGAAATCGTCTTTCGGGCTGTCCTCGACGATGCGGCCGCCGTCCATGAACACCACGCGGTCGGCCACCTTGCGCGCGAAGCCCATTTCGTGGGTGACCACCATCATGGTCATGCCCTCCTGGGCCAGGCCGACCATCACGTCCAGCACCTCGCCCACCATTTCCGGATCGAGCGCGGAGGTCGGCTCGTCGAACAGCATCGCCACCGGGTCCATCGCCAGTGCGCGCGCGATCGCCACGCGCTGCTGCTGGCCGCCGGAGAGCTGGGCCGGGAATTTGTCCTGGTGCGCCAGCAGCCCTACCCGCTCCAGATATTTCAAACCGTTGGCGCTGGCTTCGTCGCGCGAGCGTTTCAGCACCTTGACCTGGGCGAGGTTCAGGTTGTCGCGCACCGACAGGTGCGGAAACAGCTCGAAATTCTGGAACACCATGCCGATGCGGGCGCGCAGCGCCGGCAGGTCGGTCTTCGGGTCGGCCACCGCGGTGCCGTCGACCCGGATCTGCCCCTGCTGAAAAGGTTCGAGGCCGTTGACGGTCTTGATGAGGGTGGACTTGCCGGAACCGGACGGCCCGCACACCACCACCACGTCGCCGCGCGCCACCTGCGTGGTGCAGCCATCGAGCACCTGGAAGGCGCCGTACCATTTACTGACCTTGTCGATTTCGATCATCGTGAGCCTCGCGCAGGGCGCGTATTGTCGTGCATTTACATGGACTTGAGCGTGCTTGACAGCACCATCAACGCCTAGGATACTTCGGAGCTTGTCAATATCATCAGCACCCATGGCATCCGGACAGGACCACCCCCATTCTGCCCGAGATTCACGCGGAACGGGATGGCAGACCCTCTCCCGGACACCCGCACCGCCATCATCAGAGGAAGCTTTATGACCAATCGAAACCGCCTCACCACCTACATTCTCGTGGGGCTGGTGCTAGGCATCGCCGTCGGCTATGTCGCGAACACGAACATGGCCGATCCGGCCGCCTTCGCGGACAAGATGTCGCTGGTGACCACGCTGTTCCTGCGCCTGATTAAAATGATCATCGCCCCGCTGGTGTTCGCCACGCTGGTGGTCGGCATCGCCAAGATGGGCGACGCCAAGGAAGTCGGCCGCATCGGCGTCAAGGCGCTGGGCTGGTTCATCATCGCCTCCCTGCTGTCGCTGACCCTGGGCCTGATCCTGGTGAACATCTTCCGTCCGGGCGACGCGATGGCGCTGTCCGGCCACCTGCCGGCGGCCACCGCCTCCTCGGGCATCACCACCACCGGCTTCACGCTGAACGACTTCGTCACCCACCTGGTGCCGGCCTCGATCGTCGACGGCATGGCCAAGAACGAGATCCTGCAGATCGTGATCTTCTCGATCTTCTTCGGCACCGGCGCCGCCGCCGTCGGCGCGCGCGCCACGCCGCTGATCGACGCCATCGACGGCGTCGCCCACGTGATGCTGAAGGTGACCGGCTACGTCATGAACTTCGCGCCGCTGGCGGTGTTCGCCGCGGTCGCCAGCACCATCGCCAAGAGCGGCGTCGGCGTGCTGACCACCTATGGCCTGTTCATGGGCGAGTTCTACCTCAGCATGGTCATCCTGTGGGTGCTCCTGATCGTGATCGGCATCCTGTTCGTCGGCCCGCGCATCCTCAAGCTGCTGGCGCTGCTGCGCGAACCGACCATCCTGGCCTTCACCTGCGCGTCGTCGGAAGCCGCTTTCCCGAAGACCCTGGAAGGCCTGGAGCGCTTCGGCGTGAAGAACCGCCTGGCCGCCTTCGTGCTGCCGATCGGGTATTCGTTCAACCTGGACGGCTCGATGCTGTACTGCACCTTCGCCACCATCTTCATCGCCCAGGCCTACGGCATCGAACTGCCGCTGTCGACCCAGCTGACCATGATGCTGGTGCTGATGCTGACCTCGAAGGGCATCGCCGGCGTGCCGCGCGCCTCGCTGGTCGTCATCGCCGCCACCCTGAACCAGTTCCACATCCCGGAAGCCGGCCTGCTGCTGCTGCTCGGCATCGACCACTTCCTGGACATGGGCCGCTCGGCCACCAACGTGATCGGCAACGGCATCGCCACCGCGGTGGTGGCGAAGTGGGAGGGCGAACTGGGCGATCCGGTCGCCGAAGAGAAGGATATCGCGACGGCGACGCTGCGCTGATCCTTCGCTGAATCCGAGAAGGCTTTCCGATTGTGGAAAGCCTTTTTTTATGAACGATACCGTCGTTCCCGCGCAGGCGGGAACCCATGCTGAGCAACCAACTTCGTAACGTCGAATACCCTCTAGCGCTTTCGACGTAACGGATTCCAGATACTCAGCATGGGTCCCCGCCTGCGCGGGGATGACGGGTTAACTTAGGAGATCCAATGAATCTGCAATCCGCGCGTTCCGTCTTCGCGCTCTTCCTCTGCCTGTTCGCGCTCGCCGCCCAGGCACAAACCACCGCCGCCAAGCTGCCCAATATCGTCATCCTCGCCACCGGCGGCACCATCGCCGGCACCGGCGCCACCAGCACCACCACGGTCGGCTACACCGCCGCCACGGTCGGCGTGGAGGCCCTGATCAAGGCCGTGCCGGAGCTGCAGAAAGTCGCCCGCGTCAGCGGCGAGCAGGTGTTCCAGATCGCCAGCGAAAACATGGGCAACGAGCAGTGGCTGACCCTCGCCAAGCGCGTCAACACCCTGCTGGCCAAGCCCGACGTGGACGGCATCGTGATCACCCACGGCACCGACACCATCGAGGAAACCGCCTACTTCCTGAACCTGGTCGTCAAGAGCAGGAAGCCGGTGGTGGTGGTGGGTGCGATGCGTCCGTCGACCGCGATCTCGGCCGACGGCCCGATCAACCTGTACAACGCGGTGCTGACCGCCGGCAGCCAGGAAGCCGTCGGCAAGGGCGTGCTGGTGGTGCTGAACGACCAGATCAACGCCGCGCGCGAAGTCACCAAGACCAACACCGTCACCACCGACACCTTCAAGTCGCCGGAACTGGGCATGCTCGGCTACGTGGTCGGCAACCAGGCGCACTTCTACCGCGCATCGACCCGCAAGCACACGGCGGACACCGAGTTCGACGTGTCGAACCTGACGTCGCTGCCGCAAGTGGATATCGCCTACACCTACGCCAACGTCGGCCCGACCGCGATCAACGCGCTGGTGGCCGCCGGCGCCAAAGGCCTGGTGCATGCCGGCGTCGGCGACGGCAGCCTGCCGACCAAGGTGCGCCCTGCCCTCTCCGCCGCGCGCAAGAATGGCGTGGTCATCGTGCGTTCGAGCCGCGTCGGCCAGGGCATCGTGGCGCGCAACGGCGAAGCCAACGACGACGAACTGGACTTCGTGGTGTCGGATACGCTGAATCCGCAGAAGGCGCGCATCCTCTTGATGCTGGCGCTGACCAAGACCACCAGCACCAAGGATATCCAGCGGATGTTCACCACCTATTAAAACGCGTGCATGACCCCCAGCGATACGCCGTTCTGGGAGGTCTGCTTCGATGCGGGGATCAGCGCGCCGTCGTACCGGTTGACGTCGAACTCCGCATACAGGTTGGTGTTCTTTGAGAAGTAATACGCGCCGCCGATCATGCTCAGCTGGCGCGATCCCGATCCCGTCGCACTGTCGTAGTCGGAACGGTAGACGGCGACGGTCAGGTCGACTGCCCGGCTGAACTTGTAGCTGACGCCGGCGAAGCGCGTTTCGTTCCGGTAGGTTCCCGCACTCGCGGTCTCCTGGCGTTCGCGCGACACGCCCCCCTTCACCGTCACCGCCTTCCATCTGAAACCGCCGCCGGCCGTGAACGAATCGTTGCTGAATCCGGTCGTCGTTTCCTTGTGAATGTAGTCGGCGGCTGCCAGCAGCGTGCTGCCGGTATAGCTGAAGGCGACGCCCTTGGCGGAGCCCTTGCCGGCGTCGTCCGCGATTTCGCCCAGTGCATACTCGGCGCGCAGGGTCAGGCCGCCGAAGGTGCCGGTGTACTGCACGTCGTTGTTGAAGCGGGTACCCGAATTCGAGGAGGCGCTGAGCCCCGCCGTCCGCGCCGCCGCCGGCAGGGTCGTGCCCGCGCCCGAAGCCAGCGGGATGAGGGGCGTGTAGTGGTGCTCGAAGGGATCGAGGAAGCGCTCGGTGCGGAAGCCGACCGTGTACTGGCGGCCGACGTCGATCGAACCCCAGTCGCCGCCCAGCCCGACCGCCGCGGTACGGTTGAACAGGGTGTTGTTGGTGTTATCCAGCTCGCCGGTATCGCTCCGGAAGCCGCTCTCCAGCTGGAAGTGCGCGTTCAGGCCGTTGCCGAGATCTTCCCTGCCGCGAAAGCCAAGCCGGTTGGAGAAGTAGTTGCCGGAAGTCGCCGACAGCAGGCTGCTCCCCGCTGCGTCGACATTGGTCTGGTAGCGCAGTCCGCCATCGATGGTGCCGTAGATCTGGACCGACGCCGGAGCGGCACATGCGACGGCCGGGAGTATGGCCGCGAGGGCCAGTATCAGGGGTGCTTGGGTTTTCATTGTCTCGTTGTTTTATGCGTATTGTCGGCAGCCGGGACGCGGGAAGTCCACGGCCGGCTGCCGGTGAAAAACGGATGGAGAGCGGCGGCCCGGGCTGGCCGCTGCAGGGTACGCGGGCTTGGGCCGCGGGTTTAGGCCGGCGCCTTGGCCGCCGCGTTGCGGGTGGCCTGGTGCGCGCCGTTGCTCAGTACCAGGAGGGTGACGATGCTGGCCAGCGCCAGGATCGCGATCGGCAGCAGCGCCAGCGAGTAGCTGCCGGTTTCTTCGCGGATCCAGCCGTAGACGTTGACCATCAGGCCGCCGCCGATCAGGTTCGCGCATGCATTGATCGCCGCCAGGCCGGCCGCCGCGCCCGAGGCCGGAAGCCAGGACGAGCTCAGGGCCCAGAACGGTCCCTTGAACGAGTAGGCACCGATCAGGACGCAGGACAGCAGGACCACGGTCGGTGCCAGCGAAGTGATGAACAGGGAGCTCAGCATGCCGCCGGAAATCAGGGCCAGCGGGATCGCGGTATGCCAGCGGCGCTCGGCCTTGCGGTCGGAATGGCGGCCCCAGAAGACCATCAGGATGGCCGCGATCACGTAGGGAATCGAGTTGATGAGACCGGTCTCCATGATGCTCAGGCCGAAGGACTTGAGCAGCTGCGGCTGCCACACGCCGAGCACCGTGCCGGCCGCCGACGCGGTCGAGCACACCAGCGCCATGCCCAGCACCTCTTTACTGCGCAGCAGCTTGGCGAGCGGGACGTGGGCCGCCGTCTTTTTCTCGCTGCGTTCCTTTTCCAGGCGCGTGGACAGCCAGTTGCGCTGTTCCGCGCTCAGCCACTTGGCCTGTTCCGGACGGTCGGTCAGGAAGTAGAGGCAGGCAAAGCCCATCAGCACCGTCGGGATGCCTTCGAGGATGAACAGCCAGTGCCAGCCGCGCAGGCCCAGCAGGCCGTCGGCCTGCAGCAGCAGCGCCGACAGCGGCGAGCCGACGAAGCTGGCCATCGGCACCGCGACCATGAAGATGGCGACGATGCGGCCGCGGTAGGCGGCCGGGAACCAGTAGGTAAGGTACAGCACGACGCCGGGGAAGAAGCCGGCTTCGGCCGCACCCAGCAGGAAGCGCATGACGTACAGCGACATCGGGCCCTGCACCGCCGCCATGCCGGCCGACACCAGGCCCCAGGTGATCATGATGCGGGCGATCCACTTGCGCGCGCCGAACTTTTGCAGCGCCAGGTTGCTGGGCACCTCGAACAGGAAATACGAGATGAAGAACAGGCTGCCGGCGAAACCGAACATCTTCTTGGTGAGGCCCAGGTCGTCGTTCATCTGCAACGAGGCCATGCCGATGTTGCCGCGATCGATGAAGGCCAGCAGGTAGCACAGCATCAGAAAGGGGATGAGGCGCCAGGTGATCTTGCGGATGGTTTCCGCTTCCAGGCGCGCGTTGTGTTGGATGTCGCTCATGTCGTCTCCAATGTTAATCGTCCGGGCGCGTCTTGGTGCGCGCTTGTTTGTGTTTTGTTGCCGTGTGGCGTCAGGCTTGCTGTTCCAGTACCGCCAGCACGTTCTGCGCCGCCGCCGTGCCCATGCCGACGTAGGCATCGCTGGTCACGCCGCCGATGTGCGGCGACAGGATCGCGTTGGGAACGCGGGTGAATGGGTGATCGACAGCGAAAGGCTCGACCTGGAAGCTGTCCAGGCCCGCGGCCAGCAGCGCGCCGCTGCGCAGCGCAGCTTCCAGCGCCGCCTCGTCGATCAGGCCGCCGCGTGCGGTGTTGACCACGATCGCACCGGGACGCATCGTCGCCAGCGTGGCGGCGTTCAGCATGTTGGCGTTGTCCTTGGTGAGCGGGCAATGCAGCGACAGCACGTCGGAGCCGGCGATCACGTCGGCCAGCGGCAGCAGCTGGACGCCTTCCGGCGCCGCCTTGGCGAACGGATCGTGGGCGATGACGGTCATGCCCATTGCGATGCCGACCGCGGCCACGCGCGCGCCGATCGCGCCGAGTCCCACCAGGCCGAGCGTGCGGCCGCGCAGTTCCAGGCTTTTATGGGTCGCCTTGTCCCAGTGGCCCGCGTGCATGCGCACGTCGAGTGCCGGCACGTTCTTGGCGCAGGCCAGGATCAGGGCCCAGGTATGCTCGGCCACCGCGGGCGCATTGGCGCCGGTGGCGGCCTTGACGGCGATGCCGCGCCGCTTGGCCGCTTCGCTGTCGATGGTATCGATGCCGGTGCCGTGCTTGGACACCACGCGCAGGTTCGCGCTGGCTTCCATCACGCGCTCGCTGATCCGGCCGTAGCGCGCGATGATGGCGACCGGCTGGTACTGGCGGCTCAGGGCGACCAGGTCGTCTTCGCTGGGCGTCTTGCCGGCGTAGACGATGTCGAAGCTTGATAACAGCGCCACCGCCTGTTCGGCGAGGTCGGCGCCGGTCACCAGGACGACCGGACGCTGCGGGTTGGTGTCGAGGACGGCGCTCACAGCGTTTCTCCTTCGGCCAGCACGCCGGCCTTGCGCAGGGCGCCGTCCAGCCAGGTCGGACGCAGCTGCTTGCCGCTGCGGATGCCGTCGATGCGCGCGGTTTCGTCGGACAGTTTCTGCTTGGCCGCGTCCAGCACCGCCGGTACCTTGCTCGGCTCGACCACGACCACGCCGTCGGCGTCGGCCACCACCAGGTCGCCCGGGTTCACGGTCACGCCGCCCACCGACACCGGCCAGTTGATGCGGCCAGGCACCAGCTTGGTCGGGCCGTTCGGGTTGGCGCCGGTGGCGTACATCGGGAAGCCGAGCGCGCGGATCGCTTCGGTGTCGCGCACGGCGCCGTAAATGATCACGCCGGCGATGCCGAGCGCCATGCACTGGCTGACCATGATCTCGCCCATCAGGGCGCAGGATTCGTCGCCCTTGCCGTCGATGACCAGCACGTCGCCCGGCTTGGCGATCGCCATCGCAGCGTGGATCATGAGGTTGTCGCCGGGGCGGACTTCGACCGTGATCGCGGTGCCGGCAATGCGCATGGTCGGCGCCAGCGGTGCGATGCGGCTGCTCAGGGCGCCGCGGCGGCCTGCTACGTCGGCCAGGATGGACGAGGGAAAGTCGGCGGCACGGGCAACCAGGTCCGGGCTGGTGCGTTCGATGTCGCGGATCACGTCGGGTGGAGTGGAGTGGCTCATGGAAGGTCCTCGGTCGTGGTGGTGAGGACTGCCATCAACGGGGTCAGAAGGCGCGACGCGGCCAGGGAGGCGTACGACCGGGGTATTCTCCACGGCGTACGACGGGTGCAGCTGTCTCCTTGTTGCGTTTGCGTCCTCTGGCGCTGCGAAGGCAGCCGGCTCAGGAAAGCTTTTGTATGGATCGAGTATAGGAAGGAGAATTCATAATGTATATTCACTTAATTTTGAGATTCTCAAACTTTCAGGAATATATCGATGGACTTCCGTGACCTGAAATATTTCGAAGTGATCGCCACCGAAGGCAACCTCGGACGCGCCGCCGAGCGCCTGCACCGCACCCAGCCGGCGCTCACCAAATGCATCGACCGGCTGGAAGAAGACCTGGGCACCGCGCTGTTCGAAAAGGATGGCCGCGGCATGCGCCTGACCGCGGCCGGCCAGGTGCTGCTCAAGCGCACGCGGCAGATGGCGATCATGGTCGAGGAGACCGCGCGCGAAATGCAGGACCATGCCGGCGGCCTGCAGGGTACGGTGCGGATCGGCTGCGTGCCGACGCTGGCCGAGCACCTGATGCCGGCCGTGTTCGCGCAGCTGCTGGCCGAAGCGCCGGCGATCAGCGTCAACCTCGTCGTCGGCATGAACGACAACGTGCTGGCGCACCTGCGCGACGGCGAGATCGACCTGGTGATCGGTCCGATGCTGGACGCCGATCCGGATATCGTGAGCGAGCAGATCGCGGAAGATACGGTGGTGGTGATGGCCAGCGAAGACCACCCGGTGTTCGATGCGCCGGCCACGCTGGCCGGCCTGCTCGACTACAAATGGATGCTGCCGGCGACCACGGTCGCGTCGCGCCAATGGCTGGACCAGACCTTCGAGCGGCACGGCCTGGCGCGGCCGCAGGTGCAGATCGAGTCGAACGTGCTGAATGCGATCCTGCCGATCCTCGAGAAGACGCCCTTGCTGGGCTTCGTCACGCGCCTCAATCTGGTGGCGGGGCGGGCGCGCCTGCGCGAAGTCGTGCTGGCGGAGACGCAGATGCAGCGGCGGCTGGGGCTGGCGTACCGCAAGAACGGCTACCTGTCGCCGGTGGCGGCGCGTGTCGCGGCCATCCTGCGCGCGCGCGGAAAAGAGCTGCTGATCATGTGAGGCGCGCACCTGTCGCCATACTTGGTGTCAAACCTCCTGTCCCGCGAACGCACTGCGAAGTGCGGGGCATTTCTGACAGGAGGTTTTATGTTGGCAACTAACTTTCGTGGACCGTACCGGATCCGGGTGTCGCAAAAACCGGATCCCGTGATCGAACACCCGGGCGACGCCATCGTCCGCGTGATACGCGCCTGCATCTGCGGCTCGGACCTGCACCTGTACCACGGCCTGGTGCCCGACACCCGCGTCGGCCACACCTTCGGCCATGAATTCGTCGGCATCGTCGAAGAGGTCGGCTCGGCGGTCGAGACGCTCAAGCCGGGCGACCGTGTACTGGTGCCATTCAACATCTTCTGCGGCTCGTGCTTCTTCTGCGACCGCGAGCTGTACAGCAACTGCCACAACGTCAATCCGGAAGGCGCCCTGGGTCACCCTGCTCGATCTGCTGCGCGAACGGCTGCAGCTGACCGGCACCAAGAAGGGTTGCGACCATGGCCAGTGCGGGGCGTGCACCGTGCTCGTCGACGGCAAGCCGCTCAACAGCTGCCTGAAGCTGGCCGTGACCGCGGACGGCGCCCGCGTCACCACCATCGAAGGCCTCGGGGCCGACGGCCGTCTCGACGCGCTGCAGCGCGCCTTCATCGAACACGACGCCTTCCAGTGCGGGTATTGCACGCCAGGGCAGATCTGTTCGGCCGCGGCGCTGGTCGCCGAGGGCGTCGCATTCACACGCGACGAGGTGCGCGAATACATGAGCGGCAACCTGTGCCGCTGCGGCGCCTATCCCAACATCACGGACGCGGTGATGGACGTGCTCCAGCGGGACGACTTGCAGCGGCAACCGGGGGTGGATACATGAACCGTTTCGACTACGAACGCGCCACCGATGTGGCGCAGGCCGTCGCGCTGGCCGACCAGTCCATGACCAATGCGGCCGAGAGCGTCGGCCAGGCGCGCTTCCTCGCCGGCGGCACCAACCTGGTCGACCTGATGAAGGAAGACGTGGAGTGGCCGCATACGCTGATCGACGTGAACCGCCTGCCGCTGCATGCGATCGAGGACCTGGCCGACGGCGGCCTGCGGCTCGGGGCCCTGGCGACGAATGCGGAAACGGCCGATCATCCGGCCGTGCGTGCCCGCTATCCGGTGCTGTCTTCGGCCATCCTGTCGGGCGCCACGCGCCAGCTGCGCAACGCGGCGACCGATGGCGGCAACCTCAACCAGCGCACCCGCTGCTGCTACTTCTACGACACGGCGACCCCGTGCAACAAGCGCACGCCGGGCGCCGGTTGCGGCGCGCGCGGCGGCTTCACGCGCATGCATGCGATCCTCGGCGCCAGCGAACACTGTGTCGCGACCAACCCGTCCGACATGGCCGTCGCGCTCGCCGTGCTCGATGCCCGGGTGTGCGTGTCCGGCCCGCAGGGCGAGCGAACGATCCCCCTGCTCGACTACCACCGGCTGCCGGGCGACCAGCCCTGGCGCGACAACAACCTGGGCACCGCCGAGCTGGTCACGGCAATCGAGCTGCCTCCTGCGAACTTCAGCCGCCACTACACCTACCTGAAGCTGCGCGACCGCCTGTCGTATGCGTTTGCGCTGGTGTCGGTGGCGGTGGTGCTGGCGCGCGACGCGGGCGGACGCTGCACCGACGTGCGGATCGCGCTGGGCGGGGTCGCGCACAAGCCGTGGCGCCTGCCCGAGGCCGAAGCGCTGCTGCAGGGCGGCATGCCGGAGCGGGCGCTGTTCGAGCAGGTCGCCGCGCGTCTGCTCGACGGCGCGGCCGGGCTGGGCGACAACGATTTCAAGATCGAGCTGGCGCGCCGCGCCATCGTGCGCGCGCTCGACCAGGCGGCAAGCGGCCGGCCGCAATCGCACACCGACAAGCGGATCGCCTGATGGAGCCGACATGAGCACCGACACGAGTACGGACATGAGCACGGGCGCCAGTCCCCGCATCGGCGAGCCGGTGAACCGCTTCGATGGCGAGGCCAAGGTCAGCGGGCGCGCCCGCTATGCGGCCGAACATTTCCCGCCGGGGCTGCTGTACGGCTGGATCGTCTCGAGTCCGGTCGCGCGCGGCCGCATCACCGAGATCGACGAAGCGGCGGCCCGCGCCCTGCCCGGCGTGGTCGAGGTGATCAGCCACCGCAACCGGCGCCACCTGCCGGGGTTCGACCGCAGCTACAAGGATGAGAATGCGGCGTCCGGGTCGCCGTTTCGTCCCCTTTTCGACGACGAGATCCTGTTCAGCGGCCAGCCGGTGGCGCTGGTGGTGGCCGAGAGCCTGGAGGCGGCGCGCGACGCCGCCAGCCTGGTGCGGGTCGGCTACGAGCATGCGGGCCACAACACCGACTTCGCGGTGGCGCTGGCGGAACAGTTTACCCCGACGTCATCGGACAACGAGGCGCTGGGGCCGGGAAGCCGCGGCGATCCCGGCCCGGCCCTCGAACGATCGCCGGTACGCCACACCGCCAGTTACCGCCATGCGGCGCAGCACCACAACCCGATGGAGATGCACGCGGCAACGGCGGTCTGGGCGCCGGACAAGCGCCTGACCGTCTACGACAAGACGCAGGGCACGCAGAACGTGCGGTCCTGGCTGGCCAAGGTATTCGGCCTGAACGAGGACGACGTCAGGGTCTGCAGCGAATTCGTCGGCGGCGCCTTCGGTTCCGGGCTGCGGCCGCAATACCACGTGTTCCTGGCCGTGCTCGCCGCCACCATGTTGCGGCGGCCGGTACGCGTGGGCATGACGCGCCAGCAGATGTTCACGCACGTGTACCGGCCGCCGGCGCTGCAGTCGGTGGCGCTGGGCGCCGGCGCCGACGGCAGTCTGAACGCGATCGTCAACGATGCCACGCACACCACCTCGCGCTTCGAACGCTACACCCAGACCATCGCCGACTGGGCCCTGATGCATTACAAGTGCCCCAATGCCGGCGGCACCTACACGCTGGCGCCGGTGGATACCCAGACGCCCGGCGACATGCGCGCGCCGGGCGCGGCGACCGGCATGAACCTGTTTGAAATCGCGATGGACGAGCTGGCATACGCGACGGGCGTCGACCCGCTCCAGCTGCGGCTCGTGAATTATGCCGACAAGGATGCGATGGACGGCCGCCCGTTCACCTCCAAGGCGCTGCGCGAGGCGCTGCAGGCGGGGGCGCAGCGCTTCGGCTGGGCGAGGCGCCTGGCGGCGCCGCGCGCGATGCGCGAAGGAACGGAGCTGGTGGGCTGGGGCATGGCGACCGGCATCTGGGAAGCGCCCTTCGAAAAAACGCATGCGCGTGCGCGGCTCGCGCAGGACGGCACCCTCGACGTGGCGTGCGCAATGACCGACATCGGCACCGGGACCGCCACCGTGATGGCGCAGGTGGCGGGTGACACCCTGGGCGTGCCGCTGGCGCGCATCCGCGTGCAGCTCGGCGACAGCGCGCTGCCCGAGGCGCCGGTCGAGGGCGGCTCGTGCGGCGCCGCGTCGGCCGGCGCCGCGGTGCACCTGGCTTGCCGGGCGCTCGGCGCGCAGCTGCACCAGATCGCGGCCGGGATGGCGCCGAGTCCGATCGCCGCTGCCGCGCTCGACGACGTCGCGTTCGGCGACGGCCACATGATGCTCAAGAGCGACCCTGCACGGCGCGTTGCGCTGGCGGACCTGGTCCGCGCCAGCGGCAAAGCGTGCATCGAAGCCGAGCAGGTGGCCGATCCGGACCGCAGCGGGTCGGAAGACGCGCAGCAGAAGGCGAAGAATACGCACAGCCCGGTCTTCGTCGAGGTCAGGATCGACGAGGAACTGCCGGTCGTGCGCGTGACGCGGGTCGTGATCGCGGTGGCGGCCGGGCGCATCATCAACCCCAAGACGGCGCGCAGCCAGGTCATCGGCGGGGCCGTCATGGCGGTCGGCATGGCATTGCATGAAGAAGCGGTGATGGACCACCGCTTCGGGCGCTTCATGACCCACAACTTTGCCGATTACCACATCCCGGTGAATGCGGACATTCCCGAGATCGACGTGATCTTCGTGGAGGAACACGACACGGAAGTGTCGCCGCTGGGCGTCAAGGGCGTCGGCGAGATCGGGGTGGTCGGCACGGCGGCCGCCGTGGTCAACGCGATCCATCATGCCACCGGCAAGCGGGTGCGCTCGCTGCCGGTCACGCTGGACAAACTGCTCGGGTGACCGGCGGGGCTATATGCACAACACCAAATATTTCGATCCGAATCGCCACGCCACCTGGCTCGAGTGCTTCTTCGACCTGATTTTCGTGGTGGCGATCGATGACGTCACGCATATCCTGAGCCACACGCACGAGGGTCACCTCGACCCGCTCCAGTTCTGGAAATTCGTCCTGGTGTTCATCCCCCTGTGGTGGATCTGGGCCAGCCACACGATCTATGCCAACCGCTTCGACGCGGATGACCGCAAGCACCGGCTGGCGACCCTGCTCCTGATGTTCCTGCTGACGATCATCTCGGGCTTGATCGGCCAACGGTTCCTGGCCGGCTTCGACATCATCGTCATCTGCTACGCCGGTTCGAAATACGTCATTGCGGCGATGTATTTCGTATCGCAACAGCGGCACCGGGAAAGCGCGGGACTCACGAGGGCGGTCGGCTGGACGATCGCCGCGGGCGCCACCATCAGCCTGGCATCGATCCTGTTTCCGGCGCCGCAGCGCTATGCCGTGTTTTACCTTGGCATCCTGTTCGACCTGCTTGCGTTCATCTTTTTATTGCGGCGCCGGCTCGAGGCCATCCCGGTGCATACCGAACACCTGATCGAGCGGGTCGGTCTGCTCACGATCATCATCCTGGGCGAGTCCGTCAGCAGCCTGTCCCTCGGGCTCGCCAACATCAACTGGACGGCGGAAAAGCTGCTGAGCGCCGCCACCGGCTTCGTCATGATATCCAGCATCTGGTGGGTCTATTTCGACAGCTTCCACCTGCTGACCACGAAGAAGCTGACGACCGGCCATTCGGTCCTGTACTCGCACTTCTTCGTCTTCGTCGGCCTGTCGATCCTGGCCAGCCTGATCCGGCACGCGGTCATGGACGATATGGCGCTGTTCGATTTCCGGGTGCTGGCCGTCATCGGCACGGTCTGCTTTTTCCTCGGCAAGCAGTACGCCTATTTCATGGAACGTCCCGAGCTGCGCGCCCAGCTGGTCATCAATACCGTGGTCGTCTTCGTGCTGTCCGGGTTCGCCCTGCTGTTGCCGGCAACCGGTCAAATCCTGCTCGGCCTGACCCTGGCGGTGATCTGCTATGCCTTCCTCAGTCTCAAATACCTGAAGGTCGCCGGGGGGCGCCACCCCGATGCGCGCGACCGTACCCGGTCGGGACCGGCGGCCGTCAAGAGATAGTGCGCGGCTCACACCAGCGCGTGACCCTGCAGGCGCGTCAGGATCGCCAGCGGGCTGGCGTCCTTGTCGTACTGGTGCTGCGGCGACAGTTGCGCCGTGTATTCCATCATGTACTGCCCCGCCATCACCGAATGCGAGGTCTGGTCCGAGAAGCACACCCAGGCACAGCCCGGCGGGAAGCCGAAGGTTTCCTGCGGGGCGTTCTTCTGGTAGTCGAGGTCCGACTTCATGGCGTCGTGCAGCTGCAGCATCAGGTGGTCGTATTCGCTGCGCAGCGACTTGGTGACGCCGAGGGCGTTGAGCGCCCTGGCCTGCCACGGCACGTATTTCTTCAGGCGCGGCAGGAAGCGGCGCGCCACGTCCTCGAACGGCTCGCCCACGCGCCATACGCGCGGCGCGCCTTCCAGGTTCACGTTGGTGAACACGCGCAGCAGGCGCTCGCCGCGGTTGGGGCGCGAGGGGAAGGCATCGACGTGCAGGCGGCGGTCGTCGGCGCGCCAGGATTGCACGCGGGTCTGCACCACCGACGGCCGGAAGCTGGTGGCGCCGCGGCGCAGGTGCTCGCCGTAGCGCGGCACCAGGTTGCCCAGCAGGCCTTCGGCTTCGGCCCGGAAGCGCCCGATCATCCCGGCCAGCATCGTCTTCTCGTCGTCGCCGCCGGCCGCGCCCTTCAGATTGCCGCCCGCGTCCAGGCTGATGTTGCGGCTCTTGGGGTCGCGGATGTCTTCGCGGAACAGCGCCAGCTCTTCCTTCTGCGGCGCAAAGCCCGCCTTGCCGTAGGTCCCGAAGTTCGGGAAGTACAGGACCTTGCCTGCTTCCAGCGCGGCGATCCAGGCCGGGTTGCCGTGACCGACGTCGGCCATGTCGATTTCGACGATCTGTTTGTCCATGTTGTGCTCTTAGTCTTGTTCCACTTCCTGCGGCGAGGCCAAAGCCTGGTCTTGATCATGCGCCTGCCGGGCCTGCTGGCGGTCCCACATCTGCCGGTACAGGCCATCGGCGGCGATCAGCGCCGCGTGCGTACCGCGTTCGACGATGCGGCCGTGGTCCAGCACCAGGATCTGGTGGGCGTCGGCGATGGTCGACAGGCGGTGCGCAATGACCAGCGTGGTGCGCTGCCTGGCGATTTCCTTCAGCTGCGCCTGGATCGCCTGCTCGGACTTCGAGTCGAGCGCCGAGGTGGCTTCGTCGAAGATCAGGATCGCCGGGTTTTTCAGGAGGGTGCGCGCGATCGCCACCCGCTGCTTCTCGCCGCCGGAGAGTTTCAGGCCGCGCTCGCCCACCATTGTCGCATAGCCGTCGGGCAGGCTTTCGATGAAGTCGTGGATCGAGGCCGCGCGCGCCGCCGCCACGATGTCCTCGCGGCTGGCGCCCGGGCGGCCATAGGCGATGTTGTATTCGATGGTGTCGTTGAACAGCACCGTGTCCTGCGGGACGATGCCGATCGCGTGGCGCAGCGATGCCTGCGTCACGTGGCGCAGGTCCTGGCCGTCGATACGGATCGCACCCTGCTGCACGTCGTAAAAGCGGAACAGCAGGCGCGACAGGGTCGACTTGCCCGAGCCGCTGTGGCCGACCACGGCGGTGGTGGTGCCGGCCGGGATCGCGAAGTCGACGTCGAACAGGATCTGGCGCTTGGGGTCGTAGCTGAATTCCACGTGCGAGAACTCGACCCGCGCGCCTTGCGTGGCCAGCGGCTTCGCATCCTTCGAATCGGCGACTTCACGGTTCTGCTCCAGCAGGCCGAACAGGCGCTCCATGTCGGCCAGGCTCTGCTTGATTTCGCGATAGATCACGCCCAGGAAGTTGAGCGGGATGTACAGCTGCAGCATGAAAGAGTTCACCAGCACCAGGTCGCCCAGGGTCATGGTCTTGTCGATCACGCCCTGGGTGGCGCGCCACAGGATCGCGGTGACGGCGGCGGCGATGATCAGCGACTGACCGGAATTGAGCAGCGAGAGCGAGGTCTGCGAGCGCACCGCGGCGCGCTCGTAGTTCTGCAGGCCTTCGTCGTAGCGCTTGGCTTCGTAGTCCTCGTTGCCGAAGTATTTGACGGTCTCGTAGTTGATCAAGGAATCGATGGCCTTGGTGTTGGCCTTCGAATCGAGGTCGTTCATGGTGCGCCGGAAGTGCGTGCGCCACTCCGTGACGCTGATGGTGAAGGCGATGTAGGTCACCAGCGCCACCCCGGTGATGATCGAGAACCACTTATCGTAGTGCAGCGCCAGGTAGCCCAGCACCAGCGTGATCTCGACCAGCGTCGGCAGAATCGAAAACAGCGAGTACGAGACCAGCGAGCTAACGCCGCGCGTGCCGCGCTCGATGTCGCGCGTCATGCCGCCGGTCTGGCGGTTCAGGTGGAAACGCAGCGACAGCGCGTGCAGGTGGCGGAACACGCGCAGCGCGATGGTGCGCACCGCGCGCTGGGTCACGCGCGCGAACAGGAACTCGCGCAATTCGGTGAACAGCGTGGTCGAGAAGCGCAGCGCGCCGTAGGCGACCAGGGCGCCCAGCGGCAGCACCAGCAGCGCATGCGGATTCGTCGGGCTGATGCTGAGGCTGTCGACGATCTTTTTCAGGACCAGCGGCACGCCGATATTGGCCATCTTGGCGCCGACCAGGCAGATCATGGCCGCCAGCACGCGCCATTTATAAACCCACAGGTAGGGCAGCAGCGTGCGGATCGTGTTCCAGTCGTTGCGCTTGGCGTTCGGATCGGTCGGTGGCGGTGGGGAATTTGCGGATGAGCGTCGCATGACAGGTATGCAAAATGTATGTTGTAATCTAGGAGCGTCTAACAAACCTTCAGGACCAGAGTTGCGGCTTGCCGACGCATCGTCGAAGACAGTACGCTAGTACGGCGAGACGGTGCAACGCAGTCATGGAGGTTTGTTAGGCGCTCCAGGACGATTGTAGCCTTTACCGAGAATTCAAGATGACTCAGCCAGAAAAACAGATCCCATCCAAGCTCCGCCTGCCTGAAGGAAAAATGCCGGTGCTGCGGATGATGCCTTCGCCGTCCGACGCCAACGTGTATGGCGACGTGTTCGGCGGCTGGATCATGGCCCAGGTCGACGTCGCCGGCTCGCTGCCGGCCGTGCGCCGCGCGAATGGCCGCGTGGCCACCATCGCGGTGAATTCCTTCCTCTTCAAGAATCCGGTCTTCGTGGGCGACCTGCTTTCCTTCTATGCCGACATCACCAAGGTCGGCAACACCTCGATCACGGTCTACGTCGAAGTCTACGCCGAACGCAACCGCCTGCAGACCGAAGTCGTGAAGGTGACGGAAGCGACGCTGACCTATGTCGCCACCGGCCCGGACCGCAAGCCGCGCCAGCTGCCGCCGCTCGACTCCCTGATGATCGAGCCGTAACGACCGTGCACGCGGCGCGTCGGCTGTTCCTGCTGGATGCGGCACGTCTCGCGGCCGCCGCATCGGCCTCCGGCATCGTCCATGCGGCGCCGGCCAACGCCGCCGGCTATCCGTTCGGGCTCGGCGTCGCCTCCGGATCGCCGCTGCCGGACTCGGTGATCCTGTGGACCCGCATCCTCCCCGATCCGCTCGATGGCGCGTCCAGCCCCCGGCTGGCGGTGCCGCTGCGCTGGGAGGTCGCGCACGACGAGGGCTTTCGCAGGATCGCGGCGAAAGGCACCGCGGTCGCCACGCCGGCCCTGGCGCACAGCGTGCGCGTCAACGTGACCGGCCTGCAGCCGGCGCGCTGGTACTGGTACCGCTTCATGCTGGGCGACGCGGTCAGCCCGGTGGGCCGCACCCGCACCGCCCCGGCGGCGGACAGCATGCCGGACCTCTTGAGGCTGGCGGTGGCCTCGTGCCAGCACTGGGAATTCGGCAGCTATGCGGCGCACCGCTACATCGCCCAGGCCGCACCCGACCTGGTGGCCTTCCTCGGCGACTATATTTATGAATGGGGCCCCTACCGGCTGCAGCACCCGCAGCGCCAGGTGAGGAGCGACGAGTCGTTCACGCTGGACGACTACCGCCGCCGCTATGCCCAGTACAAGTCCGACCCCGACCTGCAGGCGGCCCACCTGGCGGCGCCCTGGATCGTGACCTGGGACGACCACGAGGTCGCCAACGACTACGCGGCCGGGCGCGACGAGCGCCTGTCTTCCACCTTCGCCGCACGGCGCGCGGCCGCCTACCAGGCCTTCTACGAACACATGCCGCTGCGCCTGCCGCCGCCGCGCAGCTTTGCGAACGTGCGCATGTTCCAGCGCTACGACTGGGGCCGGCTGGCACGCTTCCACGTGCTGGACGACCGCCAGTACCGCGCGCCGCAGGCCTGTCCGAGGCCGAACGCCGGCGGGTCGTCGTCGGCCATGCCGCGCGCCTGCACTGCGCTGCTCGACCCGCGTCGCACGATGCTGGGCGGCGAACAGGAAGCCTGGCTCGCAGCCGGGCTGCGCTCGTCGAAGGCGCGCTGGAATATCCTGGCCCAGCAGACGCTGATGGCGCAGTCCTCGCAGGTACCGGTCACGGAACCCGGCGGCGGCCGCTTCTGGACCGACGGCTGGGACGGTTATCCGGTGGCGCGGCAGCGCCTGCTGGATACCTTGCTGACCACCCGCGCCGCCAATCCGCTGGTGCTGGGCGGCGACGTGCACACCTTCTACGCCACCGAGCTGCGGCGCGACTTCGACCGGCCGGCGTCGAAGGCGAATCCGCTGGTGGCCACCGAATTCGTCGGCACCTCGGTAACGTCCAGCTCACGGCCGCAGGCGCGCACCGCGCAGCAGGTGGCGATCAATCCGCACATCAAATATGGACGCAGCGACCGGCGCGGCTACATGCTGCTGGAGGTGACGCCGAAGGAGACACGGACCCGGTTCATGGGCTTGGACGAGGTGCGCGACCCGCGCACGGTGCAGCGGGAATTGGCGAGTTTCAGGGTGGTGAATGGGAAGGTGGGCGTGGAGATCACGTCGATTTAAGGCCGGCTGCGCTTGAACGTCGCCCCTGCGGAGGCAGGGGCCCAAGTTTCGCGATCAGATGGTCATCTAGTGGTGCTTCAGCCAGAGAAACACCAGTAAAAAAATCACGAAAGAAATGATCACCCAGATGAGCCATGGCGGCGGTTTGTAATCCTTCTTGGTATAGGCAACGTTACCCAACGAGAACATGCGCTTCCCCTTCACTGAAAGAGCAACAACGGAAGTCGTTCCCGTCTCTGCCGGGAACGACCTGCCGAGTCCAAGGGCTAAAAAGCATCAGGCCGTCTGCTTCTCATCCCGCAATTCGCGCCGCAGGATCTTGCCCACATTCGTCTTCGGCAGCGTCTCGCGGAATTCCACGTACTTCGGCCGCTTGTAGCCGGTCAGCTGCTCCTTGCAGTAAGCCAGCAGCTCTTCCTTGCTCAGCGCCGCGTTCTTCTTCACCACGTACAGTTTCACCGCCTCACCCGAGTGCTGGTCGGGCACGCCCACGCAGGCCACTTCCAGCACGCCCGGGTGCGCCATCACGACTTCCTCGACTTCGTTCGGGTACACGTTGAAGCCCGACACCAGGATCATGTCCTTCTTGCGGTCGACGATGCGGGTGTAGCCCTGCTCGTCCATCACGCCGATGTCGCCGGTCTTGAAGAAACCGTCAGCGGTCATGACCTTCGCGGTTTCGTCCGGACGCTGCCAGTAGCCGGCCATTACCTGCGGGCCGCGCACGGCGATCTCGCCGCGGGTGCCGAACGGGACCTGCTGGTCGGTCTCGTCCAGGATGCGGATCTCGGTCGAAGGCAGCGGCAGGCCGATGGTGCCGGTGAATTCCTTGATGTCGCAACGGTTGGCGGTGACCACCGGCGAGGTCTCGGACAGGCCGTAGCCTTCGACGATCGGGATGCCGGTCACGGCCAGCCATTTGTCGGCCACCGGCTTCTGCACCGCCATGCCGCCGCCCGGGCAGACCAGCAGGCCGGAGAAGTCGAGCTTCGCGAATTCCGGGTTGTTCAGCAGGCCGTTGTACAGCGTGTTCACGGCCGGGAAGATGTTGATGCGGTAGCCGCCCAGCTCCTTGATGAAGCCCTGGATGTCGCGCGGGTTCGGGATCAGGAGGTTCATGCCGCCCACGCGCAGGCCCAGCAGCGCGCACACGGTCAGCGCGTAGATGTGGTACAGCGGCAGCGCGCACACGAACTGCGGCTGCTCGCCGGCCGGGATCTTGCCCAGGGTCGGGCCGAACCAGGCTTCGTTCTGCAGCACGTTGGCGATCACCTGCTTGTGCAGCAGCACCGCGCCCTTGGAGACGCCGGTGGTGCCGCCGGTGTACTGCAGGAAGGCGACGTCGTCCTGGCCAACGTTCACCGGCTTGAGCGTCATGCCCCTGCCCTCGTCCAGCATGCGGTTGAAGGCCACCGCGCCCGGCAGCGACCACGCCGGCACCAGCTTCTTGACGGTGCGAACCACGAAGTTGACCAGCACGCCCTTGATGCCCAGCAGGTCGCCCATGGTCGCCACTACCACGTGCTTGACGCTGGTTTTCGCCACGACCTCGGCCGCGGTGTGCGCGAAGTTCTCCAGCACGATCAGGGCTTCGGCGCCGGAGTCGACCAGCTGGTGCTGCAGTTCGCGCGCGGTGTACAGCGGGTTGACGTTGACGATGGTGTAGCCGGCGCGCAGCACGGCCGCCATCGCCACCGGATACTGCAGCACGTTGGGCAGCATGATCGCCACGCGCGCCCCCGGCTGCAGGCCGCGGCTCTGCAGCCAGGCGGCCATGCGCGCCGACATGGCGTCGAGTTCGGCAAACGTCATGGACTTGCCCATGCAGGCGTAGGCCTTGCGGTCGGCGTACTTGCGGAAGGCTTCTTCCAGCAGGTGCGTGAGCGAGCGGTACTGCGTCCAGTCGATCTCCGACGGCACCTTCGCCTCGTACGATTTTAGCCAGAATTTGTCCATTGTTTTGCCTCGTTTCTTCGTTCTTGTGTAATTCATTACATGCATCGTTTGCACCATACGCACGTCGTCCCCGCGCAGGCGGGGACCCAAGTTCTGCATACGCTGTCGGTACGCTTGCAAACTTGGGTCCCTGCCTTCGCAGGGACGACGGTTCCGATGCTAACGACGGTTTCTCAACCCACGCTTACGCCGCCTGCTTTTCCTCGCGCAGCGCCCGGCGCAGGATCTTGCCGACGTTGGTCTTCGGCAGTTCGTCGCGGAATTCGATGTACTTCGGTTTCTTGTAGCCGGTGAATTCGCGCTTGCAGTAGTCCATCAGCTGTGCGGCGTCCAGGTTCGCGTCCTTGCGCACGACGAACACCTTGACCGCCTCGCCGGAATGCTCGTCCGGCACGCCGACCACCGCGCATTCCAGCACGCCCGGATGCGCCATGATCACTTCTTCCAGTTCGTTCGGGTACACGTTGAAGCCCGACACCAGGATCATGTCCTTCTTGCGGTCGACAATTTTGACGTACCCGTTCTCGTCCATGATGCCGACGTCGCCCGAGCGGAAATAACCGTCCGCGGTCATCACCTTCGCGGTTTCGTCGGGCCGGTTCCAGTAGCCGGCCATCACCTGCGGGCCGCGGATCGCGATCTCGCCGATGCTGCCCAGCGGCAGCGGCTTGCCGTCGTCGTCGACGATGGCGATCTCGGTCGACGGCACCGGCAGCCCGATGGTCCCCGTGAAGCCGGGCACGTCGCAGCGGTTGCAGGTGGCCACCGGCGCCGTCTCCGACAGGCCGTAGCCTTCGATGATGTGGGTGCCGGTGATGGCATGCCACTTGTCGTCGACGGCGCGCTGCACCGCCATGCCGCCGCCGTTGCTGACCTTCAGGTTTGAAAAGTCGACGTGCCGGAAATCCGGGTGGTTCACCAGCGCGTTGTACAGCGTGTTCACGGCCGGCAGCATGTTGATGCGGTACTTGGCCAGTTCCTTCACGAAGCCGCCGATGTCGCGCGGGTTCGGGATCAGGATGTTCAGCGCCCCCACCCGCATGCCCCACAGCGCGCACGCGGTCAGCGCGAAGATGTGGTACAGCGGCAGCGCGCACACGATGGTCGGGAACTCGACCAGCGGCGGCTGGCTCATCGCCGGCAGCGACCAGGCTTCGCTCTGCAGCACGTTGGCGATCACGTTGCGGTGCGTGAGCGTCGCGCCCTTCGACACGCCGGTGGTGCCGCCGGTGTACTGCAGGAAGGCGACGTCCGTCGGTGCCAGCTGCGGCGCCGTGAACGGCATGCGCGCGCCCTGCACCAGCGCATCCTTGAAGCGCACCATGTGCGGGATCGAAAAGTCCGGCACCAGCTTCTTGACCGAGCGGACCACGAAGTTCACCAGCATGCCCTTGGCTCCCAGCAGCTCGCCCATGCTGGCCACCACCACGTGGCGCACCGGCGTCCTGCCCAGCACCTGCTGCACCGTGTGCGCGAAGTTCTCGAGCACGATGATGGCTTCGCTGCCCGAGTCCTTCAGCTGGTGCTCCAGCTCGCGCGGCGTGTACAGCGGATTGACGTTGACCACCGTGTAGCCGGCGCGCAGGATCGCGGCCAGCGCCACCGGATACTGCAGCACGTTCGGCATCATGATCGCCACCCGCGCCCCCTGCTTCAGGCCGCGGCTCTGCAGCCAGGCGGCCAGGCGATGCGACATCAGGTCCAGTTCCCCATAGGTGAGGAAGGTATCCATGCAGACGAAGGCATTGTTCGCGGCATACTTCCGGAACGATGCTTCGAGCAGCTGCACCAGGGAGCCGTACTGGTCGGGATCGATTTCCGCAGGAACGCCG